>Ga0307374_10015882_pt1 | contig 10071 bp, 12 predicted proteins | sample OX3MG_FD_202532 | JGI IMG/M metagenome (GOLD analysis project Ga0307374, IMG submission 202532) | Soil microbial communities from Risofladan, Vaasa, Finland - OX-3 | ecosystem: Environmental > Terrestrial > Soil > Coastal area > Acid sulfate soil | place: Finland: Risofladan, Vaasa | collected...
ACGGTCCGGTGCAAGCGCTCGACGATGCCGTTGGTCTGCGCGCTCTTCACCCCGGTCCCGGTGTGATCGACGTTCTCGACCGCCAGGTACAGCTCGTATTCGTGGCGCTCGGGCGCGCCGCAATACTGCGCGCCGCGCTCGGTCGGCACGCGCCGCAGCGCATTCGCGTGGTCATCGAAGAACGCAATCACGCGATCATTGAGCAGCGGATCGGCCGCCACCAGCGGGGTCTTGCGGTCGTACAGCTTGGCCAACGCCAGCTTGGAGTAGGTATCGAGGAAGGCCGCAAGTGTCAGCAATTTCGTGTGTCTGGAGTTGACCCGTTTCTGTAGAGGGTGTTGGGGAATAAGGAAGAGGAGATTACCCAATGCCGCGAACCCATCCACCCTACGCACCGGAATATCGGCGGCGACTCGTCGAGTTGGCGCACGACGGTCGCAGCATCACCGCGCTGGCGCGCGAGTTTGAGCCCTCGGTAGAAACGATCCGCCAGTGGGTCAAGCAGGCTGGACTCGATGCGGGTCTGCGCAGCGATGGCTTGACCACGACCGAGCGCGAGGAACTCAATCGGCTGCGCCGGGAGAACCGGGTGCTGCGTGAAGAGCGCGAGATACTGGCAAAAGCCGCGGCCTGGTTCGCTCAGGAGACCGGCGCGACGCCATCGCGGCGTTCGCATTGGTAGGGGCTAACCAGGCCATGCACGGAATTGCCACCATGTGCCGCGTACTGGGCGTCTCCCCCGGCGGTTATTACGCGCGGCTAAAACGGCCGCCCTCGGCGCGGGCGCGGGCGGATGCGGCGTTGAGTGTGCGGATTGCCGAGATTCATCGCGGCTCGCGCCAGACCTACGGCGTGCCGCGAATTTACGCCGAGCTTAAGGCGCAAGGCTTGCGGATCGGGCGCAAGCGAGTGGCGCGGCTGATGAACACGGCGGGGCTTTACGGCGTCAGCCGGCGCCGGTGGGTTACCACCACCGTGCGCGATCACGCTGCCAAACCCGCGCCCGATCTGGTCGAACGCAACTTCACCGCCGCGGCGCCCAATCGTTTGTGGGTCGCCGACATCACCTACATTCCAACCTGGGCTGGCTTTCTTTACCTGGCGGTGGTGCTCGACGCGTTCAGCCGTAAGCTTGTGGGTTGGGCGATGGCAACTCATCTGCGCACCGAGCTGGTGCTGGCGGCACTCGACATGGCGCTCGGGCAACGTCGGCCCGCCGCCGTGATTCATCACTCCGATCATGGCAGCCAGTACACCTCGTTGGCCTTCGGCAAACGCTGCGACCAGGCCGTCGTGCGGCCGTCGATGGGCTCGGTGGGCGACTGTTTTGACAACGCCATGTGCGAGAGTTTTTTCGCCACCCTGGAATGCGAACTGCTCGACCGCACCAGCTTCAAAACCCAAACCGAGGCGCGCATGGCGGTGTTCGACTTCATCGAAGGGTGGTACAACCCTCATCGTCGGCACTGCGCGCTCGACTATCTCTCGCCCATCGATTACGAACGAGTCTACGGTGCTCAACCCAACTTTCAGTGCAGCGACCAAGGGCCGCTGAAACAATCCGCACCGCCGCCGCTGGCGGCGGAGAAAATAGGAGAAGAACAGAACAGCATCAAGGTCAACGAGATCGCACAATCACGAAACCAATCACCAAGCCCAACACCCTCTACAGAAACGGGGCAGCTCCAGTCATCGGTTAGTGGAGACTGGCTGCTCAGCGAGGAGGTGGCGCCATGACCGCGCAGAGCGCCGTGCTGGAAGCGGCCACCATCCGGCAGCAGTGCAAGGCGCTCCATCCGCCGACCATCGCCGCGCAGTGCGGGCAGCTCGCCGAACAGGAGGTGCGCGAACGGCGGACGCATCTGGGTTATCTCGAAGCGCTGCCTCAAACCGAACTCGAGGAGCGCGAGCAGCAGCTGGTCGCGCGCAGGAACCGCGAAGCACACCTGCCGCGGATGAAGACGCTCGAGGAGTTCGAGTTCGCGGAGTGCCCCAAGCTCTCGGCGCAACAGATTCACGAACTCGCCGAGGGCGGTTACCTCGGACGGGCCGAACCCGTCATCTTTATTTTATCGGCGACAGCGGGACCGGCCAAACCCATGTGCTCACGGGGTTGGCGGTGGCGGTCTGCCGGCAGAAGCGCCGGGTGCGATTCGCCACCGCCGCGGCGCTGATCAACGAACTGGTCGAGGCCAAGCATCAGTTGCAGCTCGGCCGCGTGCTCGGGCGCTGGGCCCGCTACGACCTGGTCGCGATTGATGAAGTGGGCTACCTGCCGCTGGCGGAAGTCGGCGCGGAGTTCCTGGTCCAGGTGGTCGCGCAACGGGCCGAAAAGGCGGCGGTGATCGTGACCTCCAACCTGCGGTTCTCGGAATGGATCCAGGTGATTCCCCCCCCCCGGCTCTGCAAGGCGCTGAGCGATCGAATTACCGATCGCGCGCACCTCACCGAGACCGGCGCCGAATCCTGCCGCTTGCGCGGAACCCTCGAAAAACGCCAAGCCCGAACCCCGGCGGCGAACCTCGCCGCCGCGCCGCCGCCGCTGGCGGCGGCGAAAAAGGGAAGCTGCTGCCGATGATCGCGGAGCGCGTTAGTAACGCTGACCGCGCAAGGTACGCGCCGGCGCGCGTCTCCTAACGCGCGCGGGGTAAAATACCAGACGATTACAATCTACCATCTCTCGGGAAACAGGAATCATGGAACCCGCGGGGTGGGCCATAGGTAGCCACCCGAATGGGCCAGACCGGATTGTCAAAAGCAATCCCCACCGGGATCGCCCGAAATTATTGCGAGACCAGCATCTGCGAGCTGCTGGATAGCTGGAGACTGACCGCCGGGAGAAAAGGTATTTGCAGCTTGTAGGTGTACGCGATCGCGATCTGGGCGTCCTTTTGCGAGCTCAGCCTCGGGTCGGCGGGCCAACTGACCGTGATGTCGCTCGAAGTCAAGTTGAGCGCCGGCGCATGATCGATGGCGACTTGCTGGATCTCCGAGGTCGTGGCGGGATTGGGTCCGGTGGGAGAATGCACAATCGCGTAGCGCACCGCTTCACGAGCCGCCGAGCACAGCGAGTTGTAGTTGAAAACCGCGATGCCCAGCTCCGCGATCCCGAACACCAGCAGGAGAAACACCGTAACCACCATACTGAATTCAGTGATGGTCTGAGCTCTCGGGCTGGTGCGCTTGCCAAACCAGGCGGTCAGATACTTCATTGCTCGACCTGCATCACGGCCTTGCCCGACAGGTTGGTCGAATACGGGATGCCGGGATATTTCACGAGCGTGGAAAAGGGCGCCTGCGTGTCAACTTCGACGAAGGTCGCCTGCGGATCGTTCGTGCAATAGCTCGCCGGACAGGCCGCCACCGAGCTTGACGGCTCGCACGTGCACTGGGTCGCGGTCGCGCTCAGATTGTTGACGTTAGATCCGTCCGTTTTAGCGGCTGCAATCATCCCATTGGAATCGGCGGCGGTGACGACGGTCTGCGACCCGTACTGGGCGCCGGCCCGCGCCGCGTTGCTAACTCCGATGCTCAGGTAAAAGATTCGGCCAAAGTCGGCCCCGGCGAGCAGCAGAAGCGCCAGGACCGGGACCGCCACCGCCAGCTCGACGGCGCTTTGCCCCCTTGCGGGAAGGCCGCGCCCAAACGCCCTTGGGAACCCGGCTTTGCAACATCCGCTACTCATAAAGCGCACTCGACTTAATCGGCGAACCATTTGCCAGTGACGAATAATCATTGCCCAGAGTCATCGACGCATTGCCGGTTACGGTGATCGTGTCGGCAATCAGAAAGGTATAGCCCGAGCCGCCGGAATTGCCGGTGTACTTCACCGAAGTGGTCGGAAAATAGAGCGCCCCGTCGAAGGTGGAAGACGAGTTGCCGGTGACGGTCGCGCCGGCGGAACCAACCGGGACCGAGCGGTCCTGAAAGAAAAGGATGCCTTCCAACGGACCCGAAGTCGGCGCGCTCAAATTCGCGGCCTCGTTACCGGTCAAGTCAATCGCACCATACCCGTATCCACTGGCGCTCGTGTTGTAAAAGGTCACCCCACTCCCGGTCAAGGTCGAGTTGCCGGTGACCGACAGTCCCCCGCCCGCGAAAATGTACGTGCCGGGACTGAACGTCACTCGGGCATTGCCGGTGATCGCAAGGCCGCCGAAGTAAGTGCCCGGCGAAAGCGTCACCGCGTTGTTTCCCGAGATTTTCACCGCGCCAAGAAACGAGTACGCCCCGGGATTGAAAATAGTCGTCGCGCTGCCTGCGATGTCGATGCTGTCGCCACTGCCGCCATTCTGGTACTGGCCCGGATTGAAGGTCGCGCGGGCGGTATTCCCGCCGATGCTGATGTGGTTGCCATACGTGCCGCCGCTGAATGTCACTGCGGCGTTGTTTCCCGAAATGGAGATGCTACTTGAGTAGACTGCGGGGGGAATGGTTACAGTTTGGTTGTTCCCCCTAACCGGAGGATATGGCCCGCTGTTCACTTTCTGCTGAGTCGCAGTGCCGACAGTGGGACCTTGGCGCGAGGCAAGCGGGTCGGGCGAGGGAGCAACGTGAATAATCGGGGTTGGAACGAATGTTATGTTCCCGGAGGCGGAATAGTCTCCCGCCACTCCAATCGTGGTGGCTTTTACGGTGCCGTTGCCCCTTCCTGACAGCGCGGATGAACTGCTTGAATTGTCGATGACTCCGCAGGAGGCGTTGATGTTTATGTTGCCCGTCACGGAGATAGCATCCGAGGCGGACTGGTTGAGAGCATAGATGCAGGCGGGCCCGCTTATCGCGCCGCTCACCGCGCGGGTGCTGACGTTCATCGATGAGTATCCCAGAACCCGCAGAAAATAAGTTGGCTCCGGCTGCGCGATTACGACTTCGACGTAATCTGAGTTGCCCCCATAAAGACCGCTGGCCGGAGGATTGTTAACCGCGATAGTGACGCCATTGCTCCCCCCGTTGAAGCCGTTTATCGCGGCAACGTTGTCCGCCGCCGGGGTTGTGCTGTCGCCATTCCTGAGTGCGGTGGCCGCCGCTATGGCGGCCGCGTCCGCCGCCGTCTGCATATGCCGCCGCTCGGTCCAGAGCAGGCCTACGTCGGTGGCTAACGCCGCAAACCCGATTAACACAACCATCGCGATGGCCGTGAGCACCAGAATCTGCCCGGATCGCAACCCTCTCCCGCCGGCTCGGGCCGAAGTTAAACCACGAGATCCGGGAAACCGTCGGGAGGTCACAACTCCGCAACGCCGTGTTGCAGATTTGCTATTGTGCGGCACTCTTGGCCTCGTAAACGTGAAATCTTGCTGACATAACATAGCCGCCCGGATACTGTAGTGAGTCGGTTTCAACTCGGCAGCAAGGGCCATGCCAAGCGCACCCGGCCAGTCCTGGCTCCTCGAAACCCCGTCGGCGCTGGTCAACGAGCTGGTCGAAGCCAAGCATCAGTTGCAACCGGGTCGCGTGCTTCGACGCAGGGCGCGCTACGACCTGATTGCGATTGATGAAGTGGGCTATGCGCCACTGGCCGAAGTGGGCGCGGGGTTCCTGTTCCAGGCCGTCGCGGAGCGCGCCCGAAAAGGCCACCGTGATCCTGACCACCAACTTGCCGTTCCCGGAGTGGACCCAGGTGATTCCCAACCCACGCTGGTGCAAGGCGCCGATCGACCGGATTAACGGCCGCGCGCGCACCCTGGAAACCGGGATCGAGCCGTATCGCATGCGCGGGACTCTCGAATACGCGGGAGCCGGACTCCGCTGGCGAACCCAATAACCGCGCCGCCGCCGCTGGCGGCGGGAAAAAAGGGAAATTAGAGGACCACTGGAAGGTGGATCACTTTTAGAGCGGAAAAGTTTAGAGCCGATGAAAACTCAAAGGGTGGGCCGAATGGAAACCTCGATGTGGGCCAGACTGGGTTGTCAAGAGCACGCCAGGCGCTGGGCACGGCGCAACCGCCGGAGCGCGGTCGGATGCAACGTGAGCGGCAGCTGCTGCAGCCACTGATACCCTTCATCGAGGCAACACGAACGGCGGATTTATTGAGCAATGCCTAAATAATAGAAATCTGTGGCTTCTGAAACGCCTGAAAGAAGGCGCTTTGCGAGAGGCATGATCCTTCTATTACTTCTGCACACGCCAATAATTGTCGTTGATCACGCCGCTTCTCAATATCCGGCGACGGCAATCACGGCGCCGCTCGGAAACGACGGCGCCCGCGCGAGGCCCGCCGCGATGGCCGACCATGCCAGCACGCCACGAGCACACCCGTCAGGCGGCTTCACGATCGCGGTGCAGGCCAGCCGCCGCCCAATGAAATCGGACGAGCGGGGATCGGGGATGGATTCCGCGCGCCTACCGGGAGCGGAATCCGGCCGGTTCCGGGTATGACATTTTTTGACAGTTACTGCCAGGCGGGGTAGCGTCCGATCAATGGACATGACCTCGCTCAACGTCTCGCTGCCCAAAGCGCTCAAGGATTACGTCGAGAACCAGGTGAGCGAAGGCGGCTACAGCACGCCCAGCGAATACGTCCGCGCGCTGATTCGCGAGGACCATAAACGCCGCGCCCAGGAAAAGCTCGAAGGGTTGCTGGTCGAGGGCTTGGGTTCGGGCGCGCCGATCCGCGCCGGCCGGGGATATTGGGCGCAAAAGCGCCGCAAGCTTGCCGCACGCAAGAGTAACCAGGCCGCCGAGTGAGCCGCCGGACCCGCTCCGGCCCGCCGCTGAACGCGATTTAGACGCACAGGCGGAGTATATCGCTGCCAGCTCCGGCGGCGCCACGGAGCTTAGATTTTACCGTTCGGCCGAGCAGACCCTTCAGCTCATCGCCCGCCGTCCAGCCATCGGCAGACGTATCCCCTACCGCAACCCACTGCTCGCGGAAACCCGGATGTTTGTGATGAGAGGCTTTCCCAAGCATCTGATCTTCGACCGCACCTCCGAGGATGAGATCAGTGTGATCCGGGTGATTCACGGCGCCCGCGACATCGAGAATCTGTTCGAGGAGTAACGGAGCTGGCAGCCCCTTCATGAAAAAGCCGCGCCACTCGTGATGAGTGCGCGGCGATCGTGCTGCCGCTGGAAGAGCCGCGCCAACCGCGCGGCGAGCGTTACCTATCGTCAGGCGTTCGGCCCAGGAAATACGCAAGCGCCCAGGACGCGCCGGGAAGCACCGTGTTCACCGCCCCGCCGGCCCCGAAATCGTGGCTCAGATTGCCGCCGACCCGGATCCCGCCATCGACCTCGAGGCGGCGCGCGACTTGCCGCTGCCGCTCCAACTGATCTGCCCGCATCCTCTCCGTGACGAACTCAACCGGAATTCGAAGGCGTCTCCGGTGTGCAGCCCGGCGCAGGATGAACCCCACCAGCTCACCAACTGCGCACACAAGCGACAATTACGAGACGCACCAAGCCGCGCTGGTAGTGTCGCGAAGTTGATGGAAAAGTAAAAAAGGCGTCATGATCCGGCGAGTTGAGCCACAACTCACACCCGCTTGAGGGCGGGCGCCGGAGGATGACGCCAGGGAGAGCGATAGCAGGGTTTTAGGGGTAGGCGCGTGAAACCGCCCGCGCGTTGCCCGTTGCGTCGCGCGAAGAGAGCGTCGAGCTGGAGAACGTCGCCCTTGAATCGATCGCTAAGCCATTCCGCCGGCCGCAAAAACATGGAAGGCTTACGTTCGTGAAAGTTCTATCCAACTGGACGGTGCAATAGCGGCAGCCGTCGCCCTGATCGCGAAGGCGAGCTGTGAAGCTCGCCCTCTTGAGTCATGCGGCAAGTTCAGCCCGCCTCGCCTCACGGTACCACTCGATGGTCTTGCGCAGGCCGTCAGTAAAATCAGTGGTCGCGCGGAAACCGAATTCGCGCTCGGCGCGTGAAACGTCAAGGCAGCGGCGCGGCTGACCGTCCGGCTTCGAGGCGTCCCATAATATCTCGCCGCGAAAGCCGGTCAGTTCGGCAATCAGCGACACCAGCTCACGAATAGCGATCTCACGTCCCGCGCCCAGGTTGACTGGCTCGGCTTTTTCATAGCGCTCGGCGGCAAGGGCAATCGCCCGCGCGCAGTCCTCGACGTACAGAAATTCCCGGCTTGCATGGCCGGTGCCCCACACCTCGATACGCGATTGATGGTTTTTGATCGCGTCAACGCACTTTTTGATCAGCGCGGGAATGACATGGGATTTTGCTGGATCGAAGGAGTCTCTGGGGCCGTATAGATTAACCGGCAGCAGGTAGATCGCGTTCAGACCGTACTGCTGGCGGTAGGCCTGTGCCTGAACCAAGAGCATCTTCTTTGCCAGCCCGTACGGGGCGTTAGTTTCCTCCGGATATCCGTTCCACAGATCATCCTCTTTGAAAGGGACCGGCGTGAATTTCGGATAGGCGCACACGGTGCCGATCGCAACGAATTTCTCCACTCCCTGACGGCGTGCCTGCTCCATCAGTTCGACTCCCATCAGAAGGTTGTCGTAAAAGAAGCTGCCTGGATTTTCGCGATTGGCGCCGATGCCCCCCACCACCGCGGCGAGATGGATGACCACTCCGGGGCGCGCGTCGCGGTAGAGTCGCGATACACCTTCCAGAGTACGCAAGTCGTATTGGGCGGAACGCGGCACGAAGATATCCCGGCATCTCATGCTCCGGAGCTGCTCGACCAGGTGGCTGCCGAGGAATCCTGTCCCACCCGTGACGACTATCCGCTTATTTTGCAGCGAAACCATGTAATCCTCCCATGAGTAATCAATAGCTATGTTGGCTTTCCCTGTCGTTTTTCAGCCAGTTACGGGGAAAGTCGGTGCGTTCAGCCGCTGTGCGGTTTGAAATTGATGTTCGGGTTAGAGGCGAGAGGGCAGGCAGGCTTTGACGCGATCGGTTGGATGCGCTCAAGGCGTCGATTGCATTTTCGTAGGTACCGGGTCAATTGATTTATGCCGGGCCTCGAACCATGAGAGCGCAAATCATCGAATCCGGCGAGCGACGAGGGACAGCTTGTTTCCCCAGCGGCCGAGCCCGAGATTCACGACGCCGAAAGCGACGCGGAAGGCGAAATACATCGGCGCGTTGTCGAACACTCGGAGCCATCGCCACGGGCGATGCGGGTAGTACATCAGCGTGCGCCGCCATGCGACTTCACCGAAGCCGCACTCCTTCAGCACACTCGCGACCTCACGCGGCGCGAGACGTTTAACCTCGTTCCCGGCTTCTTCGACATCCTCGGCTATATTAAGCCGCACCGCCAGCCGGGTCAGCGCCGCGCGGGCCGGATCCATAATCAGCACCGCGTGGCGCGCGACGCGGGCCATCTCGCGGATTGCGCGGTCGGGATGCTCGAGGTGATGGAGTCCGTCGTGGACCGCGACGACATCGAAGCTGCGATCGCTAAACGGCAATTGCTCCGCGTCGGCGGACGTCAGACGGACGGCAAAACCGAAGCGGCGCGCGCGCTCGGAGGCGCGGACGATCGCGGCGGGCGAAAAGTCCGTCGCGGTGACAGTAGCGCCGGCGCGGGCGAACTTCTCCGCCATCATGCCAGAGCCAGCGCATATCTCGAGTACCGTACGATCACCAAGCGGAAAACCAAGCAGGCCGACTGCCGTACGGAACTTGGTCTCGATCAAATACTCATAGACCCGGCCGCAATTGTGCGGCCGTGCGATCTCGAACTCGGGGTCGCACTCCTCGTCATAGAAATGCCGCTGCCGCCCCGACCGGTCTAAGGCGTCGTCCGCATCGAACTGTGCCGTGGTAGGGTGAATCATAGTCTGAGCTGGTTCATCTCGCGCGACCAGGAAGTCTTAAGCGATGGCAGGGCATCGTGCCACCGCCGAGGAACCGCGAGGAAGTTCGTGGCGTCGGTGAGATTGTCCACGAGCCGGTCCGCGTCTCCAATCCAATATCCCAACCCGGACAGAAATCCACAGATTTCACCCCCTCCATGAAAGCACTCTACGACGATTATTGGCTCGCAGCTGCGAATCAGGTCGCATGCACCGCGGATTACAGCTTCCTCATGTCCCTCGACGTCGATCTTGATCAAGTCAGGTGGGTTCGCGATATCCCGCTCGGCGTCCAAGGTTAC
>Ga0307374_10015883_pt1 | contig 10071 bp, 11 predicted proteins | sample OX3MG_FD_202532 | JGI IMG/M metagenome (GOLD analysis project Ga0307374, IMG submission 202532) | Soil microbial communities from Risofladan, Vaasa, Finland - OX-3 | ecosystem: Environmental > Terrestrial > Soil > Coastal area > Acid sulfate soil | place: Finland: Risofladan, Vaasa | collected...
CCCGTCCAGCTCGGTGATCGCCGTCTGAGCGAAGTCGACGGGATCGGTCTGCGACCAGCTCTTCACCGTGGCCGGTCGGTCGTCGGGTGAGGAGAACACGACCGCCAGCCCCACGACGAGCACGCTCACGGCCACCAGGGCGATCAGGAACTCCTTGACGATGTCGTAGGGACGGTAGGTGCCGTGCCATTCCTGGACGTCGCGGTCGGGATTGAATGACCCCCGTTGCCGAGCATCGGTGGATGCCGTCATGACGGGTTGCCCGATTCCTGCGCTCCCGCATCGGTGGATGCCCCACGGGACCGCTTACCCACCGCGAACGGTGGCACCACGCCCCGCCGGCGCACGAGAAGGATGTGGATGCCGGTCAGGAGGGCGATTCCGAGTGGCAGGAGGACGATGTGCCACATCAGCATCTGTCCGAAGTTGAGGACATTGAAGTAGGACCCGATCCCGGTGGCATTGATGCCGTCCTTCGCCTGAGTCGCGATCCATTGCGAGTCGAAGTTCAGCTGGGAGAGGTAGCCCGTGAAGGCGGCGCCGACGGATATGGCGAAGGTGACGACACCGCTCACCCAAGTAAGGCGCCTGTTGCCCCGCCATGCTGCCATGAAGAACTTGCCCCAGAGGTGGATCACCATGAAGAAGAAGAAGAGCTCCACGCTCCAGAGGTGCAGCGAGTTCACGAAGAGGCCGATGCTCGACTCATGCCACCACGACGGTCCCATGATGGCCAGCACACACCCGGTGACGATGACCCAGCCCAGGCTCACCATGGTGAGCACGCCGAAGACGTAGATCCACGATGCGACGTAGGACGGCTGCTCGTCGGGGAGGAGCCTCTCCGGAGGAAACGCCGCCACGGCGGCCTTTCTCAACCGGGCGGTCAACTGGCCTGATCCCCCGACGCCATCCCCTGGGGCAGCCCGGTCACCCTTGGTGTCAACGGTCACGGTCGCTCCCCCGGCGCCGCTGGAACGGGACGACGATGGCGGCGGCGAAAACGACGAGCATGGCGGCGATCACGACGAGGTTTGCCACGGAGATCTGTAAGAAGCCCCAGTGCACATAGTGACCGGGGTGGTTGAGGTTGATCAGGGACCCGAGCATCAGGGCGATCATCTTCGGTGCCTCTTCATGCCGGTTCCTCCCGCTCTGCGGAATCTCCACCGCATGGTACAGAGGCCATCGGGTGCACGCACGCCTTTCGGCACGGCGCGGCCGGAGGCGGGAGAGCTCCCCGAGGTGTTTAAGGGAGAGGAGGAGTGCCGCCGAGCGAGGTGGCTAGTCGGACGACGCCTGCTGGGGCTGTCGCCAATCCGATGAGCATCAGCACAGCGGCGACCACCAGGGGCGGCGGCGGGACTTTGCAAGTGGAGAAGAGGCCCGTGGACGAGAAAGCCCGTGGCGAACACGGCCACCCCGGCCCACGGGGTCACCATGCCCCCACGATCGCCACCATGAGCAGTGTCAGCACGACCGCCGCGGTGCCGATGGTGCCGACGACAGAAAGGCCCCAGAGGAGACCGGCGACCGGGTAGGGCAGCAGCGCCCCGTTGCGGTTGTAGGAGACCAAACTACTTGAAGCGGTCGAAGCTGTTCATCCGGGCGCCCCGATCGGGATCGTGCGCCATCAATGGTATTGCGTGATCAGTCCCAGCCCATCACACAGCGAGCAGGTCTGACATGCGCCGGCCTCGACAGCGACGATCAAGCTGGCTTCCGTCAGCCGTCCGTCGCTCAGCCGTCCGTCGCTCGCCTCGACGTCGTTCCAGGGGTGTGTCATTCTCCGACATCGCCATGAGGACGGATTCAAACGTCGCCTCCTTGACGGCGTGCAGCCTGCCCGCACTGTCTATGCAGTGTCCGACCATCAGACCCCCTCAACCTTCATGGTCACGTGTGTTCAAGTCCGTCACTGAACAACATCGTGCCATTTCCCCACAGCCTACTACGTCGTTCGTAATAGACAAGGGGCTTTCTTTAGGGTGCCCGTGGCGGGTGTGTACCCGAACTCGTACCCATGTTGGGACAGTTCCTCGGGGTTCCAGATGATGCCGAGCCCGCAGCGGTGCTCAAGGAACTTGAGCTCGTCGGGCCCGACGAGCTGGTGGAAGTGGTGCCTACCGAGGGCGAAGTCGTGGTCGCAGCGGTGGTTGCTGCGTCAGCGACCATGGCGCCCCCGGCAATGAGACCACTGGTCAACGCGCCGGCTGCAATCACACTACGTAGGCGGAGTTTCATGGCAGGGTGTCCCTCTCTTGTCATCGGCCGATGGCCGCCCCACGGTGGGGAACAGAAGACACTGTGCGCTACCGAACTTTGGCTTGGCCTACAGGGAGTTCAAAGCGGGATAAGAAATGGCGGGCCCCAACAGACACCTGGTGAATCTCGGGTCTGGGTAACTCATTGAGAACCTCTTACGGTCTCTCGCAGGTAATCTTGGTGTCCCGGGCCGCTAGCTCATCCGGAAGAGCAGGGGACTTTTAATCCCAAGGTGCCGGGATCGAGACCCGGGCGGCCCACCATCCGATTACCGCTTTGCCATGCCGACCTCTCGTTCTCGGTCAAGGGCGTGGCAACTCTTGCAAACCGAGTCCGTAATGGTGGGGGAACCCCGAGGTGTCCACGGGAACGGGTCACCTCCACTTCCCGATGGTTTACGAACAATTCGTGTCTGGCGCAATGGCGCTTCTACCCCCGGCATTCGGGGTGTACGCGTCATACGGCAAGCATGTTGCTACCGAGCAGCCACCGCTTCGATTTCGATCTTGAGCTGAGGAAACGCAAGCCGCGATACTCCGAGGAGGGTGGAGGCAGGAAGGTTGTTCCCGAGGAACTCTCCGGCCAACGGGCCTAGGACTGCAATGAGCTCGTCGACGTCGGTCGTGTAGTAGTTGATCCGGATCACATCGGCGGCCGTCAGGTTTGCGGAGCCGAGCACCGTCTGCAGATTGGCAAAGGCCTGGCGCACCTGAGCCCCCATGTCTGCTGTCTCAGGCGGTGAGCCGTCCGCGCCGATCGCGGTCTGACCGGAGCACACCAGGAACTGTGTGGCGCCGCTCACCTCCACTGCCTGGGAAAAACCGAAAGCCTTCGACCACTCCCACGGGTTGACGTCTTTGCGGCTCATCGCCACGCTCCTTTCATCTTCGTAGTGTGCTGCGGTGTCTGACGGCACAATATGGTTCCCGCACCGATTTCAGCGAAGTTCACCTATTTCCCGGCGTGGAGCGACCTGGCTTCGGAGTGCATGGTGCGGGGAGTCTCCGCACCTCCCCATGATGGAGCCTTAGGCAATTTCCGATGCGAAGGGAAGGAATGGGATGAGTGTCGTGAGGAACCACTCAGTGACGAGCATGACAGGCGTCCGATCGGCATCAATGCGATAGATGCGGGCGAGAAGGCAATCGCCGACTGTCACGTCGAAGTTCCACGGCCGAAACACGATAGAGGTATTGAGCTCAATAAGATCATGACGGGTCACGGCGATACACATCTCGTTGAGTATCCGACCAATCGGATCGCTGCTGGACTGGAGTCTGTGACAGAACGTCGACGGCAGGCGGCTCGTGACAATGACGCTTTCCGCGTACACGTACGAGCTGCCAGATGTGCGCCCCTGAAGTGTGGCAGCCCGCTGAAGCAAGGGCTGACCCTGTGCAACTCGCAACTCGTTCGAGGCGCTCGCCCCGATCATCTCGTGCTGATGCGCGTGAGCATCAATGCATTCACCGACGAGCTGCTCCAGGAAAGTGGTCACGGTGCCGCTTGTCCTATCGAGAGCCGCCTTCAGGTCTGATGGATGGGCCACTCGCACCATTGAATCGCAACTTTCCGGACACCGAGGGTGTCTTTGATCCCTGTCTCATCGGCTCGTCCGAAACGTATCCGGCAAAGTCCGGCAATTCCACCAGCGTAGGACGCGAGTACGTCCCCCTTTTCGCTGGCTCAGTGCCGCGCCGAGAGTGGCATCTGGCCCCCTCTCCACGGTTCTCCTAGGGCAGGGCGCGAGTACACAACATTGAATGACAGTGGTCGCCGGTGTATGACCCTCAGCCTCGCCGCAGGTGATTCTGAAGCATGCTGCTGACCCGGTTCTTTCGATTCGCTGGCGGGCGGGTTGGTAGGGCAAAGGCGGAAGTAGGGCACGCGTCGCCCGGACATGCGCTCGTACTTGGGCACAACCGGCCAAAGTTCCACTGCGTGAGCACGGGCCCTGTCATAGGCATCGGCGTCGAGCTCTTCGGCGTGGACGGGCACTCTGCGGCGCTTCACAATCACCGCCGCGGCGGGGTTGGCGCGCAGGTTCGCCACCCAGTCGGGAATCGTGGTCATGCCCGCTGCCCCCCCACCCACGTAGTGGTAGCCGTCGTCCCCTATCCAATAGGCGACGGGTGTGGATCGGTGTCGCCCTGTGCGGCGACCGGTGGTCTCAATCACCAAGATCTTGGTTCGTCGCAGCACCGTCATCCCGCTGATCCCGAATCGCCGGAGCTGGGAGGCTTCGAGACGGTTACCGACACGCCACAACGGGCGGGTCCGATCCGCCCAGTTCCTCCGGGGCAGGTCGTTATCCACCCGAACATGATGGTCCCGCGTGCTGCGCAGCGGCGACTCCTGCAACCATGAGGTGCGGCCTGACTACCCCGATGCAGTCATCGACGCGATCGTCGCCTGCGGGCAGTTGCCGGCACGACCACGTGTGCTCGAGCTCGGCGTGGGATCCGGCCAAGCCACCGCGCAGATGGTCGAGGCCGGCTGGGACGTCGTGGGTGTCGAGCCTGGTCCTGAGCTCGCCGCCATCGCCCGCGCCCGGCTTGCCCGGTTCAAGGGCCCGAGCGTCTCGATCTCGACGTTCGAAGCGATCGAGCTCCCCGACAGTTCGTTCGATGTCGTCGCGTCGGCCACCGCCTGGCACTGGGTCGACCCTTCCGTCGGCTACCACAAAGCGGCCCGCGTGCTTCGACAAGAGGGGACAGTCGCGCTCTGGTGGAACGCACATGTGCCCGATACCCGTGACCCACGTTGGATCCCGGTCCGACGGGTGTACGAGCTGGCCGCTCCCGAGCTTGACGTGCTGCCTCGGCTCACCCCGGATCGTCCTGACTACGACCCAGCCGCTGAGCTTCATGCCTCCGGCCGGTTCCGCGATGTCGTCCAACACGTCTTCGCCTTCTCGGTGACCTACACCGCCGAGGGCTTCTTGTCCTTGCTCGACACGTATGCCAGCCACCGGCACCTCGACGCTGACCGTCGTCGCGACCTCTATGACCGGCTGGCGGAGGCAGTCGGAAACGAGCTGGGCGGGTCCATCACCAAGCCCTACGAGGCCGTGCTCGTTCTCGGAAGACCGGCGTAACGAGCGCGGCCCCGCCGCACGCTCGAGTTCGTCGGCACAGGACGGTCTCCGAGGAGCGCCCGATTCTTCGATCTGTCCGTCACCGTCGGGACGCGGCCTGCCGATCGCGGGCCTCACGAGGGTTCCGGACCCCGGTCATCGACTCGACCCCTCCTCGGCCAGCTCCCCTACCTCGCACCCCGCTCTCGCATGTCGTGTGCGGGTCCAGGCGCCTTGCGCCGACCCCTCAGGCGGTGCCCGATGTGGCCCAGATGTTGTTGCAGCGCTCGCACACCTCTTCGGGGACGATCCCGGCCCGCATGAGGATTGCGAATGTCTTGCAACCGAGGCAGTAGCCCAACGCCGATTCCAGGAACGCTGCGCCGGCCAGCATCCCCAGCACGATCTGCGCGGCACCCCAGTAGCCGAGCCCGGTCAGGAGCAACGCGGCGACCGAGAAGGTGACGCCCACCCCCTGGGCGAACCGCTTGGGCGGACCGGCCACCGGTCGCGGTGCGATGGGGAGGCGGGGCGTGACGACCCGGGTCACGAATTGACCGAGCGGGCTCAACGACGGCCCGGTAAGCACGCGGGCAATGAAGCCATAGGCGATCACGACGGTGGCCCAACGGAGGTCGAACACGATGGTGCACAGGGCCATCACGATGACGCCCCCGGCCACCAGGCGGGCCGACACTTCGTTCACCGGATTGGGGAACGAGAACAGTGAGCGGAGGGTGCCCCGTGTGGTCGATTCCCTGTCGGTGAGGCTCATCTCCGTGCTCCTTGATCTGCTGCGCAGCGCCTACCCCATAACCATGACCATTTTAGTCATCTATTGACGGAACCGTGCCAGGCTCCACATCCGGTGCCTGGCACGGGGCGTCTCCGTTGGGTCACCCCTCGTCGATGAGCACAGCCGAGGGATGGCCTCCGACCGCGATGGGGTGACCCACCACTCCCGATGGCACGTCTACCGGCACCAGGTCGCCCGCCTGGAGCGCCACCCAGGCTGTCGTACCTCCCGCGCCGAGCGCCACGGCCTGCGCCACATCGGGCAGTTGGATGGGCGTCCCCACCACCAGGCCGGCCACGGTCAGCGGCACGATGCTGGCTCCGCCCGAGATGTACGCCGTGGCCCCGGACGGCGCCACGGCGATGCCGGTCGGATCGACCGGCAGAGCCACCGGGGGACCGGACTGGAGCGTCGCCGTGACGATCGGCGTCAGGGTGTGGTCACCGAAATTCCCCACCAGTGCCACCCCGGACGCTATGGCGATCGCCTGGGGGCTCGGCCCCACCGCTATGGGGGTGCCGGCCTGCAGGGTCCGCACGGTGATCGGCGTCACCTGGTCGCTCCCGAAATCGACCACCAGCGCCGTCGCCGCGCCGGAGGAGTCCAGGGCGACCGCGATGGCCACCGGATGCGAACCCACCGGGATGGCCGGGCCGGCACGCCAGGTGCCGAGATCGACGGGGGTGACCGAGTCGGAGGCGAGGTTGGCCACCAGTGCGATGCCCGCGCCACCCGAACCACCCGGGGCGACCGCCACCGCATCGGGCTCCACCCCCACCCCGACCGAGCGCTCGACGGCACGGTTCGCCGGGTTGATCTCGTGCAGGGTGTCGTCCCCCTGGGTGACCACGAGGAGCCCGGTGCCGCCCTTGGTGAAGGCCATGGCAGAGGGCAGGCTGCCGACACTCACCTTGGCCTCCGCCTTCCGCGTGCGCAGGTCGACCGGGGTCAGGACGGTTCCGGGCAGGGTCACCGAAGCGTCCGTGGCCACCCAGGCCACCCTTCCCGCCGCTGACCCGGAGCCGTCGACCGGTCCGGAACAGGCGGGGAGGAGCAGCGCGCACACCGCCAGGACAGGCAGCGCGGCGCCGAGCGGCGTCCTTCCCATCAGGGGACTACCCCCGCGCACAGGCCGACCCGCCGGGACGGTCGCCCAGGGCCCAACCCTGCGCCTCTCCCTGGGGCCAGTAGTCGCCGGTCACGGCGTCCTGCTCGTAGGGCACCGGGGCAGGGATTCCCGCCGCCAATGCGCCGAGGGCGCTCAGCAGTGCCTCCACGTCCTCGCTCGACGTCCCCAGCCCGCAACTGGCCCGCACGGCGCCCGGTATGCCGCTGCGGTCACCCCGCTGGACGGCGGCCCGGGCCTCGGCCACCCCCGCCTTGTCCACCCCGAGGAGGCGCAGGAGGTAGGGGTGCGCGCAGAAGCATCCGTGCCGCACCCCGATACCGAACTCGGCGCTGAGCCGGGCCGCCACCAGGGCGTGGTGCATCCCCTCCACCGTGAAGGTCGCCACGGCCAGAGAGTCGGCGTCCGCCCCGACGCCCGGTCCGAGCACCCGCACGCCCGGGGTGGCCCGCAATCCGGCCCGCAAGCGGGCCGACAGTGCCGCTTCATGGGCACCGATGACCTCCCAGCCGATGCGGTCCAGCTCGTCCATGGCTGCGCCGAAGGCCACCGCGCCGATGACGTTGGGGGACCCCGCTTCCTCCCGATCGGGGGGCTCGGTCCAGATGACCTCGTCCAGGTCGACCAGGTCGACCGCGCCCCCGCCGGCCAGGAAAGGATCGCCGGTGGCGAATGCCCGCCGGGGACCGATCAGCGCACCGGCGCCGAAGGGGGCGTACATCTTGTGACCGCTGAAGGCCAGGAAGTCGGGACCGCCCGGCAGGGGACGGTGGGGGGCCAGCTGTGCGGCATCGAGGAGGACGGGGATGCCGCGGGCGTGCGCTTCGGCGCAGATCTCCTCCACCGGCGGGAGCCATCCCGTCACATTGGAGGCTCCGGTCATGGCCAGGAGCGCCGGGGTCTGCCCGTGGTCGAGGACCGCCACCACGTCCTCGACTCCGAAGGTGCCGTCGGTTCCGCATTCGACCCATCGGCGCTGAGCCACCCGGGCCCACGGCAGCAGGTTGGCGTGGTGCTCCACCACGGTGGTGGCCACCACATCATCGGGTGCCAGGCGGAGACGGTAGGCCAGGTGGTTGATGGCCTCGGTGGTGTTGCGGACGATGACCACCACGTGGTCGCCGTCTTCGGGTCGTCGGGTGAAGCGGTGGGCGCTGGCCCGGGCCTCTTCGTAGGCCGCGGTGGCTCGCCGGGACTTGTACCCCGCACCCCGGTGCACGCTCGAGTACCAGGGGAGGAACTTGCCGACCCTGTCCGCCACCACCTGCAGCGCCGGGGTGGACGCGGCGCAATCGAGGTCCCGGTACGGGCGGTCGGTGCCGTCCAGGCAGGGCACCAGCATGCCGGCGCCCACCAGCGGCGCCCGGGGGGGTTTGGTGGTCACGCCGTCACACTACGGAGCGCCGGGCGGCTCGCGGTACCGTTGGCGTGGTGGAAGACCGTTATGAATTCGATCTGTCCCGGTCGGACCGGGTCCTGGGCGACGTCGAGCGGGCCCTGGAGCGCCTCAGTGACGGCTCTTACGGGTCGTGTGAGGCCTGCGGCGCCCTCATTCTGGCGGCCGATCTCGAAGCCGATCCGACCCGCCGGGCCTGTGAGCAGCACCTCAATCTGGAGCCGGCGCACCCGGCCGGAATCCCACCGGCCGGCTGAGGGCGCCCAGCTACAAGCTCAGGCCCTTGGCCGCATCGAAGCGGGCCGACACATCAGCCCAATTGACGATGTTCCACAGGGCGCTGAAGAAGTCGGCCTTCACGTTCTTGTACTGCAGGTAGAAGGCGTGCTCCCAGGCGTCAAAGACCAGGAGGGGGACCGACCCGTTGCCGACGTTGCCCTGGTGGTCATAGATCTGCTCAATGATCAGACGACCCCCCAGAGGCTCGTAGGCCAGGGCGCCCCACCCCGACCCCTGAATGGTGGATGTGGCCTGGGTCAGGTGAGCCTTGAACTTGTCGAAGGACCCGAAGTGCTCGTCAATGGCCGAGCCGAGTGATCCATCGGGCCTGTCGCCACCGTCCGGGTTCAGGTTCTTCCAGAAGATCGAGTGCAGCACGTGGCCCGAGATGTGGAAGGCCAATGTCTTCTCGAGCCCGACCACCGCGGCGAAGTCGTCCTTGTCGCGGGCACCGGCCAGCTTCTCCAGCGTCGTGTTGGCGCCGGTCACATAGGCGGCGTGGTGCTTGTCATGGTGGAGCTCCATGATCTGACCCGAGACATGGGGCTCCAAAGCGGCGTAGTCGTAGGGAAGGTCAGGAAGGCTGTAGTCGGCCATTTCGATGCGGTCTCCTCATTGCGTGGACGGTCGTGGTCGACCATACCCGAACGAAGTGGCGCCCGACCCGAACCGGGCCGCTCGACCCGAATTGACCGGACGCAAGCACTACGCTTGCAGGAGTGAGCGCGGACCCCAAGGATCGCTGGCGTGATCTCGGCTCGTTCATCCGCGAACAGCGAGGCACGGCCCGGCTCTCCCTGCGTCGGCTGTCCGAACTCGCCGGCATCTCCAACCCCTACCTGAGCCAAATTGAGCGTGGGCTCCGGCGCCCCTCGGCCGAGATCCTCCAGCAGATCGCCAAGGCGCTGCGCATCTCCGCCGAGACCCTGTATGTGCAGGCAGGGATCCTCGATGCCCCTGACGGCACCTCGGACCTGACCAGGCTCATCCTGGCCGATCAGACCATCAGTGAGGAGCAGAAGCAGGCGCTGATCCGCATCTACCTCTCGTTCCGCCGCGACTACGACGACGAGCACGGGACCCCGACCGCCGACGTGTCCTCCTCCATCCTCTCGGCCGAGGCCGGCCTGGTT
>Ga0307374_10015887_pt1 | contig 10068 bp, 13 predicted proteins | sample OX3MG_FD_202532 | JGI IMG/M metagenome (GOLD analysis project Ga0307374, IMG submission 202532) | Soil microbial communities from Risofladan, Vaasa, Finland - OX-3 | ecosystem: Environmental > Terrestrial > Soil > Coastal area > Acid sulfate soil | place: Finland: Risofladan, Vaasa | collected...
GACTGAGCCCAGCCCGACGAGCTCGATGACCTCACCGACGCGCGTGCGGGGAATGCCCTGGGTCTGGGCGAGCGCCAGCAGGTGGTTGTAGCCGGAGCGACCCGTGTGAACGGCGCGGGCTTCGAGTAGCGCGCCGACCTCGTGCAGCGGTGCCGCCAGATCGCGGTAATGCTTGCCGTTGACGGTCGCGGTCCCGCTCGTCGGCGCGTCGAGGCCTAGGATCAGGCGCATCGTGGTCGACTTGCCGGCGCCGTTGGGGCCCAGGAAGCCGGTGACGATGCCGGGCTTGATCGTGAATGTGAGATCGTCGACGGCGAGAGTGTCGCCGTAGTGCTTGCTGAGTCCGTTGACCTCGATCATCTCGCACGACTCTAGAGGCTGTGTCGGCGGGCTTCAGCCCGTTTTAGCGCGGGTTTAGTGAACTCCTACCTGCGATGGAGGCTGGAGCGGATGTTCGAGCGGCGAGCGAGGTTGGGGCAGCCCATTTTGGCCGCCGTCGGGCTGTCAAGATGAAGCCATGAGCGGGACCGAAGTAGGGCTGGCTGTATCTGTTTTCATCGCCTGTACGGTCGAGGCCGTTGAGGCTCTCACGATCGTGTTGGCGGTCGGGGCGACACGCAGCTGGCGCTCGGCCATGATCGGCGTGGGGACGGCGTTGCTGGCGCTCGCGGCGGTGACCGCGGCGCTCGGGCCGGCCCTGACCGCGTTACCGATCAACGTTCTGCGCGGCGTCGTCGGCGGCCTGCTGCTCGTATTCGGACTGCAATGGCTCCGCAAGGCGATCCTCCGCGCGAGCGGGCTGAAGGCGCTGCACGACGAGGGCGCTGCCTTCGTCGAGGAGACCGAGGCCGCCCGAGAGGCCGGTGCCGTCGTTGGCAGCTTCGACGGCTACGCCTTCTTTGTCTCCTTCAAGGGGTCGTTCCTCGAGGGCCTGGAGGTCGTGTTTATCGCGCTGACCTTCGGGGCCAACCAGAAGGACGTACCGCTGGCCGCGGCCGCGGCGGCGGCCGCGGTCATCGCGGTGGCGTGCGCAGGTGTCGCGCTGCGTGCGCCGCTCGCGCGCGTGCCGGAGAACACTCTCAAGTTCGTCGTCGGCGTGATGCTCACGTCGTTCGGGGTGTTCTGGGGCGGTGAGGGTGTGCATGCGCGCTGGCCCGGAGGTGAGACCGCGCTGCTCGCGATCGTTCCGCTGCTGCTGCTGTTCTCCCTCGGGACCGTGGCCGCGCTGCGCCGCGTCGTGGCGGCGCGGCCGACCGCAGCGCAGGCGGCTGGCGCATGACGCGCATACGGCAATTCCTGAGGTTCCTCTGGGACTTCGTGGTCGGGGACGACTGGCGGATCGCGTTGGCCGTTGCGGTCGCCCTGCCGGTCACGCTGGTGCTGTCGAACAACGGCGTCACCGTCTGGTGGCTGCTGCCGCTCGTCGTGCTCGTGATGCTCAGCGTGTCGGTCTGGAGCGTCGCCCGCAGCCGGCGTTGACCGTTGCGGAGCACCGGTAGGGTTGACCGGCGCTCAATCTAGGGGGCCGGCCTCGAGGCGTTGCTTGAGTCGCGCCATGTTCCCCGGCATTTCGCCGGCTGCCTGGCGACGCACCACGAGCGGAACCAGCAGCTTTCCGATCCCGTGCCCGGTGAAGTCGACTGAGATCGTCAGCTGCGATCGTGATCCGTCCTCGAGCGGCTCGACCGTGACGACCACGATCGCGCGGATCGGACCGTCGATGCCGCGGTCGGCCCAGCGCCGCGGCGGATCGTAGTCGGTGATCCTGGTGTTGACCTCGCGCTCGCGCCCGCCGATCTTCCGGACTGTCGTGCATCTGGAGCCGACACGGGTCGTGGGCCCGTCCATATGGCCGCTCACTACGCCCTGCTGCCACTCGGTGAAGCTGCTCGGATCTATGACGTAGGGGAAGACCTCCGCCGGTGGTCGCGAGATTTCAGCGCTGGTGATGATGGGTGCCATCAGCCCTCCTTGCCGAAGTCGTTGGTCGAGGACGCTTGTGTCGATCAGATTCTTCACCTTTGGCGAGGCGATCGGCGAGATACTGAGCGCGTCTGGTCAAACCCAGAGGGAGGCCTCATGAAGTACTACATCAGCGCGACGCCAGGTCCCATGCCGCCCGCGCCCGAGTTGTTCGACGCGGCGATGGATTGGCTCGACGGAAAGGTCAGCGACGGAACGTTTGACTGCATCTTCAGTTTCATGGAGGGCGGCGGCTTCTGCATCGCCAACGCCGAATCGCACCGCGGCGCATTCGACCTGATGACGGAGTATCCACTGTTCGGGATGGTCGAATGGGATGTACGCCCAGTGCTGGATTTCAAGGATGGGATCGAAACGATGCGAGCGAAGCTTGTTGAGGCGCAGGCGGCGCTCGCCGGCCACTGAGGTGAACGATGCGCCGGTCCTGAGCGGCCGGCGCATCGGTCGATGGTGGCGAAGCGAACGAGGGGGTCGAACCCGCGACCGCCACACCGCGCGTCAGACGGCCTCTGACTCGAGGATCCTCAGGCGAGCTTGAGCGGGACGACTCCGTAAGGGTCGATGCGGTAGACGAGCGACACGCGGTGGTAGCCATCGGCTATGTCGGCACCGGCCCCGTCCCTGAAGACGAGCACGGGGCTGAGGCGTCTGTGTTCGATGACTTTGATGAGGTCCTTAATGACACCCGGATCGTTCAATGGCGCGGCCGTCAGCCCGGCAGCACGGAGGATGTCGTTGGCGCGGCGCGTCGTGAGCGGCGCCTTGCGGAGCCGCCCGACGAACTTGGCGACATCATCCTTGTCGCGTTTGATCGACAGATAGGCCTCGGCGGCGGCGTAGTCGTGCTCGGCGACGTCGTCGAGCCACTCGATCTTGCCGAGGGGAGCGGTCGCCGCCGACTGTGCTTTCTTTTTCGGCATCGGCCGATCATGCCAGAGGTCGCGCCGTGCGCTCCTGTCCGCGAGGCCGCGGTCTGACCCGGGCACTCACATACGCGTCAACCGGAAGGTCGCTGCTCCGGCCCAGACGAGGGTTTCGCCGCGTCCACGTCCGCAGGGTCGAGCATGCCCCGGGCGGCCGCCAGACCGCCGGGGTCGCCTCCCGGGCCGCGCAGGATCCAGGCGAACCCGACCGCGATCAGCGCGCCGGCGAGCGGCCCGACGAGATAGACCCAGAAATGCCGGAAGTCGCCGATCACCAGATCTGGCGCGAACGACCTCGCTGGGTTCATCGATGCGCTGCTCACGGGGCTGGACCACAACCCCGCGAGGATGATGTACGCGCCGACGCCTAGCGCTGACAGCGCTCCGACATTCTGAGCGCGCGAGGCGGTCCCCAGGATCGTTGAGACAAGGCCGGCGGTCAGGACAAGCTCGATCAGCATCGCCTGCCAGTTGTGGATGTGCGGCCCAGGCTCGGTAGCGCCAAGCATCCCGACCTTGCCGAACAGCGCGCGGAGGAACAGACACGCGAGCGTGGCGCCGACCAACTGGGCAATCAGGTAGCCAGGCACGCGACGGCAGGGGAAGTCGCGCCTCAGCGTGAACGCGATCGTGACCACCGGGTTCAGATGGGCGCCAGAGACCGCGCCCATGAACAGGATGATCGCAATCACCGTCAGGCCCGGAGCGGTTACCGCGGCCGCGCGGCTGATCATGCCGTGGCTGAGGGCACCGACGACGCCGCCGCCGGCACCAACCAAGACCAACAGAAAAGTCCCGAGCAGCTCGGAAAACAACCGCCGCCACTCAAGCGCCGGATCGTCGAACTCGAGTATCGACGGAAACTCCAACGCCAACACCGCTCGACGCCGACTTGCGGCATGCGCCCGGACCGCCTGGGTTTCCTGGTCCAACTGCATCCGTCAGCTCGTCACGATCGCCGCGAATCTAACCGAGACTTCGGACCGCATCTCTTGTTCCGGTCCCGGAGCGGTCCAAATATGCGCCGCTACTCCGTCAGGGCCACCGGCTTGCGTATAGGCTGACGGCCGTGGCTGTTGGCATCGCGCACGAAAAGCTCGAGCGCGCTCCCAGCATCCGCACTCGCATCGGTCGGCAGGTGCCGCGGTTGCGGCGACATTGGTGGCTTGCGACCGCGGTTGGCGTTGCAGTGCTGGCGGCGCTGTTCGTGACCATCACCAAAGCCCGCCCGACCTATGACGCGATGGGCTTCATGGTGTGGGGCAGGCAGGCCCTGCACTGGAATTTGAACCTCGGGGGCGCCCCGTCGTGGAAGCCGCTGGCGTTCCTGATCAACGTGCCCTACGCGCTTGCCGGGCTGGGCGTGCAGGAGTGGCTGTGGACGTTCACCGCCGCCGCCGGAGCCGGGGTCGCTGTCGTGGGGGCCGCGCGGCGCGCGTACCGGCTGTCGCCCGCGATGCCGGGTCGCGAGTGGACGCGGGCGGTCGGCGCGCTGGTCGCGGCCTACGGCGTCGCGACGATGTTCGGCTGGATGCATCTGGCGCTGATCGCGGACTCCGATCCCGTGATAGTGACGCTCGCGCTCGGTGCGATCGATGCTCACGTCTCCCGTCGTCCGCGGGTCACGCTGCTGCTCGTCTGGCTGGTTGCGCTCGGACGGCCGGAGGCCTGGCCGTTCCTGCTGCTGTATGCGGCATGGCTGTGGCGGCGCAGTCCGTCGGACCGATGGCTGGCTGTCGCTGCCGTTGTACTCGCGCCGGCCCTGTGGTTGGCGGTCCCGCCGCTCGCTGCTAGCAGCTGGGACCAGCCGAGCAAGCTCGCGCTCGGCCAGGCGACCGTGATCCATGGCAACAAGCTGATCGGCGTCTTCGACCGGTTGCGGACCCTGACCGGGCTCCCAATGCAGATCGCGGTGCTGGCGTCGGTCGCGCTCGCCGTTTCGCGGCGACAGCGCGCCATCCTTGCCTTGACCGCGCTGGCGGTGCTCTGGGCCGCGGTCGAAGTCGCTTTCGCGCTACACGGCTACTCGGCGGTGCAGCGCTACCTGATCGAGCCCGGAGCGGTGCTGATCGTAGTGGCCGGAGTCGGAGTGGCGACAGCCCTCAGTTTCAGCAGCGGGACGCAGCGGTGGCTGGGGATCGCCGCGGTCGCGGCACTTGTTCTTTCGCTCGCCCCCTACACGCGCGGGACGCTGCGAACCGACCACGGGCTCGTCTCGCAGGCCCGTCACGACGCGCTTGTGCTCGACCGGCTCGGCGCCGTGATCGCCGACGATGGGGGCGCCAAGCGCTTGCTCGCGTGTGGCCGGCCGGTCACAAGGCTCACATACCAGAGCACCCTCGCTTGGGAGCTCGGCCTGAACGTCGGCACGGTGGATTACGGGCGGGTCTCCGCGGACAGCGGGCCGGTGGTCCGGTTCGAGCCCGTGGGCAGCGGCTGGAGGGTCCGTGTCATCAACGCCTCCGCCGGGACGACCGGCTGTACCCGCCTCAGCCGCTCTGACAGCTGACTTCGGGGCGTGGACGCGTGTGCTCCCGCTGTCGGCCCGGTGCTCAGAGATGTCGGCTGCAGAGCACCTGCCAGTGACCGTCGGTATGGATTTCAACGATGTCCGTGCTGCAAGCCCGCTTGTCGGCTACTCGCCGGTGAACCGGAATTCAGCCTGCCACAAGCCGTCCTCGGTGTGCGCGACCTCCCAGTAGCGTTCGGCGATCAGCTCGGGGTCAAATGGAGTGCCAACGACGATCTGTCCCATGATCGTCAGCGTGGCGACTCGGATGCCGGCAGCTATCAGGTCGGCTCCGAGCATCGTCGCGGCTGAACGCAGCGCCGCCTTGCCCAATGAGACGGTGGCGAGGGCTGGGATCGGATAATCGGCGAACCCTCCGCCGGTGACGACGATCGTGCCCGAACCAGCGGCTTGCATGGCCGGCGCGGCGCGCTGTGCAACGACGATGGCCCCGATCACGTCAACCGCGTAGGCGGTCTGCAGGTGAGCGACACTCGCGTTCAGGAGGTGGTCGGGAGCTCCCATGACCGCGTTGTAAACGATCACCCCGGGCGCATCCTGCCCGCTGTAGAGGGCGGTGATTCGGTCGCCGAGAGCGTCGGGGTCACTGGCGTCCGCGGTGAGCGTGTCGATGTTGGCGCCAGTGTCAGCCAAGCTGTCAACCAGTTTGTCGAGACCATCTGTGCTGCGCGCTACGAGGGTGATGTGGTAGCCCCCTTTGGCGAAGCGTCGGGCGATTGCGAGCCCGAGACCAGGTCCGGCTCCGACCAGCAAGAGATGCCGGCCGTCTATCGACCCGATCGCCTCCGGCCCCAGAAGGCCGGAGCTGGTTACGTGGTCCTCGGTCATTGACTTGTTCCTTACGCTAGCGCCACCCGGTGATGCCGGCGCCTCAGCCCAGGCAGGGCCTTCGGAGCGCCGGCTGAAGCAACCGCAATGTCTCAAGTATCCGAGCAGGAGCGAACGCGTGCAGCAAGCGCTCAAGTTGACGCGGTGCTGGTCCGCGTGAAAGGCTCGCTATGGCGGGCGCAATCCAAGGAAAGGCGGGACCGATGGGAAACGTTGAGATCGTGAAGGGCGGGTATGAGGCTTTCGGTCGCGGTGACGTTCCGGCTGTGCTGGGGATCTTCGATCCGAATATTGAGTGGCGCGAGGCTGAGGGCAATCCCTACAAGCCTGATGGAAAGCCGTGGATCGGCGGGGACGCCATTGTGCAGCACCTGTTCATGAGGCTCGCGACAGAGTGGGACGGGTTCACCGTCCACCCGAACGAGTTTTATGATGCAGGCGACACGGTCGCGGTTGAGTGTCGTTACACCGGGGTCTATAAGTTGACGGGCAAGAGCGTCGACGCGCAAGTCTGCCATGTGTGGAAGCTGTCTAACGGCAAGGCCACGAGCTTCCAGCAGTACGTAGACACGGCACAGCTGCAGGAAGCGATGGGAACGCGGGACGCTGAAGATATGGCCGAGGCGAGCCTGGCGTAGCGGCGGGCGGCGTCGATCGGGTGTCGGCGCCCCTTCTCTATGTCGATCCATCCTGAGACGCGAGATTTCAGATTGGGGGGCGAGGCGCAAGGTAGACACGCCCGCGTCGCGCGGGGCCACGGCCGAGGCGGGTCTGTCTCGGCAGGGCGTTTACGACCTGCTGGCGACCGGCCTTCTTTGCGAGGCCGGTCGGTGTCTGCGTCGCGTCTGTGCTCGTGCCGCTCGGGCGTGGTCGGCCAGCAGCTGTCCCGCGGTCGTTGAATCAGCGGCGCAGCAAGACCCGCTCGAGCTGGTCGAGGCACCCGTGCCAGCCCTCCTCCTGGTTGTCGCGGCGCTCGTCGGTCGAGATGCGGGTGTTGATCAGCAGCACCGTAGTTGAGCCCTCGGACTCCAAGAAGGAGAGCTCGATCAGTTGTTCGTTGGAGAGGTCGTCGTCGAACGTCCAGGTCATTACTAGGCGGTGCGGCCGGTCGATCAGCTTGTATTCACCTTGTGCCTCGACTTGGATGCCGTCGGGCTTTTGCATCACCACCCGGGTTTTTCCGCCCACCCGGAGGTCTACTTCGGCCTCCGGCGTCGCCCAGTCGGGAGAGCAGTGAAACCAGCGGCGCATCACCTCGGGGCTGGTCCAGGCGTCGAAGACTTGTTCGGCCGACGCTGTGTAGGTCCGCTCGATCCGCACCACGCGACCGGGCTCCTCGGTCACGGTCGCTCCTTGTGTTGCTCGAGGTACTCGCCGACGACATCGAACAGGCGCTGCCAGCGCTCGCGCTGGCTCTCGAGCCAATCGGAGACCTCGGCGAGCGCCTGCGGCCGCAGGGTAAGCCGGTGGTTGCGGCCGTCGATCACGCGGGAAACGACGCCTGCCTCCTCGAGCACGCGCAGATGCCGCGAGATCGTCGGCTTCGTCACCGCGAAGTCGCGCGTCAACTCCCCGACGGTCGCCGGTCCAGCGCTGAGGCGTTCAACGACCTCGCGCCGCAGCGGGTGGGCGAGCGCGCTAAACGGATCATTAGCCATTTTGCTAACTATATAGGTCCGAACTACAGATTCCACTAGGAGCCAAGCCGATGCCAGAGCATAGAATCGCCACCCGCGACGAATGGGACGCCGCGCGCGCCGAGTTACTCAAGCACGAGAAGGAGCTCACCCGCAAGAGCGATGAGCTCGCCCGGCAGCGTCGGGAGCTTCCCTGGGTGCCAATCGAGAAGGAGTACACGTTCCAGACTGCCGACGGGCCGAAGTCCCTGGCTGAGCTGTTCGATGGCCGCTCGCAGCTCGTGGTCTATCACTTCATGTTCGGCCCGGAGTTCGAGTTCGGGTGTCCGGTCTGCTCCTCGATCGCGGACAGCTTCGACGGGGTAGCCGAGCACCTGAAGGCCCGCGACGTGACGATGATCGCCATCTCCCGGGCGCCAATTGAGAAGCTGCTCGCGTTCCGCGAGCGGATGGGTTGGAACTTCAACTGGGCCTCGAGCTACGACACCGATTTCAACTGGGACTTTGGGCACTCGTCGACGCGGGAACAGGTGAGTGACTGGGTGGATCAGGTGCCGCCGCTGGTTTCGAACTTCGCCTCGGCTGCGGGGACGGATGTGGCGGGCTACTTCACGGAAGGACCGGGCCTGAGTGCCTTCGCGCGCGCAGACGAACAGGTCTACCTGACTTACTTGACAACGGCCAGGGGGCTCGAGGTCGTTATGACCTACTACGGAATCCTCGACCGCGTAGCGCTCGGACGAGGCGAGCAGGACCCGTTCTGGATCCGCCACCACGACAGGTACGACAACACGCCTGGAGGTCGCACATGACGCCGCTTCGCGTCACTCGCAAGCACCCCGAGGTGGTCGCGGCGGTACTCGTCATCACCGGCCTGGCGTGGTGGTGGACCGTCAAGCGGATGGCCGGAATGGACGCGGGACCCGGCACCGACCTGGGTACGCTCGGGTGGTTCATCGGCATATGGGTGGTGATGATGGCCGCGATGATGATGCCCTCTTTCGCCCCCACCCTTGGTGCGTACGCGACAGTTGCGCGCCAGCCCACCCCCGTCCGATGGCTGTTGTTCGCCTGCGGCTACCTGCTGGTATGGACCGCTGCGGGTGTTGCGGTGTACGGGGTGTTCGAGCTGGGTAAGGGCCTGCTTGGCAGCGATCTAGCTTGGCATGCCGGCGGGCGGTGGTTAGCTCGGATTCCCAAACTGGGTTCGTTCCGCGCTGATCGGTGAGTCTGGCGCGGGAATCGCCCGTGGATGCTGGTGTCTGGATTCGACTGGGGCTAGTAAACAGGTGTTGTTGCGCTGAACGTGCTGGCTGTCTGCTTGAAGTGGTGCGACCGGGCGCCGCGAAAGCGGGAGCGGATATCGACCGCAAGCCGGTAGTTTTGGGGGTTGATGCCCGGATTGTGCGGTCCTCCCGTCCGGGCAGCACTTTATGGTTACGGGTAGTGAGTTCAGCGAAGCGCACCAGTTCTGGAGGTCGAACGGGGCGGCGTCAGGAACGCGCCCGGTTCTTCACCGCCCCGGAGGATGTGGCGCAGCGTCGCTACGAGGCGCTGCGCGCGTACTTCGTTGAGGACGCGACAGCCGCCGACGTGGCTGCACGGTTCGGTTACGCGCCCTCGAGCGTGGTCGCGATGGTCCGTGACTTCACCGCGGTGGCGGGCGAGTTCTTCATTGAGCGGCGCCCCGGCCCGCGGGTCGCGCCCGCCAAGCTCGCGGCTCGTGGTGAGGTGCTGCGGTTGCGCTCAGCTGGCCGCTCGGTCACCGAGATCACCCAAGCGTTGGCGTTGACCGAGACGCCGTTGAACCGCACCGGGGTGTGGGAGCTGTTGGTCGCTGAGGGTTATGAGCGGCTGGGGCCGCGCTCACCGGGTGAGCGCGGCGCTGCGACACGCGATCACCCACCGCGGGTCAGGGTGATCGGTTGGCCCGAGCAGCCTGTCCGTGTGAACAGTGACTACGCCGGCGTGATGTTGTTGCTTCCCGCGCTGGTCGCGTTGGATCTCCCCGGCGCGGTCGCTGGGGCGGGGTTCCCGGGAACGCGTGAGGTTCCCGCGATCTCGTCGGTCCTGTCGTTGCTGGCGTTGAAGTCGATCGGCCGTCGGCGTGTCAGTCATGTCGATGACGTGTGTATCGATCCGGCGCTCGCGACGTTCGCGGGCCTGG
>Ga0307374_10015888_pt1 | contig 10068 bp, 9 predicted proteins | sample OX3MG_FD_202532 | JGI IMG/M metagenome (GOLD analysis project Ga0307374, IMG submission 202532) | Soil microbial communities from Risofladan, Vaasa, Finland - OX-3 | ecosystem: Environmental > Terrestrial > Soil > Coastal area > Acid sulfate soil | place: Finland: Risofladan, Vaasa | collected...
TCGATGAGAAACCCGTCAGCCGGTGCGCCGTCTTAGGTAGGTAGGCCCATGCCCACAGGATACAGTGTCCATCGATGAGAAACCCGTCAGCCGGTGCGCCCGCTCGCCGGGAACTCGCTGAGAACGAGGTACTTGCAAACGACTCCGCGAGCACGTCTCCCATCCGTACCGCTCGAACGAGTATTCTTGCCATCCTGAGCTTCCCATCCTGCTCGATTTGAACGGGTTCCAGCGACGCGAGCACCTCCCGTACCCCCTTGCACCACCTTCGCACTCGTGGACACTTTTCCCTCAAAATGGGGCCATCACTCTGACGTTTTTCTCATTGATGCCACGTGCCAAGCCCATCGAAGGGGAAGACACATACGTGGCGTTGATACCTGCTATACAGGCGGGATAATTATGCAGCGATGCGAAAAGAAGTCAACCACATAGATGATTAATCGATAATCACATTACGGCTAATTGATTTTCCTCAACTGGTTGCACTGTCGCGAGGCAACCCCGCCTTTTCTCTCAGGACATTGACCACCCTGAATTGGACTTTATTCCAGTACTCAGAGTATGGCTGCCATTCACTTTCGGTAGCCCGCTCGTTATTTACCGGCTGCACAGAAATATCTCGCCAAAGATTCGCAATGTTGTCTTTTGACTCGCGTTGCGATCCTACGCGCCGCTCCACGTTTCTTGTTCGGCGCAGGGTAAGGGCATCTGGTGATTGATCGTTCTCACCCTTTACTTGGATGAGCGGTTCGGTAGGTTTGATTGCCAAGCAGCCGCCGACTTTGTCCTTGATCGGTCGATAGGTTCCCGCGTCGCAAGGAACGTACCACCAGCGCCCCGACCAATCCGGGTCGAGCAATGCTTTGAGGCCGATATTAGCGGCTGCATTCAAATCGGCCTGCAAACCGCTGCTTGCAGGCCAATTCTTCTTGGCGGAGACAAATACCTCACCGCCTCGATAAGGAATACGTACCGAGCGCCCTGCTTTGTTAGCGTCCGGCATTGCCGCCCAACGCGTACGAAGCGCAAGCAAGTATCTTTCGCGCGAGTCACCGTTACCGCCGTCTCTCACCTTCTGATCGGCGGCGGCAATTTGTTTTTGCCAAAAAGGAGATTCGAGAAAGACCTTTACCGATACATCCTTGCAACGTATTCCTGGCGCGCCTGTACGCGAATCTTGCCTCGAAGTATAGGCAGCCGGTACTTCTCGCAAGTGAAGACCATTAAGCTGACAGGCCTCGCTTAGGTATTTTTTCACCTTGCTTGAAGACCAACTCATAAGCTGCTGGTTTTCCCTGCGAGTCCTGGTTTCCTCAGGACGGTAGCGGGTCAGATTTTCAATCACCACGGCGTGACAAGGCGCAAACTGCGGCGCTGGGATTCTCTCTTGAGGACGCCTCTGCTGCTTGCCATCCTTGGCTTGCTCTTCTCTGCCAATTCCCAGAGCTGCTTCGGCGATCCGGCTTGCCAATTGCTTGACGCGATTTTCGCGCATGTTCTCCATCGCATCTAGAATCCGTTGCCCGAAGTGGCGTGCAGACTCATCGCCCGGTTTGGGAACATTTTTCCGCAGATCGTCCGGTTCGGGCCGCATTTTGAAGGATTTCTCCAATTGGTAGAGGCTCTTGAATGTCGCAATACGACTGAGCGACAAACCACCAACATGACGTATTGATTGGTGTCTCTTCCCGTTTCTTCCCACACCACGGGGCATCAACCAATCGCGAATCCAGCGCAGTCGAGGCCTCCATTGTTTGTCTTCCTTTTGCCATCGTGCCGCCCACAAAATATTCAGTTTGACGCAACGCGACGGATTACTTGCAAGCTTTTCAGCGACACGTTTTACTCCTACTCTCAATTCCTCGTCGCGTTTCTTGCGTTTCTGGGCTGTTTCGCTCTCTTTTTCGCGTGCCTCCGGCAATACGACTTCTCCAAGCAACGGCTGAATATGGTCCTGCCATTGGCTCTTCGCCCATTCGTCGGTCCAGCGATCATTGCTAAACAGCTCGCGCCAGAGCGTGAGCATATCCGTGAGCAGTTCTATTCGACTCTCTGGATCGAGAGCTTCTTCCCTGCCACCAGACAACAACTTTTTCTTGCTCGTTAGATTAAAGCTGATGCGAGCGTAGTCGGAGTGCCTTCTTAGAGCCAGCCGTAGAAGGCGAACGGATTCATGCATCAATTCGTCCACCGCCAATTCTGACCCCTTCCGCAAAACGGAGCGCTCAAATCCCAACTCCCCTTCGAGCTTCTCAACCTCCGCAATCTCTGTTGAGCTGGCTTTGCGAGCACCAACATCCTCGCCTTGGAGTTTTATGAGGAACTGCCGATCCAGTCGTGCCCATGGTGCTGGGTGGCATTTGCCGTCAGACAACACGCTTGCTCCGATGCGCCGATAGACCGTTGTTCTTGTCTTGCCGTTGTTGACGGCTTTATTGGAAAAGTAGAGATCGGCTTCGCCGGGTGCCACAGCACCTACAGCCTCGCACGCACGGCGAATCTGCTCCTCGCTGACAGCTTCCCAAACAGCGCACGCAGCCGCATAGCGGTGCCCTAAATCCACGGAAAGTACTCGTAAGCCCGGGAGGCGAGCAAGCATCAATCGTGCCAGCCCTTGCCGTTTCTTGTTTTCTATAGCATGTGGCCAGTATTTCCAATCTGGTCTCAACCCGTTGCGCTCTGCAAATGCTGACCAAGGTCCCTGAGGTTGCAATTTCGCGGAAAATGAGACGAGCCATCCAAGGCGGTCACGCATCCGGCATGCTCTGGAGTCCCATTTGTTTTCGGTACGAAGGAGATGATTCGCTAGGTCATCCAACTGTGACCGAGGAACTTGTAACCGGCCATTCCATTCTTTTTCATTGAACAACTGAAGTACGCGAATCGAGGAGTTCTTATTTACCGCTGACGCTGCACGTCCAAGGCGATCTGCACGGGAAACACACTGGGTCTCTCCAATCCCTCCAGCTATTGGGGGTATCAGGTCAGCGGTAAAACGCTTGGATCTCCAGCGAAGAGGCTTCTCACTAACGCTTGCTCCATCCCAGAGTCCCATGCTCATTCCGTGCGGATCAATTCGTTCCCCGGTTTTCTCCCCCGAGTTTCTGGCAGCATGTTTCCGCATTTCGTGAATGTCGAATTTGATTCCCCATCGCGAATTGCCAAAATCACAAAATACAGGGTGCCGCAACGGATCAGGATGGCGGTAGGCGGGAACCTTAAAGCGAATCTGCTTTGCCTCTGCATCTGTGGCGATTACGTAATCTGACAAGAACACCGGCGACTCTTTCCCATCTTGCTTCCACACACAGACCGCATCCTCGACCGCTACCGCCTCAAATAACTGGATATCTCCAAATTTCTCTACATCGGCCTGTACTTCTCGCGCGGCCTCAATGCGGTCCTTCTCTGTCCTGCACTCTTTTCTTGACCAAGCAGCTACTACTTCCTTCCAACCTTCTTTCGCCCGTTTGCGGATGCGATAGGATTCCAATGCCCCGGAGCTGAGGGAACGATCCTTGCAGTAACTACCAAGCCATTTCTTGGCATCCTCCGGGACTCCGTCAATCTTCGCAGCGTCTTCCTCAAAGCGACGACGTTCCGCTTCAGCCCGTTTAATCCAGGTGTGCGCCAGAGAAACGCGTCTCGCGGCGTGATCCAACATCACCGCGAATTCACCGATTAGGTTTCGCCCCGAGATGAAGGGCATCCCCGTCTGTTCTTCTATATTCAATCGCAAATTGCGCGCCCATTCTTGCGCCGTTCGATGAGCATTCCTGTTCTTCTCTTTCGCTTCTTCCGAAAGCTTTTTCTTGAGCACTTCAATATCGGACTTACTCAGAATCCGCTTTTGCTGCGCCGTTTCCAGGGCCATTTTCCCCTTAGATGAACGTCCGGTTTTCCAACCCACTAATTTGCGGAGGCAATCGATTGGTTCATCTTTTGGCGCCTCAACCCCTAAAACCCCTATCAAATGTGCGATGAGTTGCTCCCCAGAACCGTCAACCAAATGATCGAGCGCGGTGTTGCTTAGTCTTGCCAAGACTGAAGCAATCTGTGTGTTGTCGCTCTTCTCTCCTGTCCCCCATTGAAAGCTGAGCCATCCTCGGGCCCACGTTCGAAATTCTGGCTGCTCCGTTGTACTTGCTGAACCCGCCGTAGTCTTCGCATCTTCATCATCATCAAGCGAAACAGATGAGAAATAATCCGGCAGAAACTCCTTCAGTATCAGTGAATGGACCTGTTCGCGGGTCAGAGTGGGGCCCAAGGTTTTCCGTGCCTCGTCAAAAGCATGTCTGCGATTTACCCAGACAGCATCATCTCGAATCGGGGACGAAAGCGACCCAGAACAATCGGATATCCAACTTTCGATTTCTTTTTCAGACAAACCGCATGATTTCAATATCTCTTTCAGGGCATCCACTGTTTGCCAGTCAGTTCTGCCCTTTGCGGTGTCAAACGTGTGAGCCACAATATGTTTGGCTGGGGCTCCATGTTCGGATTCAACCGATAGCCATGACAGAGCAAGAATTATTCGGCGGCGCTTAATTTCCCCTGTGTGCACATCCGAAAGAGATTCCTCAGCTCCGTCCAAAGTCGTGCTCTCTGCGAGAGTGGGGTCTAGTCCTCCACGCATGGTGAGTAGCCAATCGCCAAATGCTTTTGCACCTAGATTGACAGCCTCGTGTGTTTTCCAGAGTCCGTCTCGCCAAGTATGGTCACGAGGATTAGTGCCAGCCAGACGGAGGGTATAAGCGCGCTGGGTGAGATCGGGTTTTGAAGATGTTGGCACGAGTGTACCTTCACTTTTCCGAAAGTAAATATCGTCTCTTATACCACAATCGTTCGGGAACCGACCGAAGGAACTGCTTGGCCGAGAACGGTTGCAGCCTCGCGGGAGGCATGTTCGTCTTCTCCGAGATCGAGAATGAGCGTCTTGTCAAGCTTGAGATTCATTTCTGCTTCGAGTGCAGTCTGCATGCGGACGCGGTCAATGGCCTTGAGGACACAAAAGAAAACCGAGTACTGCCAAGACTCGCCAAATCCCTTCATTACCCTGTGGACGCGTCGGAGACGCTTGGGCTCCCGGATGTCGTAGCACACAAGATAACAGCGGCGCACAGGATTCCTCCAAACTCAGCGAGTCGTCAGAAACGCCAGTGTCTCCACTTCCCCTACGCACCACGCAGCGATCATTCGAGCGTGCAATGCGAGCATTCGACGGTAGCTCAGCTTGTAACCAAAGGCAGGATGCGTAACTTCCGTGTCCATTCTCCGTGCGTATGCCTCGAAGAATGCCTTCCTTCCCGCGTCTGTGAAGGTGCAACCGGCTGAGGTCCGCTGAAAATGTCCCTTAGCCAATTCGCCGCGATTGAAAGCAGCTATCGCAATCGAATCCGCTATCAATGGACGGAACGGCTCCATTAAGTCCAGCGCCAACGCTGGCCGACCCGGCCTTGAAACATGAAACGCACCAATAGATGGCTCTAGCCTGGCGACGCGCAGCGCCGCGACACATTCGTGCGTAAGCATGGAGTACGCCATCGAAAGGCACGAGTTCACAGGGTCCGGCGGCGGACGGCGCTTTCTGCCGTTCACGTCGAATTCTGCTCCTGCGGCTCCCTTGAGCATTCCCGCAAAATGATCGAAATAAACGGCGGCGGCTTGCCCCTCATGACCTCGGAGAGATTCCAGTGAGTCGGCCTTCGCCGCTTGGCTCACCTGTACCGCCAGTGCTTCACTTATATCGGCAGGCAAATCAGAATGGTTTCTGACGAGCAGCTTGCGTTGGTTTGCAATCTTGGCCGTAATAAGGGCGCGTGCCAGTTCCAGACACTTCTCGGGAGACTCAAATCCTAACACTTGTTTTCGCCGCACTACGGCGCTCACAGAATCCAGCGGGTCCATCATTCCCACCAAACGGCCCGCAGCAGAGAGCAAGGCTATGGGAATGCCATGATCGGCAAGAACTTTCATTGCTTGGGTTGAAATCTGTACGGAGCCGAGTAGCGAGAGACTATCCACACTCGCTAGCGGGATTTCCTTTTTGCGTGCTTTGCCGCTCGCATCGCTGATAGTGAGCGCCATCCCTTTGATACCGATGCGCGTTCCATTCCGTTGAGCTACTATCTGGATTCCTTCGTCGCGCGGCGGCCATATCTTCCGTGGGGAGAGATGTTCGCCGTTCGATTCGCTGCGTTCGCAGTTCACTTCATCCGGTAAGCAGATCGGTTGCAGCGAACACCGGACGCAGCGCGGATCGTTGATAAGGGGCAGAGGACGGGTGCCGCTGGCGCATGTCCTTGCCGCCTCTAATGTCGCCAAGGCCTCGGACTTCAGAGTGGAGTCTACGGGGATCGTTAACCGGAGTTTCTCTGCGGCGTAGTAGAGGACAGCTTCTCTTACTTCGTATCCTGCTTCTTCCAATAGAAGCGCCTGGAGACCGACTTGGACACGATCTGTCGGCCACGGTTCGGGCACGGACAACGAATCTCGCTCTTCGTCCTCATCGAACTCATTATGGACACGAGCAATTGGATTCCGCTTGGGGGCACCCTTCCGATACTCAACCGGGATAGCATTGCTGCCAGAGACTTCAGCCAAGTCCAATGTGGCGGTCAAACCGAGTTTTTCGCTCGTGAGCACCAGACTGCGCACAGTTTTGGGACGGCCATTGTTCTCCGGTTCTGATTCCTGAGAGTTCCCTTGGACTTCGGCGCTGGGGCGGTTTACACGACGATGGACAGCCTGCCCCTTTTCGGTGTCAACGCTGGGCAGGAAGACGCCCTCCACCTCCATGTAGTAGAAGAGACGCGGGCAATAGGCATATTCGCCAACGGTGCGAGCGGGCCAGTAGGTCTCGTCCGTCATTTCAGCGCTCCACGTAACGATAGATGCCAGTTCGCAAAGATATAAGACGAGGATACATCCTGTACTCGGTAGGCGTTCTTTACTTTGCCAACTAAGAGATCAAAGCGTTAACTTCCATCCCGGATAACGCAGGGTACACGGTGCCGCCACTTTAGACGCCCCCGTCATCCAGGCGGACGTAAATGCCGATTGCACGCGATTCTCGTATGGAAGATGGTCGCTTCTTGCACTGCCCTAAGCGAAGGACTCTCGTTCCCGGTATGAGTCTCTTCTGTTTTCCTAAGGCTGGTCGCATCTGCAAAACAGCATCAAGCAAGCGACAATCGGCAAGCTGAAAGCTTAGGGCGACATTCTTACAGCCTGCCGCGTCCGCATTTCGGGGTAGCTTGCCCGTAGCCTGCCACCAGCTTTTGCTCGAATCCGAGGTTCGCCCCGTTTTTCGTGCTGCCATGCTTCTCCGTCTTTTTCCCCCGCGCCATTTACACCCATTCCTTATTGCCTAGTACAAGGCGGTTAAGTTACCGGATGTGAAGCTATATGGACAGGCAGGATTATATGCAATCCCAGGCCGCAATACGACTGCTGGATGACGCGAAACGTGCCGAGTGTTGCCGACCGTACAAGCCTCGCGCCGCGCGGCTACCCGAGTGCGCCGCGCAAAAGTAGCTCCGGGAGGAAGTCTATTGGCGTGCCGCATTTTCGGCACGCATTATCGCGCGCGGGTCCCTTGTAGCCGCAGGAGCATTCCACGTAATACTCGTATCGAACAATTCGATGCCGCGATTGGAGCTTGCGTTTAGCTCGCTCTTTAGCGCACACATCGCGCGAGCTCCTGAGCGTAAGCTCCGGCCTGCCGCCCAGCGAATCAGCGATGAATCGGATTCTAGCTTCGGCCCTTTGCGGAAAATCCTTATGCTGGATTAGATCAAAGATGCTCTTCGCATACGGGCGGAATGTGTGGAAGAAAGGCTCGCCATAATTCTTAAGAGCTCGCACAACTTTCGCAGGCTTTTTCGCTTGTATGAGCGGCTTCTCTAATTTGGCCCACACACCACTGAGCGCCCTCTCGTAGTTCTCAGCGCGCCCTATAACCGTGCTGCCGGGGATTGACGCGCGCCGCCCTCTGGCCGTTTTTTCGAGAACAGTGTCAAGCCCAATTTTGCGGCGTACGCGTGCTTTTTTGCGTTTTCGCATATTTGCGGAAAGTATCGCCTACGTTCCTGCCGGATTCTACGGAAACTTCCGCCACATTGCCGGGAATTCTGCGGGAAAGAATTTTGGGTCTCTTCCCGCGCCGTACCGCGACAGAAGCAGTGTTTCCGAAACCCGCCTTAATATGCGGCTTCAGGAGGAAACACGATGCTACTTAATAGCCGCAAAATCAAAGTTGAGATTCGATTCCTTGAGAATCCCAGCTCGGTACGCGCATACGCCGACGTAACGCTTATTTTTCCAGACGGTGAATTACAGCTGATCGGATGCGCGATTGTTGCGCAGCCTGGGAAAAGCCCGTTCGTTGCGTATCCCGCAAATCGCGGGAACAAGCGCTATTTCCCCGTTGTCACTGCAAAGGGCGACCTACACAAAGAGATTATCGAGGAAATTATGCGCTCCTACGAAGCGGAGAAGGAGCGCAAATGATCTTCTTGGGCCGGACGCGGACGCAAGTGCGAGCTCTGTGCTCACCCGTCTCACATCTCGCGACGGTGTACCGCACGTCCGGCCCGAGAAGCTGGGCCTTTTCTGGCGCGTCCGAATGCGGGGACCGGATTAAGAGAGGGCAGTCAGGTCTTTTAGTCGGGTCGTGGTCTAAGACTATAGGCGATAGACCTTAACTTGACTGAATTAAGAGATTAATTGCAACAGGAACAAAAATTCGGATGCGGCAATTTCTCGACCGTAGGTCCGGTCGAAGGCCAAACGGACAGAATCGGCTGCAAGCGGCTTCTATGCGGATGTTATCGCTGTATGGGCTGTCTGCCCCGCAAGCTGCGCCGCGTGCGGACACGCATCGCGCAGATCGCCACGGAAAAGAAGCTGCTGAAGTTCGTCACGCTTACTTTGGACCCGAAAAAGATTCCGTCCGGTATCTCGTCAGACCGATATTTGCGGGAAACGTGGCGAAAAATGCGTGTCCTGTTGGCGCGCCGGTTTGGACAGAGCATTAACTTTATCGGCGTTTTGGAATTCCAGAAATCGGGTGTCGCTCACTTGCATCTTCTGGTTGGCGTTTACATTCCACAGGACTGGCTTTCGTCTGCTTGGCAATCCGTGGGCGGCGGTCAAATCGTGGATATTCGGTACGTGGATATCCAACGCATCGCGGGATATCTGACGCGGTATTTGACGGGCGACAAAGTGCTCCGCACGATTTCGCTGCTTCCCTATCGTGCCCGCATCTTCACCTGTTCTCGCTCGATTTCCTTATTCGGCCCAAAGCAGGAATCGGATTGGTGGCTCACCAAACGGGATATCGATGCCCTGCATCGCCATTCGCCGAAAACTGAAAACGAGCGATACGAGTTTCTTCAGGGCTCCGTCAGAGGCAAGGGCGAAACCCTAATGTATTTCGAATCGTTGTTCCCGGAAAAACCGGATGGGAGAGCGTCTCCATGAGTAGCAAGGGCTTTGAAGTCCACGCATCCAAAGCGACGGGCCAGCGCCGTCTTTTGACGGTCTCGGAGGCCGCCGAATATCTGGCGATCTCGGTTTCTACGCTGTACGGCTGGGTGTGGCAGAGGCGAATACCGTTCATAAAAGTGGGCCGCGCGGTCCGGTTCGATCTCGCGGAGCTGGATCAATTCATAGACGCAAATCGCAGCGGGCCTCAGCATTCCGGGCCGGTAGGCGATTCTAGGGCTGCGCACTGCTACAATACGCGCGCGGCTGGCAAAGGGTAGAAAGGCAAGCCGCAGATGGGTGTCTACAAAAGAGGGAACGTCTACTGGATCGATTATTACGACCCAAGCCGAAAGCGAGTCCAGGAGTCTTCGCAAAGCTCCAGTCGGCGCGACGCCGAAGCCTTGCTGCACATCCGCAAGTCCGAAATCTTGCGCGGGGTTTATAAGCAGCCCGTCAAGATTTCACTCGGGGAGTTCGGCGAGCGCTATATGGAACACGCGAAGGCGAACAAGCGGTCTTGGTTGCGGGACGAACAAATGCTAAATCACCTTTGCGAGTTTTTCGGCAAGGACA
>Ga0307374_10015889_pt1 | contig 10067 bp, 9 predicted proteins | sample OX3MG_FD_202532 | JGI IMG/M metagenome (GOLD analysis project Ga0307374, IMG submission 202532) | Soil microbial communities from Risofladan, Vaasa, Finland - OX-3 | ecosystem: Environmental > Terrestrial > Soil > Coastal area > Acid sulfate soil | place: Finland: Risofladan, Vaasa | collected...
TCGTTTGGGCAGGCCGTCCTGGCGATTCTGGTGGGCAATGTCTTCTACGTGTTCCTGGGACTGGCCAGTCTCCCAGGGCCCGAAACCGGGACCACCGCGTTCATGGTCTCCAGGGCCCCATTCGGCGTCAACGGCAACCGGCTGGTCTCGCTCTTCAACTGGCTCACCCAGGTCGGCTTCGAGATCGAGGGGATTGTGCTCATCGTCCTGGTAGCCCTGGCGATGTTCGCCAGAGGAGGGGTGGGCCCCGGGACCGGACTTAAGATTGGCCTGATCATCGCCGCAGTGGCCATCCAGTTCATCGTGCCCTTCCTGGGCCACGCCATGATCACCAAGACCCTGCGCTATCTATCCTTCGTCTTCATCGTCCTCTTCGCCGTGATGGCTGTCCTGGTGGTGCCCCATGTCAACTTGGGCCACTTCCACCAGCAGGCGTCCTGGGCGGTGTGGACCACGGCGGTGGTGCTGCTGGTGGCGGCCGGTGGCCTCGGTTGGACTGAGAACGCCAGCGACTTCTCGCGTTACCTGCCCCGGAAGACGCGCAAGGCCAAGACCTTCTGGGCAGCCACCCTGGGCGGTGCCATCCCCTCAATCCTGCTGGAGCTGCTGGGCGCGGCGGCCTTCGTGGTGAGCCCCAAGGTGACTGCCGTGACCGGGGTTCCGTCGTCATTCGCCAGCTGGTTCTTCTGGCCATTCCTGATCCTGGTCCTGCCCCAGCTCTTCGCCATCAACTCACTCGACCTGTATTCCTCAGGGGTGACCCTGCAGGCCCTGGGGCTTCCCGTCAAGCGGTGGGGAGCGGTCCTGATCGACACGATCGTGGCCGGGGCGGTCACTGCCCTGGTCATCTTCAAAGGAAATTTCTACACTGATCTCTCCGGCTTCCTGGACTACATCGTGGTCTGGCTCGGGCCCTGGTTTGGGATCTTGATGGCGGACTATCTGCTCCGGCGAGGTCGCTACGACCCAGACTCATTGGCGGCTACCCGCGGGGGCCTGTACTGGCGCTCCGGAGGGTTCAACTGGAAGGCGATCATCGCCCAGGTGGTGGGCATGGCAGGCGCCATGATGTGGATCGACGCCCAGTTCTACGTGCCCTCCTACCTGGGGCCGATCTCGAAGGCCACTGGCGGCGCCGACTTCAGCTGGGCGGTTGGGATCATCGTGGGCGGGCTGGTGTACCTGGTGCTGTCGGTCGGCAGCGTGGGTCGAGAGCGCGCGGCCGCTACCGGGTCGGTCGCGCCAGAGTCCGAGGCGGTCGGCTGAGCCCGACGGGAAGTGGCATTGGGGCGGGGAACTGGGGCACCGTCACGCAACGGCGCTCTGGGTCCCCGCCCGTCAACCCGGCCCCTTGGGCTATTCGCTCACCCCGGGCGATGGCACCCATTGGGCCAGGTAGGGGAGCTCCCGGTATTTGTCGTCATAGTCGAGGCCGTAGCCGACCACGAAGCCAGGTCCGGCCAGCTTGAAGCCCACATAGCGAGGGTGCACCGGCACCGCCCGGGCCTCCGGGCGGTCCAGAAGGGCGCAGTACTCAACCCTTCTGGTGGGTGAGGAGAGTCGCTTGATCATGGCCTCGGCGGTGTGCCCCTGATCGACTATGTCGTCGATGATGAGGATGGTCTGCTTGCCATCGACGCTGCTCTCGCCCAGCTCCTGGATCAGCGGTGCCCGCCAGGCCTTGGTGCCCCGGTAGCTGCTGGCGTGAAAGAAGGTCACCAAAAGGTTCTCCATCTTGTTGGAGATCAGCTCTCGCGCCAGGTCGGCGGCGAACACGAAAGCCCCGCGCAGGACAACTGCCAGGGTGAGCGGCTCGCCTCCCAGCTCGGCGGCGATCTCCTGGGCAAGAGCGGTCACGCGCTGCCGGACCATGTCGGCGCTGGCGATCTCGCGAACTGGCATCGGCGCGATGCCCACCTCGCTCCAGAACGCGAGCTGGCCGGTCGGCTCAGGGGCGGGTACCTCCAGGATCGGCACCGTCAGTCGTGGTACCGGCCTGGGACCCTCCATGGATCAACTTTAGCAACAGCGGCCAAGGCGGCATGGCAAATCAACGGGTAGTTCGATGGTCTGGGCACCGAGTACGACCGGGCTGCGGCTGTGATCTGGGCTCGAATCACCGGGATAGGTCCCGCCCCGGCTGGTCCCCGGGCGCCGACCCGGCTGTCGCGTTGGCGCTCGCAGCCGCACCAGATGCGCCGTTGGCCTGGAGGTCGGGATCCGGTCCAGCTCCTTGCCGCGGTCACCACCCTTAGGTTGGTGTAAATAGCGGGACCCGATCTGGTCCTGAGCAGGGGCGAGAGGGGGTCACCGTGCCCCCAAACCTTTCCCCAGACCAGGCGAACACGATGATCCCTGCCAGCATGCCACTAGACGACCTGTTGGGCCAGCTTGGAGACAACGACAGCGACCAGCTGAGGCTGATTCGGGAGCGGACTGTCCAGCCCCTGATCGAGGCCGAGGCGCGGACGGCTGGTCCTTGGCAGGGGGGCCACCCGGGTAGGAAGTCTCAGCTCGACCCGGGCTCCGAAACCAAGACGATCTTGCCCAGCTTGCCGCCCTGGGCGTGGCGCCGGTAACCCTCGGCGGCGTCTGCCATTGCATACGTGGCCATCACCGGGACTTGGAGTCGGCCGCTCGCCAGGAGGGGGAGCACGTGGGCCTCCACCTGGCTCACGACGGTGGCCTTCTCGGCCAGACTGCGGGCTCTGAGGGTGGAGCCGAAGATCTGGGCTCTTCGGCCCATCAGAAGGGGCAAGTTGAGTTCTACCGTCCGTCCGGCGCCCAGCCCGATCACCGCTATTCGTCCTCCGACCGCGAGGGCCTCAAGGCTGGACCCTACGCTGGGGCCGCCCACCAATTCCAGGACGATGTTGAAGGGACCGTGGCGGCAAGCCTCCTCAGGGTCCAGCGACTCGGCTGCTCCGAACCGAGTGACCTCGGGCCGCAGGGCCGGAGTCCGCACCGAGGCGACCACGTGGGCTCCCGCCTGCGCTGCCAGCTGGACCGCCGCGATGCCAACTCCCCCGGCGGCACCGGTGACTAGCACCCGGTCCCCGATGGCGAGCTTCGCCTGGGCGAAAAGGGCGTCGTAGGCGGTCAGGAAAACCTCGGGGAATCCCCCGGCCGCTGACCAGGTGACTGACTCGGGCACCCGCACCGCAGCCGTCTCATGAATGGCCGCCAGCTCGGCTTGGCCACCGCCCCCCATCAAGGCCATCACCCGATCCCCGGGAGAGAAACGCGTGACCAAATGACCCACCGCAATCACCTCACCCGCGACCTCGAGGCCGGGAATGTCCGGAGTGATCCCAGCAGGTGGGGGATAGCCACCGCGTACCTGCAGAAGGTCGGCGGCATTGATTCCGGCCGCCCGCACCCGAAGCAGCAACTCAGAGTCGCCAGGTACCGGGTCGGGATGCTCCTGCCACCGCAAGGCGCCGTCCACGATCGTGACCGCTCGCATCCCGATAGCTTATCCGCGAACCGGGAGGGCTCGGCTCGAGAGGTGGCTGCCAGCGGCGTTGTGGCACTGGCCCGGATGGGGCCCGGGGCGGTTGACGTGGCTATCAAGGTCGCGCCGGGCACCCGCTAGGCTCAGCCCGCGTCGATCTCCTCTAGGGCACCCGCCAGGCCGCCACCTTCGCTAGTCCAGGCTTCTGAGGACGCAGTTCGGGTGGGCTGGAATTGGCTCGTTGGTCGCTTGTCTAGCCGAGCTGTGCGGCAGAGATCGGGCAGGGTGCGGGTGAAGAGCTGGGCCTCGACGGCGTCCCGGTCTCTCAGGGCCAGACCCACCCAGTGTCCGGCGATGTCAAGGTGAACAGTCGCCAAGCGGAGGCGGCGCTGCCACGGTCCCTGGGTCCAGCGCACGCTTTGCACCTTGTCCAGCGGGATCCAGGTGGACACTCTGCGCATCCGGCCGGTGGCGCAGCCGGCCATCCCCGGAGTGACCTGGGCGCGTAGGAAGTGGAAGCTGAGAGGCGCCTTCAGTCGGGCTCTGGAAGGCGGAGGTGACCCCGGCTGCACTGCCTCCGGAAACAGAATTGCGAGTAGCGCCGCGGCCTCGGCGCGGGTCGCCACCGGCAGGAGCATTCGCAACTGGCCCGACGCGCCTCGATCCTCGCCTTGGCGGCGCTGGCGGCCGGCGACGTCCACATCCATCCTCACCCAGCCCAGGAGCCGCCACCAGAGAGGTTCCACCTCTCGCACCGCCTGGATCCGGTGCACCGGGATGGTCTCCACCACGGTGCCCACAAGCCCGCCACGGACCCTCAGTCCGTCGGGAGCCTGAGCCACCTCATAGCCGAGTTGCGAGTTGAGCTGGCGGCCGACCACGCCGGCGGCGACCAGAGCCGCCACCCCAGCGACTCCCAACAGCGAGGTGCGCCCGGCGTGGTTGGGTGCGAGCAGCCCCGCAGCCAGCAAGGTGGCGCTCAAGAGCAGTGGGACCAGAGTCGTGCCCTGGAGCCAGACTGCGACCAGCAGGCGGCGGTTTCGGACCACAGCCAACGGCACCTCTTGGATCTCGGCCTGGTCAGCCGTGAGGCCATGGGCGAGGGCCAACAGGTGGGCGCGAATGGTGTCCGCCTGCTCACTGGCGACGTAGGCAAGGCGGGCATCTCCATCGTGCGCGCCGGCGGTCCTCACCCTGACTTCGGCCAGGCCCAGAACTCGGGCCAGCCCTGGTCGCACGATGTCGATGGACTGGACTCGGCTAAGGGGCAGGCGGGTGGTGCGCCGGCGCAGCAATCCGGTATCGACCTGGAGTGTGCCGTCCTCGACCCTCCAGCGGGTTACCAGCCACGAGACCAAGCCACCGACAGCGGCCACCACCACGACTGCCAGGTCGAAGAGGTCGCCTGAGTTGGCTCCCTGGGGATGGGATAGGTACGGAAGCGCCAGCACCACCACCAGGCCGACGAAACTGCGCCCGATCCGGACCACCGGTGAGAGTGGATGCAGCCGGTGCCAGGGCTCGCGAAACGGCATGGTCACAGGCCCTCGGCGCGGGATTCCCCCAGAGTGGCGAGCCGATCCCGCAGGGCGGTGGCGGCCGCTCCCTCCAGCCCGGGGATCCGGGCATCAGTGGCGGCCGAGGCGGTGTGCAGCCGGACCGTGGCGAGGTGAAAGTACCGCTCGATCGGACCCGCTGTCACCTCCACGGTCTGCATGCGGCCGTAGGGGACAACCGACATCCGGCGGAACATCACGCCGCGTCGGACCAGGAGGTCCTCGTCCCTTTCCAGATATCCCCAGGCGCCGAACCGGCGCGCCATGTAAAACCAGAGCACGCCACCGGCGACCAGGACCGGGACTGGAACGACCGCCGCCAGGGCGGTTCTCCCACTGGCGACCGCGGCCACGGTTCCGGCGGCCAGGCAGACCAGAGTGCCGCTGGCAGTTTCCCAACGCCGCATCTGGCGCAGCCGCCGGCTGGGGCTTTGCCACTCCCCGCTAGATTCGAATGGGTGGCGGGTTCCCAACGGCCTGATCCCGTGGTCGTCGAGGGCGGCACTGTGGCCAGCGGAACTGGAGTTCACCGGCCGCACGATACCGGGTTTGCCAAGGGCCGCGAGGCGGCTCGCCGCGCTGGATAGCAGGGCCCTATCCAAGTTCGGCCTCATAGGTAGGCGGCGCCGGCCGCCCCCGGCGGCCGCGAGCGGTGTGGCTTGACGTTGAGGGCTTGGGGGGCGCACACTGGCGCGACTATGACTGGCCTGGTGTCTTGTGGGTGGCGGTGGAGTTGGCCCTATCTGGGTCCGGTGTCCGCACGCCTCTAAGCCTTTAGACCGGCGTACGAACACCGAGCCCTGGGTTTCACCCGGGGCTCTTTTTTTGGCAACAAGGAGACGACATGTCTGACCCTGTGGTGATCCGACCGGATGAGCGGAGCGTGACCGCTTTGGGAGGGAGTTGGCCTCTGGTGCCGGTCTGGGCGGAGCTGCCGATCGGGGCCTCCACCCCGCTCGACGCCTTCGGCGCGCTCGCCGGCGACGGACTTGGCGTTCTCTTGGAAAGCCTTGACATCTCCGGCCAGCCTGGACCCTACACCATCGTCGCTGGGGAACCGGCGGCGGTGCTGGTGGTGGACGCCCAGGGTTCGCGCCTGGTCCAGAGGCGGCGGCCGCTGCCGCTTCCGGATGGATGGGCGGAACCGCCCGGAGATGCGTGCGGCTCACTCCAGCGCATCGCGTACCAGCTCAGGGCGCCTGCGGTGCCCGACCTTCCGACGCTGGCTGGGGGTCTGGTCGGGATGCTCGCGTATGAGGCCGCCGGGCTGCTCGAAGGTCATGCCTATCCCCAGGGCCGCGGGCGACCCCCCGGCGCACCAATCCTGCTGCTGGTGATCGACCGGGTGGCCGTCTTCGATCACCGGCTCAACCGCCTGTGCCTGGTCGCCCACGTCCAGCCTGAGGGTGGCTATCGGGCTGGTGCGGCCGCGGTCGAGTCGATGGCGGATCGGATCCGCCAGGCAACCCCAATGCCGCCGGACGGTCCGGCCCTCACCGAGGGTAGGTTGGCGGTGGCGCCGAACTTCTCCGGAGATATGTTCAAGGCTTCGGTGGGGAGGACGAGGGAGCACATCGCAGCCGGGGACATCTACCAGGCGGTGCTGTCTCGCCGACTGTCCGCATCCGCCCAGGAAACCGGGTTTCGGCTCTATCGGCGGCTGCGCCGAACCAACCCCTCCCCAGCGATGTTCTTTCTCAGGCTTCCGGATCTGGAGCTGGCGGGCTCGTCGCCTGAGCCGCTGGTGAAAGTCGCCGGGGACCGGGTGCTGACGCGGCCCATCGCCGGGACCAGGCCCAGGGGAGAGGATCCCGACGATGACCGCAGGCTGGCGGTGGAGCTGCTGGCCGATCCCAAGGAGCGGGCCGAGCATGCCATGCTGGTCGATCTGGCCCGCAATGACCTGGGCCGCGTTTGCGTTCCCGGCAGCGTGGCTGCCACGGAATTGATGACTGTCCAGAACTTCCCCCGGGTGATGCACATCGTCAGCACCGTTGAGGGCCAGCTGGCACCCGGGAAGACCTCGCTGGACGCCCTGTTCGCAACCTTCCCCGCAGGTACGGTAACTGGCGCTCCCAAGCGCCGTGCCATGGAGATCATCGCCAGCGAGGAGCCGACGGCGCGAGGTCCCTACGCCGGCGCGGTCGGCTACGTTGCCTTTGCCGGCAACCTGGACTTCAGCATCACCATCCGGACCGCGGTGATTGCCGGCGGCCAGGTCCATGTCCAAGCGGGGGCTGGGATCGTGGCTGACTCCGATCCCCAGCGCGAGCTGCGCGAGACCGAGGCCAAGGCCTCTGCCATCCTGGCTGCCGTGGCCGGTCCCAGCGGAGATCGGTCGTGATCCTGGTGGTCGATCATCAGGACTCCTTTGTCTACAACCTAGTGCAGCTGGTCGCCATGGCCGGCTTCGAGGTGCAGGTCGTGTCGTCGGATTCAGCCTCGGCTGCGGACCTGGTAGCCCTCCGGCCGGCCGCCGTGATCCTCTCCCCGGGACCGGGCCGGCCGGAACAGGCCGGATGCTTTGTGGAGCTGGTGAGCAACTTGCCAGCCGACATCCCACTACTGGGAGTCTGTCTGGGGCACCAGGCGATCGCGGTCGCCTTCGGTGCCGTGGTCACCAGGGCGCCGGAGCCGGTCCACGGCAAGGTCAGCCCGATCCGGCACCATGGGAAAGGACTCTTCGCCGGCGTCGGATCTCCCCTGGCGGGTGGCCGGTACCACTCCCTGGTGGTCGACCCGGCAACCCTGCCAGAAGAGCTCCTGGTGGATGCCACCACCGAGGACGGCCTGGTCATGGCGCTGAGGCACCGCCACCGGCCCTTGTTCGGCGTCCAGTTCCACCCGGAGTCGGTCCTTACCCCCGATGGCCCACGGCTGGTGGACAACTTCCTCGCCCAGATGAGGGTGGCTGGGTGATCCTCCCCGGGCTTGACGCAGGGCTCGCAATCAGCGAGGATAGTCAATCACATGGTGTTGTTCGGCTCGTCTACCCCGACCCGCGGACGGTTGAGCGAGTACGCCTATGCGTATTTTGCCAACGCGCCTTCCGCGTGTCATCGTTTCGGGTAGCCAGCCGAGACTCGAAGACAGCGGAAGGCGCGGAGCGGAGTCCGCGCCTTTTTGATGTCAGGGCCGCGGCCCCGCTCCCACATCCCCTCAGGGGGAAAGGAGATGGGTTGATGTTGAATGAGCGGCCCGGCCGGGACGAGAGGCGGAGCGCAAAGGTGGCTGATGGCGCGCCCGCGGCGATCGCCTGCCGCGGGGTTCGAGGTGCCATCACAGTCGGTCCCGACCCCTCCGGGGCCGCCCTGGAGGCGGCCGTGGGGGGAATGCTGGCGCTGATGCTGGATCAGAACCGGGTTCTGATCGAGGATATCGCCGCTCTGGTGTTCACACTTCAGCCCGACCTTGGCGAGGTCAACCCGGCGGCTGCGGCGCGCGCCTGCGGCTTCGAGCGGGTGCCCCTGCTGATGGTCCGAGAGCACGGCGGCGACACCCGATTGCCCCATTGCATCAGGGCCCTGATGCTGGTCAATTCCCGGCTCTCGCAGCGGCAGATCCAGCACGTGTACCTGGGAGGCGCCCAACAGCTGCGCCCGGACCTGGTGGCCGACTGGAGTGAAAGGGCATGATCGTGATGTCGGCCAAGGCCACGCCCGCCCAGGTCCGCGCGGTGGTCGCCAAGATCCGTCTCCTGGGCTGCACTCCCCATGTGTCCCACGGGCGGGAGCGCACCATCGTCGGAGTCGTAGGCCACGAAAGTGACTCGGATCTCGATGCGGTGGCGGCACTCGATGGGGTCGAGCGGGTGGTCAGGGTGCTCAATGACTATCCCCTGGCCAGCCGCGACTTCCATCCCGGGGACAGGGTGATCACGCTCGGCAACGGAGCGGTCCTGGGCGGCCCGGGCGTGCTCATGATGGCCGGGCCCTGTGCCGTGGAGGGGCGGCAGCAACTGACCGAGGCGGCGGAGGCGGTGGCAGCCAGGGGGGTCAGAGTGCTGAGGGGAGGAGCATTCAAGCCGCGGACCTCCCCCTACTCCTTCCAGGGCCTGGGTGAGGAGGGGCTCATCATGCTGCGGGCGGTCGCCGACGACCTCGGGCTGGCGGTGGTCACCGAGGTGCTCTCCTCCGAGGATGTGGAGCTGGTGGCTGGCTACGCCGACCTGTTGCAGGTGGGGGCCCGCAACATGCAGAACTACCGGCTGTTGCAGGCGTGTGGAGCGGTCGACCGACCAGTGCTCTTGAAGCGGGGCCTGGCTGCCACCCTGGACGAGCTGATGCAGGCGGCGGAGTACATCCTGGCCGGCGGGAACCAGCAGGTGGCACTTTGCGAGCGCGGAATTCGCGCTTTCGAGCCATCGGTGCGGTTCACTCTCGACATAACCGCGATTCCCGTCCTCAAGCAATTGACCTCCCTGCCGATCGTGGTGGATCCCAGCCATGCCGCCGGCCGGGCCGAGTACGTGGGGGCGATCGCCAGAGCCGCCGTCGCCGCGGGAGCGGACGGCCTGCTGGTGGAGGTGCATCCCCGGCCATCTGAGGCGCTTTCGGATGGCGCCCAGTCGCTCGATCCCGATGGCTTCGACCGGCTCTACGAACAGGTGGGGCGGGTGGCGGAGGCGGTGGGTAGGTGTCTGGCTTGATGGGCTTGGGCCAGGTCTCAATCGTGGGCGCCGGGCAGATCGGGACCATGATCGGGCAGGCTCTGATGGCCGCCGACCAGAGCTGGGGAGTTCTGGGGGTTGGGCTGCTTGACCGCGACCCCGCGATTGCGGCCCGGGCACTGGCTCTCGGCGGAGGGGACCGAGAGCTGGTGGGAATGGATCAGGTGCTGGCTGCGGACGTCATCGTCCTGGCGATCCCCGTGGCTGGGATAGTCGAATGGATTGAGAGGTGGGGCGCCCGGATCCCCCCCGGCTCGCTGCTGATCGACACTGGCAGCTCGAAGGGCGCGGTGGTTGCCGCCATGGAGCGGATGATCCCCGCAGGTGCAGCCGCCGTTGGCGGCCACCCGATCTGTGGGAGCGAGTCGAACGGACCTTCAGCCGCCAG
>Ga0307374_10015890_pt1 | contig 10066 bp, 8 predicted proteins | sample OX3MG_FD_202532 | JGI IMG/M metagenome (GOLD analysis project Ga0307374, IMG submission 202532) | Soil microbial communities from Risofladan, Vaasa, Finland - OX-3 | ecosystem: Environmental > Terrestrial > Soil > Coastal area > Acid sulfate soil | place: Finland: Risofladan, Vaasa | collected...
GGCCGGGTTTTTGTTCCGGCCTTTTTTGTTTTGTTGAAACTTTCGCGCAACTCTACAGCGTCACGGGCGTGGCTGCCCCCGACGTTTGCCGAATGTGACGGTAAATCGCAATCACGATGGCACCCATTCCCCACCACACCACAACCAGTTTGACGATAGATCCAGCGTGATAGGGCAGCAGTTCCAGTCCGTGCAAGATTACAAGGCCCAGGGCCAGCCGCCCGAGCATTGCGCCGGTTCCTTCGCCCGCTCCCAGCAGAACGCCGCCCAGCCATGTAGCCACGAAAAGTTGCGCCGCATAGAGCGCAATCGCGTAAACAAGGATCGTCGCGATTCCCACGCCGAGGCCCACCATTGTGACGCACAGGATTATCGCCACAATCGGAGTTGCGATCATCGTCACCAATCCCACGCCTACGGACGGCAACTTGCGGCTCGCCCGCACCGCGTCCGCGAAAAATTCCGGTAGGAGCAAAATCAGCACAAGCCCAAACAAAAATGCCGCGCCCCAGAAGAGCGCGCGATGCCACCAATAGCGTCCCGAAGAATACTCTGGCCCGCCCTTCAGTTGCGTAAACGCAACCGGACTCGCCAATTTCGCTCCGGAGTCGATGACGGGTTTGCTGTGGCCTTCGTAAGTCGTCGAACCATCCATGACAGCAGTTGACCCGATGCGCAAATTCCCGCCTCTGAGCTTGGCATTGCCACCCACCGAACCGTTAATTGTGGTCGTTCCCGTGCTCGCCATCAGATCGCGGCCGATACGCCCGCTGAGCAACGCTTCTCCGGCGCCGACAGTAACGCTCCCGCCGACGTGCGCCTTCGAGTTCACTTCAATTTCCTCGGCCCCTGCCAGCACGTTTTTCATCACTGTGCCGTTGTTGATGATCAGCGACTGGCTCCAGTCGCGCACATTGCCGTCGACCTGACCATCGATTCGAACTTCGCGGCAGAAACTGATCACGTCTCCTGTCACGTGCCCGTTCACTTCCACATCGCCGCTCCACACGAACAGATCTCCATTCACCGTGCCGTCAATGCGCGCGACATCCGCAAAAACAATCAAATCGGTGTTCACCGTTTTGCCCGCGGGAAGCGTGTAGCTGGGATTTCCGTGCTCCACGTCACCGGCATGCGCGGCCGGAGCAGCCAACAATAGAAATGGCGCGAGCAGCATCACCGGAGCGACGCTTGCGAGCACGACTCCCACCATTGCACCGCGCCGCCAGAACCGCTGCAGCAGCGCCAGCACGAGAATCGAAAACGCCGCAACCGCAAAAAATTCGACAAAGTTCAGCACGCTCGACCACCCTTTCCAAAATGCGCCGCTAAAAAAAAGCATCGTCATCAAATTGCCTCCGCTGAATCCTGACTGATTAAGCTGCTGCTCAAACGGCTCAATCATTCCGTTCCACACGGTATAAATTCCCGCTGCAGCCATGGCCAGCACGGTGACCCAGCCCCATGAAATATTGGAATGTCTGGCAGGAGCGGCGAAGCGCGCGGGCACGGCATCTTTTTCCTGCAAACTTGTTTCGAGCCATCGCGTTTCGTTTTTCAGCGACGTGAGCAGCGCGCCGCATTCGGAACACTCAATTGTGTGCGCTTGCACTTCCGCCGATTGCGCGCTCTCGAGTTGCCCATCCAAATACAAAAACGCGGTCATCTCGTCGAAGTGCTTCATCTCTTGCTCTCCCCCGCGGACACGCGCAGGCCCGGTGCGGTTTGTTCGAGCACGCGCCGCAATTGGTGGCGCGCACGCAACAGCAGCACGCCAACAAACGGGCGCCGCACGCCCAGCGTTTCCGCAATTTCGTCGTAACTCATGTCCGAGTAATACCGCAGCGTCAGCGCCATGCGCGTCCGGCTGGGCAACTGTTTGAGGGCTTTGCGCACTTGCTCGCGCGAATGCTGTTCGAGCAACTGTTCCAGCTGGCCGGGATCCGGATGCTCGAGAGGCATGGTTTCGATGTCGCCCGTTTCAAGGTCCTGACGCACGCGCCTTCGCCGCAACAGGTCCCAGCAGTGATTCGCCGCGACGCGATACAGCCACGCGTTGAAGGGCCGCGAGGCATCGTATTGTTCCAGCTTGCCGCGCAATTTTGCGAAGACCTCCGACGTGGCGTCTTCGGCGTCCTCTCGCGTGGGCATGGCCCGGCGGCAGAACCGGAAAACAGCCGGAGCGAACTGGCGATACAGTTGCGCCCAGGCGTCGGAGTCACCTTCTCGCGCTCGCGCGATCGCCTGCTCCAGCCCTGCGTCTTGTCCTCCGGGTTCCATCTGGGGCTGCATATATTTCTACGTACCGGCGCGCCGGTAAGTTACCAGGCAATCGCATTCTGCGCAGGCCGCAATCGGTGTTCGTGGAATTGGCGTGTGAAGTTTACCGCGGATGGCGGGAAACGAGCGCGTTTTGTGTCGCGGCAAAGTCGGTACTAGAACAGGCCAATGGGCCAAATTGGCTGATTTGCGGGGTCGATTTGGGTCTGAATTGGCCTGGCACAGCAGGCCATTGAAAATGCGAAATTCGTTCTTTTTGCGCAGCTCGAAAAAAAAGCGCGCGCGGAAAAACTAGCCTCTGCGACATAATTTCAAAAGCAGCTCGCGCATGTCAGGCGATGTTTCGACCCTTGACACCGACGTGTCGCCCATCGTGACGCTTAGTCCCGTGCCCGTTCGCTCCGTAACATACACTGCCCCTCGCTCTCTTACCCTGCATTGCAATAAACGCTCCGTGTTCCGAGTCTTAAATTTAGCGATCACCCAGCAGGATCCCGCGTCCAAAAGGCGATACGTCCAATATCCGGTCCAAAAGCTCTTCGTGGAAAACTCGGCCACCGGATCTGTCGTGCCCGGAGATGTCAGTATCTTTATCCAGCCTTCCACTTGATAACGCTCGTTTTCCAATGCCTCGGATTGGGCAGCGATGAACGGCATAGCATTCGTCGCCCATCGATATCCTGCCAGGAGGAGAATCGCGGAGCCTACGTATGCCGACGCCGACCCTAAAAGAGTGTGGGCGTCCGGATCGTCGGCTATAAAGCGTCCTGCAATCACAGTCGCAAAAAGCAAAACGGCTAATGCACAGGGTGCGTAGCGCGAACGTGTCCAGAGCATGATCGTTGTTACCACAGCGAGGATTGCCAGTATTCGAACGGTCGACGTTTCGGAGAAAGAAGCCGTGGAAATGATACCCAGCAAAACCATAAAGGCGGTGACAAAGGTCACGGGCACTCGCGCGCGGGGGAGAATAAGCTTGGTCGCTTCTGCCCTCGCGACCGGGTCCAGCCGCTTGATTTCTGCTAGTTCAGTCATCGCTGTACGGACGTCCGCTTGCCGAATATCCTCAATCGATTCAGGGTGAGAAAGCCGTACTTTAGCATTTCGCGGAAGATACGCAGAGTTCGAGGATACTGAAATTATTTATAGCGCAATGCGGAGCGAAACGCAAGTCGTTGTGTATGTAAGAGAAAATGAGCCAAGGTGGGGACGGGCCAATCGCTACTTAAGATCACGGCGAACGCACTGATTGGATACCTTGGGAGTGCTGCAGTGCGCCGACCACATCTCTGCGTAAGGCGAACAGCGCCCTTACCTTATTGGGCGGCGGAGGCGGAGGCGAACTTTTTTGAGGAGGGTCTTGAGGGGCAGGCTATAGCGGACGGGATAGGGAGGGGCGTGGCGCATGGAAAGAAGAGGGGCGGGAAGTTTCTTCAGACTTTCGAGGCAGCGATTGCGAGCGGCGGCGAGAAGTTGGGGCGCAGCGATGCGCTTGCCTGCGCGCATTACGGGAATGAGAAGCGGCGTGGCCGTCAGATGAGATTCACTCGCGAGGGCAATCAAATCGCTTTTCCATTTGCCGGACGGACTTGCGAAACGGAAGACCTGCTTCGTGCCGGGATACGTGGACTTCGATTCGCTGAGCTTTGCCGCTTCGCGGATTTTTCCGCCGCGTTCGAGTTCGACGAGTTTATAAATCATGCTGAGATTGCGAGCGTCGGTGGGAGCGACGAGCGCGCTGCCCACTCCGAAGGCGTCGATTTGCGCGCCGCGCCGGAGAAGCGTGGAAATTCGTTTCTCGTCGAGGTCGCCCGAAGCGAAAATTTGAACATCGTTCCACCCGGCGCGATGCAACCGCGCGCGAACCCAGCGGCTGTCAGCGGCCAGGTCGCCGCTGTCGAGGCGAACTCCCGCGGGCTTGCGGCCGCGCGCGATGATTTTGCGAAGCGCGGCGCGAACGTTATACGTGTCGAGAAGTAACGTGGCCTGCTCGGGGAACACATCGAGGAAGCTGTCGAAGGCTTCCGATTCGTCTTCGTGCGCCATGATCCAAGAATGCGCTTGCGTGCCGTAGGTGGGAATGCCGAAGAGTTGGCCCGCGACGGTGTTGGAAGTTCCCTGGCAGCCGGCGATCCAGGCAGCGCGAGCCGCGAAGATTCCGGCTTCGCCGCCGTGGGCGCGGCGCGCGCCGAATTCGACGACGGGCTTTCCGTTTGCGGCGGCGACCAGGCGAGCGGCGCGGCTGGCGACCATGGTCTGAAAATTTATTGCGGAGAGGAGGCGTGTTTCGAGAATCTGGCCCTCGATGATGGGCGCGATGACGCGCAGCAGCGGCTCGCCGGCGAAAACGAGCGAGCCCTCGGGAGCGGCCCAGACTTCTCCGGTGAAGCGAAAGCGAGCGAGATAGTCGAAAAATTCGGCACGGACATTGCGAAAAACCGGCTGGCGGCGGAGGTATTCGATTTCGTTCGAAGCGAAGCGAATGTTTTCAAGGAATTCGAGGGCCTGCTCGAGGCCAGCGGCGATGAGGAAATTGCGCTCGGGGGGAAGATTGCGGACGAAAAGTTCAAATGTGGCGCGCGCGTCGAAGCCAGTCTGGAAATAACCCGCCGCCATGGTGAGTTCATAAAGATCGGTGAGCAGACCGGAGTGCTGGCGAGAAGCAGATGTTTCCATGGAGGCTATTCCGGCGGAAAATCGAGCGGCCGTTCGCGGGCGACTCGAAAGAAAAAACGGCGAGGACCCCAGCGCCCAAGCTTGGCGGTGCGCCAAGTGTCGCCGGGGTCTCGCCGCAAAACTTCCAACAATCGCGCCTTACTTAAGTGCAGCGTCTTTGAACGCCTTGGCGGCGCGAAGGCGAACAACCGTCTTGGCCTTGATCTTGATTGCTTCGCCGGTAGCGGGGTTGCGGCCCATGCGCGCCTTGCGATGCGCCTTGACCGCGCGGCCGATTCCGGGAATGACGAACTTGCCGGCGCTTTTGCATTCTTTCACCGCGAGATTAAAAAGCTCATCGAAAAATGAAGCCACCTGCTTCTTGGATACCGGCTTCTCCTTCGTGCTGACCTTTTCGGCCATGTGAGCGATGATCTTGGACTTGCTCATCGGGTTTGCCATCGTGTTGCTATCTCCTCTGTTGAAGTATTTTTTCCCGTTGGTAGTTGCTGGGAGGCCGGGGGCACTATAGCCGTACCTTGCAGTTAACGCAAGTAAAAATGCAAGGAAAGCCGCAGAAAATCGAGGTTTTCGACAAGTGGCCCGCGGAGAGAGTTCAGGGCTGCGAGAGCGCGGAATAAAAAGACGCGACCGATTTGATTCCGCCGAAATAATTTTCGAGCGAGATGTGCTCGTCCGGCGCGTGTGCGTTCTCATCGGGAAGGCCGAAACCGAGCAGCACGCAGGGAACCTTGAACGTATCGTGCATCTGCGTGACGAAAGGAATCGAGCCCCCTTCGCGAATGAAGACGGCTTTTTTGCCGAAGCCTTTCTCCAGCGAGTGAATGGCTTTCTGGAAAATCGGATGCGTGTAGGGAGCGACCCACGGCTTGCTGGTGCTGAGAACTTCGAATTTGCAGCGGACAGTTTTGGGCAGCAGGCCACGAATGTAGCGCTCCACTTGTTTCGCGATTTTCGCCGGGTTCTGATTGGGGACGAGACGCGTCGAGATTTTCGCGAAGGTCTGGGAAGGAATCACGGTTTTCGAGCCTTCGCCTGTGTAGCCGCCCCAGATTCCATTCAGTTCGAGGGTTGGGCGGCACCAGAGGCGCTCAACGTTGGTGAATCCCTTTTCGCCGCAGAGGCCGGGCGCGCCGACGGTCTTGCGAAATTCGGATTCCTTCCAGGGGAGCGAGTTCAAGGCTTTGCGTTCTTTTGTCGAGAGAGCGGCGACGTCATCGTAAAAGCCCGGGACAGTGATGTGGAAATTCTTGTCGTGGAGCTTGGCGATAAGTTCGGCGAGGACGGTGATTGGATTGGGAACCGCACCGCCAAAGACGCCGGAGTGAAGGTCCTGTGACGGGCCAGTAATTTCGATTTGATAATAATTCAGGCCACGAAGTCCGTACGTGATGGATGGAACGCCGCGTGCGAGCATCGACGTATCGGAGACGATAAGGGCATCGGCTGTGAGCCGGGGTTTATTCTTTGTAACAAAATCCCACAAGTTGACGCTGCCGACTTCTTCTTCTCCTTCGATGATTACTTTGACGTTGAGAGGCAATTTGCCTTCGGACTTATGTAGTGCCTCGAGGGCCTTTATGTGAATGTGCACCTGGCCTTTGTCGTCGGCGGTGCCGCGGCCATAAAGATTTCCGCCACGCACGGTGGGATCGAACGCGGGCGAAGTCCAGAGGTCTAGCGGCTCGGCCGGCTGAACGTCATAGTGTCCGTAAAAAAGAATGGTCGGCTTGCCCGGGGCTTGCAAGGATTCGGCTAGAACGAGGGGATGCATCTTTGTGGGGATGATGTCCACCGTGGGAAGGCCAGCCTCGCGGAGGCGGTCCGCCACCCAGCGGGCGGCGCGATCAATGTCGGGCTTATGCTCGCTCTTGGTGCTGACGCTCGGGATGCGGAGAAAATCCTTCAGTTCGTTGAGATTGTCTTCGCGGCGGCTCTCGATGTAATCGAGAAAAGTCATCCATGGCTCCTGAAAGAGCGTTTCCCCGCAAACGCCTGACGATCACATCGTGAGGCGACAATTCCGAGGCTGGTAAAGCGAGGGCATTGTACGAATCGGGAAGGGTTGCAGCAAGCGGAAATGGGAGATTTGATTCAGTAGAGTAAAGCCTAGGTAAATTGTTTTCCCTCGGCCATTGAGGTAATAGTCCGAAACCACGGGAGCAAGCGGCAGGATTGGATGGGGCAGAAGAGAAAGCCATTTGACGTTCACCCACCCTGAACGCTATGCTAGTAGGGTTTCGGGCGAAACGACTGGGCCGCCTGGTGCATCTGATACTATGAGCGCGTGTTGCAGGCCGGTCGTGGGCGATTGTGGCGCGGGAGCGGAAACCGTAGTTTGTCTTCGTGGTGCGAAGCCATCAGCTTTATCCGTCATATTGTTAAAGGCAAAGACTCTGCTGGCCGGAGTGTCATCTCCGGCTGAATATACGATTTTGATACGCGTTCTGCCCGCTTCCGAACGCACGCCCCGTCTGGGGAGGAAAACTTGACGTTGGCAATTGAAGAGAAATACGACCAGGTACGTCAGCTTATCAATATGGGCAAGGAACGCGGTTACCTCCTGTATGACGAGGTGAACGACATCTTGCCTGCGGAAGTCCATTCCTCCGAGGAAATCGATGACTTGCTCTCGACGTTTGAGCGCTATGGCATCGATGTGTACGAAGACCTTTCGAGCGCGAAGGCCGCTTTGGCCGCGGGCGAGGCCGGTGACACCGCCGAGCCAGTAAAAGAAGAAGCAGCGTCCTCTTCCTCCGATAACGAAGTCGAGCTGGACCTCACGCCGGGCGCTCTCGAAAAAACAAACGATCCCGTCCGCATGTATTTGCGCGAGATGGGCACCGTGCCGCTGCTGACGCGCGAAGGCGAAGTCGCCATCGCCAAACGCATCGAGCGCGGACAACTTCTCGTCCTGAAAACGATCACTCGTTCACCGGTGGTGCTCAAGGAAATCATGGCCATCGGCGACGATCTGCGCCGTGGCGCGCGTTCCATCAAGGAAATTGTCCAGTTCGATGACGAAGAGCTGACCGAAGAAAAAATTGAGCACAAGACCAAGCAAACGCTCAAGCAGCTCGACCGCATAGCAAAACTCTATCTGCAAGCCCTGAAGCAGGCGCTGAAACTCGAACGCACGGCCAAATCGAAGAAGCGCGCGTATCTCCACGCGCGATATGCCGTCGCGCGCACGCGCATCGAGATGTCCAATCGCGTTCGCGAAATCGAATTCAATTTATTCGAACGTAAGCGCCTGATCGACAAGATTCGCCAGACTGTCGAGCGCGTTCACGCCCTCGAACGCGAAATCATCAAGCTCGAACGCCGCGTGGATGCATCGAAGGGCGACGTCCTCGCCGAAGCGCGCCGCGACTTGAAAGACCGCCGCACCGAGCTGCGCGAAATCGAAATCTCCGCCGAAGTCAGCCCGCAGGAATTGAAGCGCACGCTGCAAATTATTGTTCGTGGCGAAATCGAAGCGGAACAAGCGAAAAAAGAATTAATCGAAGCGAACCTCCGCCTCGTCGTTTCCATCGCCAAAAAATACACGAACCGCGGCTTGCAGTTTCTCGATTTGATTCAGGAAGGCAACATCGGTCTGATGAAGGCCGTCGACAAATTCGAATGGCGCCGCGGCTACAAATTTTCCACCTACGCGACCTGGTGGATTCGCCAAGCGATAACGCGCGCCATTGCCGACCAGGCGCGTACCATTCGCATTCCGGTGCACATGATCGAGACGATCAACAAACTTGTGCGCACCAGCCGCCAGCTTGTTCAGGAACTTGGCCGCGAGCCCACGTCGGAAGAAATCGCCAAGCGCATGGACATTCCTGTCGCGAAAGTTCGCAAAATTTTGAAAATCGCGCAGGAACCGATCTCTCTGGAAACGCCAATCGGCGAGGAAGAAGATTCGCATCTCGGCGACTTCATCGAAGACAAGGCCGTGGTTTCGCCGTCCGATGCGGTGATCAATCTGAGCCTCAAGGAACAAACTTCATCCGTTTTGAAAACGCTGACGCCGCGCGAGGAAAAAGTAATCAAGATGCGTTTCGGTCTCGACGATGGCAGCGAGCACACGCTCGAAGAAGTTGGCCAGTCGTTCGCGGTCACGCGCGAGCGCATTCGCCAAATCGAAGCGAAGGCGCTGCGCAAGCTGCGCCATCCGTCGCGTTCGCGCAAACTCCGCGCCTTCCTCGAAGGTTCCGCCAATGAGTTTTAGCGTTTCCGGATTTCAGTCTTTGCCCGGATCTGACACTTCAAAAAAGGCGGCGCAGGCGGCGACGTGGCGCGCCGAATTTTGGGGATCGTAGAAAACGGGCACGGTCATGCCTTCGTAGAGCGAGCGCGTCAGATCATTTGCGGAGCGTGAGATGATTTTCCCGGCCGCGTCCTCGAATTCGTAGGAGATTGTTGAATTATTCTTGAAACTCCGCTGGCGCGTAACGCGCGCGATGGCCACGGCTCCGTTTTCGACCAGTTCCTGATCGCGTACCATTCCGCACCGCACAAAAAACGGAATGCTCGCAATCAGGATTGCCAGACATACCAGAAAAATTTCCGGGTCGTGAAAATCAGCGAAGGAATGCGTTCGGTACCACGTTCCGTACAAATTCAAAATCAAAAACGCTTCAACGGCAAACGCGACCAACAGAATCACCGTTATGGATATTTGTCCTCGACGGCCGAGCCGCACGGGCCGCGGCGGCGGCAATGAGAGCAGGAAGTTGTACTGCTCCGCCTTCTCATTTGCAGATGAAATTTGCGCGCCTGTTGCAACGGATGCGGCAACACGCGATTGACTTTTCGATGCTCCCACCACAGGCGCGCGCAATTTCGTCAGGCCCAGCCTCGCGCCCGCGTACACGAATCCGAGCAGGAGCGTGGGGAGCGTCGCAAACAGAATCGCGCCCGGCCAATTCTTCATTACGAAACCGATGCCGATGATTCCGACGAGGTCGAATAAAACGATCAGCGCGGGCAAAAGCCAAGTGACGCGCTGAAGCCGGCGCGCCGCCGCATCGCGATTCCATCCGCATTTCGCGCAATATGGCCGGCCCATCGCGGACTCCGCCGCGGCCCCGCACCTCGGACACTTAATTTGCGCCAT
>Ga0307374_10015891_pt1 | contig 10065 bp, 7 predicted proteins | sample OX3MG_FD_202532 | JGI IMG/M metagenome (GOLD analysis project Ga0307374, IMG submission 202532) | Soil microbial communities from Risofladan, Vaasa, Finland - OX-3 | ecosystem: Environmental > Terrestrial > Soil > Coastal area > Acid sulfate soil | place: Finland: Risofladan, Vaasa | collected...
GCCTCAAGCTCGAACCGCTCGAATCCTCCGCGCCGGGAGATGAAGCAATGGTCGACTTCCGCCAGATCATGGTCCGAGGTGGCAAGCCAGAAAACCGGGACCGCGTTTGTCCCCTTCGCGGTCAATTCCCTCGCCACATGGATCGCCGTCAGCGCTTTGTACACGCTGTAGGCAGGCCCGCCAAATAATCCCACCTGCTGCCCGGTAACCACGGCGAACGCGCCGTCCCGCAAGCGGTCCAGATTGCGGCTTGTCTCTTCATCGCCGCCGAAACTTTGGTTTTGTTCACGCAGGACTTCGACGACGCCTTGCCGCACCGAGTCCTCCAGGCGAACACCTTCGGCCGCCTGCAGGATGCCTTTCAGGCTGGCCGGATGGGCGTAAAACTGGGAGACACGAGGAAAATCTTTGAGGAATGTGGTGTACAGGAGTGAGACGCCGGGCAGATCGCCAACTGGGATACGGTGACACTCCATGGGAGACTCCATCATATCGTTCGCACAAGAATCCGGCAACGCCGGTTTTGCAAAGTGGATTGGATGAAATGGAACGCGTTTCGATTCAGGAAGAAATGCCTGCCGGAGAAAATGCCCCGATCATGGATTCCACTGCCTTTTTCTGTGACTCATCCAGCGGCAGAAGCGGGCGACGCACCGGACCTCCGTAGTAGCCCCGCAGGTCCATCGCGTATTTCAAGCCGGCAATTCCCATGGCCCCGATGATGCCGCCCGATGCCTGCAGAATGCCCCGCTGCAGTTCGAGCGATTGCTTTGCGTCGTGCGCGGCAATGGCCTGGTACAACGAGACGCAAACTTCCGGCAGCAAATCGGCCAGCGCCAGGATCGCGCCCTTTGCCCCCAGCACCATGGCCGGGTAAACCGTCGACGCCGCTCCGGTCATCAGCTGAAATGTTGCGGGAACCGACGCCAGGATTGCACCGACGCGATCCACGTTCCCGGAGCTGTCCTTCATTCCAGCGATGTTCGGGTGTGCGGCCAGCCGCGCCGCCACATCGGCTTCGATGGCCACTCCGGTCAAACCGGGCACCGAGTACAACAGAATCGGAATGCGTGAAGCGTCCGCGACGCGCCGGTAATGCTCGACGAGCGCGTCCGGCTTCATATAAGGCTTGAAAAAGTACGGCGTGCAGACCAGGGCGAAATCGTATCCGAGTTTTGCGGCGAATTCCGTGCGGGAAATCGTTTCCGACGTGGAATCCACTCCGGTCCCGGCAATCAAAATCCGGCCCGGTGCAGCCGCTTCGCGCACGGTGGCGAGAACCTTCTCAAATTCCGCGCGGACCAGCAGCACTGATTCGCCCGTTGAGCCGACGGCCAGATAGCCCGAAAGTCCCGTCCGGTTGTAGGAAGCGACATTATCGCGCAAGCAGTCCAGGGCCAGCGCGCCCTGCGCGTCAAACGGCGTCGTCAGAGCGGGGATGATTCCATGCAATTTCTTTGTTTCGCTCATGCCGGCCTCCCCCTTCTGTATTTGCGCTCTCTGCAAACCCCGGAAAAACCGATTTTCAGTCTCCCTGCGGGGAATGCGGCGCCACAGCTTTTTTCAGATGCAGCGTTTGCAGCGGCGAGACTTCAAAGGTCTGTTCGACCAGCGCGCGGATTCCCCGGGCGGCCGCATTGGCTGCGGAAAGCGTGGTGATGCACGGAATGTTGTAGCGAATCGCGGCCCGCCGGATCGATTTCTCATCGTAGAACGATTCCCGGCCGAGCGGCGTATTGATGACCATGTCCACTTTGCCCGTTTTCACCAGGTCCACGATGTTGGGGCGGCCTTCGTTGACCTTGTAGACCGCCTCGGCGGGAACCCCGGCGGCTTCCAGGGCCGCAGCGGTGCCGCGCGTCGCGATCAGGCGGAATCCCAGTGCGTGCAATTCCTTTGCGAGCGGAGCGAAGTGCCGCTTGTCGTGATCGCTCACGCTCAGAAAGATCGCGCCTTTGCGCGGCAGTCGCTGCCCCGCGGCCAGCTGCGCCTTGGCAAACGCCTGCCCGAAATGTTTGGATACGCCCATGACTTCTCCGGTCGAGCGCATCTCCGGGCCAAGAATCGTGTCCACGCCGCGGAATTTATTAAACGGAAAGACGGGAGACTTCACGGCATAGTAGTCGCGCACGGTAATCTCCGCCACGCCGTCGGCCATGGTGACCGGAAGATTCATGTCTCGCAGCTTGCTGCCGGCCATCAGACGCGCCGCAACCTTCGCCAGGGGCACGCCCGTGGCCTTGCTGACGTATGGAATCGTGCGCGATGCCCGCGGGTTTACTTCCAGCACGTACACCGTGTCGCGCTGAATCGCGTATTGCACGTTCATCAGCCCCACAACCTGCAAGGCCTTGGCCAGCCGGTGCGTGTAGTCGCGAATGCGCGCCAGCACCGATGGCGACAGCGTCACCGGCGGAATCACGCAGGAGGAATCGCCCGAATGCACGCCCGCCTCCTCGATGTGCTCCATCACGCCGCCGATAACCACGTCTTCGCCGTCGGCCAGCGCGTCCACGTCCACTTCGATCGCTTCTTCCAGGAATTGATCGATCAGCACGGGCCGCGCCGGGCCCATCAGCGCCGCCTGGGCCACATATTCCTGTACCGTGTTCAAATCGTATGCGATCACCATGGCGCGCCCACCCAGCACATAGCTGGGTCGAACCAGCACGGGAAAACCGATTTCCGCGGCCACGCGAGCGGCCTCCTCCGGCACCAGAGCCGAACCGTTCTTGGGCTGGGGGATCTTCAGTTCATCCAGAAGGCGCCCGAACCTGCGGCGGTCTTCGGCGAGGTCGATGGATTCCGGCGCGGTGCCGATGATGGGCACGCCGTTGCGCTTCAATTCCAGTGCCAGGTTGAGCGGCGTTTGCCCGCCGAACTGCACGATCACGCCCTGCGGTTTTTCGCGATCCACGATCGACAGCACGTCTTCGAGCGTGAGCGGCTCAAAGTACAAACGGTCCGACGTGTCGTAATCGGTGGAGACCGTCTCGGGATTGCAATTGACCATGATGGTTTCGTAGCCGTCTTCGCGCAAAGCGAACGACGCATGGCAGCAGCAGTAATCGAATTCGATGCCCTGCCCGATGCGGTTTGGCCCGCTGCCCAGAATCATGATTTTTTGGCGGTCGGTCGGCGCGGATTCGTCCTCGTCTTCGTAGGTGGAATACATGTAGGGAGTGAAGGATTCAAATTCCGCGGCACAGGTATCGACGCGCTTGTAGACGGGAGCGATGTGCGCTTTGGTCCGCCGATGGCGGACGGCCGCCGCCGTGGTCTTCCAGATTTGCGCGAGTTGCTCGTCGCTGGTGCCGATGCGCTTGACCTCCCGCAGCAGATCTTCCGGAACGGTTTCCACCGTTACCGACTCCAGCCGCTTGTTCACCGTGACAATTTCCTGCAATTGTTCCACGAACCAGGGATCGATTTTTGTCAGGTCGATGACTTCCTTGACGGAAAGACCCCGCTCCAGCGCGACAAACAGCCAGTGAATGCGGTCCGGGCGCGGCGTAGCGATTTTTTCGCGCAGCAGGGAAACCGGAGTGTCCACCGGGGCGCGCCACGGCGAACTCGGCTCGAGCGAACGAATGCCCTTTTGCAACGCTTCCTTGAACGTGCGGCCGATGGCCATGACCTCGCCGACGGATTTCATTTGCGTGCCCAGGGTCGAATCGGCGCCTGCAAATTTTTCAAACTGCCATTTCGGTATCTTCACCACCACGTAATCAATCGTGGGCTCAAAGCACGCCGGCGTTTTTTGCGTGATGTCGTTGGGGATTTCATCCAGCGACATCCCGACCGCCAGGCGCGCGGCGATCTTGGCAATGGGGAAACCGGTGGCCTTGGACGCCAGGGCCGAGCTGCGCGAAACGCGCGGGTTCATTTCAATCACGATCATTCGCCCGGTCGCCGGATCGATGGCGAACTGGATGTTTGAACCGCCGGTTTCCACGCCCACTTCACGAATGATGGCCGCGGCGGCGTCCCGCATGCGCTGGTATTCCTTGTCCGTGAGGGTTTGCGCGGGCGCGACGGTAATGGAATCGCCGGTGTGCACACCCATGGGGTCGACATTCTCAATCGAGCAGATGACCACGAAGTTGTCGCGATGATCGCGCATCACTTCGAGTTCGTATTCCTTCCAGCCCAGCACGGACTCTTCAACCAGGGCTTCGTGCACCGGACTGGAGTCCAGCGCGTGCATGATGGCTTCGGAAAATTCCTCGCGATTGTAGGCAATCGATCCGCCGGTGCCGCCCAGCGTGAACGAAGGCCGGATGACGACCGGATAACCGAGCTGGTCAGCCAGCTTCAGGGCGTCCTGCGGGTTGTTCACCAGCGCCGATGCAGGCACTTCCAGGCCCACCTTGCGAATCGCGTCCTTGAACCACAAGCGGTCCTCGGCCACTTTGATCGCGCGCAACGACGCGCCGATCAGTTCGACGCCGTGTTTTTCCAGAATGCCGCTTTCCGCCAGTTCCACGGCAAGGTTCAGCGCCGTTTGTCCGCCAACGGTAGGAAGCAATGCCTGCGGCCTTTCCGCGACGATGATCATTTCCAGATATTCTTTGGTCAGCGGCTCGACATAGGTCCGGTCGGCGATTTCCGGGTCCGTCATGATCGTTGCGGGATTGGAATTCACCAGAACGACTTCGTATCCCTCGCTGCGCAGCGCCTTGCACGCTTGCGTGCCCGAGTAATCGAATTCGCAGGCCTGGCCGATTACAATCGGCCCCGAGCCGATGATCAGGATTTTTTTCAGGTCTGTGCGCTTCGGCATGAAGTTACTGAGCCCTCGTCTGTCCGCGCCGCAGCGCGCCGGATAATTTCCACTGTTTCATCGCCTCGGTGAACTGCCGGAACAAATAGTGCGAGTCGTGCGGCCCGGGCGAGGCCTCGGGATGATACTGCACGGAAAACAGGGGCAGGCTGCGGTGCCGCAACCCCTCGTTTGTGTGGTCGTTCAGGTTCACATGCGTCACTTCGACTTCGCTCGATGGCAAGGATTCGGGATCGACGCAAAATCCGTGATTCTGCGCGGTAATTTCCACCTGATTGGTCCTCAGATTCATCACTGGATGGTTCGAACCGTGATGCCCGAACGGCAATTTGAACGTCTTGCCTCCCAGGGCCAGCCCGCACAGCTGGTGCCCCAGGCAAATTCCGAACACCGGAACGCGGCCCAGCAAATTGCGGATTGTCTCCACGGCGTAGGAGGCGGGCTCGGGATCTCCGGGGCCATTGGAAAGGAAGACGCCGTCCGGCTTGAGCGCCAGGGCGTCTCCGGCGGAGGTCTTCGCCGGAACCACTATGACCTCGCAATGGTGGTCCACCAGGAGCCGAAGAATATTCTGCTTGATGCCGAAATCGTAAGCGACCACGCGAAGTCTTTTGGCCTCCCGGTTGGACTGCGCCTCGCCCATGGATTCGTGCCAGGGAGATGCGGTCAGTTCGATAGACCCTTTGTCCCAGGAGTATTGCTGCTCTGCCGAGACGCGGCTGGCCAGTTCCTGTCCCGCCATGGAGGGCAAAGCGCGCGCCTCGGCGATCAGAAGCTCGGCGGGTGTCCCATCGGTTGCCAGAACGCCGCGCAGCGCGCCTACCTTGCGAATGTGGCGCACCAGGGCCCGCGTGTCCACGTCCCAGAGCACGGGAATATTGTGGCGCGTCAGGTAGGCTTGCGCGGTCTCGCTCGATCGCCAGTTGGAAGAAATCGCGGAAAATTCGCGCACCACCAGCGATTCGATGTGCGGCACCGTGGACTCTTCGTCATCGAGGTTAGTTCCCACGTTTCCGATGTGAGGATAGGTCAGGCAGACGATCTGCCCCGCATAGCTCGGATCGGTGAAGACTTCCTGATATCCGGTGAGGCTGGTATTGAAAACAACTTCGCCGCCGCGCCTGGCGGTCGCTCCCGCGGCTCGTCCGGAAAATATTCTGCCGTCTTCCAGTGCCAGAATCCCTGTTCGTGCAGCCGTTTCTGTCAGTGTAGCCTCTCTCCAGCGGGCCACCCGGGCAATGCAGGGTGAAGATCGGGAGCCCGCACCCGACCGGGGGTGTTATTTTTTTGTTCCGGCAAAAACCGGAATCGAACCAAAATGATTCATCGGCCAATACGCGAACACCGCTTTTCCATAAATATATTTGCGCGGGACCGGCCCGAAAATACGCGAATCGTTCGAACTGATCCGGTGATCGCCCATCACGAAATACTCGTTCTTCGGAATCTTTGTGGCAGGAAAACTCGCGTAATCCTCGGCGTCCGGGGCAACATAAGGTTCCAGAAGTTTTTTGCCGTTGACGTAGACCTGCCCTTGGCGGATTTCCACCGTATCGTTCGGCAATCCCACCACGCGTTTGATGAACGACTTCGTGCGGTCGAGAGGATACCAGAAAACCACCACATCCCCGCGCTCGATGGGCTCAAACCGGTAGACAAACTTATTGATGAAAATGCGCTCCTGATCGGAAATCTGCGGCGTCATGCTGGTGCCTTCAACCTTTACGGGCTGATAGAAAAAAACAATGATAACGACGGCGAGGCTCAGTGCGATCAGAAGATCGCGCCCCCAAGTACGAATTTCGCGGCGCAGGGGTTGCGTCGCTTCGGGCGCGACAGGCGTGGTTATCTCCGAATTCGGCTCCATATCCTTGCTTCGGGAACGCATTATTTATAACACGCTCCTGCTCTGCGCGCCACTGGAACCGGGTGTCTGCGTTTCGATTTCTGTGTTCGCGCCACTATCCGGCCGAAAAGCGCCAAATACGTATTGCACGGCGGCCAGCGCGGCGCACACGGCCGTTTCGGTGCGCAGAATATTCGATCCCAGCGCGGCCTCGGAAAAGCCGGCGTCCACGGCCGCGGAAAACTCCGCATCGGTCCAGCCGCCTTCCGGTCCAATCGCAATGCCCACCATCGCCGGGTTCTTCGGGTAAAGCTCCAACGCCGAGGGTTCCAGCAGCGCGCGCATCGGCCGCGCGCCCGCTCTTTCCGAAAGCAGCAGGCGAACATCGGCGCGCGCCGCCCGGAATGCGTCCGTAGATTTCTCCGCGCCGTGCAACTTGGGAACGCGCACGCGGCGCGCCTGCTGCGCAGATTCCACAAGGATGCGCTCCCAGCGTTGGGCGCGCTTGGCCGACGCGGCTACCAGCCCAGGTTCGCTGCGCCCCGCCTGCAGCGGCACAATTTCATCGACTCCCAGTTCGGTCGCCTTCTCGATGGCCCACTCGAACCGGTCGAACTTGACGATGGCCAGCAGCAGCGCGATCTGCACCGGCGCGGCAGGCACGACGAGGCGCTCGACCAGCGCAAAATGAATTTCGTCGCGGCTCACTTTTTCCGTTCGCGCCAGCCACACGGATTCGCCGTCGCTCAGTTCATACAGTTGCCCGGCCTCGGCCCGAAGCACGCGACTCAGGTGACTGGCCGCGTCGCCGGATAGCACCGCCGCATCCCCTCGAAATCCTTCGACAAAAAATCTCCGCCGCATATCCCGCTATGTTATATCAAGAGTTCAATGTAATGCATTCGGACCGCCAAACCGCCGCCGCGCTGCGCAAGTTTGAGTTGCCGGTTATGCTGACGGCAGTATTTGCGCTGGCGAGCCTGCTCGGCCTGTTGTGGCAATCCCCAGCGCCTACCCAGCGATCCGTCATTATCGACACGGACGCGGGAAGCGACGACCTTTTGGCCATTGCCTTCCTGCTTTCCCGTCCCGACATTCGCGTGGAAGCCATTACCATCGCGAATGGAATGGCCCACGTTTCCGCCGGCGGACAAAACATTCTACGTTTGCTGGACCTTGCCGGTCGCAACGATGTGCCCGTTTATCTGGGTAACCGAACTCCCCTGGCGGGCAACGCGGAGTTCCCCGCCGAATGGCGGCGCATTTCCGACCAGCTTCCCGGCATTACCCTTCCGCCGGCCACGCGTCCGGTGGCATCGCTCAGCGCCGTTGCCTATCTCTCCAGACGTTTGGCCGACACCGCGCATCCCGCCTACGTGCTCGCCCTCGGCCCGTTGACCAACCTCGCCGAAACATTTACGCGCGCTCCACAAGCCGCTCGCGCCATACGCCAGCTGGTAATTATGGGCGGAGCAATCCGAATCCCTGGAAGCTTGGGCGATGGAGGAGCGATTAAGACGGACAACACCGTATCGGAATGGAATATGTTTATCGACCCGGCCGCCGCAAGGATTGTCTTTGCCTCCGGCGCGCCGATACGCCTGATTCCGCTCGATGCCACGCAGCGCGTTCCCATCGACATGGCTCTGCTGGAGCAGTTTCAGTCCCATGCCAGCACGCCGCTGGCACGATTCGTATCGCAAGTGCTCACCACGGAGCAGGATTCGATTCGTCAGGAGATTTATTTTGCGTGGGACCCGCTTGCGGCCGTGGCGCTGGCAAATCCCGCCGAGGCGACATTCAAGCCCATGGCCATTGCAATCAGCGAAAAGCAGGGAGAGTCTGGCCGAACGGTGGAGGTCAAACGGCGAAGGGCCAATGCGCAGGTGGCGATGGACGCGAGCGCCCTGCGCTTTCGCGATATCTTCATGACCGCCCTGGGAGTGCAATGAAGAACCGGCTCAAATCCCGCAGCCGGCTGAAAACCCGGGCAACCGTGATGATAAACCTTTGGCCAGCCCCAGTCCGCGCCCTTAGCCGAAAATATCTTTCACCTTTTCGAACAGGGACGAATCGCGTTGCGCGGGACGATTTTCCACGGGCAGCGTTGCTCCCAGCTGTTCGAATAAACGCCGCTGCTCGCGGGTCAGCTTGGTGGGCGTGACGACGTGAATATTCACGTAAAGATCGCCCTTACCGCCTCCGTGCGGGTCCGGCAAGCCCTTACCTTTTAAGCGAATAATCTCCCCGGTTTGCGTGCATTCGGGAATTTTGATGGTCTCTTCGCCGTTCAGGCCGGCGACTTTAATTTCAGTGCCCAGGGCGGCTTGCACGATGGAGATGGGCACGGTGCAATACAAATCCGCGTCCCGGCGTTCGAAATACGGATGGGATTTGACGGTCAGCACGACATACAGATCGCCCGCAGGGCCGCCGTTTTCGCCGGGCTCGCCTTCCCCCGGAACGCGCAGGCGCGTATTGGAATCAACGCCCGGGGGAATCCGCAAATCGATGGTCTTGTTGCGTTCGACGCGCCCTTGCCCGCGGCAATCGGGGCATGCTTCCCGGACGATTTGTCCCGCGCCCCTGCATTCCGGGCAGGTACGGGAGATGGTGAAGAAGCCCTGCTGGTAATGCATCTGTCCGCGGCCACCGCAGGTGGCGCAGGCAGTCACTCCCGTGCCGGCCTTGGCTCCGGTGCCGTTGCAGCCTTCGCAGAAATCAAGCCGCGGCAGGCGAATTTTCGTGTTCACGCCGGCGGCAGCCTCTTCGAAAGTCAACTTCATGTCATAGCGCAGATCGGCGCCTCGCTGGGAGCGGTTCCTGGCGCGGCGGCCTCCAAAAATGTCCTCAAACCCGAAAAAATCCCCGAAAATATCCTGAAATTCATCGAAGATCGTCTGGTTGACTCCGCCCTCGAAGCCCCCGCGCGAGAGGCCGGCATGGCCAAAGCGGTCAAACGTGGCGCGCTTATTCGGATCGGAAAGAATCGAGTAGGCTTCGGTGGCCTCGCGAAATTTCTCTTCCGCTTCCTGTTTTTTCTGAGGGTTTCGGTCGGGATGCCACTTCAGCGCCGCTTTACGGTAAGCGGATTTGATCTCATCGGAGGTTGCCGAGCGTTCAATACCCAGAACTGTATAGCAGTCGCGTTTTTGACTCATCGTATTCGTTACCCGATTGCTGTAGTTTTATTCGTTTCCTGAATTTGGTTCGTCGCCCGGGTGCACGGCAACGCGGACGATGGCGGGCCGGAGGACGCGCCCGTGAAACATATAGCCATCCTGAAAGACATCGACAATCTGCCCGTCGGCAACTTCTCTGGATTCGACGCGCTCAATGGCCTGATGCATGTGCGGATCGAACATTTTACCGGAGGCATCGACGCGCTGCACGCCGTGCCGCGTCAATACATCCCACAACTGCTTGCGAATCAGGA
>Ga0307374_10015893_pt1 | contig 10065 bp, 5 predicted proteins | sample OX3MG_FD_202532 | JGI IMG/M metagenome (GOLD analysis project Ga0307374, IMG submission 202532) | Soil microbial communities from Risofladan, Vaasa, Finland - OX-3 | ecosystem: Environmental > Terrestrial > Soil > Coastal area > Acid sulfate soil | place: Finland: Risofladan, Vaasa | collected...
AGCCCACGACCTTTCGCCAGTGGGTTCCGCGGCCCCCGTCCGCGCGGCAGGGACCGCCGCCGCCGTGGGCCGCGCTCCCGCCCGCCGTGCGCGTCGCGCGCGTCCGGGCCGGTCTCGAAGCGCCGCTGGGCGATCCGCACGGGCCAGTCGAGCGCCTTCCGGACGTCGGCGCGGCGGTCCTCGTGCCCGTCGTCGCGTGCGGTCCCGACGGGCCCGGCGCGACGGTCGTGCTCATCCGCCGGTCCGCCGACCTCGACCGCGACCCGGGGCACGTCGCGTTCCCGGGAGGTCGTCTCGAACCGGGCGAGCCGCCGCTCGACGCGGCGCTTCGCGAGGCCGAGGAGGAGATCGGCCTCGCCCGCCGCGAGGTCGACGTACGGGGGCTGCTCGACGTGGTCCGGCGGCGCCCTGGCGAGCACGTGGCCGCGTACCTCGGCGTGCTCGGGACGCGGCCGGCGCTCGTGGCCAACGCGGACGAGGTCGAGTCGGTGCTCGAGGTGTCGCTCGCCGCGCTGCTCGCCGACGGCGTCGCCTGGCAGGAGCGGTGGTCCGACGGTGTCGAGGAGCGCTCGGTCCACTTCTTCGCCGACTCCGGCGCGCTCGGCGAGGACCTCGTTTGGGGCGTGAGCGCCCGGATCCTGTGGAACCTTCTCGCCCGGCTCATCGAGCCCGCGTGACGCGGGACTGACCGGCCCGCGCCTCCCCGGCTACTCTGCTCGCTCGTGCCGACCGACGGCGGTGCAGCGAGCAAGGAGCGTGACCTGCCGGGTGCGGAGGGTGATCTGCCGGGTGTGGACGCCGATCCTGCGGGCAGGAGCGCCGACCCCGCGGGCGCGGCCACCGACCGGACGGGAACGGCCGCCGACCCCGCGGGCGCGGCCACCGACCGGACGGGAACGGCCGGCGACCCGGTAGGCGCGACCGCGGACCCCGTGGGTGCGGCGCCCGGCGGGCACGCGGTGGCCCGGCGCCGGCACCCGCGGCGGCGGGGGAGGGCCGGACGGGCGTTCGCGGTCGCGTTCACGCTCTCGTTCGTCGCGATGGCCGCGTGGAGCATGGCGACGCCGCTGTTCGCCGCGCCGGACGAGCCCGTGCACGTGATCAAGGCGGCGGCGGTCGTGCGCGGCGAGCTCGTCGGCGACCTCGTCGGCGGCTCGACGGACCCGACGGCGACCGTGCACGTCCCGGCGTTCTACGCGGGCACGCGCAACATCCCCGCGTGCTACCACCGCCAGCCGACGATCCCCGCGAGCTGCGCGCCGATCGCGACGGGCGGTGCGACCGTGAAGGCGGTCGACATCTACAACGCCCGCTACCCGCCGCTGTACTACGCGATCGTCGGGCTCCCGAGCCTGCTCGGCACGAGCGACGCGGAGCTGTACCTCATGCGGCTCGTGAGCGCGCTGCTCTCCTCGCTGTTCGTCGCAGCCGCGGTCGCGACGGCCGTCGCGTGGTCGCGCTCGCGTCTCGTCGTCGCCGGCGTCGTCGTCGCGACGACACCGATGGTGCTGTTCACCGGCGCGGTCGTGAACCCCGTCGGGCTAGAGGCGAGCGCGGGGATCGCAGTGTGGACGGCGGGCGCGGTGCTCGTCTTCGAGCACCTCGACGACCCCCCACCGGGACTCGTCGCCGTGCTCGGCGCGTCCGCGTGCGTGCTCGAGCTCGTGCGGGCGCTCTCGCCCTTCTGGCTCGCGCTCACCGCGCTCGTGCTGGTCGGCCTGTGCGACTTCCGGCGGCTCCGGGGCTTCGTGTCGTCGCGGCCCGTGCAGGTCGGCCTCGCCGCGGTCACGGTCGTCGGCCTCGCCGCGGTCGCGTGGATCCTGAAGGAGCACGCGTTCGACGTGTACTCGACGACCCCGGTCGGCTACTCGGTCCCCGAGAGCACGATCCTCGAGACCTCGTTCTCGCACAACAACTTCTACCTGGCGGACATGATCGGGGTGTTCGGCTGGTTCGACACGTACGCGCCGACGTTCACCTACGTCGCGTGGTACGCGATGGTCGGCTTCGTGACGCTCGCTGCGGCCGCGGTCGGCAGGCTGCGCCAGGCGCTCGTCCTGCTCGCGTTCGCGGTCGCGATCGTCGTCGTGCCCGTCGCGATCTCGACCTCGCAGGTCCACCGGTACGGCTTCACGTGGGCGGGCAAGGACACGCTCGTGTTCGCCGTCGGCCTGCCGATCGTCTCGGCGGCCGTCGTCGGCACGAGCACCCTCGGCCGCCACCGGGCGCGCATCGTCGGCACGGTCGGCCTGCTCGCGCTCCTCGCCCAGGTCGCCGCGTTCTTCGAGATGCTGCGCCGGTACGCGGTCGGCACCGCGGGGCCGGACTTCGGCTTCCTCGCGCACCCGATCTGGCACCCGCCGGTGAGCCTGCCCGGCGTGCTCGCGGTCGAGACCGCGGCGCTCGCCGGCTTCGTCGTGCTCGCGTACCTCGTCGCTCGCGGCGGCGGCGACCCCGCCCCGCCCGGCATGCCGACCGGTGGGGCCGCGGGGCCGCGCGCGGGCGGGCCCCGTGAGCCACGCGCAGGTGCGCACTAGCCTGAGCCGGCACGCTCGGGCCCGAGGGAGAGCACGTGGTGGACGTCGAGATCGGCATCGGAAAGTCGGGCAGGCGCGGCTACGCGCTCGACGAGATCGTGGTCGTGCCGTCGCGCCGCACGCGTGACGCCTCGGACGTCGACCTCTCGTGGCGCCTCGACGCGTTCGACTTCGCGCTGCCGCTGATGGTCGCGCCGAGCGACGGCGCGGTGAGCCCGCGCACGGCGATCGAGATCGGCCGGCTCGGCGGGCTCGCGGTGCTCGACCTCGACGGCCTGTGGACCCGCTACGAGGAGCCGGGCCCGCTCTTCGAGGAGATCGCCGCGCTCGCCGCGGACCGGGTCACCCGTCGGCTCCAGGAGCTGTACGCAGCCCCGGTGCGCCCCGGCCTCGTGCGCGAGCGGATCCGCGAGGTCGCGCAGACCGGCACGGTGACGTGCGGCGCGGTGACGCCGCAGCGCGCGGCCGAGATCGCGGACGTGCTGCTCGAGGCCGAGCTCGAGATCCTCGTGATCCGCGGGACCGTCGTCTCCGCCGAGCACGTCTCGAAGGGAAACGAGACGCTCGACCTGACGAGCTTCATCCGGCGCCTCGACATCCCGGTCGTCGTCGGCGGCTGCGCGTCCTACCAGGCCGCGCTCCACCTCATGCGCACCGGCGCGGTCGGCGTCCTCGTCGGCGTCGGGTCCCAGACGACGAGCACGACGCCGGAGGTCCTCGGCATCGGCGCACCCCAGGCCACCGCGATCGCGGACGTCGCGGGCGCGCGCACGAGGCACCTCGAGGAGACCGGCGTCTACGTCCAGGTCGTCGCGGACGGCGGGTTCGACACGGGCGCGGACATCGTGAAGGCGATCGCGTGCGGCGCCGACGCGGTCATGGTCGGCTCGCCGGTCGCGGCAGCGACGGAGTCGCCCGGCCTCGGCTTCGACTGGGGCGTCGCCGCGTCGCATCCCTCGCTCCCGAAGTCGACGCGCATCGCGGTGCCGCGGCGCGGCACGCTCGAGGAGATCCTCGTCGGACCGGGGAGCGACGGCCACGGCAGGACCAACCTGTTCGGCTCGTTGCGCGGCGCGATGGCGAGCTGCGGGTACGCGGACGTTCGGAGCTTCAACAAGGCCGACGTCGTGGTCGCCCCCTCCGGCCGTCGGCCCGGCACGTGGCGCCCGGCGGAGCAGGCGGTCCCGGGGCGCTGACTGCTGCGGGGGAGCTCTCGTCGCCGGGCCCGGCCCGGCCCGGCGATCGCACGCGCGCCCGGCTCGCGTCGCTTCGCGTGGCCGCGTACCGCGGCGACCTGCTCGCGCTCGCGTGGATCGTCGTCGTGGCCGCCGCGTACCTTTCGCCGGCGCTGAAGGACGGCGCAGCCTTCGGGCCGGCCGACCTCGGGCGCGGCCTGTCGCTGCTCACGCGGATCCTGCCCGTGGCCCCGCCGCTGCACAACACGATCAACGGGGACACGATCACCCAGGGCGTGCCGTGGAACACGCTCGACTGGCGGCTCGTGCACCACGGCGAGCTCCCGCTGTGGAACGCCCTGAGCGGCACCGGAATGCCCCAGATGTTCAACTTCGAGTCCGCGCCGCTCTCGCTCCCGACGATCGTCGGGTACCTCGCGCCGCTGTCCGCGAGCTTCCTCGTGACCGTCGCGGCGAAGCTGGTCGTCGCGGGCACGGGGGCCTACGTGTGCTGTCGGGTGCTCGGCACCGGGCCGCTCGCGGGCGCGTTCGGCGGGACGAGCTTCATGCTGGCGGGGGCCTTCTCGGGCTGGCTCGGCTGGTCGGTGGACGGGCCGGTCGCGTGGGCCGGGTGGATCCTCGCGGCGTGCGTCCTCGCCTACCGCTCGCGCGGCAGGGTGCGCGAGGTCGTGCTCCTCGCGGTGACCGTCGCGTTCTCGCTCTACGCGGGCTTCCCCGAGTCCTACGTCCTGCTCGCGATCGGCCTCGGCGTCGTCCTCGTCGCGGCGGGGCTCGCGACGGTCGCCGCGCGCCGGAGCGTCGCGTCGCGCGGCGTCGCCCGCCTCGCGGCCGGGGTCGTCGCCGGCGGACTGCTCGCCTCGCCGCTGCTGCTCCCGGGCGTCTCGCTGCTCTCCGGATCCGCGAGGAACGGGAAGGACGCAGCGACGGGCATCCCGCTGCACCTCGCCCCGCTCCTGCTCGCGCAGGGCTTCTACGGTCTGCCGATCGCCGGGAGCACGTGGTTCGGGCAGGTCAACTACTACGAGACCGCCGCGTACGTCGGGGTCGCCGCGATCGTCCTCGCGCTCACCGCGGCGGTCGTCCACTGGCGGCGGCCCGCGGTCGTCGGCCTCGTCGCCTCGGTGCTCGTCGGCCTCCTCGTCGTGTACCAGCTCGGCGCCGGGGCGCCGGTCCAGCACCTGCTGTCGCACCTCGGCCTCAGCGCGGTCGCGCTCCAGCGGATGCAGATGGTCCTCGAGCTCCCGGTCGCAGTCCTCGCCGCGCTCGGGCTCGAGGCCGTGCTCCGGCGCTGGCGCGCCCGGTCCGTGCGCGTCGCGCTCGCGGTGTCGACGGCTGCGGTCCTCGCGGCGCTCGCGCTCATGTGGACGAAGGTCGCGACCGCCCGGCTGCCGCCGACGGTCAACCCGCCGCTGCACCCGCCGAGCGTCGCGACGCTCGAGTCGCTCCGGCGCTCGAGCCTGATCTGGCCGACGGCGACGATCGTCCTCGTCCTCGTGCTCCTCGCAGCGGCGTCCGTCCTCGCGCGCCGGGTGCCCGACCGGCGGGCCATGGCGGCCGGCGCGGCCGGCGGTCTCGCGCTCCTCGGCGCGCAGAGCGCGTTCCTCCTGTTCGCGGGCGTCGGCCTGAACAGCTACTCGCACGACTCGTTCCCGATGACGCCGGCCGTCGCGACGCTCCGGTCGGTCGTCGGGTCGAAGCTCGTCGGCCTCGACGACGGCAACGTCGACTGCGGGTCGGCGTCGCCCCGCAACGGGCCGTTCTGCGGCGTCCGCTTCTGGCGCGGCGCGGGCTTCTACCCGGAGATGAACATCGGCTACTCCGTCGCGGAGCTCGGCGTGCACGACCCGATGACGCCCCAGGCCTACTTCGACGCGTGGCCGGTCGCGAACGCCGAGCAGGTGAGCCCGATCAACCTCAACCTGTTCGTCCCCGACGTCGACACGGTCGCGCTCGCCCGCCGCTACGGCGTCGCGTACGTGCTCGCGCTCCCCGGCCTCGCCGCGCCGCCGGGCATGCGGCTCGTCGCAACGGTGGCCGGCGAGCACCTCTACGCGGTCCCCGGCGCCGCCCGGTTCTCGTTCGCCGCGTCCGCGGCCGGGTCGGGCGCCGCGGTCACGGGAGTCGCGCACCCCGGTGACGCGCGCTACGTGGTCGACGTCCGCACCCGCGCCGCCGCGCGGCTCGAGGTCCGCGTCACGGACGTGACCGGCTGGCACGCGAGCGCGGACGGGCGACCGCTCGCGATCGAGACGGCGGCCGGCGACCTCATGAGCGTCGAGGTCCCGGCCGGCGCGCACGTCGTCGTCCTCGACTACTGGCCGAGGCGGCTGAGCGAGGGGATCCTGCTCGCGGCCGCCGCGCTGGTCGCCCTCGCCGGGTGGGCGGTCGCCGGGGGGCTCCGCAGGCGCGCCCGCCGGCGGGGCGCGATCTGGCGCTCCGGCGCGGACGGGTCGGGTCGGGCCGTGTCGCCGCTGGTACCCTCGACTGGTGACTGAGCCCTCCCGCACACAGGCGCCCGGCGCGGGCGCGTTCGACACGAGCCAGTTCGACCGCGTGCTCGTCGTCGACTTCGGCGCGCAGTACGCGCAGCTCATCGCACGGCGTGTGCGCGAAGCGCACGTCTACTCCGAGATCGTCCCCCACTCGATGCCCGCGGCCGAGATGCTCGCCCGCAGGCCGAAGGGGATCATCCTCTCGGGCGGGCCGAAGTCGGTGTACGCGGAGCGCGCGCCGTCGATCGACCCGGCGATCTACGACGCGGGCGTGCCCGTTCTCGGCATCTGCTACGGCGCCCAGTTGCTCGCGCGCGACCTCGGCGGCGAGGTCGCTCGCACGGGCTCCGCGGAGTACGGGCGGACGACCGTGACCACGTCCGCGGGCTCCCGGCTCCTCGACGGCTGGCCGAGCTCGTCGGACGTGTGGATGAGCCACACGGACTCGATCGTCGCCGCGCCGTCCGGCGCGGCAGTCACCGCCCGGGCGCCGGGCGCGCCGGTCGCCGGGTTCGAGGACGTCGGGCGCGGCCGCTACGGCGTGCAGTTCCACCCGGAGGTCGCCCACACCGACCGCGGGCAGGAGCTGCTCAAGCACTTCCTCCACGAGGTGTGCGACTGCCGCCCGACCTGGACCCACACCTCGGTCATCGAGACCGCGGTCGCGGCGGTTCGCGCGAGCGTCGGCTCGGAGCGCGTGCTCTGCGCGCTCTCCGGAGGCGTCGACTCCGCAGTCGCCGCGGCGCTCGTGCGAAAGGCGGTCGGCGACCAGCTCACGTGCGTGTTCGTGGACACCGGGCTCATGCGCGCCGGCGAGGCCGAGCAGGTCGAGGACACGTTCCGGCGCCAGTTCGGCATCGACCTCGTCCACGTGAAGGCCGCCGACCGGTTCCTCGCGGCGCTCGCGGGCATCGTCGACCCCGAGCAGAAGCGCAAGCGCATCGGCGAGCTGTTCATCAGGATCTTCGAGGACGTGGCGGGGGAGCTGTCCGACGTGCGCTTCCTCGCGCAGGGCACCTTGTACCCGGACGTCGTCGAGTCGGGCGAGGGCGACGCCGCGACGATCAAGTCCCACCACAACGTCGGGGGCCTTCCCGAGGAGATGGACCTCGAGCTCGTCGAGCCGCTCCGCCTGCTGTTCAAGGACGAGGTGCGCGCGGTCGGCGAGGAGCTCGGCCTGCCGGAGGAGATCGTCTGGCGCCAGCCGTTCCCCGGCCCGGGCCTCGCGGTGCGCGTCGTCGGCGAGGTCACCGAGGAGCGCGTAGCGATCGTGCGGAGCGCGGACGCGATCGTCCTCGAGGAGGTGCGGCGCGCGGGTCTCGACCGCGAGCTGTGGCAGGCGTTCGCGGTGCTGCCCGCGATCCGCTCGGTCGGCGTCATGGGCGACGAGCGGACCTACGCCTACCCGATCGTCGTGCGGGCGGTCACGAGCGAGGACGCGATGACGGCCGACTGGGCTCGCCTCCCCTACGAGCTGCTCGAGCGCGTCTCGGCGCGGATCATCAACGAGGTGCCGGGGGTGAACCGCGTCGCGTACGACGTGACGTCGAAGCCACCCGGCACGATCGAGTGGGAGTGACGCCCGCGAGGTCACGCGCCGATCTCCTCGAGGGCCTGAACCCGTCGCAGCGCGAGGCGGTCGAGCACGGCTCGGGACCGCTCGTCGTCGTCGCGGGCGCGGGCTCGGGCAAGACGCGTGTGCTCACGCGCCGCATCGCGTGGCTCCTCGCCAACGGCGTGCCCGCGTCGCGCGTGCTCGCGATCACCTTCACGAACAAGGCCGCGGACGAGATGCGCCGGCGCGTCGTCGAGCTCGTCGGCGACGAGGCGCGCCACATGTGGATCTCGACGTTCCACTCGGCGTGCGTCAGGATCCTGCGACGCGACGCATCGCGCGCCGGCTACCGGCCGGGCTTCTCCATCTACGACGACGGCGACAGCCGGCGCCTCGTCGAGCACGTGCTCGACGACCTCGGTGTCGACACGAAGCGCTTCCCGCCCCGCGCGGTGCTCGGCGCGATCAGCCAGGCGAAGTCCGACCTGCTCGACGCCGCAGCCTACGAGGCCCGCGCCTACACGATCTACGAGCGCCGCATCGCGGAGGCCTTCGCCGAGTACGAGCGCCGGCTGCGCCGCGCGAACGCGCTCGACTTCGACGACCTCCTCGGCGTCGCGGTCCGCCTGCTCCGCGACGACCGCGAGGCGCTCGAGTACTACCAGGGGCGGTTCGCGCACCTGCTCGTGGACGAGTACCAGGACACGAACAAGGCGCAGAACGAGCTCGTCACGACCATCGGCGCGCTCCACCGCAACGTCTTCGTCGTGGGCGACACCGACCAGAGCATCTACCGCTTCCGCGGCGCGGAGGTGCGCAACCTCCTCGACTTCGCGCACGCGTTCCCCGAGGCCCGGACCATCGTGCTCGACCAGAACTACCGTTCGACCCAGCACATCCTCGACGCGGCGAACGCGGTGATCGGCAACAACGTGCTCCGCCAGGACAAGGCGCTGTGGAGCGCGCTCGGTCCCGGCGACAAGATCCGCCGCTACCGGGCGGGCGACGAGCGGGACGAGGCGACCTTCGTCGCGAACGAGATCGCGACGCTGCGCCGCGATCGCGGGGTCGCACCGGGCGACGTCGCGGTCTTCTACCGGACCAACGCGCAGAGCCGCGCGCTCGAGGAGGCGCTCGCGACGCGGGGGATCGCGTACAAGGTCGTCGGCGGCACCCGCTTCTACGACCGCCGCGAGGTCCGCGACGCCCTCGCGTACCTGCGCCTCGTGGAGAACCCAGCGGACGAGGTGTCGCTGCGCCGCGTGCTCAACGTCCCGAAGCGAGGGATCGGCGCGACGACCGTGAGCCGCGTCGCGGCGCTCGCCGCGAGCGCCCAGGTCGGCTTCTCCGAGGCGCTCGCACGAAGCGAGGAGGCCGGGGTGTCCGGCAAGGCGCTCCAGGGGGTCCGCGCCTTCCTCGAGGTGCGCGAGGCGCTCGGCGCGCTCGTCGACCGGCCGCCGGTCGAGGTCGTCGCCGGAATCCTCGACGCGACCGGCTACCGGCACGCGCTCGAGGTCGAGGCCGCGGCGCCGGGCGCGGGCGCGCACGAGGCCGAGGGCCGCCTCGACAACCTCGACGAGCTCGCCAACGTCGCGTCGCACTTCGAGGACCTCGAGACGTTCCTCGCGACGACCGCGCTCGTCGCCGCGACCGACGACCTCGGGGAGGCCGACGGGCGCGTGAGCCTGATGACCCTGCACGCCGCGAAGGGCCTCGAGTTCTCGGTCGTCTTCCTCACCGGCATGGAGGAGGGGCTGTTCCCGCACGAGCGGGCGCTCGCGGAGCCCGACGACCTCGAGGAGGAGCGGCGGCTCGCGTACGTCGGGATCACGCGGGCGCGCGACCTGCTCTACCTCACGACGACCTACGTGCGGACCGTGTTCGGCGTGACGCGCGAGAGCCTCGTGAGCCGCTTCGTGAAGGAGATCCCCGACGAGCTGCTCGACGACGTGTCGGGTGCGCTCTCGGCCGGCTTCGCGACGGCCCGCCTCGGCGGCCTCGCGGGCCCGGCGGGTGCGGGGGCCGGGCTCGGCTCCGCTCCCGCGCGAGCGGGGGGCTCGGCGCCGGGACGGGTCGCACCCGTGCGCACGACCGGCGCCGAGTCGCTCGGCCTCGTCGCGGGCGAGCGCGTCGTGCACGCGCGCTGGGGCGAGGGCACTGTCGTCGAGACCGCCGGAGCGGGCGACAAGGCCGAGGCGCTCATCGCGTTCGACCGTCACGGGCGCAAGCGCTTCCTGCTCGCGCTCACGCCGGTCAAGCGCGCCTGAACGCCCGCCGGGGGCCAC
>Ga0307374_10015894_pt1 | contig 10064 bp, 10 predicted proteins | sample OX3MG_FD_202532 | JGI IMG/M metagenome (GOLD analysis project Ga0307374, IMG submission 202532) | Soil microbial communities from Risofladan, Vaasa, Finland - OX-3 | ecosystem: Environmental > Terrestrial > Soil > Coastal area > Acid sulfate soil | place: Finland: Risofladan, Vaasa | collected...
TGCCTTCGCGGTGCCGACGCCAGATCACTACTTGCCCCTCGCCTACGTCGCCGGACTCGCGAGCGCCGCGAACACGCCGACGCGAACGTTGATCGACGGTTACGAAATGGGTTCGCTCTCGATGACGGCCTACGAACTCGCCGGCGGCTGAATTCAGGGGCGGGTGGCCCGGCGCACGGAAATCACGAGTGCCGTGATCACCATGACCGGCAGCACCACGACCGCCACGGCGCTCGCGTGTCCGGCGATACTGATGAGGCTCACCACGACGATCGTGGCGACGACCGCGAGGAACAGTTCGGGCGTGTCGCCGACCAAGAAGTCCCACCAGAATCGTCCAAAGCCCACTACGCCACGACGCACCAACGCGTTGAACCGGCTCACGCGCGCACCTCGTTAGGGGTCGGGGCTTCGCGCCGGAGTAGCCCCACGAGCGCCCACACGACGAGAAGATAGAGAACGACGAAGAGGAGCAAAAACGCGTCTGAACCGGGCCAACGCACGCGCAGTCCCTCGCCGGTCCAAAAGGTGCCAAAACTCACCAGCATCACGCCGACACCCATCTTCATGGCATTCTCGGGCACGCTCGAAAGCTGGCGCGACACGCCAATGCCAATCGCGCCCACCAGCACCAGAGCCACCGCGGCCACCATTGCCGCGAGGCCCAAGCGATGGGCGGACGTGCCCAGGGTCAACACGGTGATCACGACCTCGAGTCCCTCGAGGAAGACCCCCTTGAACGCCATGACGAAGGCGACCCGGTCACGATTCACGCCGGGGCCGACGTTCGAAAGCTCGGCCACCGCCTTGGCGTACGCCTCGTCCTCGTCGTGCTTCGCCTTGAGTCCGGCCGAACGAAGAATCGCCTTGCGCAGCCACTGCATACCAAAGATCAAGAGCACGCCGCCGACCACGAGTCGAAGCGTGTTGAGCGGCACGTGCACCAGCGCCGGGCCAAAAGCGGCCACCAACGCGCCCAACGCGAGAATCGCGAGGGCCGACCCTTCGAAGGCCGACCGCCAACCCCTGGTATGGCCGACCGCCAACACGATGGTGAGGGCTTCGACCATCTCCACGGCGCAGGCCAAGAAGACGGCGCCCACGAGCACGGCGCTCGAGGTGGACACGGTTACGGCAATCACTTGATGGCTCCTTTCGCTGACCCGAAGACCAGCGACGCTTGGGGATCGATGCAGACTCTCACGGCACCGTCACGTTCAAACCGTGTTGACGAGAACACCTTTCGCAACAGTTTACCGTCGCCGAGCTCGACGACGTGTTCGTACCCGCGACCGGTGAAGGCCACGTCGAGGATGAGACCGGGGTGACCGGTCACCACGTGCGCCGGCGCGAGTTCGACGCCCGACGCGCGTACCATGAGTCGCGCGGGACCGATCAAGCCTCGCTCGATAGACGTTGCTCGAAATGATGGGCCATCACCGTGCTCGAGGACAACTTCGTAGAAGCCTTCGCTCTCGCCAACCACTCGCACCGCCAACTCACCTGCGACGCCGGTAAAACGAGCGACGAAGGGGCTGACCGGGCGGCGGTAGATCGTCTCGGGTGTGTCGCACTGGATGAGTTCACCGTGATTCATCACCCCGATGCGGTCGGCCAACGCGAAGGCTTCGGACTGATCGTGCGTGATATAGATGGCGGTCGAACCGGCCTCTCGGGTCAACGTGGCGATCTCGACGCGCAGCTGCTCACGCCGATCGGCGTCGAGGTTCGAAAGTGGCTCGTCGAAGAGAATGAGACCCACCTCGGCCGCGAGCGCACGCGCCAACGCCACGCGTTGTTGTTCGCCACCGGAGAGCTGGTTGGGATAGTTGTCGGCCAGGGCGCTGATGCCCACTCGCTCGAGCAGGTCGTCCACCTTTCGCTTCCGGTCGACCTTGGAACGTATGGACTGGCCCAGAGGGAATTCGACGTTTCGACGAACGCTGAGATGAGGCCAGAGGGAGTAGTCCTGAAAGACCATGGCCACACCACGTTTCTCCGGCGCCACCATGGTGCGCGGTCCCACTACCTCTCGACCCGCGATCGCGATCGAGCCGCTCGTGGGACGCTCGATCCCGGCCAAGCATCGAAGCAGCGTCGTCTTGCCTGAGCCCGAAGGGCCCAGCAACACGACGAAGGTCCCTGGTTCGACGTCAAGGGAGAGTCCCGCGATGGCGACCTTGTTCGCGAACTGCTTGCGAACGTCACGAAACGAGACGGACGAGGCCTCGATGGCGTTGAGCATCATGACTGAATCCCACTCCATCCAATGCGGCGCCAGCCCTTCGGGGCGAGGAGTCGATACGTCAACAGTGCGACACCAATGACCGCGAGCATCTCGGCCAGCGTTACGACCGTCATCGCCGTTCCGTCGCCGAGCAGATTATTGGCGAGGTAGGCCTGAATCGTGACCGAGACGGGCTCTTGGCTCGGTGGGTAGAGGATCTGGGCGACCGCCAGTTCCGCGATTACTTTGGTGAAGGTCACGAGCCAGCCCCACAGCAAGACCCGCGACACCAGCGGAAGATTCGTCGTTCGCCAGGCCCGTAGCCGGCTCGCTCCGTGCACGCGCGCCGCCTCGACGAGGGAGGGCTGGATCTGGCTGACCGGACCGGCCATGAAGCGGGTCTGGCCGGGCAGCGACGAAGCCACCAACGCCAAGATCAAGAGGGGCAACGTCTTGTAGAGATTGATGAAGTGATTGGTGATAAAGGGCTGATTGTAGAAAAAGATGTAGCCAACGCCGAGCACGACGCCGGGCACCGCGATCGAACCCATCAAAAAGATGTCGGTGACGCGCTGGCTCCAGCCACCGGCGTTCACGACCAGACGCCGCGCGAGCACCAAGGCGACCACGCCGGTCAACGTTGCCACGATGAGTCCCATCTGATTGGACAACAGCAAAGGAGCGCCCAGCCCTTGTCCGACGATGTCGGGGTGTAAGACCTGACGGTAGTAGGCCAGGGTCAGTTTGATGGGACCGGTCGAGTAGATGCCCAAGTCGCGCACAAAGGACCCAGCGACCGCGCCAAAGACCGGCACGCCAAGAGCCACGAGGTAGATCGTCGCGAGTCCCGCGCTCGCCGCGACGCGCGCCACGGTACGAAACTCGCGTCGCCTCGCGACGCGCGTTCGCCCCGACAATACGGCGAAGGACCGTTTGCGCATGACTCGAGACTGAAGAAGAATCGGCGGAACGGTGCTCAAGATCAGCACGACGGCGATGACCGCCGCGACCGAGAAATTCGCCGGAAAGTTCGAGATCGCGCTGAAAAGAGTGAACGTGGCGAGTGGGAAGTGGCTGTGGTATCCCAGCGTGAAGGCCACCCCGAAGTCGCTCATCGTCTCGGCGAAGCTCACGGTGAACGCGCCCAAGAGCGCCGGCGCGATGACCGGCAGCACAGTTTTTAACGTCAGCCAACGATTCGCCCCGTGCACCCGGGCGGCGTCTTCAAGTTCGGGACCCATCAGTTGCAGCGCCGCGCTCACGATAAAGAACGCGAAAGGGAGCGCCGCGGTGGTGAGCACGACGACGATGCCCATGGGTCCGAAGAATTCGCCGAAAATATAGTGCGTGTTGACGCCGAGCGCGGACGCTACTCCAAAGGGCTGGAGAAGGTCACCCCAACCCAGGGTCATCATCCACGTGGGAACGAGCAGCAACAGCCACGTCAATACCGTCCATACGCGTCGTCCAAAGACGTTCGTTCGTATCACGAGCCAAGCGATCATGGTCGCCAGTGCGACGGCGGTCGTGGCCACGACCGCCGACACCCATAAGGAATTGACGATGCCCGCGCGAGTGGCGCCGCCGAAGGCCTCGCGAACGTACTTGAGCGTGAACCACTCCGGACCTTGTTGAAAGACGTGCGGACTAACCGCCAGGATTAGAAAGCACATCACCGGCGCGATAATCAACAACGTCAACAGGGTCCACAAGATGAGTGAACCAGGGTTTATTCGCCACCGACGGCCCCGAACGATCGCGACGTCGTGCTCGAAGTCGCTGGACGCTGGCGAACCCTCTAGCGGCGGTGGCGCGAGAACCATGCTCATGAGATCTTCCTTGTTCTTGCGCTGAGCCGCGGTCGCAATGGACCGCGGCTCAACTCACCGGGGAGGGCGGACGAGGACTAGCCGTTGTTGATATTGGCGGTGAACCAGTTGTTGATTGGTGTCTCCAACGCGCCCCAGACCGCGGGGTTCACCGTCTGCATGGGTACCGAACTGAGTGGGGGCAGGATCTTGTTCGCCGCTTTGATTCCATTGAGTACGGGCCAGAACAGAGAGTCGCCCTGGGGGTCGCCCGTCTTCATCGCGTGCTGACCCGCGGACGATAAGACGTAGTTGACGAATTTCTGGGCCTCGTTGCGCACCGCGGCCGGCATCTTCGCGTCGATACCGATTACTCCAGGTAGCGCCGTGACTGGCTTGAGATAGGCCACCCGTAACGAAGGCGACTGGGAGAGTTCCGTTCCGTAGCCCGCTGAGCTTTGAATGATCGCCATCGCGATCGTGTGGGCTTGGATGGCCGCGATCGTCGGACCGTTCGTCGAATTGATGACGAGTCCGTTGGCCTTTAGCTTGCTGAGGTAACTCTTGCCGGCGGCGACTGACGCCGCAGTGGAGCCGTGACCCTTGTAGTGGCCTAGATAGTTCATGATTCCCGCGATCATCGGGTACGTCGGCCCGGACTGCGTCGGGTCGTTCATCCCGAGCATTCCCTTGAACTTCGACGACGTCAGTTGAGCCCACGACTTTGGAAGCTGGGCCTTCTTAATCTGGGAAGAGTCGTACACCAGGGCACCCGTCGCCGTCAGGCCGGTCGGCACGTAACTGCCGTCAGTCGGAATGTTGGCCTTGCCGACGGCGTTAAAGGAGACCTTGGGGACGATGTGCTTCGCGAGGAGACCTTCGTGGTCCAACTGGGCGAACGCCGTGGCGCCGTCGACCCAGAGCACTCCCCACGTCGGGTGGTTCCCCTCGGCCTGGATCTGCTGCAACAGCGGACCCGTGGAGTTGTCGTTGAGCGTCACGGTGAATCCGGGGTGCGTGGCGTTGAACGCCGCCACGGTGGCCTTGTCGTAACCCTGTGCGGAATAGACGACGAGTGTCGGGTGCGAAGTGGCACCAGCCCCTTTCGAGAGCGTGACGACGCCGACAGCGCTCAGGGCCGCCGCCGCAACGACGACGAACTTTCGAAAACGGGTGGACTGCACTGATAGGGGATTTGTCATGACCCTGTTTTAGAAAACGGGGGTAATCGTCCCGTGACGGCGAGGAGGATGCCAACCAAAACTTCTACATCAATGTTGTTTCGTCGACGTCACCCGTTGGTCACTTGGCGGAGCGTCGACGGAGTTCGTCCTCCACCGCGGCCGGGTCCAGACCGCGCGATCGAAGCAAGAGCAGTAGGTGAAACCAGAGGTCCGCCGCTTCGCTGACGACTCGTTCGTCACTCTCGCTGAGCGCCGCCACGACGACTTCGGTGGCCTCCTCGCCGACCTTTTGCGCCGTGCGCGCTGGTCCCTCTCGAAGGGTGCGCACAACGTAGGAGTCGTCGCTGCCTTGCTCCTCTCGCTGGAGGATGGTACGCCAGAGCCAGGGGGTAAAGCACGACGTCGACCCGTCGTGACACGTTGGCCCCTCGGCCACTACTCGTATCAAAAGGGCGTCGTCGTCACAGTCGGCCACCACCTCGACGACCTCCACGGAGTTGAGAAAGTGGCCCGACGTCTCGCCCTTTTCCCACAGCTGCTCGCGCGATCGAGAGTAGAAGTGCACACGGCGCGTGGACTTGGTGAGGGCCAGCGCCTCATCGTTCATCCAGCCGAGCATCAGCACACGCCCGGTGGCGTCCTCTTGCACGATCGCCGCGCGAAGATTTTCATTCATTGCCTGCTCCTATGGGTCGAAGGGCCACGCCCAAATTCATGATTTCGCGGCGCAGCCCCGAAAGTCCCGCCGGGTTTTCGTGCACGATCGAAGCGACGAGTGCCGCGTCGGCAACTTCGAGCGCGGCCGCGACGTGGGCGGCCGAGCCCGCGCCCCCCGAAGCGATGACGGGAATGTTGATGGCGTCGCGCACCTCGCGGGTCAAGACGAGGTCAAAACCAGTTCGTCGACCGTCTTGACGAATCGAGGTCAAGAGGATCTCTCCCGCCCCGCGTTCGGCCGCTTCACGCGCCCAGGGTACGGTGGCTACCTCGGTGGCGACCCTTCCTCCGTGGGTGTGCACGACGCCCTCGCCGGCGTCGATCGCGACGACCACGGCCTGGGAGCCGTAACGATCCGCGATCGCCGTGATAAGCCCAGGGTCGGCGAGCGCCGCTGAATTGAGCGACACGCGGTCGGCGCCCGCTTCAATGATGCGAGAAGCGTCGTCGACGCTACGAACGCCTCCACCCACGGTGAAGGGAATCGAGAGGACCTCGGCGACCTGCGCGACGACTGACGTCATCGTCGCGGCCTCGTTCGGCGTCGCCGCGATGTCGAGGAAGACCAACTCGTCGGCCCCTCCCGCGGAATAGAAAGTGGCCAGTTCAACCGGGTCACCCACGTCACGCAGCCCGACGAAACTCACGCCCTTCACCACACGGCCGTGGGCGACGTCGAGGCACGGGATCAGACGCGGGCGAGGCATCGTTCGAGGAACGCGGCGCCGTCGGGGCCGCTCTTTTCGGGGTGAAACTGCACGCCGAGGAAGGGACCACGCTCGACGGCCGCCGCGACTCCTTCGGCGATGGCGACGACGTCGTCACTGACGGCGGCGTAGGAGTGCGCGAAGTAAAACGCCGAGCCCCACGGCTCAACGACTGACCAGCCCAAGCGTGGCACGCGTCCCTCGCGAAGACGCTCGACGCGCCCGCTCAAGAGACCCAGACCCTCGACGCCGCCGTCCTCTTCGCTCGACTCCATCGCGAGTTGCAGTCCGAGGCAGATGCCCAGGGTGAAGCGACCACTCGCGTAACGCGCGCGCAGTGCTTCGTCCGCGCCAGTCGCTCGAAGATGGCCCATCGCGCTGCGCGCTGAACCTACGCCCGGCAAAATCACGAGGGGGGCTTCGGCGATGATCTCGGGGTCGCTCACGACGACACTCTCTCGACCGAGTCGGCGAAGCGCGGCGCGCACCGAGCGCGTGTTACCGGCGCCGTAGTCCACGACGACAACACTCACAGTGAGCCCTTCGTGGAGCGCACGAGAGAACTGTCCTTCACGAGCGCCTGGGCCATCGCGCGCCCGACGGCCTTAAAGGCGCCCTCGGCCACGTGGTGCGCGTTCTGGCCCGTCGCCTCCACGTGCAGCGTGATGCGCGCGGTCTGCACGAGCGACTCGAGAGCGTGGGTCGCCATGCCCGGATCCGGGTCGATCTTGATGTTGGCCGTCGCGCGTCCCGAAAGGTCGACGACCGCGTGGGCCAGCGCTTCATCCATGGGGACCCGGGCTTCGCCGTAGCGCGCCAGGCCGCGACGATCCCCGAGGGCCTGGTCGAGCGCCTCACCAAAGGCGCGCATCATGTCTTCGACCGTGTGGTGGTCACCGGTCTCGAGATCGCCCACGCCTTCGAGGCGCAGGTCCATGCCGCCGTGAAAGGCCAACTGTTGGAGCATGTGATCGTAGAAACCCTCACCGGTGTTCACGTAGACCCGACCCTGGCCCGGCACGCGCAGACGCACCTTCAATAAGGTCTCGGCGGTGTTGCGTGCGTGCGTGACGTAGGGCGCGGGCAGGGGTTCACCGAGAAGTTCACAGCGAAGTGCCGCGAGGAGCACGTCATTGTCGAGTTCGTCGCGCACGCTCACGCGCAGTCCTCCGGGGTAAGCGCGCAGCACCACGCCGTAGGGCAACATCCGCTCGACGAGCTGTTGTGGCTCGTCCATCGCGATAAAGAGGAAATTCGTGAAGGACGGACTCGGCGCGAGACCCAGCTCGCTCAGCGCACCGGCGAGGCGCTCGCGCTCTTGGATCTGCGCGCTCACGTCGAGCGGGGTCGCGAGTGCCGCCAGGGCGAGCGCGGCGGAGAGCGCGGACACCGACAACGGCGCCTGACGCGAGGTAATGACCGCGTTGGTCTCCGAGCTCGACAGGGCGTAGCCCACGCGCGCACCAGCGAGTCCGTGAGCTTTGGAGAAGGTGCGAAGAATGATCGCGCCCTCGTCGATCAAGTCCAGCGCGTCAACGCCGGCGTAGTCGGCGTAGGCCTCGTCTATCACCAACTGACCGGCCACCTTGGGCACGTCGGGGAGTTCGCCCGTGGGATTGTTCGGCCGACACACGAAGACGAGGTCGGCCTTTTCGGGGTCGTCGATGATCGTCGCGCCCGCCATGATCGCCGCGTAGCGATACATCGAATACGAGAACTTCGGAACGGTGGCGATGGTGGCGCCCTCGGCGTAAATGCGCGCCAGCAGCACGATGAACTCGTCGCTGCCCGCGCCGATCGCGACCTGGCTCAGATCGAGGTCGTGGCGGTCCGCGATTGCTTGGCGCAGCGTCTGGTAGCGGCCGCGGTCGTACTCGTTGATATCAGCCAACGCCCGGGCCAGGGCGGCCGGACGAGCGAAGGCCGGCGGCGCGGGCGCGACGTTCCCGTCAAATCGAAGAATCCTCGAAGGGTCGAGGCCCACGCGCCTCGCGAGCACTTCATTGGAGGGGGGCCACTCGTAGGCCTCAAGAGCAATCGGGTTCATCGTCTCGCCGTGGCCTTGTGCGCGCTCATTCCTTCGAGTTCGGCGAGCGCCTCGATCGTCGGGGCGAGACGTTCCAGCCCCTCTTTCGTGACTCGCTGGACGGTGACGGTCTTCATGAAGTCTTCGAGCCCGAGCCCGCCGGTGGACTTGGACCATCCCCCGGTCGGCAGCACGTGGTTGCCCCCGGTGGCGTAGTCGCCCGCCGGCACGGGTGAGTACGGTCCTACGAAGACCGCCCCCGCGTTGCGGATCCGTCCCGCTAGCGACTCGGCGCGAACGCCCAAGAGCGCCACGTGTTCGGCGGCGTAACCCTCGACCTCGGCCAGGGCCGCCTCGAGGTCCTCACCGACGCGAACGACGAAGCCGCGTGAATCAGGTCCGTGCTCCATCTGCGCCGCGATCTCCTGGGCAATGAGGGCCTCGTCGACGCCCTCGTCGGCGACGACGACGATCTCGCTCGGTCCTGCGGGAAGGTCGATCGCGACGTCACGACTCACGATGAGCTTGGCGGTGTTAACGGCGCCACCGCCCGGTCCAAAGATCTTGTCGACCGGGGCGATGGACTCGGTCCCGTAGGCCATCGCGGCGATTGCCTGCGCGCCGCCGACGGCCCACACCTCGTCGATGCCAAGGAGCGCCGCCGCGGCGGCGACGGCCGCGGCTCCCTGGGGCGGCGTGCAGACCACGATGCGCTCGACGCCCGCGACCTGGGCCGGCACCCCGCTCATGATGAGCGACGAGACGAGACCCTTAGGGACGTAGAGACCTACTGAGCGAAGTGGCGTCCAGCGACGCTCGAGGGTCACCCCGGGCGAGACCTCCATCACCAAGTCGGCGGGGCGTTGTGCGGCGTGCCACGTGCGCACTGCCTCGGCCGCGGCCAAGACAGCGGCCGTGGGGATGTCGCCGTAGGCCACGGCGCGTTGGGGCGTCGAGGCCGTCGTGGCGTCGAAGCGCTGCGACCATTCGACCAGAGCGGCGTCCCCACGGGTGCGAACGTCTTGGACGATCTCTTCGATCGAGACCGGCGTCGAGGTCTTCGTGGGGGTGCTCATGGAACCATCCGTTCAACTGGCAGGGTAAGGATTGACGTCGCGCCGAGGGCCTCGAGGCGGGGCAGCAGCGACCAGATTTGGGCGGCGGGCACGAGTGCGTGCACCGCCACGACCCCGGGGTTCGCGAGGTCCATCACCGTGGGCGAACCCTTGGTCGGCAGGAGTTCGGTCACCTCGGCGAGTCGCTCGCGTGGGACGTTACACAGGAGGTAGCGGTTCGCGCGCGCGTTGATGACCGAGCCGAGCACCATCGTGAGCGTGCGTCGAGCCTCTGAATCCGCGGCGTCGACTTGGCCGACGAGCACCGCTTCAGACTCAA
>Ga0307374_10015899_pt1 | contig 10063 bp, 7 predicted proteins | sample OX3MG_FD_202532 | JGI IMG/M metagenome (GOLD analysis project Ga0307374, IMG submission 202532) | Soil microbial communities from Risofladan, Vaasa, Finland - OX-3 | ecosystem: Environmental > Terrestrial > Soil > Coastal area > Acid sulfate soil | place: Finland: Risofladan, Vaasa | collected...
GGAGGTGATGCCGGCCTGAACAGCTGATCCGACCACCACAAGGCGCTCCGCTCCCTGCGGTCGCATTCAACCGGAACGGGTGGCCGCTTTCAACCGGAACAGGTGGCCGCTTTCGCCGGAATGCTCAACAGGGACTCAGTCAGATTGGCAGCCTCGGCCGGGTCTTCATGCTCCCAAATCCTGATCGGCAACCAGGCGGCCTCCTGTAGCCGAGCATCGGTGTCGGCGTCCCGCTGCCGGTTCCGTTCCAAGTCTCTGCCCCACCAAGCGGCGTTCGCCTTCGGCTTCAAGGAGTGCATCGGACAGCTATGCCAGAAGCAGCCGTCAACAAAGATTGCTACCCGTTTGGCCGTGAAGACAATGTCCGCTCTGAGTCACCAGGCCAAACTTACAGTCTTGTGATTCCGGAGGCTCCGATTGGACCGCCAGTAGGTCAGGCCGAGAACCCGAGGTCTCGGACAGCGGCTGCTACAGGCCGGCGCTGGTTGGCCGACCCCGTTCCCAGTTGACGGGTTCGGACATCTCTTCGCGGCTCGGCTCCGTCGGACTGAGTGACCCAGGCAGCCGGGTCAACATCACCCCGCCGCAAGGAACTCGTCCGATATCGGCGCCCTGATAACCCTCAGGGCGTCCGGGAATTCGGCGTTAGCGCGCTATACCTATTGCGCGCTAACGCGCGCTCTATAAGACGTCGGTCACACGGTGAGCTCTGGGCCAGGGGTTATCTCGGGCGTCGTGCGCACGTGGATGGATGGTGTGACCGCTGGCGGCGGCGTCACGTCCTGGGGCGCCGGGCCGGCCTCGGCTGCGTCCGCAACCACCGAGGGGGCAGCGGCGCGCAGGACCTCCAGCCGGGACAGCCGGGTCGACAGCTGAGATCGGCCCTGAGCGAGGACCTCTGCCAACTCCTTCCCATCGGCCCGAAGCCTCAGGACGTCGTCCTCCAGGCCGACCAGGCTGAGCCCCTGGTCGATCCTGGCCTGGGCGGCGAGCGCGGACCAGGCTTCGGCTCGAGTGGCACCGGTGGTCAGGTCTGGGTGTTCGATGAGCAAACCATCCAGCTCGTCCCGGGCCCGGATGCGGGCCCGGCCCCGCAGTCCACCCGGGGCCAAGGCCGAGCGCTCCAGGTCGGCTCGGAGCACGTCGATCCGCTCGGCCAGGCGGGCCTCGGCCCGAACGGTGGCAGCTGCAGCGACGATGAGGGTCTGTTTCCGCCGGTTGGTCGTCAGGACGGACTCAGCCGCGGCCAGGCCGGCGCCCAGCTCGGCCGCCTTGGCCTCGTGGCGGGACAGGACCGCCTCCATGGTCTCGACCAGGGCCTCGGCATGGGCCAGCTCCTCCTCCCAACGGATCCGGCCCCAGGAACCGGACGGAGCGGCCAACAGGGCGTCGTCCCGCAGGTCCAGTTCGGCCTTGGCCGCCTCGGCCCGGGCGCGGACCGCTCCGTGGCGGGCCGACCAGACGTCATAGGCTCGCTGGGCCTCCTCCAGGTCGGCGACCTGGACACCCAGGCGTTCCTGGGCAATCCGAGCTCGCTCGCTGCCCGGACCGTCACCGGCCAGGATCGCCCGGCCCTCGTCCAGCTCCGCCTCCCGCAGCTGGGCCGACAGATCGGCCAGGGCGACGGCCACCCGCGGCGGAGCTGTTTCCGTCCTGGCCGCATCGACCAGCAGGCTCAGTTCCTCGGTGGTCATCGAAGCCAGCGACGCTGGTTCGGACTGGCCCAGCACGAGCGCGGCGCGGTCCCACCAGGCCCGGGCATCGACCCGGGCCGCTGGCGGTCGGGGCCCCAGGGCGTCGATCGGATCCTCCCAGCCGAAGGCCTCCCGGTAGCCGGCGACCAGGCTGGCACCAGCGGTCCAGGCGGCTTCGCCGGCTTGGGGTCGTGGACCCAACTCGGCCGCCCAGGCGGGAGCGTCAAGCTCGACCTCTTCGGCCAACACCGTCATGCGGACATCCATGGCGGCCGCCACCTCGGCCATAACCGCGTCGAAATCTCCACCGTAGGTGGGGGTGAGTTCCGCAAAGGATGACCCCAGCACTACCCGGGCAGCGGACTCGGCCCGTCGCAGTCGCCAGTGCAAGACGGCGGCAATATCGCTGGCATCCTCCAACCCGCGGAGAGAAGCGGCGTCGAGGAGAGCGGCGCCGGCATCGGCTCCCGATGCCTCGATGGCCCGCAGACGCGCCGCCAGGGCGCTCCAGGCGGGGGAGTCGACCACCGCTTTCGCCAGGGAGGGATCGACTCCTTGGGCCAGCACATCGGCCCAGCGCTCTCGGCCGGCCTCCGCCAACAGGTCCCCCCAGATTGGGAAGAGCCGATCGAGTCCGACCCGGCGGCGCTCCTCCTCTCCGGCCACGTCGAGGGCCGAACGCGCCAGTGGATCGTCCTCCCGGCTGACCACGCCGGCCAGGACTTCCAAGGGGTCAGCCTCGGGGCCGTCGGCGTCGGCGCCTTCCGGGCGCACGGTGACGACGTAGGCGTAGTTGGCCGCTCTGCCCCGGGTGAGGCCCACGTACAGCCCGGCCCGGGAGGTGCTCGACGTCACCAGCGTGTGACAGACGTCCACCGTTCCGCCCTGGGAGGAGTGGACCGTTCCGCCGTATCCGAGCTGGGCCCAGCCGGCCAGGTAGGCGCCGTCCAGCTCGACGGTGTCGTCACCACCGACCCGCCGGGCGCTGAGCCCGCCGGCGCTCACCGCCACCACCTCCCAGCGGTCCCTATTCGCCACCCAGGAGCCCTCGGTCGTCGACCGATTCCGGTCGTTGCGCCGGGTGACGATCACGTCGCCCACCCCGGCCACGTTGCCGTCGGCCAGGGGAACGGTGGTGGCGTCGCCCACCTTCCCCCGGTCCACCAGCGCGGCTCGGAACCGCTCGGAGAGCACGGCGGCGGCCTCGTTGGTGTCGGCTAGCAACAGGACCTGTAGGCCCCGGGCCCAGTCGGCCAGGGCGCCCTCCAAAGCGGCGGCTTCCATCTCGGAGACCTCTCCGCCGGCGATCCGGCCCCGCAGCTCGTAGTCCTCCAGCACCCGAACCTCCCCGGCCCGCAGGTACAGGCTGGCCGCCGCCTCCCAGGGCGCCGAGAACCGCCTGACCTCACCCAGCTGGGCGGCGCCCGTCCGCTCCACCAGCATGCGGAAGACCCCTGAAGCCTCCGGTGAATCCAACTGCCGGTCGTCTCCCATCAGCACCAACTTGGCCCCGGCGGCGCTGACCAGACCGACCAGCGCGTCGATGTCGGTGCGCGACGCCATGGCCGCCTCGTCGAGTATCCACAGGTCGCCTGGGGATATCCCGTAGGAGGCGGTCCAGGCCTCGTCGCGGCCGGAGTTGTCTCGCTGGGCGTGCTCCCAGATGACCTTGGCCGTGTTGAGGACCGGAATGCCGGCGGCCCGGCCCAGCACCCGCGCCGCCGTCTCCGAGGGGGCCAGGCCCAACACCTTCCCGCCGCCGGTGCGCCAGGCCCGGGCCAGGGCGGCCATGGCGAAGGTCTTGCCCACCCCCGCTGGTCCCAGTACGCACTGCGCCACCCGTCCCGAGCCGAGCACGTCGCGCACCACCAGCTCCTGGTCCAGGCCGAGAGCGGCCTCGGCCAGCACCGCTCCGGCCCGCGCGGACGTCACCTTGGGACCGTCGATTCGTTCAGCGGCGGCCAGGATGCGCCGCTCGGCGGAGAGGGCCCCGGCGGTGGCGTAGCGCTCCACCCCGTGCTGGCGGTAGACCGAGGCGCCGTCAGCGCTCCGGCGTAGCCGCTCGGGCACGCAGAAGACTTCGGGCAGGGTGAGCCCGACCACGCCGAACTCGTCGGCTCGCGCACTTATGGCTGTCTCCACCAGGCCGTCCACCCGGCCCAGCAGGGCGGCGGGATCCGTTCCGGCGGTGACGGCCAGTTGTCGCGTCACCGCCCGGGCCAGGTCGTAGCGGGTCCAGGTGGAATGACTCTCCTCCAGCTCCACCAGAGCGTTGGCGACCACGGCGTCGTCCTCGTCCGGCTCGGAGGGATCCAGCTCCGAGTCGTGGAACAGCTTGTTGTCGGTGGCCGCCATCCACACCTCCCGCAGCGTCGTACCCAGGCGCTGTTTGGTCTCGGCCGACCACCGGGCCAGGGCCTCCTCGGTGGTCTCGGCGCCGTCCTTGTGTTGGCGGGTCTGCAGGGTGGCCCAGGCCGCCATCTGGGACCGCAGCCAGTCCGAGGGGCCATGGTCGTGGCTCGCCTCGTAGGCCTCGGCCATCTCGGCCACCCGGGCGGTGATCTGGCCCCGGCGGGTGGAGAAGAGCCGGCAGACCTCCTCCGGCACGCCCACGATTTCCCGGGGACCACCCTCCTTGCGGACCTCGTGGCGCACCCCCAAGTTGGCCTCCAGGGCCGCCTCCCGTACCCGGTCATAGAGGGCTCCGGCCGAGGCGGCCACCCGGTAGATGGCCCGGGCATCCAGGCTCCGCCACTGGCCATCCGAGCAGCGGACCCGGTTGAGAACGGCATTGTGGGTATGGATCTGCACGTCGCCCGAGCGCGACATGCGGTGGTCGAAGGAAGCGACAACCCAACCGGTGGTCTCCACCGAGCGGATGCCGGAATGCCCGGCCCGCGACCACGCCGCCTCCCGTTCCAGGTAGGCCAGGGCTGCTTCCACCCCGGCGTGATGGGCATCCCAGATGGCCTGACGCCCAGCCTCGTCGGCCGCCGCCCACAGCACGCTTACCGATTTCGGAGGACTGAACGTCAGATCAAAGCCGGCCACCGACCGGCGCTCACCCCGCCGGCGCAGGAGGGCTTCCCTTTCGGCCAAGTCACTCTCTGCCTGGGCCCGGTAGACGACCTCCTCGGCCTCTATCTCCACCGAGCCCAGACCGTTGGCCACCAGGCCGTCCTCCCGGGTTACCCAGTCGCGTCGCACCTTGGCCTGATGGGCGGTCCGGGCCGCCTCGATGCGTTCGGCCAGGGGACGGAAGACCGAAGGCGGCCGGCCCAGCTCGACCGCCTCGCTGGGATGCAGCAGGAGTCCGTAGACCCGCTCCATCTGCTCGGGAGTCACCTCGCCGGCCAGGCCCAACTCGGGCAAGGCGGCACGGCCGGCCCAGCGCCCGGGAGCCTCGCCCCGGGCTACGTCGGCCAGGTAGTAGTCCTCGCCGCCACCGGCCACGGCGTCGATGAGGTAGCGCCACCCACCTCCGGCGAAGATCTTTCCGACAGAGAGCATTCATGTCCCTATCCGGACCTCCAGAGGGCCGATCGTCAAAAAACTTTCCGAGAAATCTCCTGGGCCGGCGGTGCCAACAGGCGGGACGCCGGCCACCTTCATCATCAGGAGATGCAGAGGTGTGTGGGATCGGGCTTTTGACTTTCGGGCCTCTGGCCGCGCCCGGGAAACGGCCCGGCAGGGGTCCTGGGCCGAGCGCGGCCAAGGCCCAAGGGGGTTCCCAAACCGGCACCTCCCGTGTAACCATCCGCTGCCTCGGGCCAGATACGGGCCCGGATGGGGAGAGGAGCTGGGATGACAAAGCGCGACGGGGCCCTGGTGGAGGCTCAGCGGAGGATGCGGACGATGGCTGTGCGCCAGGACCTGATCCTGCGGGGATGGTTCAAGGCCGCCGCCGAGCTGGAGGCGCTGGGCGCCCGGCGCGCCGCCCGGGAGGCCCGCTTGGCGGAGATGACGGCGGCGGTGGCGCTGACCCTGGGCGATGACGCCCGGGCGGCGGAGGTGCTCGGCACCTCGGAGCGCAAAGTTATCCAGGCCCGCCGGTCCGTATCCCTGCCGTCGGTAACCGAAGCCATCGACCGGGTGTTGAAGGCGCGCCAGGCGATGACCAGGACGCCGGACCCAAGTGCAGTGGCGGGCTGAGCCAAGCGCGCCAGAAGGGCCGCCACCGGGTGGTGGCGGACCCTGGCTGTGGCGGTCCTAGAAAGCCGGCTCGCCCTCGTTGACGGCGGCTGCCTCGGGCGCCTTGCGCTCGTTCTTGGTGACCTTGGCCGAGGCCCAGCGCAGGCGGTTGGCGATGTCCTCGGCGTCGATGATGACCAGGTGAGCCGAGGGGTCCGGTTCCAGCAGCCAGATCTGCTCGCCCTGCCTGTGCGGCCACTGGGTGGGGAACTCGATCCACGCCGAGGTTCGGCGCTCTACATCCCAGGTGGAGGTGAAGAAAGCCTGATCGGGTTTCTCGGCGGGCTGGGTTGGCCATGCGCATCGGACGAAGCCCGAGTTCGGCACTCCGACGCCCTTCCAAGCCTGGTTGCCGAGTCCGCACTCGGCGACGGTCACCGTCGACAGAACCGGCTTCGGTTCGGCGCTCATGGGCTATCCCGCCTTACCTGACCAGAGCGGACAGATGGAGCTGGGCACCAAGGCGAGGGTAGGCGCAGTGATCGGACCACCTGGGCACCCATCAACAGGGACCAAGCGCTCGTCCGAGGGTAGGGAGCGCCACTGACCAGGTCTGTGCGGCTGATGGCCCTTGGCGGGGCCCCGGCCACGGCGTACCCTCGGTCAGGCGCGGAGGGGCGGTGGCACAATGGCTGGTGCTGAGGAGAAGTGGCAACGGGCGCGGTTGATACCAGTCACAGGGCTGGTCGGAACCGACGAGCAGGAGCGGCGGGGTACGTCAGTGTTCCTGTCGGTGCTCGGCGCTGTCCGGGAGTTCGGGCGGGCCATCACCATGCGCCTCGGCGCGCCGTCCGGGAGCATCGAATGCTTCATCGAGGTCGAGTTCGTCCTTGGTGACCGAAAGGTCCGTCCGGACGGGCTCATCCGGGTGCTCGGTCGGGGCAACAAGACCTGGACAGCGCTCGTCGAGGTGAAGACCGGGCGGAACCAGCTCAAGGCCGACCAAGTGGAGGACTACCTGGAGGTAGCCCGCCTTCGGGACTACGACGCTGTCATCACCACCAGCACCCAGCTGGCGCACCAGCCTGGGGTGCATCCGCTTGCGGTTGATCGCCGCAAGACAAAGAAGGTGGCCCTGCATCACCTGTCGTGGAGCGAGATCCACACCGAGGCGCTTATGGAGCAGCTCAACCACTCGGTCTCTAACCCCGACCAGGCCTGGATCCTGGCCGAGTTCATTCGCTACCTCGAAGAGCCCAAGTCCGGGGCGCTCGAGTTCGTGGACATGGGGGAGAACTGGCCCGCCGTGCGCGAGGCGGTCGCCAACCGCACCGTGCGCCCCGGCGACCCTGCCGCCAGGGAGATCGTGCGCCGCTTCGACCAGCTGGTGTCCTACGCCGGGATGCACCTCTCGCAGCACCTCGGGGTGCTCGTGCGCACCGGCGCCACCCGCAAGGATCTGGACGACCCTGCGGCGAGCCTGGACGCGCAGGTGGCCGGGCTCGTGGCCAGCGGGCGCCTCATCGGAACCCTTGTCGTCCCGAACGCCATCGCGCCCTTCGAGGTGGTGGCGGACCTCCGGGCCAGCAAAGTGTCGTGCCAGCTTATCGTGGCCGCCCCCAAGAGCCGCAAGACGGCGCGGGGCCAGGTGGGCTGGCTCACCGGGCAGCTGCCCGACCCGCCCGGCGAGCTCTTCGTGCAGGCGACAACCCTCTATTCGAGGCATCCGGGCCCGGCCTGCCCCTTCCAAAAGGTGGCCGAAGACCCGATGGTGCTCCTCGACGGGGCGAAGACCGAACTGCGGGAACTGAGCCTCACCCTCATCCGCCCGGCCGGCGCCAAGCGTGGCCGGGGCCAGGGTTGCTTCATCGACTCGGTGATCAAGCTGGTGGAGGAGTTCTACGGGCAGGTGGTCCAGGAGCTCAAGCCGGCGGTGCCGCTGGCCCCGAAGGTCAAACCCAGCCAGGAAGCCGGTGACCAGGTCGGTGACCAGGTTCTCGCCGACCTCCTCACCGAAGCCCCCGATAGCGGGGCCGTCCCGAGCGATGGGGTCGTCGGGCCCTCGGTGCCGGTGGCGGACCTCTCCATGCCTGCGCTGCCGGCTCAGGCGGCGCCCACGGGCTTAGCCCGGTAGCGCTCGGGATCCGGCCCGGCAGGGGCCCGCCTCCAGAAGGCGCGCTGAGCCGAGAACCAGGAGCAGTCAAGGTCCGGCGCCAGCCGGTCCCGTAGGGACGCCGCAGGCGACCTTGACGGCCCCGCTCGTGACTGCCTGGGCCCGGCCACAGTGGAGCCAGCCCCGGCCGGGCGGCCGGGGCGTGGTAGCGCCGTCCCTACCCCGAGGGTCGTCGCCGGCGCGCCCGCACAGCGGTGGAGACAACTTTTTCGAGAAGTTTTTTGACAAACGGCCCTCTGGAGGTCCGGAAAGGGAGTGGGAGGCAACGGGTGCCGCCAGAGGAGGGCTGGGTGAAGGTGAGCAATGGACCGAGGTGGACCTGGCAGGGAGAGCGGGAGGGTCGCGTCATCCCCCTTCCGACAGCGGGCGACGATGTCGTCGAGGTCGTCGGCTCCGGAGGTCGACTTCTGGTCAGTCCGGAGATCGCCTCCGATCTCCTCTGCATCGGGAGGACGAAGCTCTACGAGCTGTTGGCCTCGGGCGAAATAGAGTCCGTCCGGTTGGGTTCCTGTCGGCGGATCCCGATGCGGGCACTGGAAGACTTCGTGAGCCGACTTCGCCGGTCCGGCCGGCCTCGCAGTGTCACAGGAGCCTGGGACGATCTTGGCGCGTCCGACAACGGGGGTCAGGTATGAGCATCAGCCGTAGACAGACGGCCACCGGGTGGGCCTACGACGTCCGCTTGCGCCGGCCTGATGGGCGCCAGTACAAGCGGTCCTTCCCGACCAAGAAGGCGGCGGTCGAGTTCGAGGCGGCCGAGCGTCTGGCTGTCCGGGCCGGGGAGTGGCTTGACCCCGCGGCGGGCCAGGTCAGCTTCAAGGAGTACTCGGGTGCCTGGTTGACCCAGCGCAGCGACCTCCGGCCCCGCACGGTCGACCTGTACCGGTGGCTACTGGCCAAGCACATCTGGCCCGGGCTCGGCCAGCGCCAGCTCGGTGAGATCAGGACGGCGGAGGTGAGGGAGTGGCGGGCCGACCTCATGGCCGGCGGTCTCGGCTCGAGCACGGTGGCCAAGGCCTACCGGCTGCTGCGCACCATCCTGGGCACGGCCCTTGAGGACGGTCGCATCTCGAAAAACCCCTGCGCCATACGCGGCGCCGGCATCGAGCGGACGCCGGAACGACCGGTGGCGACCCTGGAGCAGGTCTACGCCCTGGCCGGGGCGGTCCCTGTGAGGAACCAGGCCCTGGTCCTCCTGGCCGCCTTCTCTGGGATGCGGCTAGGGGAGCTTCTCGCGCTCCAACGGGAGCGGATCGATCTCGAGGCTGGCGTCGTCCACGTCACCGAATCCCAGCACGAGCTGGTCGACCGCCGCATCGTTACCGGACCGCCAAAGACCGAGGCGGGACGGCGTACGGTCAGCATCCCTCCGCACCTCTTGCCGGTCCTGGCCGAGCACTTGAACCGATGGGTAGGTCCTGAGCCAGACGCCCTCGTCTTCACCGGGGACAAGGGCGGCTGGCTGCGGCGCAGCCAGTGGAACTCACGATGGCGCCAGGCCCGACAGCAGGTGGGCTTGCCCCAGCTCCATTTTCACGACTTGCGCCATACCGGCAACACGTTGGCCGCGGCTACCGGTGCTTCCACCAAGGAACTCATGAGCCGCCTGGGGCACGCATCAGCGCCGGCGGCGCTGCGCTACCAACACGCAACGCGTGAGCGCGACCAGGCGATCGCCGACGCGCTCTCGGACATGGTCAGCGAGGCCATCGGACAGCCCCGAACGACCCCGGACGCCGACGAATGCGCCATAAATGCGCCATGGGGGCCTTCTGAGGGCTTAAACGCACCCTCTCCGTCAGACCAAAAAGCGCCTCTGACCAGGGCCTCAACCGAGAGCGGGCGACGAGAATCGAACTCGCGTTCTCAGCTTGGGAAGCTGATGTTCTGCCGCTGAACTACGCCCGCAGGACTGCGGGCCAGAAGGTACCAGGCCGGATTCAAGGCATCGGCCCGGGATGCCGATGCCACCTCTCATGTCTAGTGGGTCCAAGCGCGGCATCCGTCGGGTCTGGCCGGTCCTGGTGGCCGGTGTATTTGGGCTGGCCGGGCTCCAGGGCGCCGG
>Ga0307374_10015904_pt1 | contig 10062 bp, 9 predicted proteins | sample OX3MG_FD_202532 | JGI IMG/M metagenome (GOLD analysis project Ga0307374, IMG submission 202532) | Soil microbial communities from Risofladan, Vaasa, Finland - OX-3 | ecosystem: Environmental > Terrestrial > Soil > Coastal area > Acid sulfate soil | place: Finland: Risofladan, Vaasa | collected...
GGCGGCTGGCCGGGTCGACCTCGATGATCCGCCGCATCCGAGCGGTGACGATCAGTACGCCGTCGGCCCGGGGGAGCGCGCCGCCGGAAAGGCCGGTGCCGCTGCCCCTGGCCACGAACGGGACGCCTGCTGCGGCGCAGGCCCGCACGACGGCCGCGACCTGGGCGGCGGTCTCCGGAAGGACGACAAGCCCTGGGGAGCAACGGTGCGCGGTCAGCCCGTCGCACTCGTAGGTGCGCAGTTCCATCGGGTCGGTGATCACGGTGTCCGGGCCGCAGGCCTCGGCGAGCCGCGGGATCAGCGCGGTCAGGGCTGCCGAGGGACCTGGTGGCTGGCTGATGCCGCCGGACCGGTGGCTCGTGCTCGGGCCGGGCGCGTGCTCGGTCATCGTCTCGCCTCCCGCCCGGCTCCTGCCATCCGTTCTTCCCTATCTTCCCCCTGTTTGGCAAGCCGGACCACGGCGCGGCCGGGTTCGGGGCCGGCGCCAGGGTCGCACTAGGTCGCACTAGGGTGATCGGCATGGGTTCGGACGGCGGCTCAGAGCACCACGGGCCAGACTTTGTGCCAGACCGGCCGGTGCGGTGGATCTCCTCGGGAACGACGTGGGAACCGGTCGTCGGCTACAGCCGCGCCGTGGCGGCAGGCGACTTCGTGTTCGTCTCCGGCTGCACCTCGGTCGATGGCGCGACGTTCGTGCACCCGGGCGATGCTTACGCGCAGACCGCGCAGGCCATCCGGAATGCCGCGGGCGCGCTGGCCGGGCTCGGCGCGACCGTCGCCGACGTGGTGCAGACCAGGATGTACGTCACCGACATCTCCCGCTGGCAGGAATACGGCCGGGCGCACGGCGAGGTGTTCGGGGAGGTCCGCCCGGCCGCCACGATGGTCGAAGTGGCGTCGCTCATCGACCCCGGCATGCTGATCGAGGTCGAGGTCGTCGCCTACCGGCGCGGAATCGGGCTGGCCTGAGCCATGCAGTGGTTCATACTGTCTCTGAGCGCGACAATCCGGACCGGAGGCTTTCGTGACGAGAATCGGATTCGGCGGTGTGCTGGCAATGGCGGCCTTCGGCGCGCTAGGTACCTCCAGCGGCTGGTGCGGCGGTTCCCCGGGTTCGCGGCGGCCGGCCAGCCCGAGCGGCCTGCGGGACTGAGCTTCCGCGGTTTCGAGCACCTTCCGGTCAGCCTCGGCTGAGGCGTCCCAGCCGGTGCCGCTAGCTTTGCGGTGTGGCAGCCTACGTGGATCTTGACGTCGGGGACCGGACGGTCCGGATCACCAATCCGGACCGGGTGTACTTCCCCGCTCGCGGCGAGACCAAGCTCGACCTGGCGCGCTACTACATGTCGGTCGGTGACGGGATCGTGCGCGCGCTGCGCGAGCGGCCGTGCATGCTGCACCGGTTTCCCTCCGGAGTGAGCGGCGAGAAAGTGCACCAGAAGCGGGTCCCGAGCGGGGCTCCTGACTGGCTGCAGACCGTGCGGGTGAGCTTCCCGCGCTACGGCAGGCACGCCGACGAGCTGTGCGTCACCGAGCTGGCCAGCGTGGTGTGGGCGGTGCAGATGTCGACCGTGGAATTCCATCCGTGGAACTCCCGCTGCTCGGACACCGAGCGCCCCGACGAGTGGCGGATCGATCTGGATCCGATGCCGCAATGCGGGTTCGATACGGTGCGCCGCGTTGCCCGCGTGGTCCGCGAGCTGCTTGATGAGCTCGGTGCCGTCGGCTGGCCGAAGACATCAGGCGGCCGCGGCCTGCACAGCTACGTCAGGATCGAGCCGCGGTGGGGGTTCGCCGAAGTGCGGCGAGCCGCGCTGGCCTTCGCGCGCGAGGTGGAGCGGCGGGCGCCAGGGGACGTGACGACCACCTGGTGGCGCAAGGATCGCGATCCGGCCAAGCTCTTCGTCGATTACAACCAGAACGCCAGAGATCACACGATCGCGAGCGCGTACTCGGTGCGCGGCGTGCCAGAGGCGACGGTATCGACGCCCATCGCCTGGGACGAGATCGACACCGTCGAGCCGCGCGACCTGACCATCGCGACGGTGCCCGCCCGCTTCGCCGAGCTCGGTGACCTGCACGTCGGCATCGACGACAGCGCCTACTCGCTGCAGACGCTGCTCGACTGGGCCGATCGCGACGGCCTGGACCAGGGCGCGAGATCCGCTCGCCGGCCGTCAGGCGCCGAAAGCGGCGCGGGCGGCGGCGCCGCCCGACCTGGCCCGGTCCCAGTAGCCGTAGCTGCCGTGCTCGCGCAGCTCGCGAGCGGCCTGGGCGACCGCGTCGAGCGCGCAGAACGCGAACGCACCGCCGACCGAGATCCGCCTGACGCCGACTCCGGCCAGCTCGGCGACCGGCGGCGTGCCCGGCAGGGCGAGAACGCTGACGGGCCGGTCGACCGACCTGACGAGCTCGGTGATCTCCTCCAGCTTGGTCACGCCTGGGGCGAACAGTACGTCCGCGCCCGCCTCCTGATAGCTCTGCAGCCGGGCGATCGTGTCGGCGAGGTAGGGCTTGCCGTGCAGGTAGTTTTCGGCTCGCGCGGTCAGGACAAGGCGAACAGGGCCGCCGTGGGCCACCTCGGCGGCAGCGGCCACTCGCTCCGCCGCCAGCGCCCGGTCGTAGATCGGGTTCTCGTCGCGGCTGGCGAAATCTTCGATCGAGCAGCCGGCCAGCCCGGCGCCGAGCGCGAGCCTGACGGTCTCGGCCACGCCCTCGGCGTCGTCGGCGAAGCAGTTCTCCAGGTCCGCCGAGACCGGCAGGTCGATGCCGGCCGCGATCCAGGCACCATGCCCGATGGCCTCGTCGCGGGTCACCGACCCGTCCAGCCGCCCGAGCGTGGCGGCGAAGCCGCTGCTCGTCGTGGCGAGCGCCTCGAACCCGAGGGAGGCAAGCAGCCTCGCCGATCCGCGGTCCCACGGGTTGGGCATCAGCAGCGGCTCGCCGGCCCGATGCAGGGCGAGGAAACGCTCGGCTTTCTCGGTCTGTGTTGGCATAGAGCGAATGTAGCGGCGGTGCGGTCAGGACCGTGGCGGCGGCCCGTATCCGCTACATCATGTGCTCGTAGGCCGGCAGGGTCAGGAACTCGGCGTAGTCGTCGGCGAGCGCGACATCCTTGAACAGGCCGACGGCTTCGGCGTACTGAGCCGCGTCGTAGGACTCGCCGTAGCCGGCCGCGATCTTGGCCAGTTCCTCGCTGATGATCCGGTCCACCAGGTCCCTGGTGACCTGCGGGCCCTCGGCGAGATGGATATCGTTGTGCAGCCACTGCCAGACCTGGGACCGGGAGATCTCCGCCGTGGCCGCGTCTTCCATCAGGTTGAAGATGGCGACCGCGCCCTGGCCCGCCAGCCAGCTGGCCAGGTACTGCAGGCCGACGCTGACGTTGTTCCGCAGGCCGGCCTCCGTGATCTCACCGGGGGTGCTCGCCACGTCCAGCAGCTGGGGCGCCGTCACCCGGACGTCGTCGCGAAGCTTGCCGAGCTGGTTCGGGGCGTCTCCGAGCACGGCATCGAAGATCTCGCGGCAGACCGGGACCAGGTCGGGATGGGCCACCCACGAGCCGTCGAAGCCGTCGCGGGACTCGCGGGTCTTGTCGTCGCGCACCTTGGCCAGCGCTACCTTGTTGACCTCCGGGTCGCGTCGGCTCGGGATGAACGCGGCCATGCCGCCCATCGCGTGGGCGCCCCTGCCGTGGCAGGTCTTGACCAGCAGCTCGGTGTAGGCACGCATCATCGGCGCGGTCATGGTCACCGCGTTGCGCTCGGGCAGCACGAACTCCCTGCCCCTGGTGCGGAACTTCTTGATGATGCTGAACAGGTAATCCCAGCGGCCGGCGTTCAGGCCCGCGCTGTGCTCGCGCAGCTCGTAGAGGATCTCTTCCATCTCGAACGCGGCCGGGATGGTCTCGATGAGCACGGTGGCCCTGATGGTGCCGCGCGGCAGGCCGAGCGCGTCCTGCGCCAGGTTGAAGGCGTCGTTCCAGAGCCTGGCTTCCAGGTGGCTCTCCATCTTGGCCAGGTAGAAGTAGGGGCCCTTGCCCTTCGCGAGCTGGCGCTCCGCGCAGTGGACGAAGTACATCGCGAAGTCGAACAGGCTGCCCGAGATGCGCTGGCCGTCGACCAGAACGTGCTTCTCCGCCAGCTGCCAGCCCCGCGGCCGGACGACGATCGTGGCGAGCTGGTCATCGGCAGCGAGCCGGTAGTCCTTGCCGTCGCCGCTGGTGAAGTCGATGGTGCGGTCGAGCGCGTCCTTGAGGTTGAGCTGGCCGGTGACCATGTTGTCCCAGAGCGGGGTGTTGGCGTCCTCGAAGTCAGCGAGCCACACCTTCGCCCCTGAGTTCAGCGCGTTGATCGTCATCTTCTTGTCGGTCGGGCCGGTGATCTCGACCCTGCGGTCCACCAGGCCGGGCGCCGGCGGCGCGACGCGCCAGGTCCGGTCGGTCCTGATGTGCTCGGTCTGGGGCAGGAAGTCGAGCATCGCGCCCGCCGAGAGCTCTTCCTGGCGGGCCGCCCGGGCGGCGAGCAGCTCGGCCCGCCGCGGGCCGAGCTCGCGCTGGAGTAGTGCTACCAGGTCCATGGCCTGCGGCGTCAGGATCTCCTCGTACCGATTCCTGACCGGGCCGTTGACCTCGATACCGTCGCCATAGCTCATTCCTGGCTGCTCCTCCGTGCTGGGCTGACCTTGCCGGGCTGTAGGGATGTGCGCGTGCTCTCAACCTTGGCACACTCTCGAACCTTGGCACAGTCGGGCCTCCCGGCACATTCTCGCACCCGGTTCGGGTCCGTCCACGCCAGGGAACGGGCACAACCTGGGCCTGCGCGGTGTTATTGAGGTGACGCCGCGGCCCGGTCGTGGCAGCATCGTGTGACCGCCGAAAAGCGGCGGTCCCGTTCTGGATGGCAGATGACAGCAGAATCTGACAAGTACACCGACTACATCGACGACGCACCGGAGATCTACGATCCCGGTCAGCTTGACCTGGAGGATCGGCACTCACTGCGCCGGGTGGCCGGCCTGTCCACCGAGCTCCAGGATGTCAGCGAGGTCGAGTACCGGGCACTGCGCCTCGAGCGGGTCGTCCTCCTCGGCGTATGGACCGACGGAACCCTGCGGCAGGCCGAGCACTCGCTGCGGGAGCTGGCGCTGCTGGCCGAGACGGCCGGCTCGCAGGTTCTTGACGGCCTGACCCAGCGCAGGAGCAGGCCGGATGCCTCGACCTATGTCGGCGCGGGCAAGGCGGCTGAGCTCGCCGAGCTCGTGCAGGCGACCGGCGCGGACACCGTCATCTGTGACGGCGAGCTGACTCCCAGCCAGCTGCGCAAGCTGGAAGGCGTCGTACGCGTCAAGGTCATCGACCGGACGGCGCTGATCCTGGACATCTTCGCCCAGCACGCCAGGAGCAAGGAGGGCAAGGCTCAGGTCGAGCTCGCCCAGATGCAGTACATGCTGCCCAGGCTCCGGGGCTGGGGCGAGTCGCTGTCCAGGCAGGCCGGAGGCCGGGTGGCCGGCGGCGGCGGTATCGGGACTCGCGGTCCGGGTGAAACCAAGATCGAGACCGACCGGCGGCGGATCAGGACCCGGATAGCGCGGCTGCGCCGCGAGATCGCCGACATGTCGGTCGGCCGCGGAGTGCAGCGCGGTCAGCGCCGCAGGCGCGAGATACCGTCGGTCGCCATCGCGGGCTACACCAACGCCGGCAAGTCCAGCTTGCTCAACCGGCTCACCGGCGCTCATGTCCTGGTGGACGACTCGCTCTTCGCGACGCTGGATCCGGCCGTCCGCAAGGCCAGGCTGCCGTCAGGCGCGCCGTTCACGCTGACCGATACCGTCGGGTTCGTCCGGCACCTGCCGCATCAGCTTGTCGAGGCCTTCCGGTCGACGCTGGAAGAGGTCGCCGACGCGGAACTGATCCTGCACGTGGTGGACAGCTCCGATGCCGACCCGCGGTCGCAGATAGCCGCCGTGCGCGAGGTGCTGGCCGAGATCGGCGCACGCGACGTGCCCGAGCTTGTCGTCTTCAACAAGGCCGACGCCGCGGACGGCCTCGAGCTCAAGGGCCTGCAGCTAGCCGAGCCGCAGTCGGTGGCCGTGTCCGCGCGGACCGGCGGCGGGCTGCCCGTCCTGCTGGCCGAGATCGAGCGGCTGCTGCCGCGGCTGAGCTGCGAGGTCAGCGTCGTCGTGCCCTACGCTCGCGGCGACCTGCTTGCCCGCGCCCATCAGGAGGGCGAGGTGCTGCGCGTCGAGCACACCGACGCCGGGACTCAGCTTTCCGCGCGGGTTCCGCCCGGTCTGGCGGCCGAGCTCGACCGGTTCGTCGTGGCGGCCGATTCGGCCTGATTCGCGGATCATGTCTTAGACCACTGAGTCACGCGATGACGCTGGTACTGCATTGAGTAGTGCAATAGCGTCTCGCAACCGATATGGTATGTGCGTTCCCGTTGAGCTGTGGCCTTCTGGCCGCATACCGCTAATCGATGACCAGCCGCCGCCTGCTCTGGCGCCAGGCATGAGTCACGGCAGGTGGGGGGCATGGCAGCGACCAGGGCGTCGACCTACGTGCTGATCGGGCACGGTATCCGGGGATGAGCTTCCGCCTCCTTACCAACATCGGCCGGTTGTGGACCGGTTCTGAGGTGTGGAGCAATGCAGCAATTTTGATGCAGAATGATCGAATTGCCTGGGCCGGACCGGCCTCCCAGCTGCCGCCCAGCCTGCCGGGCATCATCGAGGACATCGTCGATGTCGATCACGTCGAGAATCTCGGCGGTGCCCTGGTCACGCCCGGGCTGATCGACGCACACACGCACCCCGTCTACGCCGGGAACCGCTGGGCGGAGCTCGCGATGCTGTCCGGCGGGGCGTCGGTGACCGAGGTCAACTCGGCGGGCGGTGGCCTGAGCTCGACCGTCACGGTGACCAGGGGAACCGACCCGTGGACCCTGTGCAACCACGTCAGGGGCCGGATGCGGGACTGGCTGCTGAGCGGCACCACCACGATCGAGGCGAAGACCGGCTACCACCTGACCAGGGACGGCGAGCTCGCCGACGTGCGGCTGCTGCGCTCGCTGGAGGATGAGTCGGGCATGCCGCGCGTGCACGTCACCTTCCTGGCGGCGCATAACGTTCCGCCAGAGTTCTTCGGCCGGCGCAACGACTACGTGGACGCGGTCAGCTCGTGGTGCGCGGACGCGGTCGCCGCCGGAGCTGACAGCATCGACGTCCACTGCGAGGACGGGCGCTTCAGCGAGCCCGAGTCGCGCTGGATCCTGAACGCCGGACGGGCCGCCGGCCTGCTGCCGCGGCTGCACGCGAACGGTGACCCGCGGTTCGGCGCGGCGCGGCTGGCGGCCGAGCTTGGGTGTGCCTCCGCCGACCTGCTCAACGGGGCCGACGACGACGATGTCGCCGTGCTGGCGAAGGCTGGCGTCAGCGCGGTAGTCTGCCCGGCCAGCCCCGCTGAGAACGGGCGAACCCCGCCGGTCCGCGCTCTCCTCGACCGGGGCGTGATGGTCGCGCTGGGGACCGGGCATTCGCCGGGCACGAACGGCATCACCTCGATGCCGCTGGTGATCACGCTGGCCGTCGCCAACTTCGGGATGAGCGTCACCGAGGCGCTCCGGGCGGCGACCGTCGGCGGCGCGCACGCCCTGCGCGCGCCTGACCGCGGCGCGATGACCCGCGGCAGGCTCGCTGACGTGGTGGCCTGGGACGCCGATCACGAAGGTGCTTTCGGGTGGTCGTACGGGCTGAGGCCGTACAAGGTCTGGCGCGGCGGCGAGCCAGTGCAGGTCTAGGCTGGGTGGCCGTGCCAGGCGGCGGGGAGTTCTTGGCGGGGCAACCGGCGACGGGATCAGTTGCCGTCGTGACCGATTCCACCGCCAGCCTGCCAGCAGCCGAGGCCAATCGCTTCGCCGCCGCCTACCGTGCGGCCGCCGATGCGGGTGCCGGGGCGGTGCTGTCGGTACACCTGTCCAGGCAGCTGTCGGGAACGGTCAGCTCGGCCGAGCTGGCGGCGGCGACGTCGCCGATCCCCGTCCGGGTAGTAGACGCTCAGACCATCGGCATGGGCCTCGGACTCGCTGTGCTCGCGGCGGCAGCCGCGGCCGGCGCGGGTCAGGGAGCGGACGCGGCTGCCGCGACGACGATGCTGTACGCCGAGCAGATCGGCTCGTTCTTCGCGCTCGACGCGTCAGACGCGCTGCTGGCGAGCGGCCGGAAGGCGGTCCGCGCCAGGGCCGCGGCGGCAGCCGGCCTTGTCGGCCTGGCCAGCGACTTCGCTGGTAGTCAGCCGGTTGACATCGGCGTGCGGCACACGGCGGCCGCCGACCGGGCAGCGGATCTCGCCGACCGGCTCGCTGCTGCGATCCCGCAGGTCAGGCGCGTCTACCTGGCCGAGGCTGGGCTGGCGATCCGGGCGCACACCGGGCCGGGAATGCTCGGGGTCGCGGTGGCGCCGCACACAGGAGGCCGGTAACCGTGGCATGCTGCGGTCATGCCCACACAAGCAGCGCGATCACGGCCAGGCGCCGGGCCCGCAGGCCAGCCCCCGCAGGGCCAGGCCCCGGTCACCGTCATCGTCGGCGAGGAGGAACTTCTGGTCGAGCGGGCGGTCGCTGCCGTGCTCGGGCCGACAATGGCGGCGACGGACGGCGGGACCGGGTCGGGCCCTGACGTGCATGACGTCCGCGGCGCCGACCTCGCCGCCGGCCAGCTGAGCATGCTGACCGCTCCGTCGCTGTTCGGCGGGGACTGCGTCGTTATCGTCAGGGCCTCGCAGGACGCGAACTCAGCGGTTGCCGCCGAGCTTGGCCAGCTCGCGGCGGCCATGCCGCCCGACGTGGTGCTCGTCGTCACGCACGCTGGCGGAGCCAAGGGCAAGTCACTGCTCGCCGCGCTGATCAAGGCCGGCGCCAGGCGGGTGGACTGCCCGAGCATCCGAAGGTTCGGCGAGCGGATGGACTTCCTGCGCGCCGAGCTCGCCCGGGCCGGGCGGAAGGCCGACGACGGCGGGCTCCGGGCGCTGATCGATGCGGTAGGAACGGAGTTGCGTGACCTCGCCGCGGCCTGTGATCAGCTGGCGTCGGATACGACCGGCGTGATCACCGCCCGGGTCGTCGCGCGGTACTGGCGCGGTCGCGCGGAGGCGACCGGCTTCAGTGTCGCCGACCGGGCGCTGGAAGGAAATCTGGCCGAGGCCCTTGCTCAGCTGCGCTGGGCCCTGGCGATCGGAACCGCCCCCGTGCTGATCACGAGCGCGCTGGCGCGAGGGATCAGGACACTCGGGCAGGTAGGAACCGCGCGGGGCAAGGGCGCGGACGCGCTGGCGGCCGAGCTCGGGATGCCGGCCTGGAAGGTCGACAAGGTCCGGCAGCAGCTGCGCGGCTGGAACTCAGCCGGGCTGGCGCGGGCGCACTCGGCCGTCGCCCAGGCAGACGCCGAAGTCAAGGGCGAGGGCGCGAGCGCCGGTTACGCCCTGGAGCGGGCGCTGCGCGTGATCGTCGAGTCCCGGCCGGCCGGCCGCTAGCCCCGCTAGCGTGGGCGCGGTCAGCGGGCGGTAACCCCGATCGAGCGAGCGAGGCGGCAGCGCGCTCAGCCCTGCACGAGCGGCCGGGGCAGCAGCGGGCGGTCAGCCCTGCTTGATCGCCGCGACGCGCTTGGCGAGCGCGGACTTCCGGTTAGCGGCCTGGTTCTTGTGGATGACACCCTTGCTGGCGGCCTTGTCCAGCTTGATGTAGGCGGCGCGGAGCGCCTCGCTGGCCTTGTCGGCGTCAGCAGAGTCGGCTGCCTCGCGGAAGCTGCGTACCGCGGTCTTCAGCGACGACTTGACTGCCTTGTTGCGCTGCCTGGCCTTCTCGTTCTGCTTGTTGCGCTTGATCTGGGACTTGATGTTCGCCACGCGTATGCCTCGCTACTTTCTTCAGGGTGGGTCTGGGTATGCCCGGCGCGAGCCGACGGCGCGGAAGCACCCGGCCTGGTTAGGTGCGGGCATGCGGGCAGTCGAACAAGAAGAATATCCGAGATCGGGTCCTGCGCTCACACCAAGGCCGATCTTTGGCTACCGAT
>Ga0307374_10015905_pt1 | contig 10062 bp, 8 predicted proteins | sample OX3MG_FD_202532 | JGI IMG/M metagenome (GOLD analysis project Ga0307374, IMG submission 202532) | Soil microbial communities from Risofladan, Vaasa, Finland - OX-3 | ecosystem: Environmental > Terrestrial > Soil > Coastal area > Acid sulfate soil | place: Finland: Risofladan, Vaasa | collected...
GACCAAACGCTTAATGTCACGCTGATCCAGGGCCAGGAGGGCGCCATAGATGATCCCGATCGCCGCCAGCACCATGATCACGGGCGCATAATAATGAGCGGCGTCCGGAAACAGGGGCAAGCAGAAACGAAGGAAACCGTAGATTCCCATTTTGCTCAGGACCCCTGAAAAAATGATCGCGGTTGATGGAGATGCCTCGCCATACACGTCGGGCACCCAGCTATGGAAGGGGAATACCGCCGCCTTGATCCCAAAGGCCAGGGCAAAGGCCAGAAATACCGGCCGCTGCACGTCGGGCGAGAGGGGATGGGCCATCAGATCAAGAAGATCGAAGCTATGAGGAGAGCTGAGAGCAAACAGCAGCAAGATACCGACCAGCATCAGCAGGCTGCCCACCATCGTATAGAGGACATACTTGAGTGCCGCGTAAATGCGGTGCTCGCCCCCCCAGATACCCAGCATGAAATACGCGGGAATCAGGACCGCTTCCCAGAAGAAGTAAAACAGCACCAGGTCGAGCGACATGAAGACCCCAACCAAAGCCCCCTGCAAAAACAGCAGCATGCTCAGGTACACATTGCTGCGGTCATGTTGGGTCGAGGCGGCGACCAGCACGCTGACTGGGGTGAGAATGGCGGTGAGGAGCAAGAACAGGATGCTCATCCCATCGACCGCCAGGTGGAAGTTCACATGGAGGGCGCTAATCCAGGGAGCGCTCACGTCCCATGTACCACTGGAAAGCGGGGCGCCATCATACTTGAAAAACAACGCGATGGTCACGCCGAGGGTAATCAACGACCCGATGAGCGCAATCGCCACCGCGGCCCGATGCGTGGCGCCCATCAGCAGCACGGCGATCGCCGCCGCGAACGGGGCAAGCAGTTCGACTTGTAGCATGGTGTTAGTCTGTCTCCCCTTTCTACCGCTGCGCCACGGCCAACACAACCACCAAGAGTACGCCGACGAATAAGGTAATGGCGTAGGTGCGGACATACCCGGATTCCACGGGACCAATATCCATGCTGGCCCCTTCGATCGAGCGGGTCACCCCATTCACCACTCCGTCAATCAATTTGCGATCCAGGCCACGCCAGGACAGGCGAGCCAGCATGTAGGTGGGTAGCTCGAACAACAGGTTGTAGAGATAGTCGAAGTACCATTTTTCCAGAAGAAATTTCTGTATGGCGGCGGTTGGCCCCTTGAGCTTTGGCCGAGGGCCTTGCCGATAGAGGTCGCGCGCCCCAACGAAGGCCACCACGATCAGGGCCATGAGGAGGCCGAAACTCCACCAATTGAAATCTACCTCCACGTTGTTCCCGGAGTACACGTACTGGTTGAAGACCGGGTTGAGCCAGTCGTGGAAATGACCAAAGTTGGGAAGCTGAATGAACCCGCCAATCACGGAGAGAATGGCGAGCACCCACATGGGCGCCAACATCACGGGGGGCGACTCATGAAGGTGCGCGGCCGCGTCCTTCTCCACTCGCGAACGGCCATGGAAGGCCAGATACCACAGTCGGAACATATAGAATACGGTCATCCCGGCGGTGGCCACGCCCATGGCCCAGAGGACCAAGTACCAATCGCCGCGGGCGGCGGCGTGGGTGAGAATCTCGTCCTTGCTCCAGAAGCCGGAGAGCGGGGGGATTCCGGCGATCGCCACGACCCCAACCGTGAACAGCACATAGGTGGTGGGCAACTTGCTCCGCAAACCACCCATCTTACGCAAATCTTGCTCGCCGCCCAGGGCATGAATGATGCTGCCCGCTCCCATGAAGAGCAGCGCCTTGAAGAAGGCATGAGTCATCAGGTGGAACATCCCGGATGAGTAAGCGCCTATTCCCACGCCGAGAAACATGTAACCAATCTGGCTCATGGTTGAGTAGGCGAGCACACGCTTGATGTCCATCTGCACCAAGGCAATCGTGGCCGCCACCAAGGCGGTCACGGCGCCGATGATCGCGACCACGGCGGCGGCAAACGGAGACAAGTCGTAGAGCACATGGCAGCGAGCGATCAGATAGACGCCCGCGGTCACCATGGTCGCGGCATGGATCAGGGCGCTGACCGGGGTTGGCCCTTCCATGGCGTCCGGCAACCAGGTATGCAGGGGAATCTGCGCCGACTTCGCGATAGCGCCCACCAGCAGTAGGAGGCAGAGCGCCGTCACCACATGATCGTTGCTGTGGAGCGTGGCGGCCTTGGCGAACACGCCGGTATAGGTAAGTGTGCCCCACTGGCGAATCATGAGGAAAATTGCCAGCATGATCCCAACGTCGCCGATCACGTTCATGATCAGCGCCTTCCGGGCCGCCAGCAGCGCGGACATATTCTGATACCAGAAGCCAATCAGCAAATACGACGACAAGCCAACTAGCCCCCAACCGATCAGGAGGAACAGGAAGTTGTTGGCCACCACGAGGAGCAGCATCGAGAAGATGAACAGGTTCATATAGGCGAAGAACCGGGAGAAATCCTCGTCCTCGTGCATATAGCCGACGGAGTATACATGGATCAGGAAACCGACCCCAGTGACGATCAGCAACATCGTCGCGCTGAGGGGGTCGATAAGCATGCCGAAGTCGATCTTGAGCGACCCGGCGCTCACCCATTGGTAATAGTCCAGATTACCCTTGGTCACCTGATCGTGGGCAGACCAGCCCATCACCTGGAAATAGGCGATCAACGATACCACGAACGCGGCCCCGATCACCCCGCAGCCGATCAGGCCGATCCAGTTTTTGCTCAGGCGGCGTCCAACGGCGCCATTGATCACGAACCCCAACAAGGGCAGGACAAGCAGCAGCCACGCATAGCCGTGCATAGACTAGCCCTTCATCGAATTAACGGCGTCAACGTTAATGGTCTCCCGCGTGCGGAAGATTGAGACGATAATCGCCAGCCCGATCACGACCTCGGCGGCCGCCACGGTCATGACAAAGAACACGAAAATCTGCCCATCCATCGAATGCAACCGACGGGCAAACGCGACCAAGGTCAGGTTCACCGAGTTGAGCATCATTTCAATGCTCATGAAGATGACCAGCGGATCACGGCGAATAAGCACCCCGACCGCGCCAAGGGTGAACAAGATCGCGCCCACCACCAGATATGTCGATGTCGATACCAAACCTTCGTCTCCCCTAGCTGATTTTCCGTTTCGCCAGCACCACCGCCCCCAACATGGCCAGCAACAGCAGGAAAGACGTGATCTCGAAGGGGAAAAGGTAGGTGCTGAACAACTGGTCGCCAATCGTGTTCACGCAGCCGAGACCACCGCCGGTATGATTGGGCAGCGGCGGCGGGCAGGTGGAATCAAGGGTGAAGTGGGTGTGGTCAATGGGACCGCGGAGGTTGTTGGTCGCTACCTGAACCGCCAGGACCGCCGCGAGCACGGCCCCGAGAATCAAGGCGGGGATCCGAAGGACCGCCAGAGGATCATCCCCCGTATCCTCGCGCCCAGGCGACAGAAGGGTGATCACGAACAGGAACAGCACCATGATCGCGCCCGCGTAGACAATTACCTGAACCGCGGCGAGGAATTGCGCGTCCAGGAGGACGTAAAACACGGCCAGACAAAAGAAGTTGGCTACCAAAAACAAGGCGCTATAGACGGGATTCCGTTGCAGGATCACGTTCAGACCGGTAATAACGGCGACCACCGCCGTGACCCAGAAAACCACCGTCACCGTATTGCTCCCGCCTCTTGCGCTAGGCGATCCAACGTCTCCTTGACCACCCGCGGCTCTGGCACCAGCATCATCTCCTTGGTGTAGATCATGTGGGGGATATCAAAGTCGGCAAGCTCATAATCATGCTTGAGCACGATTGCCCCGGTCGGGCATGCCTCCTCGCACAGGCCACAGAAGATACAGCGCGACATATTGATCTCGTACCGCCGAGCATAACGCTCTCCGGGTGACACGCGATTCGTATCCGTGTTCTCGGCCGCCTCCACCAGGATACAGTCCGCCGGGCAAGCGCCGGCGCACAACTCGCAGCCAATGCACTTTTCCAGGCCATTATCATAGCGCTCAAGGACATGCCGGCCACGGTAGCGCGGCTTCACGCCCTCGCGCTCCTCCGGCCACTGAACGGTAGTCTTCTTCTTGAACATCGTACCGAAAGTGAGCGCCATCCCCTTGACGATGGCGGTCGTACCTTCCAGAAACGCATTTTGCGGCATCGCGGCCTCCTTGATTACGCTCCCCTCCTGGGGCGCGGAATCACTTCCATCTCAGGCAGTTAGCACGACCACGGCCCCCGTGGCCAGAATATTGAGCAAAGCGAGTGGGATCAGCCAGCGCCAGCCGAGGGTCATCAAACGGTCGTACCGCACCCGTGGCAGGGTGGCGCGTAGCCAGATGAAGATGAAGAGGAAAATGACCACCTTGATCATAAACCAGATCAGGCCCGACAACCAGGGCCAGATAATGGTGAAAGGTCCAAGCGGCCCGCCAAGAAACATCGTGGTGGCGAACGCGCTGACGGTGATCATGTTGATATATTCGGCCATGAAAAACATAGCGAAGCGGAAGCTGCTGTATTCGATATGGTAGCCGGCTACCAGTTCCTGCTCGGCTTCCGCCAGGTCAAAGGGGGCGCGGTTCACCTCGGCGATCGCCGCGATGCAGTACAACACGAACCCAAGGGGCTGCCAGAAGATATTGGGAATGTGATGGGCCTGGTAAGCGACGATGTCGGATAACTTCAGCGATCCAGTGATCGTCAACACGCCCACGATCGACATACCAAGCGCCAGTTCGTAGGAGATCACTTGCGCGGACGAGCGGATGCCGCCGAGCAACGAATATTTGTTGTTCGATGCCCATCCGCCCAACACGATCCCGTACACGGCGAGCGAGGTGGCGGCGAATACATAGAGTACGCCAACGTTCAGGTCGGCCAGGGCGCCGGGTATTACGATTTGTGCGCCCTTGATCGTGAAGGAGAAGGCGACCGTGAACGGAATGACCGCGAAGGCCACCAGGGCGATGAAGAGCGAAAACATCGGCGCCAAGGCGAAGACCGGTTTATCAGCCTGGGTGGGCACGATGTCTTCCTTGAACAGCAGCTTGATCCCGTCAGCCAACGGTTGCATCAGGCCGAACGGGCCCACCCGATTTGGCCCAATGCGAACCTGCATTAGGGCCACCACGCGCCGTTCGGCGAAGGTCAGGTAGGCGAAGCCGGTGATTAACACGAACACAATGATCAGGGCGACTATCAGGTCGAAAACTACCTGCTGCCAACTCATCGAGCGGCTCCCAGACCCACGGGTTCAAGCGCTGCCTCAATCAGCCCGGCCCATGACGAAAGGCCCGTGACGCGGGCTATTTCCTGGGTCACGTCCTCTCCGGTGCGGTAGGGATAGCTTCCCTCAAGCTGCAGCCCAAGATCGGCAAGCACCTGCCACCCCTCGCGTACATAGTCCGGCGGGACGACCGACGCGCGGAGCCGCTGAACGCGCCCTTCCGTGTTGGTGAGCGTTCCGGGGGTTTCTGGGAAATCCGTATTGGGAAACACCACATTAGCATACTGGAGAATAGGGGAGGAGCGCGCGGTCTGCACCACCACGAATGGAGTTCGCTCAAGCGCCGTCTGAGCCTCGGGTCCTCCATCCGCCACCGGATCATAATCCAAAAGGAACAGTCCCCGAATGGTCCCTTCTCGCGCCGCCGCGAAAATATCCTCCGGCGCCCTTCCTACTCCGGCCACCGGTTGGAGGCCCCATGCCTTGCCCAGGCGAGCATGGATATCTCCCGCCCCTTGCGGCGCCCCACCGGCCATCCATTGCCCCTGGGCGCCCATTTCCGCCGCGCCGCGGCTATTGGACGCGGGCGCCAGGGCGAGGGGCCGGTTTGGCGCGCCCTCGGCCGTTCCCAGCTTCTCGGCCAGGGTAACCAGGGCGGCCAACGTATCAGCGCTGGCATCGTTGGCCAGCAGCCGCTCATCGTAAACTACCAGGCCGCGAGTCGAGCCGCGAAGCGTCTCGGCGGCCTTCCGCGCCGCGTCCGAGGCGGGAGCCGCCGGATCATCCAGCACGGCCAGCAATTGCCGAATTGTTTCACCGGGAGTCACCGCGTCAAAGGGAGCGGTCGCGGCGGCGCGATAGTCCAGAGCGGTGGGTTCGTTGGCCAGGATCACCACGGGAACCTGGCGTCGCTTGATTTGCTTCCGCACCCGCAGGTCGAGGACATGCTGCCGCGCCTTGGGGTCGGCGTCGATCAACACAATGCGGTCGGCATATTCCATGTCAACGATGTGGGCCCCACCCAGAACGGAGGTTGGCGCGGACGAACCGCCAGGGACCGCGATATCCGCGCTCCTGAGTACGGTGCGGAAGATTCGGGCCAGGAGATACAACTCCTCGTTGGTGCTTCGCGGCCCAGCCAACGCCGCTACCCCAGTATGCCGCGCTCGGTCCAGACCGGCGGCGGCGGCTTGCAGGGCTTCTTCCCAAGAAGTCTCCTCGAGTTTCCCGTCGCGGCGCACCATGGGGCTGGTGATCCGGTCGCCCTTGCGTAGACGCTCCAGGGTGCCGAATCGGCCAATATCGCAGAGCCAGCCGTCATCTACCTCAAGATTCTCGCGCGCATAGAGACGAAGCAACTCGTTGCGCCGGGTGTCCACCGATACGTTGCAGCCGACCGCGCACGACGGACACACACTGGCCTGATGGTTGAGATCCCAGGGCCGCGCCCGGAAGCGGTACTTGCTGCTGGTCAGGGCGCCCACCGGGCAAAGTTCAATCGTATTTCCGGCAAAGGGACTGTCAAATGGGCGATCCGGGAACACGTTGACCTCGGTCTTGCCGCCTCGTGACATCAACACGATCTGCGGATCGTCCGCTACGTCCTCCATGAATCGCACGCACAATTGGCACACGATGCACCGTTCGCGGTCCAGCACGATTTGCGGCCCAATAGGCAGGTGCTTGACAAAGTGGCGCTTTTCCTCGGTGTAGCGGCTCTTCCCAGGCCCGTATTGAAAGGTAAGGTTTTGCAGCGGGCACTCACCGCCCTTGTCACAGATCGGGCAGTCAAGCGGATGGTTGATCAACAGGAACTCAAGCATGCCCTTCTGCGTCTGCTTCACGTCGGGGGTGATCGTATGCACAATCATGCCCGGCGCCACCGGGGTCGCGCAAGCGGGCGGATAACCCTTGGCCCGCTCGATGGAAACCAGGCACATGCGGCAGGCGCCCAGCGGATCCATCTTCGGTGAATAGCAGAAGGTGGGAATGTCGATTCCCAGTTTTTCGGCGGCGTGCAGGACGGTACTGCCCGGGGGGACGGAAACCTCGCGCCCGTCGATGGTCAGAGTGACCAGATCCTCTTGTTGCATCCTACTTACACTCCTGCCGCCATCAGTTCACGGGGCATATGGCACGCATAGCCGTTGATGTGCCGCTCGTAGTCCTCACGGAAGTATTTTACGCTGCTGAGAATCGGTCCGGTGGCGAACTCTCCCAGCGCGCACAGGCTCTTGCCCGCCATGTTGTTAGCGATATCGGCCAGGAGGTCGATGTCCTCCATCCGGCCCAGGCCCGCTTCAATCCGCTGCAGAACCTTACTCATCCAGGGGCAGCCCTCGCGGCACGGCGTACACTTGCCGCAAGACTCGTGGGCAAAGAACTGGGTGGCACGGAGAGTGAAATCAATAATGCATTGGCGATCATCCAGGACAATCATCGCCCCCGCGCCCAGGGCACTGCCAATCTTGGCCACCGCGTCGATGTCGGCGGGCGTGTCCTGCTGGAACGCGGGAAGAATCGGCGGTTCCGACCCTAGCATCAGCGCCTTAAGTCCATGCTTGGGATCCTCCATCCCCCCGGCGATCTCGATCAATTCGCGGAAGGTGGTGCCCATGGGGGCCTCATAGTTCTCCGGGTTCTTCACGTTACCCGAAATCGAAAACACCTTGGTGCCGGGGCAACTGGGAGAACCAATCGCCAGAAACCACTCAGCCCCGTTGTTGACGATGTGCGGCACGTTACAGAGGGTCTCGACGTTATTGACCACCGTCGGTTTTTGGTAGAGGCCCTTAATCGCCGGGAACGGTGGGCGCTGGCGCGGCTGGCCCCGGCTCCCCTCCATGCATTCGATCAGCGCCGTTTCCTCACCTACCTCATAGGAGCCGGCGCCCCGCTGCACTAGCATATCGAGCTTGTAGGGGGTACCCAGCACGCCGGCGCCCAGATAGCCCTTGGCATACGCCTCGTCCACGGCCGCCTGCAAGCGCTTCCGGGCGTGCTCGTACTCTCCGCGGATCAGAATAAAGGCATGCTTTGCCCCAATAGCGTAGGAGGCGATCATGCAGCCTTCGATAAGCTGGTGCGGATTAAACTCCATCAGCAGGCGATTGTTGAAGGCGCCCGGCGTCCCTTCGTCCGCGTTGCAGAGGAGATACTTCGCCAAGTCCGGATCTTTAGGCAGGAAGCTCCACTTCCGGCCGGCCGGGAAGCCGGCGCCGCCGCGGCCCCGAAGATTGGCCTTGATCACCAGGTCGGTAATCTGAGACGGCTGCATCTCGGTCAGCGCCTTGCGCAGGGCGGAATAGCCGCCATGCTGCTCGTACACTTCCAGTCTCTCGATGCCCGCCACGTTCCGGTGCTTGGTCAAAACCAATTCAGCCATCCGCTCCTCCGGCCTCCATGTTCGCCGTATCAGGTATATTTCGCCAGCGCCGCGTCAATTTTCTCGGGTGTATTCAGCGGCCCCAGGGGTTCAAGATCGATCTCAATCATCGGCGCGAACTCGCACTGACCGAGGCACTCCACCTCTTCCACCGTGAATCGGCCGTCCGCCGTGGCGCCGCCAAGCTCCACGTTCAATGCCTTACACACGTGAGCCACCACGGCGTCACAGTTACGCGCCTTGCAGGCCAGGTTGGTGCAAATCTCCACCAGGTGCCGACCCACCGGCTTCTTGAAAAACATCGTATAGAAGCTCGCCACGGATTTTACATCGGCGGCGGTGAGGTGCAAGAGATCGCCCACTTCGGCCATCGATTCCTCGCTGACGAAGCCTTTCTCCTCCTGCACCAAGTACAAGGACGGCAAAAGCGCCGAGCGAGGATGGGGATAGCGGCCTGTCAATTCGGTGATCCGATTGCGAGTGGTTTCCGAGAGCACCGCGGAACTCATCGGTCAATTTCACCTAGCACAATATCAATGCTGCCAATGATCGCCACCACGTCAGCCACCAGATGCCCCCGGCACAGGCGGGGCAACGCCTGGAGATTGGCGAACGATGGGGCGCGGACGTGGCACCGGCGTGGGCGATTGCTGCCGTCGCTGACCAGATAAAAGCCCAGTTCGCCTCGGGGAGACTCGATAGCCTGATACACCTCGCCGATCGGCGGTTTCAAACCCTCGGTCAACAGCTTGAAGTGATGAATGACCGCCTCCATGCTGCTCGCCAATTCCTCCTTGGGCGGCGGCACCACCTTCCGATCATCGGACCGGATGGGACCCCCAGGGAGATTCTTCAAGCATTGGACCACGAGTTCGCGCGTCTCGCGAAGCTCCGCGATGCGCACAAGGTAGCGCGCGTAGCAGTCGCCCTCGGTGCGAACCGGCACCTCGAACTTCAGGTGGTCGTACACGAGATACGGCTCAAGCTTCCTCAGATCGCGCGCGACGCCGGAGCCCCGCAGGCTGGGGCCGTTCAAGCCCCACTCAATGGCCTCCGGACCGGAAATCACCCCAACTCCGGTCAGGCGCTCCTTCCAGATCCCGTTCTTGGTCAGAAGCCGCTCGTACTCATCAACCCGGTTCGGGAACGGATCGATAAACGCGTGGACCCGATCCAGCCAGCCATCCGGCACCTCTTGCTCCACCCCGCCAAAGCGGATGTAGCTCGTCATCATCCGCTGACCAGTCAACTCCTCGAAGAGATCGAGGATTATTTCTCGTTCGCGGAAACAGTAGAGAAATACGGTCATGGCGCCCAGGTCCAGAGCGTGAGTGCCCAGCCATACCAGGTGACTGGCAATGCGCTGCAACTCCACCAACATGGTTCGGAGCCACGACGCGCGAGGAGGGATCGCCAAGCCCAG
>Ga0307374_10015911_pt1 | contig 10059 bp, 10 predicted proteins | sample OX3MG_FD_202532 | JGI IMG/M metagenome (GOLD analysis project Ga0307374, IMG submission 202532) | Soil microbial communities from Risofladan, Vaasa, Finland - OX-3 | ecosystem: Environmental > Terrestrial > Soil > Coastal area > Acid sulfate soil | place: Finland: Risofladan, Vaasa | collected...
GAGGTGTTGCCGCGCCTGCCCAAGGCGACGACCACGCCGGGCTTGGTGATGCCGCAGGCCGCCGAATAGCAAGGAGACGCGACATGAACGACGCCACCCCCTGGATCGACCCTGAGCTGATCGCCGCAGGCAAGCTGTTGCAGGAAAAGGGCTATGCTGTGCCCGACCGCACCGTCGCGCCGCTTTCGGAGGTCCGCGCGGCGCAGGACCGGGTCGGCGCCTTCCTCGGTGAAGGCATCGCCCCGCTGCAACGCGAGCGCGACCTGTCGCTGCCCGGCCCGCACGGCCAGGTGCCGTGCCGCCTCTATCTGCCCGATGGCGTCGACAACGCCCCGTGCCTTGTCTACGCGCATGGCGGCGGGTTCATGCAGGGCAGCCTCGACAGCTGGGATCATTTCCTGCGCGAACTGGTGCGCCAGAGCGGCGTCGCCGCGCTATCCGTCGATTACAAGCTGTCTCCCGAGCACAAATTCCCCAAGGCGTTCGACGAGACCGTGGCGATGGTCCGCCTCGCCGCCACGGAAGGTGCCGGGCTCGGCTTCGACCCGAAACGGCTCGCGGTCGGCGGCGATTCCGCCGGCGCCAATCTCGCGCTTGCAGCGGCGCTCGCACTGCGCGACGGCGGCGAGACCGCGGTCAAATTCATGCTGCTGATCTACGGCGTCTATTCGACCGACAGCGACAGCCCGTCATGGCAGCGCTTCGGCCAAGGCGCCGGCCTGTCGCAGACGCAGATGCGCTGGATCTGGGAAACCTATCTGGAAGACTTGGCGCAGATGAGCGACTGGCGGGCCGCGCCGATCCGCGCCGACCTCAAGGGCCTGCCGCCGGCACATTTGATCGTCGGCAGCCTCGATCCGCTCCAGGATGACAGCAACCGCATGGCCGCCGCGCTCGATGCCGCCGGCGTGAAAAATGCCCTGACCGTGTATCAGGGCATCAATCACGGCTTTATCCGCTACGGCCGGCTGATCGGCACCGCCCGCAGCGCGGTCGCCGATTGCGCGACCGCGCTGCGGAACGGGTTCGCCTGAGCTATTCGGCCGCGGCCAGCTCTTCCTCGCCGGCCTGGATCGCCGACGGGATGCGCAGCCAGAACAGCGACACCGCCGACGAGGCCAGCGCGCAGGCGGCCAGCGCGTAAAGGCCCCCGGCGTAGCTTCCGGTCAGGTACTTGGCCCAGCCGACAATGCTCGGGCCGAAAAACCCGCCGAGATTGCCAAGCGAGTTGATCCAGGCGATCCCCGAAGCCGCCGCAGTGCCGGTCAGGAACATCGTCGGCATCGACCAGAATGGACCCTTGGTGCCGTAAAGCCCGATCGCCGCGATCGCCATGCCGACGACGGCCCACCACGTGCCGATGGTCAGCCCGGCAATCACCAGCCCGGCGCAGGCAATCGAACAGGTGATAAAGAGGGTCCAGCGCCGCTCGCCGAGCCGGTCCGACAGCCAGCCGCAGAACACCATCGCGATCGCGCCGCAGGTGTAGGGAATCATCGTCACCCAGCCGACCTGCATCGTCGAGATGCCGAGTTCCTTGATGATCGTCGGCATGAACAGCAACATGCCGAGGCTCGCGGTCACGATGCCGATGTAGTTGATTGCCAGCCAGATCACCTTGGGGTCGAAGAACGCGGTCAGGATGCTGGCCTTGTGCTCGGCCTCGATCTTTTTCCTTTCGCCGGCGATTTGCGCGGCGAGCCAACCGCGCTGGTCGGCCGACAGCCAGCTCGCCTTTTCGGGCCTGTCGGTCAGGTAGAAGAACACCCAGATGCCGATCAGCACAGCCGGTACCGCCTCGAACAGGTACATCAGTTGCCAGCCCTTGAAGCCGAACAGCCCGTTAAGCCCGAGCAACGCAGTCGATACCGGCGCGCCGGCGGCCACCGCGACCGGCAGCGCCAGCGTGAACCCAGCGTTGATGCGGGCGCGATAGCGATCGGGGAACCAATAGGTGAAATACAAGACGAAGCCAGGGAACAGGCCCGCCTCGGCCAGGCCGAGCAGAAAGCGGATCACCATGAAGCTAGTGGTGTTCCAGGCAAACGCCGTGGCGCCGGCAAGCAGCCCCCATGTGATCATGATCCGCGCGATCCACAGCCGGGCGCCGACCTTTTCGAGCACGATGTTGCTCGGCACCTCGGCGATCACGTAGCCCCAGAAGAACGCGCCGGCGGCCATCCCATAGATCGCCGAATCGAACCCGAGATCCTTGTTCATCGTCAACGCCGCAAAACCGACGTTGATGCGATCAAGATACGCAAAGAAATAGGTCAGTGCAGCAAACGGCAGAATGCGCATATATACTTTACGCATTGTCGATTGTTCGAGCGAAGCGATCATGTGCTCCTCGTCCCAAAGTCCCTCCTTATGGAGGGTGGACGAGGGTAATGCAGCCACATGAGGTTTTGTATGGGCGCAGCCGAGGAGTGGCCATGCATTATTGCCAGAACACTTGAGATAATATCATTTGCCATGCAACTGGCGCGCGGGCGTCGCGGATTGCGCTTGCGCCCTGTCACCGCGGCGCCGTATGCGCCAGGCATCGAGGCTCCAGGCCCCGGCACCAACCGCCGTGACGTAGCGAAGACCGCCGGCCATCGCCAGGTTCTTCAGAAAATTGGTCTCCTGGCCGCGCTGAGCAAAATTGGAATGGGCGATCAGCGCGGTGGCGACGCACCAGAGCGCCAGCACCAGGCCGGTCGGCCGGGTAAGCACGCCAAACAGCAGCGCCAGACCGCCCCCCAGCTCAACCACGACGGCCACGGCCCAGGCCACCTGCACCAGCGGCCGGTGATGGGCCGGCGAAATTGCCCTGGGTCGCCGCCGGCGACAGCAATTTGGCCCAGCCGCCGATGACGAAGATGACGCTGATCGCGACGCGGCCGAGCAGCGCAGCCGCATTTCCGCTCGCTCGCATGTCTGGCTCCGACCCGGCGACGGCCACTCTCTTCCTATACGGTAGAGCGGCGGAATACGTCCCCTTACCGCGTAGCGAACTGGGTCTTGCCGAAATAATTCTCGCGCTCGGCGTCGGTGATCGCGCTCGGCCGCCGGTCGGACAGCACCGCGAGGCCGCGCTTTACCGCCGGGCGGGCCGCGATCGCGTCGAACCAGCGCTTTACGTTGGGGAAATCGTCGAGGTTAATATAGCCGCGCCCGTCAAAGCGGGGCGACGGTTCGATCGCGGTGCGCAGCCAGGGGAAGGTGATGATGTCGGCCATGCTGTATTCGTCGCCGGCCAGCCAGTGGGCCTCGCCGAGCCGCTGGTTCAGCACCCGTGTCAGCCGCTTCGCCTCGTTTCCATAACGCTCGATCGCATAAGGGATCTTTTCCGGCGCATAGGCGCCGAAATGGTTCCACTGCCCGAACATCGGCCCCACCCCGCCCATCTGGAACATTATCCATTCCAGGCATTTGTAGCGCCCGATCGCGTCTTTCGGGATCAGCTTTCCGCCGGTCTTCTCCGACAGGTAGATCATGATCGCGGCGGATTCGAACAGTGTGAACCGCTTGCCGCCCGGCCCGTCAGGATCGACAATCGCCGGGATGCGATGGTTCGGGGTGATCTTTAGAAACTCGGGCTTGAACTGATCGCCGGCGCCGATATTGACCGCGATGATCTTGTACTCGAGCCCCAGTTCCTCGATTGCGATATGCACCTTGTGGCCGTTGGGGGTCGGCCAGGACCAGACTTCGAGCATGACATTTCCTCCGATTTGGGTCGCCGGCGTTCCAGGTTGTCATTGCGACCGTGGCATGGCCAGCGCTTACTGGCGCTGGGTCAGCACATAGGCATGCGGTAGTGAAATCCCGTTCCGAGAGCATTTCGGTGTTGCGTCTCGGCATCTTGTGGCTGGCTGGCGCCGATCTGCGCCTGACGTTTCTGGCCGTGCCGCCGGTACTGCCGCTGATCCACCGCGACCTGCACCTCAGCGAAAAGGCGATCGGCCTGCTCTCGGGGCTGCCGGTTCTGATGCTCGGGCTGGCCGCTATTCCCGGGTCCCTGATGATCGCCCGGCTGGGCGCGCGGCGCGCGACGATCGCCGCCCTCGTCTTCGTCGCCGCGGTCGCGGCGGCGCGCGGGGTTGGGCCGTCGCGTCCGATGCTATTCAGCATGACCGTGCTGATGGGCGCCGGCGTCGCGGTCATCCAGCCCGCCCTGCCGACCCTTGTCGCCGAGTGGTTCGCAGCGATGCCGGCCTTTGCGACCGCGATCTACGCCAACGGCCTGTTGGTCGGCGAGGCGGTGCCGGCGGCAGCGATGATCCCGCTGGTCCTGCCGCTGGTCGGCGGCGACTGGGCGGTGGGGTTGGCGCTGTGGTCGGCGCCGCTCGCAGCGACAGCATTGCTGATCGCGGTCGCAACGCCAGCCGCCGCGCGACCCGATCGCCGGGCGCCGGTCCGCTGGCAGCCGGATTGGCGCAGCAAGCTGACCTGGCAGCTCGGCCTGTTGATGGGTGGCACCGGCGGCCTCTACTTCTCGGTCAACGCCTTTATTCCGGATTATCTGCACGCCATCGGCCGCCCGGATCTCGTCAGCGCCTGCCTCGGCGCGTTGAATTCGGGCCAGTTGCCTGCGTCGTTTCTCGCCCTGTTCGCGATCCGCCGGCTGACCGCAACACGGCTGCCGTTTATCGTGACCCCGCTGCTCGGCGTGGTCGGGCTCGGCGCCCTGCTGGCGAAGGTAGGCTGGCTGATCGTGCTCGGCGTCGGGGTAACCGGCTTGTTCATTTCGTTCGGGCTGATCCTGACGCTGGCCTTGCCGCCGCAGCTGGCCGCGACGGAAGATGTCCATCGCCTGTCGGCCGGCATGTTTGCGATCGGCTACACGATGTCGTGCATCGTGCCGCTGATCGGCGGCGTGATCTGGGACGCCACAGGGGTACCCATCACAGCCTTCGCGGCCGGCGTGGCCAGCGCCCTGACGGTCGCCGCAACCGGGCTGACGTTGCATCCGCGGCTGGACCGAGCGCACGCATAGGCAAGCAACGGCGGCCACGCGCAAAACGGCGCGCCCCCGAGGGGAGCGCGCCGCTGTTTCCGCCGAACCCGGCCTTGCTCCGGGCTGACCTGCTCGTCGGGTGACGGTCAGGTCAGTTGATCAGCCCGTAGAACTTGCCGGCGTTCTCGCAGGTCATCTTGCGGACGATGTCAGCCGGCAGGTGCTTGAACTGGTCGTCGATGTATTTCGCCGATTCCGGCCACACCCCGTCGGGATGCGGGTAGTCCGAGCCCCACATCAGGGTCTCGACCCCCATCTCCTCGATCAGCTTGGTGCCGACACGGTCGTACTGGAACGTCGCCCTGCACTGGCGGCGCCAGTATTCGGTTGGCATCATCTTGAGTTTGAGGTCCTGGTACTGATCCTTGTACTCGAAATCCATGCGGTCGAGCACATAGGGGATCCAGCCGATGCCGCTCTCGCCGAAGACGACGCGGATGTTCGGAAAGCGCTCGAACACCGCCGCGCCCATCAACGCGGTCAGGATGTTGCCGAGCGTCAATTGGAACAGGCACAGCCCGCTATAGGTCATGCGCCGCTGGACCGGCATCTCGTACTGCTTGCGCAGTTCGGGATCGACCGACGGGAAGGTGTGGAAATGCAGCGGCAGCTGCGTCTCGTTAATCGCCTCCCACAGCGGATCCCACATCGGGTGCCACATCGGCGTCATGTGCCACGAGCACGAGAGCTCGACCCCGCGCATGCCCATCTTGGCAACGCGGCGCACCTCGGCGGCGGCGGCCTCGATATCGCTGTACGGCAGGCAGGCGAGCCCGATCTCGCGATCCGGATAGTAGCTGCAGAAATTGTGCATGAAGTTATTGTAGATACGCAGCATCTCGTTGGCCGCTTCGCGGTCCTTCATCTTCGCGCAGGCGGCGAGGATGCCATAGATGACCTCGGCGTCGACGCCGTCGCGGTCGAGTTCCTTGACGCGCAGGTGCGGGTCGCCCGGACGGCGCAGGCCGCGCAGACGGAAATCGTCGTAAAGCCCGGCCTCGTGCATCTTGTCGACGCGCAGCTGCTTGCCCGGCATATAGGGCGTGCCCGAGGCGCCGACACCGCCGGCCATGCCGTAATCGGCGCCGTTATGGTCGACCCAGCGCTTGGTGCCGTCGGCCTGGTCCTGCACGAACGGCATCAGCTCCTTCAACGCCTTGGGCGCCTGCGAGGTGAAAAGATCAGGCGGCAGCCAGATCATGTCGAGATGGCAATCAGCCGAGATTCGCTTGTACTGCATCAGCTTCATCTCCCTGCGGCGGTCATAAACATAGCGGATGATAAGCAACCGAGCGCTTTTGCCACTGTAGCCCACGTTTTGCGCGCTGTCGCTCGGCGAGACCCGGCGATTTTGCCGGGCCGCCATGCAGCGGAGCGGCCATTACCGTGGGCCGCCAGGGCGCCGATCAGCGTCGCCCGGTGAATTTCGCCGGCCGCTTTTCGAAAAACGCGCGCACCCCTTCGGCGTAATCCGGCGTGCGGGCGGCCTCGTCCTGCAGATCGCGTTCGAGGTCGAGCTGGCGGTCGAGCGAGTTACTCTCGGCAGCATTGAGCGCGCGCTTGGTCAGCGCGATGCCGACGGTCGGTCCTTGGGCAAGCCGCGCGGTGAGCGCCCGCGCCTCGGCCGTCAGCCTGTCGTCGTCGATCGCCAGCCAGATAAGGCCCCATTCGGCAGCGTGCTCGGCGGACAGCGGCTCAGCCAGGATCGCCAGCGCCCGGGCCCGCGCCGCGCCGACCAGCCGCGGCAGAAACCAGGTGCCGCCGCAATCGGGGATCAGGCCGAGGCGCGAAAACGCCTGCACGAATGTCGCCGAGCGCGCGGCCAGCACGATGTCGCAGGCGAGCGCGAGGTTGGCGCCGGCGCCGGCGGCGATGCCGTTGACCGCGCACACCACCGGCATCGGCAGCGCGCGCAGCTTGCGCACCACGCCGTTATAGCGCTCCAGCACCGATTTCAGATCAGGCGGGCCGGAATCGGTGACCGCGACATCGCGGAGGTCCTGGCCGGCGCAAAACCCGCGCCCAGCACCGGTCAGCAGCACCGCGCGACAACCCTCGTCAGCCTCCGCCTCGGCAAGCGCCGCGATCAGCGCGCCGTGCATCTCGACGTTGAGCGCGTTGAGCCGCTCCGGCCGGTTGAGCGTGATCTGATCATAGCCGTCGCGGCGTTCGACGAGGATGGTCATCGCGCTACCCCCTCAGCCCTATTTCCACTTCCCGTATCCTAATCTTCCGCTTCCCGGCGAAAGCCGGGACCCATCCTTCGACGGCACCCACAGGCGGGTATCACTGCAGCACGCCGGGATAAAGATCGACCCAGTCACGATTGTCTTGTTCGATTAGGGCGATCTTCCAGGCCCGCTTCCATTCCTTGATGCGTCTTTCACGCTGCGCCGCTGCCGCGAGCGATTCGTGAATCTCATACCATACGAGCCGATCAACGCCGTACTTTGCGGTGAAGCCCGGCACCGACTTAGCTTTATGCTCCCAAACCCGTCGGACGAAGTGGGAGGTGCTCCCCGTATACAAGGTGCCATTCGGCTTGCTGGCGAGCATGTAGGTGTAGGGCATGTCGAATCCCGGAAATGGGTCCCGGCTTGCGCCGGGAAGCGGGCCATAGGATGCGGATCGTCACCCCGCCAGCCTGTCGATCCCCAATTCCGCGGCCATCTTGTTAAGTGCGTCCTTCAGCGATCCGGGAATCGGGATACCGTGGGCGGTCCGCTCGGCGATGCGGGCGGCGCGGTCTTCGCCGGGCAGGCGGATCCGGTCGAACCCCGGCAAAAGCGCCGAGCCGTGCAGCTGGCGGATCACCGCGTCAACCTGGCGCTTGAACGCTGTCGGCTCAGCAAACGCCTTGATGTCGAGCACGCAGATCGCCTGCCCGGTATTGGTCGGCGTCAAATCGTCCTTGTTGAAATCGACGACATCCTCGCCGTTTGCGGCGCCGTTGAGCGTGCCGGCCAAGAGGCCGAACATCAGCGACATCGCCGCGCCCTTGTAGCCGCCGATTGGCAAGAGGAACCCGTCATCGGCGCGGTTCGGGTCGGTCAGCGACCGCCCCATCCGGTCGATCATCCAACCTTCGGGCATCGCTTTGCCCTGCTGCGCCGCGACCTTGACCTTGCCGTATGCCGCCACGGTCGTCGCCATGTCGAGCACCAGCGGCGGCTCCTCGAGCGCCGGCACCGCGATCGCGATCGGGTTGGTCGACAACAGCATGTCAGTGCCGCCCCAGGGCGGCAGATGATTGGCGTTGCCGACTGCGAAATAGAGCCCGATCATGTCGAACTCGACCGGCATCGCGGCATAGACCGCGGCGGCGCCGGCATGGTTGCCGTGGCGCGTACCGGCCCAACCGACGCCGTTCTCCTTGGCGAGCGCGATCGCCTCCTCGACCGCGCGGGCGACGACCAGGCTGCCGAGCCCGTTATCGCCATCGACCAGCGCGGTCGCCCGCGCCCGGCGGGTCACCGTGATCTCGGGGCGGGTGTTGAGCCCGCCCTTCCTGATGCGCCGGATGTATTGCGGCAGGCGGAAGACGCCGTGCCCGTCCGCGCCGGAAACGTCCGACCGTGCCATCAATTCCGCCGCCTTCGCCGCATCCGCCGCCGGGATGCCGGCGGCGCGATAGGCGCCGGCGATGAAGTCGACGAGCGCAGCGTGGGAAACGCGCAGCGCGGCGGGAGCGGTGTCGTCGGGCATCGATCTGTCCTCGGTCTACGGCTTAGCATACGGCGGCCGAACGCAATTGCGATCGGTGCCGCCGCGCGGTGGATCGGGTCGCCAGCTTATTTCGGACAGCGTCCACTCGCCATGCGGTTTCTGGCGCACCCCACCAGCGCCCAAGCCAGCCGCAAGACCATTGGAAGAGTTGGAGCGGGCGAAGGGATTCGAACCCTCGACCCCAACCTTTGGCAAGCGGCAAATTGTCGTGTCGCTATGTTCAATTGTATTTCACGGCAGTGCACCAGAATGCGCGGCATTCCACGATTTCGTGGGAGCCGAATAATTCCGTGATCATGTACTCCAGCGGATTCCCATGAACTGCTGTGCACCCCGATGGAGGTGGGAGACAGTAACCGAGTGGTAACCGCGACCGGAAACGGGCGCGAACAGCCGAGGTCTCGTTCGGCCTGCGAAGCGGTCATTGGCGCCGACGTGCCGGTCTTCGATGACCAGCAATTTGATTGTCGACGGTCACAACGAGGTCGTCATCGATTTCTGGCTGTAGGGTCGACCTTCGACCTGCACGGAGGGCATGGCGACCCTCGCGCGTCGCGTGGCGCCTCCGATTGCGGAAGTGCGATCGGGGGCGCATGCTGTGCTGAACGCAGCAGGGGCATTTCGGGGCGAAAACCATGCATGACATCGTGATTCGTGGCGGGACGATCCTGGATGGCAGCGGCGGCGAGGCCTTTACCGGCGACATCGCGATCGACGGTGGGAGGCTGACCGTGGTCGGCGGCAAGACCGGCGCAGCCAAACGCGAGATCGAGGCGAACGGTCTACTGGTCACCCCCGGCTGGGTCGATGTACATACCCACTATGACGGCCAGGCAACCTGGGACCCGGTGTTGGCCCCGTCGTCGTGGCATGGCGTAACGACGATCCTCTTCGGTAATTGCGGCGTCGGCTTCGCCCCGGTCCGCAAGGAGCACCGCGAGGGCCTCATCGACCTGATGGAGGCGATCGAGGACATCCCCGGCACGGCGCTCGCCGAGGGCCTCAAATGGGATTGGGAAAGCTTCCCCGAATATCTCGACGCGCTCGACCGGATGCCGCGGACGATCGATATCGCCACGCAGATCCCACACCACCCGCTGCGTGTCTTTGTGATGGGCGAGCGCGGCATCAACCGTGAAGCCGCGACCGCCCAGGACATTGCGGAAATGCGGCACCTCACCGAGGAGTCGCTGCGGGCGGGCGCGTTCGGCTTCACGACCTCGCGTACCTATTCTCACAAGACCAATGACGGTCAGCTCGTCCCCGGCCATTTCGCCGAAGAGCAGGAGCTTTACGGGATCGGCCAGGCAATGGCCGCGGTTGGCGGC
>Ga0307374_10015912_pt1 | contig 10059 bp, 7 predicted proteins | sample OX3MG_FD_202532 | JGI IMG/M metagenome (GOLD analysis project Ga0307374, IMG submission 202532) | Soil microbial communities from Risofladan, Vaasa, Finland - OX-3 | ecosystem: Environmental > Terrestrial > Soil > Coastal area > Acid sulfate soil | place: Finland: Risofladan, Vaasa | collected...
AGGGGCTCTCCGTAAGGGCGACGGAACCCGCGCCTAAGCGATCCTGGACACACCCCGTGGACATGGGCATGCCGCTGTTCGACCTGACGAGCACGTCTGAGGCCTTGGAGTATGCAGAGGGTCCCGGCTACAAGTGATTCTGGTGGACGCCAACCTGCTGGTGTATTCCTTCACCATCGGCATGCGCCAGCAACCAGCGGCGCGAGCGTGGCTGGACGAACAGCTCAGTGGTCGGGCGCGCATTGGGCTCCCTTGGGCCAGCTTGTTGGCGTTCCTACGGTTGGTGACAAACCCCCGTATGATGCCGAATCCCGTGCCTATTGCCGCCGCGTGGTCGCAGGTCGAGGAGTGGTTGGACGCTCCGCCCAGCTGGATCCCAAACCCCACGGAACGGCATCGCGAAACGCTGGCCAGCATCCTGCCCCGGGTCAGCGGGCCCAACGACATGCCTGACGCGCACCTCGCGGCGCTGGCCATCGAGCACGGCCTGATCCTGGCGACGGCGGACCGGGGTTTCGCCCGCTTCCCGGGGCTGAGGTGGGAGAATCCGCTGGCTTCGGCATAGCCAAAAGACCAGGCTGAAGGGCGCAGCCTCCCTGATATGCTTGGCGCCATGACCCTCGCCAAGACCCTCGGGGAGCTCCGTGAGGCCGGCTACCAGTCGCGGCCAGTGAAGGCGGAGATGCGCCACAACCTCATCCAGAAGATCCGGGCGGGGGAGAACCTTTTTCCCGGCATCGTCGGCTACGAGGATACGGTGATCCCTCAAGTCGAAAACGCCATCCTATCGGGCCAGGACATCATTTTCCTGGGCGAGCGCGGGCAGGCCAAGAGCCGTATCGCCCGCGCCCTGGTAAGCCTGCTGGACGAGTGGCTGCCGGTGGTGGCTGGGTCGGAGATCAATGACGACCCATTCGAGCCGATCTCGGCCTACGCTAAGGCCACCCTTCAGGAACAGGGCGACCGCACGCCCATCGATTGGGTGAGTCGCGACCAGCGTTACGGCGAGAAGCTGGCCACGCCCGACATCACTATCGCCGACCTCATCGGCGAGATCGACCCGATCAAGGTGGCCGAGGGCCGCTACCTCTCGGACGAGCTGACCATCCACTACGGCCTGGTGCCACGCACCAACCGCGGCGTGTTCTGCATCAACGAGCTGCCGGACCTGGCGGAGCGCATCCAGGTAGGCTTGCTGAACATCCTCGAGGAGCGCGACGTGCAAATTCGCGGCTACCGCGTACGGCTGCCGCTCGACATATACATCGTGGCCAGCGCCAACCCCGAGGACTACACCAACCGCGGCCGCATCATCACACCCCTCAAGGACCGCTGCGGCTCGGAGATCCGGACCCACTACCCCACCACACACGAGCACGAAATCTCCATCATGGAGCAGGAAGCCAGCGCCTACGAGGACGCCGAATTCGACATCAGCGTACCAACGTACGTCAAGGAGATCCTGGCCGAGCTGACGCACCTGGCCCGCAAGAACCCGGACATCAGCCAGCGCTCCGGCGTGTCGGTGCGGGTGTCGATCTGCAACTACGAGAACGTCATCAGCAACGCCGTGCGGCGCTCGATCCGGCTGCGGGAGAAGCAGGTGGTGCCGCGCGTGAGCGACCTGCCCGCGGTCATCGCCTCGACTGCCGGAAAGATCGAGCTGGAGACCGTGGGCGACACCAAGGAAGACCGCGTCATCGAGAAGATGATCCAGGGCGCGGTGCTGAGCACGTTCAACCGCTACTTTGACGTCACGGACTTCGACGACCTGTTCGAGGGCTTCGAATCCGGCCTGCACGTCGACGCCGGGGACGCGGTGCCGAGCATGAAGTACGTGGAGCAGGTGTCCAGCTTCGATGGCATCAAGGCTGCCGTGGCCAAGCTGCAAGCGCATGGCTCGCCCGCCTCGGTGTCCTCAGCCGTGGAGTTCATCCTGGAGGGTTTGCACCTTAACCGCAAGCTCAACAAGGACCGAACCCACGGAGTCGCTCGCTACGCGCGCTAGGGTTCCCTAATGTCCATCTTCCGCTACAGCCGCTGGGACGGAAGCCAGCAGATCTTCCCATTCACCGCCGACGACATCATGGCGGAGCTGTCGGATGACCTCCTGGCCGACGGCGACATGTGGAACGCGCTGGAGCGGATCATGCAGTGGGGCCTGGACGGCCAGGACGGCCAGCGCATGGAGGGCCTGCAGCAGCTGCTGGAGAAGCTGCGCGAGCGGCGCCAGCAAGAGCTCAACCGTTACGACATGAGCTCGGTCTTCGACGAGATCAAGGAAAAGCTTGACGAAGTCAAGCACATGGAGCGGGAAGGCATCCAGCGGCGTCTGGACGAAGCACGGACGCCGAGTTCTGAGTTCAGAGTTCAGAGTGCAGAGTCGGGACCGGAGTCGCAGCCAGATCGGCACGAGGCTTCGGGCGCTGAGGACCCTGGCCAATCAAGCCCGAACTCTGAACCCAGAACTCAGAACTCAGAACTCGACCCCGGACTTGTCGACATGCTCCAGAAAATGGCTGCGCGAAAGCAGCACCAGCTGGACATGCTGCCGGAGGACCCCGCGGGGCAGATTAAAGAGCTATCTGAGAACTACGAGTTCATGGACCAGGAAGCGCGCGAGAAGTTCCAGGAGCTGCTGGACATGCTCAAGCGCCAGGTCATGCAGCAGACCTTCCAAGGCATGAAGGACGCGCTCGAGAACATGGATCCCGAGCAGGTCCAGCGCATGAAGGACATGATGCAGGACCTCAACCAGATGCTCCGAGACCGCATGCAGGGCAAGGAGCCGAAGTTCCAGCAGTTCATGGACAAGTACTCCGACTTCTTCGAGCCCGGCATCGAGAACCTGGACCAGCTCCTGGAAAGCCTCCAGAAGCGCATGGCCCAAATGCAGTCAATGATGGACAGCATGCCGGGCGACATGCGCCAGAGCCTGGAAAGCATGATCCAGCAGATGCTCGGCGACCCCGAGATGCAGGGCCAGATGGCCGAGCTGATGGCCAACCTCGAGGCGCTGCTGCCGATGCGCCAGTTCCGCAACCGTTACCCCTTCCGCGGCGACGAGCCGATGAGCATGGAACAGGCCATGCAGATGATGGACCACCTGCAGCAGATGGACCAGCTCGAACGGCAGCTCAAGCGTGCTCACGACGGTGAGTCCATGGGCGAGATCGACCCCAACAAGCTGGGCGAGCTGCTGGGGCCTGAGGCGAAGGCGCAGTTCGAGCAGCTCCAGCAGATCACCCGCATCCTGGAAGAGGCCGGCTACATCTCGAAGACGGCCAACGGCTACGAGCTCACCCCCGCCGGCACGCGCAAGATCGGCCAGAAAGCGCTGCAGGACATCTTCGCCCACCTCAAGAAGGACAGTTTTGGCAGGCATGCCGTGAGCGTCTACGGCCAGGGCGGCGACCGGACCGACGACACCAAGGCCTACACCTTCGGCGACCCCTTCCTGCTGGACATCCAGCACACGCTCATGAACTCCATCCAACGCGAAGGCGCCGGAAAGCCGATCCACGTGGATGCCGCCGACTTCGAGGTGTTCCGGGCGGAGCTGATTACCTCCTCGTCCACCGTGCTGATGCTGGACATGAGCCGCTCCATGCTGCTGCGCGGCTGCTTCCTGGCGGCCAAGAAGGTAGCCGTCGCGCTGAACAGCCTGATCCGCTCGCAGTACCCGCGCGACGACCTGTACATCATCGGCTTTTCCGACTCAGCCCGCGAGCTCAAGCCGGAGCGGCTGCCGCAGATCAACTGGAACGAGTACGTCTACGGCACCAACATGCAGCACGGCTTCATGATGGCCAGGCAGATGCTGGCTCGCCACAAGAGCAGCAACAAGCAAATCATCATGATCACCGACGGCGAGCCGACGGCCTACTTCGACCACGGGCGAGTGCAGTTCTCCTACCCGCCGACCTACCGCACGTTCCAGGAGACGCTGCGGGAGGTGCATCGCTGCACCAAGGAGCGGATCGTCATCAACACCTTCATGCTGGAGCGCAGCCACTACCTGGCAGCCTTCGTCAACCAGATGACCAAGATCAACAAGGGCCGCGCCTTCTTCGCCACCCCGGACCGGCTGGGCGAGTACATCCTGGTCGACTACGTCGCCAGCAAGAAAAAGAAGATGGCGAGCTAGCAACGGTTGGCGGATCATGGCTACCTCCAAGCGAGCAAGTAAGTAAGGCATTCTATGCGATGTGAAAGAAGTCCGGGTGCTATCATCGGCCATCCACGGCTGGAGGTTTTGTTTATGGTTGGGCCTGGTCACCTTACACTCGTAAAACGGTTCGCTGGGGTAGCTGCTGTACTCGCTCTATCGCTGAGCGCCTGCGGAGGCGCTGCTTCGAGCCCGCCGCCGGCCACCAGCAGCGCGGCGGCGGCGGCCAGTCCGGCCGCTAAGCCCGCGAGCGCGGCGGCAAGCGCCGGCGCCAAGCCGGCGGCAAGCGCCAAGCCGGCGGCCAAACCCTCGATAGCTGGCGCAGTGGCTGCCCTTGCCGGCGGGAGCGCCGGGCCCGCAGCCACGGGCCAATTCACCAGTGGAAACCCCTATCTCGCCAAACCAGGTGAGCAGCCTGTGACGGTCAAGGCCGGTTGGTGCGCCATCTCGGCAGGCTTTCTCCAGCTGTACGTAGCGCGCGACTACGACTTATTCAGCAAATACGGCATCAAGATTCAGACGCAGGGCATGAACGCCGGAGCAAACGCGGCCCTGGCGGCGCTGACCAAGGGCGACTTTGATTTCTTGTACTGCGCCGCGGCGGGCACCATCCCCGGCTTGGCCTCAGGCGTGCCGGACACGCTCGTCGCCGCTCCTCTGGTCGGCTTGCCGTATGTCATGGTGGCCAACAAGAACATCCATTCCGTCCAGGACCTCAAGGGTAAGAAGATTGGCATCAGCCATCCTGGCGACCTCGACGATGTCCTGTCTCATGACGTGCTGAAGAAGAACAACGTGGACGCGAGCACCGTCACCATGGTTCCCGCGGGCGGGCAAACACAGCGCTATCAGAACATCCTGGCAGGCGTTATCGACGCCGCCAACGTGACACCACCGCTCGAGGTGCAGGCCAAGAACGATGGCCTAAACGTGATCTACCAGCTCAAGGACCTGAACATCCCATTCATCTACTCGGCCATTCACACCAACGAGAACATGCTCAAGAACCATCCGCAAACAGTCCAGCGCTTCGTCGCGGCCATGGCCGAGTCAAGCTGGTTCATGAGCACCCACAAGCAGCAAGCTGAGGCATCGATCACCAGGCCGCCCAACTGGTCGATCTGAAGTATGTGCAAGACCTGCAAACGTCAGGCTTCCTAGAGAAGATGTGGGGCAAGAAGATCCCCCCCAGCAAGTAACGGAGGTTCGTTCGTGGCAATAGCTTTCGAGACCAAGCAGCACAACGTCGGCGGCGTGATGCTCGATCGGCCGTTCAAGATCCGGCGGCTGGGGCACTTTGGGTTCAACAACGTCAAAATGGAGGAGAGCCTGCGGTTCTACACCGAGCTGCTCGGCTTCCACATCTCCGACGTGCTGGACTTCGGCGCACGGGTGGAGGACCCCAAGCTCATCGAAGGGATGGGCGACCCCAAGGGTTACTTCACTCACCATGGTGGCGACCATCACTCATTCGTGCTGTTCAACAAGCTGGTCCGCGAGGCATTGGACAAGAACCGGCGGTTTGCGCCCGGCATCACCATCAACCAGATCACCTGGCAGGTCGGCAGCCTGCAGGAGGTGTCCCAGGCGACACCCTGGATTGAGGGCCGTGGCCAGACTATCCAGCGCACCGGGCGGGACATGCCCGGCTCCAACTGGCACACGTATTTCTACGACCCCGATGGCTTCACCAACGAGCTGTATTACGGCATCGAGCAGATTGGCTGGATGGGCTTCAGCAAGCCCAAGCCGATGTACAAGCGCGGCTTTCACGAGCCGCCCCAGCTGCCGCAGATGTCGGAGCAGGCCGAAGTCCAACAGGCGCTGGCCGAGGGGCTCGACCTCACCTCAGGCTATCGCTACGTCGACGGCGAAGGGAAGTACGACGTGGACGGCATCCTGCTGCCACGGCCGTTCAAAGTGGTGCGCATCGGGCCGGTGCGGCTGTTCGCCACCAATGTGAAGGCCTCGGAGGACTTCTACCAGGACGTGATGGGCTTCGTGAAGACGGAGGAGGTGACCTGGCAAGGGCACCGCTGCGTGTTCCTGCGCTGCAACACGGAACACCATTCGATGGCCCTGTACCCGGTGGAGCTGCGCGAAAAGCTGGGGCTGCGCGAGGACACCCTGAATATGTCCTTTGGCCTGCAGGTGGCGAACTATCGCCAGTTGCGGGACGCCGTGGGCTTCCTGCGTGAGAAGGGCTGCACCGTCAAGGAGCTGTCGGCGGAGCTGTTCCCGGGCATCGGTCATTCGGCGATGGCCCTCGACCCGGATGGCCACGCCGTGCAGTTGTACGCCTACATGGAGCAGGTTGGCTGGGATGGCCAGCCGCGGCCGGCGCACTTGCGGCCGGCCATCACGACAGGCGAGTGGCCGGATGCTGTGCCGGCTGCCTCAGACTCGTATGAGGGCGAAGCCTACTTAGGACCCTGGGGTTAAGCTCCTCGTCGCGAAGCGTGGCTGACGACTACTCACCCATCTCCGATTACGCCATAATCGGCGACTGCCACACGGCGGCGCTAGTGTCCAAGAGTGGCTCTATTGATTGGTACTGCCCCGGTAGGTTCGATGCCCCGGCGGTGTTCTGCCGGCTGCTGGACGCCGGCAAGGGTGGTTTCCTGAGCGTCACCCCAGAAGGCGCGCATGAGGTCAGCCGGCGCTATCGGGAGCACACCAACGTGCTCGAAACGACGTTCACGTGCCAAGCGGGGGCGGTGGTGAAGCTTACGGACTTCATGGCTATCCATCGCCGCGCGGCGAGCCGGATCGGGGACGACGTGGGCACGTCGCGGCAAATCCTCCGCGTGGTCGAGGGCACGCAGACCGCCTGCACGGTGCAGGTGCGCTTCAAGCCCACGTTCAACTTTGCCCGCGGCGCCACCGCGGTGCGAGTCGCGTCCGGCAAGGGCGCCGTGGCCCGGCAGGGCGAGCACCACCTGGTGCTGTACTGCCCGAAGCTGGAGGATGTGTCGCTGGAAGGTGGGGTGTTCAGCGGCCGGTTGGAGTTGCGCCCGGGGGAGCGATCGTGGATCGTGCTGAGCCTGGCCAGCAGCGAGCAGGGCGTTCACGATGCCCTCAACCCGGACATCTCCATCCGCAACCTGGAGCGGACGGTGGAGTACTGGAAGACGTGGTGCGGCTTCTGCGGCTACAGCGGACACTACCGCGACGCCGTCGAGAGATCGGCGCTGACGCTGAAGCTGCTGACCTACGAGCCCACGGGGGCCGTGGTCGCGGCGCCGACCACGTCGGTGCCGGAGCTCATCGGTGGCGTCCGAAACTGGGACTACCGCTACACCTGGCTGCGCGATGCCTCGCTGATGCTGTATGCGCTGAGCACGCTGGGCTACCACGAGGAGGCGACCGACTTTATCGGTTGGCTGGCCCAGACCATCGGCTCGGACCCGGCCAGCACGCCGCAGATCATGTACACGCTGGACGGCCAGCGCGACCTGCCGGAGCACGACCTAACGCACCTATCGGGCTACCGCGGCTCGCATCCGGTGCGCGTCGGCAACGCCGCGTCCGGCCAGCGCCAACTGGACATTTACGGCGACGTGCTGAGCGCCGCCTACCACTTCCGGCACACCATCGAGGACCAGCCGATCACGCCGGTGCCTCTGCCGCACGATCGGCTGTCGCGGCGCAACTGGCGGCTGCTGAGCGGCCTGGTGGAGGAGGCGGCGGCGAGCTGGCAGGAGCCGGACAGCGGCATCTGGGAAGTGCGCGGCGGGCCGCGGCACTACGTCTACTCCAAGCTGATGTGCTGGACGGCGCTGGATCGCGGCATCCGGTTGGCCCAGGAGCAGCACCTGCCAGCGCCGCTGGAACGCTGGACAAAGGCGTGCGGCGATATCCGCACGGCTATCCTGGAACGCGGCTACAACCACCAGCTGGGCGCCTTCACCCAGGCCCTCGATGGGGATGAGCTCGACGCCAGCGTGCTGGCCATTCCCCGCTTCGGCTTCCTCCCGGCAACCGACGCCCGGGTGCAATCGACGGTGAACCGCATCCTGCAGCAGCTCACCCGCAACGGCCTCGTGGAGCGCTACAAGACCGACGATGGCTTGCCAGGAGCCGAGGGCACCTTCGCCCTGTGCAGCTTCTGGATGGTCGACGCGCTGGCCACCGGGGGCCGGCAGGACGAAGCGCGCGAGATGTTCGAGCGCCTGCTGAGCTACACCAACGACGTGGGGCTGCTGTCCGAGGAGATCGATCCAATCTCGCCGACGGATCGCCTGCTGGGGAATTTCCCGCAGGGGTTCAGCCACATGTCCCTCATCGGCTCGGCCGTGAACCTGGCTCAGGCTGCCCAGTACGGCGCGGAGCGACAGGCGACGACCGAGCCGGAACGCGCCCTGCAGGCGCGCCAGGCGGCGGGTTAGCCCGGCGGGCCGACGGGTCCGACATCCTTTGCATCGACGTACGCCACGTTGCCAGTGGCCAGCACCCGGACGAACAGGCGTGGACCATCCTGCGGCTTGAGCACCTGGAAGCGACTCCAGCGGCCCGCCACGCCGAACTGCACGCCGCCCGCCGACGCCGACCAGATGCCCGTAGGTTTGAAGTTCGCCACCCAGAACGGCTGGAAGGCTGGCGGCGCCCCGCTGGGACCAACCTTAGCGGCCTCGACATAGCCCGGCCCGTTGGTTTGCGGGTTCAACACGTAGAGGTAGTTCTTGGCCTGGCCCAGCACCTTCAGATAGGAGAAGGGCGGCAGCAGCGTGAACTCCTGCGCGTTAGGAGCCGGCGCGGACAGCAGCGGCGCCGGCAGGAAGGTCTCGACCCACGTCGCGGGCGCACTGGGCGGCGTCGAACAGTCGCGAATGGCGGATGGAGGCGCGGCCGGCTCGCCAGTAGCGTCGCCGCTGGCGAAGAAATCGGTGACTCCGTCGGCCACGGCATGCACGATCTGAGCCTGGTAGCTCGGGTTGAGGAGCTTGGCTGCCTCGGGCTTGTTCGACAAGAAGGCCGTTTCCACCAGCACCGAGGGGATGCCGGGATTTCCCAATACCCAGAATATCTCCGAACGGGTGCCGTGATCCGTCTCGCCCGTTTGCGCCACCAGGTTGGACTGCACGCGGTGGGCCAGCGAGTAGCTCCGGCCAACGTCCGCGGCTGATTCGTTGGCGCCGCTGTAGTAGCCGCAGTTTGGACCGAAGTAGGTCGTGGCGCCGCTGTAGTTCGGATCCCCGTTCGCGTTGACGTGCACGGACACGAAGGCGCTGGCATGCGCAGCCTTGGCGTCGTCGACACGAGCCTGGAGGTCGGCATTCGTATCGGCGCCAAGCGCCACGTCGGTGGCGCGGGTCATAACGACTTTGGCGCCACGGCTCTGGAGCAGCTGGGCCAGCGCCAGGCCCATCGGCAGGGTGAGGTCCTTCTCGCGCACGCCGTTGGCGATAGCCCCGGTGTCGCGCCCACCATGGCCGGGATCGACCACGATAGTCCTGCCCGCCAGGGGCTGCGCCGGCAGCGCCATCGGCTGGGCGACAGCCAGCGGGCCGGCGGCCGCCGCGGGGCTGGCCGGCAGGATGGCGGCCAGAAGGCCGGCGGCGATAGTCAGACGGCGAAACAGCATGCCCACGCGCTTCAATCACAACGCGCGCCGAGCCGAAGTCGCAACTTCTGGCCGGTATTGACTATCCAACAAACGCGACAATGAGGGGGAATGGAAACCGCCGTCGTCGAGCAGGTGATGGGCCTGCTGCTGGTGGCGTTCGTGGTAGGGCTGTTGGTGCGGCGGCTGTTCGTGCCGTACACCGTGGCGCTGCTGGTGGTGGGCATCGGGCTTGGCTTTACAGATGTGCTTTCGGGGCTGACGCTCACGTCGCAGACGATCCTGGTGGTGTTCCTGCCGGCGCTGCTTTTCCAAGCCGCCATCAACC
>Ga0307374_10015915_pt1 | contig 10058 bp, 10 predicted proteins | sample OX3MG_FD_202532 | JGI IMG/M metagenome (GOLD analysis project Ga0307374, IMG submission 202532) | Soil microbial communities from Risofladan, Vaasa, Finland - OX-3 | ecosystem: Environmental > Terrestrial > Soil > Coastal area > Acid sulfate soil | place: Finland: Risofladan, Vaasa | collected...
CGGCCTGCCAATCGGCGGGGAGGGTCGCGGGATCGAGCCCAGCCTCGGCGGCGGTGTAACGGCGGGTAATCTCCACCCCGACGCCGGTGAAACCGGCGCGGACCAGCAGTTCGGTATAGGTCTCAATGGGGAGCGCTCCGGCCAGGCAGCCAACCCAGGCTTCCATGTTCTGGCGCAGCGCCTCCGGGATCGGCCCATCGGCCACCACGTCGGAGACGGCGAACCGTCCCCCCGGTCGCAGGACACGGAATGCCTCGCCGAGCACCTGGCCCTTGTCGGCGGCCAGGTTGATCACGCAATTGCTGATCACCACGTCTACCGAGTTATTAGGTAGGGGAATATCCTCGATCCGCCCCCTGAGGAAAGCGACGTTACGGGCGCCGGATTGCTCTTTGTTCGCCAGGGCCAGGGCCAGCATCTCGTCGGTCATGTCCAGCCCGAAGGCGAAGCCCTCGGCGCCGACTCGCTTGGCGCTCAGCAGCACATCGATCCCGCCGCCCGAGCCGAGATCCAGCACCGTTTGCCCCGGCTGGAGATCGATCAGCGCCGTAGGATTGCCGCAGCCCAGCGAGGCTAGCACCGCCTCCTCAGGCAGATCAGCAGTCTCGCCGGTGTCGTAGAGACCGCCGCTGACCGTATCGCAGCAGCCGGAACCGCAACAGCCGCCTCCAGACTGTACGCGGAGGGCGGCGCCGGCGTAGCGCTCACGCACCCGCTCGGCAATGATCTCGGCGGTCGGAGTCGTCTCGGTGGTCATACTCGTCTCCTCATCGAAGATTGTCGATTGAAGTAGGCAAAAAAAGGTAGGGCCTATGGGAACTCGTTGATTGTAGCCAGGCGCCTCCTTCCACTGGGGGTGACGTGATAGAAGGCCCAGATGCCCTGCTTCGTGCAATCGATCAGCCCGGCCTGTCGGAGCAGGCGGAGGTGATGGCTGATCGTGGGCTGGTTCTGGGCGAAGCGGGGGGTGATGTCACAGACGCAGAGCGGCTCTTCCTGCTGGGCCAGCAAGTCGAGGATGCGCAGGCGGGTGGGATCGGCCAGCGCTTTCAGGTGCTCGGCCAGGGCTTCAGCGCGGGCAATCGGCAGGCTGGGTGGCTGGACGGGCGCGCAGCAGGGCTCGCCACGCTGGCGGAGCGGCAGAGGTTGGGCGGCGAGTTGTGTCTCCATACCGGGGAGTATAGAGAACCCATTGATAATTGTCAATGGGATCGGCAGCAGATCTTACCGTGACCTACCGCTCATCCTTTCAGCCGCGCAGCACGCGCACCTGTAACGCATCGAAAACGTACCAGAACTTGTGTGAGGGGAAGTAGCAACTCACGGTGATCTTGTAGATACCGGGTGTGTGGAACGTATGTTGGACGCCCATGCCTCGGCCCACCGTGCTGCCATCACCGAAGTTCCACCGCCAGGGCGTCTTGAACGCTTCCTGTGGGAGGGGCACGGCCCGCGCCAACTCGCTGAGCGTCTCGCCGCAGCGTACAGGCAAGGCTGAAGAACAGCGTACGGACTATGCTCCGCATCTATGTCCCCGTTTCGGTGCGGCGCCTTGGATTAGAATCCCGGCAGCCAATTCAGCCACCCTTGATGGGTGCTCGGGGCCAGCGCGCGTACACTCTGGGCGAATGGCGAATGTCGCCGCGCTGGCTGGTGAGTCGGTGTATGGAGCCACGCTCACGACTAACAAGGTCAGGGGGATGGAAGGGCCAAGCTTTCGCTGGACATAGGTCAGCTCTTTCCCGATCACCGGGCAATCCTGGGTGCAATGGGAATCAAGGAAGGTCATCACCACCACCCGGCCACGAAAGGATTGTGGTCCCCGCAGCCGTCCCGTTTGGTCCGCCAAGAGAAAGTTGGGCGCCCATTTGCCGTGGTCGGGGATCACCACCTGGCCGCTCAAGGGCGGGATGGTTTGGGCGAAGGCATGAAGCGCCAAGCCGGCGAGCAGCACGACGCACACAACTCCCCCGAGCACGAGTTGCAGTCGAAGTAGGCAATTAGCGCACATGAATCAGCGCGGCGCTATTCCCCCGCCACCGGGTATCCTGCCCGCGCCTGCCCCGATCCCCGCGGATGCACCTCCGGCTTCCACCTGGATCGCCACCGCTGGCAAGCCGTGGGCCAAGGGCAAGGACTACTGGCGTCACCAGTCCCTCGCCCACCCCCGTTCCGCCTGAACTCCGCCCCACCACAAATATGAGGTGGACCCCTATCACGCTCGCCGCTACCCGGCAGTGGCCGCACACCGTATAATGACGGCCATGCGCTCCGCCAAAGGCAAAGTAGATGGCCGCCTGATGCAGCAGGCGAATCGTGCCCTGGTGTTGAACTTGGTGCGAACCCAGCCCACCCTGTCGCGTGCGGCGATCGCCCGCCAAACCAGCCTCAGTCCCGCCGCCGTTTCCGGCATTGTCGACCACTTGGTGCGCGAGGGTTGGGTCAAGGAGGTGGGAGCGGCGGTTACCGGCAACGTGGGCCGGCGGCCCCTTCGGCTGGCCTTTGTCCCCGAGGCCCGTCTGGCCCTCGGCATTGACCTCGACCTGCGCGAGGTGAGCGCGGCGTTGGTGAACCTAGGCGGTACGCCTCGTGAGGTTCACCGATCGCCCGTGCCGCCAGGCGCTGAGCCGCCCCTGGTGCTGGATCTGGCGGCGGAGTTGGCCCGCGGGGTGACGCGGGACGTTCCGCCCGGCCAACTGCTGGGGATCGGGATGGCGGTGCCGGGGATAGTGCAGTGGCCGGAAGGAATCAATCTGTTCTCCCCCAACTTTCACTGGCGGGACGTGCCGGTGCGAGCGATGATGGAGGAACGGCTGGGCGGCGTCGTGTTGGTCGATAATGAGGTGCGCGCCCTGGCTCTGGCGGAGCATCAGTATGGGGTGGCTCGGTGGGCGCGCAACTGTGTGTTTCTTGATGCCGGGACGGGAGTGGGCGGGGCGGTGATCCTGGAAGGACACCTTTACCGGGGCATGCATGGGGCGTCGGGAGAGTTGGGGCACACTACGGTTGAGCCGCGCGGGCCGATCTGCGGCTGCGGCAACCAGGGATGCCTGGAGGTATTCGCGTCCGAGGTTGGCCTGGAGAGGCGCGTGCGCGAGGCGTTGGCGGCTGGGCGCGCCTCAAGCCTGGCCGGGAGGCCGGAGTCCTGGACCGCTAGCGGCCTGGCGGCAGCGGCCCGCGCCGGAGACGCGCTGGCCGGCGAACTTCTGGAGCACGCGGCGGAGTATGTGGGCTTGGTCGTGGCTAACACGGTAGCGAATTGGGATCCCGAGTTGGTCGTGCTCAGCGGCTCGGTCATTCGGGATGGTGGTATTTTCGACCGCGTGCTGGCGTCCGGCCGCCGGTCGGTGCTTGAGGTGGCGCGCACGCGGGTGCGGATGGCGCCGGCGGTGATCGGGCCCAACGTGAAGATGATAGGCGCTGCCTCCCTGGTGATCACCGAGCACCTGGCGGCGCCGTTGTAGCGAGCGTGCCGCGTGCTAGGCAGCCGCCGGCCCGATCCCGACCTGGCCGGCCAGATAGAGTACGCTCAGCACGATCAGGATCGCCATCGTGGCGTAGGCAACCAGGTTAAACAAGCGCCCGTTCCGGTAGCTTCCCATCAAGTCTTTATTGTTGATCAGACGAATGATGAAGATCAGCAGGATCGGTAACATCAGGGCGTTCAGCACCTGAAGGTTGAGGAGCAACGGCACGATCGGCAGGTTCGGAATGATGGCGATCAGGGTGGCGATGACGATGGTGCCGGTGAAGATGCTATTGAAGATCGGCGCCTGAGCGAACGATTTCTCGGTGCCGCTCTCCAGACCGAAGGTCTCGCAGATTGCGAAGGCGGTGGAGAGTGGCAGCACGCCGGCCGCCAGCATCGATGCTCCGAAGAGTCCGATGGCGAAGAGGTTCTCCGACGCGCCGCCGGCCACCGACTTGAGGGCTACGGCAAACTGCTGCGGCTGGCTGATGTTGCTGTTCCCGGCGGGGCAGCCGTGGGCGCTACAAAGAGCGGTCCCCGTGGCGATAATGATGAATCCCGCCACGGCGATTGCGAACAGCGAGCCGCTGATCACGTCGGCGCGCGTGAAGGCATAGGTGCGAGGGGAGATGCCTTTGTCGACCACGGAGGAGGTAACGAAGAACTGCATGTACGGGCTAATGGTGGTGCCTACCAGGGCCACGACGGCGCTGATATAGGTGCTGGTCCAGATGATATTCGGCCGCGCGGTATCGTGGAGCACCCCACCCCAGCTCGTGCCTTTGAATGCCGCCACCACATAGACCAGGAAGACGAAGGACAAGGCCACGAAGACTTTCTCGATCATGCTGGAGGATCGTTGAGTCACGAGATACCAGAGGACGAGGGTGACGGGAGGCACCGCCAGCCAGGGAGGGATGCCGACGATTTGCGCGCACGCGGCCAGGCCGAGGAACTCGGAGACCGTGATCCCAGTATTGGCGATGAGTAAGCAGGCCATGGCCAGGCTGGTGGATCTCAGGCTAAACTGTTCGCGGATCAGATCCGACAACCCTTTGCCGGTGACCGCGCCCAGTCGCGCGCACATTTCCTGCACCACGATCAGGCTGACCGCCGTGATCAGAAGCGCCCACAGCATGTTGTAGCGGAACACCGCCCCGGCGCTGGCATAGGTGACCACCCCGCCGGCGTCGTTTCCGGCGCTGGCGGTGATCAGCCCGGGGCCCACCACGGCCAGGAAGGCAAAGACGCCGGTCCGCGGCAGCCGAGGACGGGGGAAACGCCGGCGGGTACGGTCCCCGCCGATGGAGGGTAGCCGCCCGCTGGTCCGTAACGATCTGGTCGTTCCCAGGCGCCGGCTCTCGCTGTCCCGCCGAGCATGATCGATCGCCGGCCGCGGCCGGTCTGGTGGGTCGGTCATGGCGCCATCCAATGGGCTGAGGGGTGGTCAGTCATGGTCTACGCGGGCCGTGCTCAGGCTACCATGCTCCGAAAGGGCATGTAAAGGCAGGCGGCGGGTCGGGTTGCGTTAGCGCATGTGATCGCGTTCGAGGGCGATATCTCCCTCAACCATCAGGCTGACCAGTTCGGGGAAGCCGACCTTGGGCTGCCAGCCCAACACCCGCCGGGCTTTCTCCGCGTCGCCAACCAAGAGATCGACCTCGGCTGGGCGAAACATCGCTGGATCCTGACGCACATAGTCCTGCCAGTTCTCAATCCCAATGTGGGCCAGGGCCAATTGCACGAACTCGGCCACGCTGTGGGTCTCGCCCGTGGCTACCACATAGTCGTCCGGCTGGTCCTGCTGGAGCATCAACCACATCGCCTCCACGTAATCACCGGCAAAGCCCCAGTCACGCTTGGCTTCCAGGTTGCCCAACGCCAGATGCGATTGGAGGCCCAGCTTGATGCGCGCCACGCCACGACTGATCTTGCGGGTCACGAATTCGGTCCCACGGCGGGGACTTTCGTGATTGAAGAGAATACCCGAGCAGGCGAAGATGTTGAAGCTTTCGCGATAGTTGACCGTGATCCAGTGGCCGTAGGTTTTGGCGACCCCGTAGGGACTGCGCGGGTGGAACGGGGTGGCCTCGCTTTGCGGCACCTCGCGCACCTTGCCGAACATCTCACTGGAGGATGCCTGGTAAAAACGGACATCCCGGTCGGTGTAGCGGATCGCCTCCAGCAGGCGGGTGACCCCGAGGGCGGTATATTCGCCGGTGAGCACCGGTTGGCTGAACGAGGTGGGGACAAAGGACTGCGCCGCCAAATTATAGACCTCGCTCGGCGTGGCCTGGCGTAGGGCCTGGACCAGCGAGTGCTGATCCAGCAGATCGGCGTCCACGATCTCGACATCGTTGAGAAGGTGTCGCACCCGCTCGTCGGCCAGCACGCTGGTGCGGCGGACCAGGCCGTACACAGTGTAGCCCTTCCGCAAGAGCAGCTCGGCCAGGTAGCTGCCGTCCTGGCCGGTGAATCCCGTGATCAAGGCGTTTGGCATGGTTTCCTCCCATGAGAATCGGGGGCGCGCCCGCGTGGGCGCCGCCTCATCTTAGCGGTTGGCTCGCCAATAGGCGAGGGTATCGACGACGGTTTGGCGGAGGGGAATGCTCGGCTGCCAGCCGGTCGCGGTGCGGAGCGCGGCGTTGTCGCCAAAGATCTCCGGCCGGTCGACGGGACGATAGAGGGCGGGATCGGTCTCCACGCGAATGGGGACGAGGCTGGCCCGCAAGAGCGCCTCCAGCAAGGCGCCAATCGGCGTAGGACTGCCGGAGCACACGTTATAGACGGCGCCCGGCGTTCCCTGTTCGAGCGCCAGGTGGTAGGCGCGAGCGACATCGCGCACATCGGTAAAGTCGCGCGCGGCGGCCAGGTTCCCGGTGGCCAGCACGGGGGGCGCCTCGCCCCGTTCGATCGCCGCCACCTGGGCGGCGAAATCGGCCAGGACAAACCCCTGGCGCTGGCGCGGTCCAATATGGTTGAAGGGACGGACCCGCACCACATGGAGGTCGAAGGCCAGGTAGTATTGGAGGGCCAGGAGATCGGCGGCGGCCTTGCTCACGCCGTAGGGATTGAGCGGGCGGAACGGTTCCTCCTCGGTCACCGGCATCCGGGCCGGATCGACGGCGCCATACACCTCTCCGCTACCCACCGCCAGGACCCGCGCGGCGGGCGCCTGCCGATGGACGGCTTCCAGCACATGCTGGGTGAGGAAGACGTTGGCCGCGAAGGTGCCGGCAGGGTCGTTCCAGGCGGCGCCCACGGCGGCCTGGCCCGCCAGGTGGAAGACCCGATCCGGGCGCGCCTCGGCCATCAGGGCCTCCACGGCCTCCAGCCGCCCGAGGTCGCACTGGCGCAGGGTGACGCCGGCAGGGACACCGGTGGCGGGGATCGGAGACAACGAGGCGCCGACTACCTCGTAGCCGGCGGCCAGGCACTCCTCTACCAGATGGCTACCGGCAAAACCGGTGGCGCCCGTGATCAGCGCCCGCATCACCATCTCCGCTGACTCGTGATTCCGGCCCGCGCCCCTACGCCATCCATGCATTTCCCATTCGCTCACCTTTTGACCGCCGGAATGCTACCACATCGGCTTACTTCCCCGTGAAGCTCCAGAGAACACAGGGATTGGGTGTGTAGTGTTTGACAGATCTCGAACCTTGAGAAGTAATCCAAGTGTAGCCTGGCTCCGTATAGATCATTAGAAGAATAAAGCGCATCCCGCGCCGGAGACGTCGCTATAGAGACGGACCTACCGGCCATGCTTTGGGGATGCCGGAGAGATGAGGGTATGATGAGCGCACCCGCATTCGAGGTGAAGCAGGCTGCCGCGGCGCAGCCGGACGACAGCACCATGCTGTACCTGCACGACATTAGCCGCTTGCCTCTGCTCACGGCCGCCCAAGAGCGCGCGCTGGGGGAGAGGATTGCCAATGGTGACGAGGAGGCGTTGAGCATCCTGGTGGAGTCGAACCTCCGCCTGGTGGTGAGCGTGGCCAAGCGCTATCGGAATGAGGGGCTGTCGCTCCTGGATCTGGTCCAGGAGGGGAATATCGGCTTGATCCGAGCCGCCCGCAAGTTTGACTATACGCTTGGCCATCGCTTCTCTACCTATGCTATTTGGTGGATTCGCCAGGCGGTGACGCGGGCCATCTCAAACCAGGGACAGACTATCCGCGTGCCGGTGCATGTTACCGAGGGGATTTCGCGGCTGCGGAGGAACGAGCAACAGCGGGAGGAAGATGGGGGAGAACTGCTGGAGGAGCAGGACGCGCACCTGCCATCGGCCAAAATCGTAGAGATGGCGCGCCTGGTGCAGCAGCCGATCTCGCTGGAGCGCGTGATGGGCGAGGACCAGGACGCCACGCTGGCCGAGGTGGTGGAGGATCCCGATGCCATCTCGCCCAGCGAGGAAGCGGAGCATCACATGCTGCACGATCGCCTGGTGGGCCTGGTGCGCGATCTCCCGGATCGTGAGCGAAAGGTGATCGAACTGCGGTTCGGCCTCAATGATGGGCGCCCACGAACCCTCAAGGAGGTGAGCGGCGCGTTCGGCCTGACCCGCGAGCGCATTCGCCAGCTGGAAACGGCGGCCTTGCTGCGTCTGCGCCAGTCGGGCGAACAGGGAGACCTGCGGGAATACCTGAACTGAGCGTCTTACAGTCCCTGGAACTCTTCACCGGCGCCGGCGGCCTTGCCCTTGGCACGCGCGCCGCCGGCTTCAAGCACGTGGCTTTAGTCGAGTGGAACAGGGATGCGTGCGAGACCTTGCGCGCGAACGTTGCCGGCCGCGCGTTAGACGGCATCGCTCAGTGGAAGGTGTTCCACACGGACGTGCGCGCCCTGGACTTCGCGACGTTCGGGCCGGTCGATGTGATTGCCGGCGGCGCACCCTGCCAGCCTTTCAGCATCGGGGGCAAGCATCGCGGCACGGAAGATGAACGCAATATGATCGGGGAGTTCATCCGCGCCGTGCGTGTACTTGCCCCGCGCGCCTTTATCCTTGAGAACGTTCGCGGGCTGTTGCGCCCCACGTTCACGGACTACTTCCGCTACGTACGGCTGGCGCTCACCTATCCTACCGTGGCGCCTTCGCCGGAAGAGGGCTGGGCCGGGCGCCTGACACGGCTGCAGTCCGCTCAGGAGAAAGGTTCGGCTGGCGCGCCGCGCTACGATGTCACGTATCGCCTTGTCAATGCCGCCGATTACGGCGTCCCCCAAACGCGCGCCCGAGTATTCCTGGTCGGCTTCAGGACCGACCTGGGAGTCTCATATCAATTTCCACATCCCACGCATAGCCAGGAGGAGCTTTGGCGTTCGCAGTGGCTTACGGGAGAGTATTGGGCAGAGCATGGCTTACCGAGACCGGATGACTGTCCGCTCACCCCATCTCAGCTATCAAGGCTTTCCGCGTTGCCGTTCCCTCTGAGAAAGAGATGGCGCACCACGCGCGATGCCATAGCCGATTTACCCATGCCGGCGGCGGATCGTGACGCGCCCGGCGTGCTTAATCACCGACTGATCCCCGGCGCCCGCTCCTATCCCGGCCACACCGGCAGCGATCTCGATTTGCCGGCCAAGACGCTGAAGGCCGGTGGGCATGGCGTACCCGGTGGAGAGAACATGATTGCACGGCGGGACGGCACTGTTCGCTACCTGACCGTTCGGGAGGCCGCGCGCCTCCAGACCTTTCCCGATGCCTGGCGCTTCGTGGGCGCCTGGGGCGAGGTCATGCGGCAACTGGGGAACGCGGTTCCCATGGAGCTTGCGTACCTCGTGGCGCGGTCCGTGGCGGATCAGTTGGCGGCCTCTGATGGCGGATGAGCCGAAACCGTACAATCCCCTCGACTACGACAACCTCACTCAGAACTGTGTGCGCGAGTTGCTCACGAGAGGGCCTGATACGCTGCCGCTCGCGCGCGAATTCATAGGGTCCGGCGTGTATGCCCTGTTCCGCATCGGCGACTTTCCGCTCTACTCCTCAGTGCGGTCACAAGATGCATCCCGCCCGATCTACGTGGGTAAGGCCGTTCCGGCGGGTGGACGGAAGGGAATCGCGGGCGGCCCAACAGCGAGACCAAGTAAATCCTTGTACGGCCGTCTGAGCGAGCATACGGCATCTATTCAGGCGGCCACCAATCTGCGGATCCAGGACTTCCTCTGTCGATACCTCGTGGTCGAGCCGCTTTGGATCGTGATGGCGGAAGGGTTTCTGATCCGGCATTACAAGCCACTCTGGAACGTTTGCCTTGAGGGGTTCGGCAACCACGATCCAGGAAAAGGTCGGCATGAAGGCGAGATCGCTTGGTGGGATGCGCTGCATTCCGGACGGTCCTGGGCAGGGTGGCTGCGGCAAACGCGCACGGCGGCGCAAGCGGAAGAACGGGTACGCATGTTCCTCGGCGCGCCCGAGGATCAGAAAGAGCAGTTCGCGGAACTCGCGCTTGGTACGGAGGAGACAGAGCAGTAGCGGCGCGGATTCCCGGCCCTCTCGCGCCAACTGGTCACCACCTCGTATGGCCAGGGGAAACGGGGTTTGGCGAGTATCTGGCGGTGCTTTGCCAAAGGATATCGGGTGGGATCAGAGGGT
>Ga0307374_10015916_pt1 | contig 10057 bp, 10 predicted proteins | sample OX3MG_FD_202532 | JGI IMG/M metagenome (GOLD analysis project Ga0307374, IMG submission 202532) | Soil microbial communities from Risofladan, Vaasa, Finland - OX-3 | ecosystem: Environmental > Terrestrial > Soil > Coastal area > Acid sulfate soil | place: Finland: Risofladan, Vaasa | collected...
GGTGCCACTGTCTGTCATTGATCCCCATGGCGAATACTACAGTTTACGCACGTTATCGTGTCCGCTGCTGGTCGTCGGCATTACTGGCGGAGCCGCAGCTCAACCAGACCTGGTCGTGGATCCCGTCTCAGTGGCAACGATCGCGGAATTCTCCGTCCAGCACGGGGTCTCGATTATTCTCGACCTGTCGGGACTCAAAAAGGCCGTTCGCTACGAGGTGTTGAGCTATTACTTCGAGGCCCTCTGGACCGCCTGCGCCCGCGAAAAACGCACGTATCATATCATTTTGGAAGAGGCGCATGCCTACATCCCTCAGCAGGGAAGCAGTCCTGTTGATGATATCGTCTCCGATCTCTCGACCGAGTATCGGAAGTTTGGCGTCGGGATGGTCGTGATTGACCAGCGTCCCGCCAACGTCAAGAAAACTCCCATTACCCAGGCCAGGGTGCGCATCTTGCACGAAGTTGATCACCCCCTGGACGTCGAACGCTATCAGGAACTGGTGCCAAAACGCTACTCGCGGCGGATGGACGAACTGCTCGCCTCCTTTTTGCCAGGAACCGCACTGGTGAAAATTCATAAACAGATCGACGTGATTCAGGTCCAGACACGCGAGACCGTCCATATTGGCGTGACGCCTACTCTTGACGGGGCAACGACCACACTGGCGATTGCCCGCGATGAGGCGCTGGTGCAGCGCCTGCAGGCTGTGCTGGAGGAAACACCACCGGTTGCTCGCCAGAGTCCTTCCGGCGAGGGACGCAAGCTTCAGGAGCTGCACAACCGGCTTCAAGAGGCGACCGCGCACCTGGAATCGCTCACGCACGAGAACGCGATCCTGCGCGAACAGATCACGCTGCTGAGTGCGTTGCGCGTTGCGCCTTTCGAGACCGGTCCGGAACCCCGTCCAGATGTCAGCACGCTGTCAGTCGAAACGCTGCCCGGTGTGCTGACACTTGCTGAAGCCACCGTCGAACACGTTCATCTGAAGTCATTCACACCTGCCGACACTGAGATGGGTAAGAGTCCAGTGAACGGAGGGGAAGGCGCGGACAGGCAACAGCAGTTTGCGTCCCTCAGCGCACAGCTGGCAGCACAGAACACGGAGCTTTCCGACCAGGTGTCACTGATCGAGACGTTACGAGCGGACCTTGCCCGGATCACGGCAGCAAAAGAAGAGGTCACGCAGGTGGCAGCGCACTTCCAGATTGACCTGGAGCAGGCACAGGTGTACAGGCGCGAGCAAGCCGAGGAAATCCGACGGCTCCGAAAGCCGCTGGAACGACTGGCTCCTTCTGCGCACCCACCCGTGCCCAAGCCAATGCCTTCGGCACAGCGCGGTCTGTCCGCTGATCGTCTGCCCCCGGAGCAGCGCATCAAGTGGCGGTTGCTGATCAACCATCTGAACGCGTTGACCCGGACGCAACGGGAGATCGTTGGTGTCCTCGTTGCCTATGAGGGAACGAGTTTTTCCGCCGAGCAAATCGGTGCCAAACTCCAGCGTGCGCCCGGAACCATTCGCAAGAATGTGCCGGACGGATTGATTCACTTTGGCCTGATTACCAGGACCAAAAGAGGGAACCAGCCCACAGTTTATACGTCCGTCGTGAAAACGTTCCTGCGCACCGAGTTTGCGGGCTATGAGGAGGCACTGTTGACGGCGCTCATGGGGGCACTGTAACAATGGAGCAAGCGGCTAACAGCACGGACATCAGAGAACAGATGGCCGTTCTCCTCTCCCTGGATGACGAGCGCCGGGAAGATATTCTCACCGGGCAAATCCCGCTGGAGGAACCTGACCAGCGCCAGATGGAAGTCTATCTCTTGCAGTTGCAGAACCAGATGGCCCAGGCATCGGCTGCCGCAGATCGCATCGCACGGGAGCAGAGTTTTGCGTTGTACCAGGAGGGGAAGCGGGCGAACACGCTGCGGCGACACCGGGCCGATCTCGGCTGCTTTATGCGCTATCTCGATGCCGCTGGCGTTCCGATGACGACCACCTGTCGCCTCCTGGGAACCCACATGATCGAGGAACCCGTCCTCTGGCGCTATGTTACCGTCGGGCTCGTTCTCGGCTTCCGCAAGTGGCAGCTTGCGACCGGCTATGCCATCGAGAGTGTGAACGCACGTCTCTCGACCGTCAAGACCTATGCGGGACTGGCGAGTCGAGCAGGCGCTATTTCAGCCGAGGCATTGCTCTACATCATGCAGGTGAAGCGCGTGCGCCTGGCCGACGCTGAGCAGATTGACGAACAACGCCCGGTCAGCCGCATCGGCAAAAAGCAGGCCGAGCCGGTCCTGCTCGACGCAGCTCATCTCCAGCGCCTCTTTCCCGCACAGCCCCAGACTGCTCAGGAATGGCGCGATCTGCTCGCGCTGCGCTTCCTGTACGACATGTCCTTGCGACCGAGCGAGGCCATCCGGGTCACGGTCAACGATATTAACCTGCAGGAGGGGACCATGGCGGTCTATCGCAAAAAGACACGGCTGCGCCAGCGCCTCCCCCTGTCGAAGGGAACGTTGCTGGCCCTTACGAACTATCTCCCACTGGTTGAGGAGATATATAAGGAGCGGTTTGGGGACCAGTATCCCCGACTGGCGCTCCTCATTCGTACCCGTAAGGATGGAGACCTGGACGACCACCTCACACTGTCAGCCAACACCGGCCCCATTATCGCCTGGAGTACACAGGCGATGCATAGCCGGGTGCGCGAGCTTGGCGCACGCATAGGCATTCAGAACCTCTATCCGTATTGTGCGCGGCATCAGTGGGCGCAGGGCGTGGTCAAGGCCAAAAACGACATTGTCACTGCCACCAAATTCGGTGGCTGGCGCGCCGATTCCAAAATGCTCTCGCGCTATTATGGGGACGAAGAGATTGTCTCCTCCGTGCATCTGCCCTGGGAATAACCGGAGGGGTAAGAGGGGGTATCGTCTGTTTGCGGGGAAAACAGACGCGAAGGAGAGTTCAGAGAAAAGAACGCCTCATGTGACTACGCTACGGGTCTTCAAGCTCTGTTGTTCTGGTTCGCAGTGGACGCAGGTGCCCTTGCGGAGGAATTTGCTTCATACTCCTGATAAGGCCGTAGAGAGTGAATGGTCGTCAGCATGAGTTATGAGCGTAAAAGTTTGGCTTACTCACAACGAATAAGAGAGGGAACAGCCGATCAGTCACGGCTGAACCTGATGTAGGGGCGGAATGGGAGCATGCCTTCTGGTCGGTCGCTGAGGCGGCCCAGACTGATCGTGTAGATCGGCGAATTACCCTCTCTCCACCTGTATTTGAAGTATGGCCCGTAGGACGTTTCTGTTGACGCCTCTTCCTTGAGACTGAGCGGGATAGCCGTGCGTTTCCGCAGACATTCCGCGATCTCTGGATGCACTGCTTGCAAGACGTCCGGGGGAACAGGTATCCCTTTCTCATGTTCCCAGTATAATGCGTATGCCAGCTTGATGATCTCCGGCCTGAAGCCGCTCTTGTGAACGTAGAAGGACTCAATCCAGCCATTGCCTCGCGTGATCGCTGCCCGGATCTCCTGTAGCCGAGCGTCATAGCTGGCAAGTTGGTCTCGAGCAGCTTGTGCGTGTCCAGTGATCTGCACCTGGTCCACCTCGACATCCCCGGCAGGCTGTTCGCGCAGCATGTCCTGGATCTCGTCAACGAACGTATCCGGGGCCAGCAAATCCCGTGCCAGGCTGAGCGCTGCCCGCGCAGCCTGGAGGCGAGCCGTTACCCGCCTGCGCCGAAACCAGAGAAAAGTGGATTCAATATGATCCTGATGAAAATAATCCTCATAGCGAACAGCTAAGAATCCTCGCATGGCCTCATCCTCGGCTTCGATGCGGGCCGCCAGGTCCTGAAGAGATGCTAGCGCTTGCAGCTCCTGCGTGAACAGGACAAGCTGTTCTTCAAGCTGCTCTTTCGCCTCCCGCGCTGCTTGAAATTGCACATCGAGCGGGTGCTTTTTGCCTGGTCGGAACGCAATGCGCCCTGCTCCGCTGGATTCGATCCGGCGCTGAGACTTTGACTTCCGGGAATGACTCATGATAGCCCCCTCGTGAGATTAGTTATGATCATAGTATACTCTTTTGCTCACAACTAATACAACTGGTAGTCGCTCAAGCCAACTGATGCCACGTCATCTGATGGCCTTTGAGGTTGATAGCGACTACCTTGACAGCAAGAAGCAAAAGGTGAGAGGCACGCAGGGGGTTCAGCGCAATGCCACCGGTGGCATTGCGCTGAACCCCCTGCGTGCCTCCGGGACAACCATTCCTCCAAGCCATCCGACATGCTATCATTGAGATCGTTCGAGCATGGCTCAGACAGTGCGGTCCAGCAAGACTCGCTAGACCTTCTCTTTGCCTTTTCCCCGGTGAGCCGGGTTGCGCCGCAAGCGCAGTGTCTGATGCTGTTTCCTGGGAGCGCGAATGCATGGGTTAGGACGCCGGTACTGCTTGTATTCGTGGCCGCCATACGGCAGGAATGATCTCCTCTTCGTACCCGTCAGAGCGTGGCGAAAAGATGTTTTTGCTTTGCACAACAGCAAGCGCGGCCTGTTCATCGCTCAGAAGCATCATAAATGTACTGAGCCACCAATCCGCTTCGGGTACGGACTGCCCCCTTACTATGCAAAAATCCTTGCAGTACCAACCGTGTTCTATCACCCGTACTCGGCGCTCCCGTTGCTTCGCCGGATCACGTCTGAGTCGGTATACTCGTTGTTCATTCGCATAGCGTACGCTGGATACGTCGAGAAAGCCCTGCTGCTCCAGTAATGCATACGTCTCGTCCCCGAGGAAAAGCTTTAAAGTATTTTCGGCTCTCACGGAGGGTATCAAGCCGTCACCCTGGTCAACGATATCTCCGACCCGCAAGATATCGGCGAGCCCAATCCCTGGGACAGTTGGTGTCGTTTGTCGCTGCCTGCCGGACGTTGGTCGGCGATCAAGACGGTAATGGTCTGGTGGCTGCCCGACGAGTGGGAACCCACCTAACCGCGCCACCTCAGCGGCAAGAGCATAGCCTGCCCAACCAGCGACGCCGCCGATCATTTCCGCCTCAGTATGGCGGTGTCGGGAAGCGAAGGCGACGACACCCGTAGCGGTGCCACCATTGCCTATGCCGAGACGAAGCAGCACGATATGGTATGGTTGCGTTTGGACGCGGGTATCAGCTTGTTCAATATGCCATGTACCGCGTAGTCCGGGCCATTGCTGCCGGGTAGCAGTCAGAAGCGGCGACACAGTGCTTGTATGAACAGTACTCTGCTCCCTCGTAGGCGTACCCGTCGCAAGGAGGCTACCGAAGTCAGTATGGAAACAGCTGCGTTGGTTCTGGTTAAACGTCCACACCGGACAATCGCATGATAGTACTCCGCTGCGGCGATCAGCTAAGACACGATACCAGCTATGCGGTCGCGACGACGACTCAATAGTAATGACGAGGCTATAATCACCTCGGGCTAAACTTCTCGGCATGGTGTGCTCCTTTCTGAGATGGAGTGCAGCCGTACCAGCGCCCCCACGCTGGCATCTTGCTAGCCGCCCGCAACACGGGCGACGATCAGCAGTGATTCCGCATCGGGATGGAACTCCGACACCCGTTCCGGTGGCTGCCCAGGCGCGACCGCGAACACGCTGCGGTTCTGTTCAGCTGCCTGCTCGACGAGACGCTGGGCGGCCTGGACGGCGTACTGTTCGTCCGGCTCCAGCTCGCCGAGAGCCGCAAGGCTGGCAATACGGGGGAATTGGACAGCGGCGTCACCGCTCTTCCCCATCACTCTGATTTGCCCGATTCCGAGGATGGTCGGGCTGAACGTGCCGCGCTGGCAGCGTTCTTTCCAGGCTCGCTCCAGTTCGGCGGTTGAGATAGTAGCCATGGTCTACGTTCCTTTCTGGCTGTTCGTGAGGGGTACCGTTTTCCCCTCTCGTCTCTCTATTCTTTTTGAGCATTAGGAAAGTGGAAGTGCCTTACACTTAAAAAGATGGGATTACAGAAATGTAGTATAATTACTTTATGGATTAGTATAAGAAGGAATGTCGCACAATACGAGATCGGTATCTGTGGGTGCGAAGCAACTGGTGCCGCAGACAGAGGGTCTACCTTCCCTCTCAGGTTGAGGATCGGTTCGGAAAGCTTCTGCATGGGAAAGCGCTGATCGTACCTGAAAGCTATAGAAATTGATGGCAGCGACTGGCACCGTGATGGTGTTCGAGTACAAGATCGCGATGAGTGTCTAAAGGGCAAGGGGTGGCAAGCCGATTCCAAAATACTCTCGCGCTACTACGGGGACGAAGAGATTGTCTCTTCAGTGCATCTGCCATGGGAAGAACGGAAAAAGGCAATACCAGGAAGGCAGCGAAAGAAAACACGACAGACGGATACTCTGGCTCACTCTTTGCCTCTCTCCCATGCCTGGAAACTCCTGCTTTCAATAACGATGAGAGCAAGAGATGTGGTTTGAGTCGTTCTACACCGCTATCAGAATATACTTGACTGCTGGCAGCAAGCGCGAATAAAGCTACTCATACACTCATCTTCTTCCTTCCAGCATTCCTTCCTTTCATTAAATGGTTTTCTGTCCACGATCATATCATTCATACTATATCATATCTTGTAATGAATGGAATGATATGGTATGATTTGATAAGAAAGATGAACGACTGCGACGAGGAGAAACCCATGGCTCTTGATCCATCACTCCCAAAGGATTCTGAAAAGGCACAGCAGGTTCTGGAGGCATTGGTCATCAAAGACCAGGACGAGCGGATTTGCCGTTATCCTACCTGTCCTGAACGCCGAAAAATTTCAGAGAAAGGAGGAAAACCACCAGTATATTGTGACAATCCGTTGCATACGCCTCAAAGAAATTTGCGAGCACGAAACTACCTCGAAGACCTCGCCAAAGGTCTTTCGCCCGTCGTCTTAGAAACAGAGCAACCGGTCACGTCTGTGGTGGTTCAATCTCTGCGGGGACACGTTTTGACTTCGCTGGATCGGTTTTCTGATCATCTTGGCCTCTACGTCGCAGCACTGAGAGAGTTGACCGACCCGGATATTGCAGCGGCACAGATCGAGGCTGCGCAGCATCGAGCGGACGCGTTGATCGCAGCAGCCCAGGAGAAGGTTGAGACAGAACGCTCCCTTCGTCTTTCGGCGGAAAACTCGCGTGATACAGCACAGAGAGATGCCCAGGCCGCTCGTGATGAAGCTGCCCTCGCTCTTGAGAAGATGCATGAGTCTGAAACACGCGCACAGCAGCAACAGGAAGCAGATGCACTCCAGATCGCGACCCTGCAAGAGGAACATGAGCGGGTCATTGAAACGATTCATGCGGAAGCACAACAGCGGGTAGAAGAAATACAGCGACAGGCTGATCAGGATATGACGCGAGCACATGACGCCACAGCCACAGCCCAGGAGGAAGCACAGAATGCCAGGATGCGTACTCATGACGCAGAGACAGAGGCCCGGATGCAGATTGAGCGTGCTAACCTCCTCGTAGCAGAAGCCCAGGCAACGCTCCGTCGCGAACAAGAGGAGGTGCTACGCCTCAGGCAAGAGCGCGATGATGCGGCAACCGAGGCGCACACACGCGCAGATGCAGATCGCCATGAGATCCTCCAACTCCGAACGGCGCTGACACAGGCCATCGCGGATGGTCGCACACGTGCTGAAGACGATCGAACCGAGATGCAACGACTCCGCCAGAGTGTGGATGCTGCCACCAGGCGAGCAGATGAACTTGCGCGGGCAAATGATGCGCTACGGACGCAGTTGCTAGAAGCACGCCAAGAGAAGCCTGAGGAGCAGATAGGCAGGCATGACCCTCTTCTGTCATGAGCGGCAGCGTGCGAAGCACATTCATAAGCGAGTAGTGACGTAGCGAAAGAGACAAAGAGAACAGGAGGAGCAAGGACATGATGGAAAAAACAACCCTGGAGGATGCATACATTGAATTGGAAGGCATCGGAGGATTCTCTCAGATGGGCCAGCTCGTTCTTTCTCAAGACGAGAAAGGGCGAATCGAGCTTTCTCCGCGTGCCCAATACGAGCTGCTGGAGTTCCTGTATAAGCGCCGCAATGCGCTCTATCGGGCAACCCACCTTCGCTTTGGAGCAGAAGATGTTCCCGAATGGATTCGAAGTGGGTATGCCGCCACACGGATCGTTGATGCTCCATCTCTGGAACCGGAGAGGAAAGAGACAGACAGATGGAGCCAGTAGCGAGAAGCCGGTACGAGGAACTGTTAGTGTGCGCAGCACAGCAACACCTGACACCTGAACACGTTGTTGCGGCGCTTGCTTTGCTCATTGACTTCAACGATGCCTATGTCAAGCGTCGAGCCAGGCGTCGACAGCAAACCTATGTTGATGCCTTCCTGCTCAACGTTGCGCCAGCATTGGCTCTCGCCATTGCTTTGCTCCAAAAGGACAAGGGGAATGAACTCGACCAGGCACCTGAGGAGACCTGAGTTAGGAGATCACGAATGAACGATGCTCGCACAATGCCATCATCTCCGGTACCCTGGCAATCGCTCAATGCGCGCCAGCAAGATTATGTCACGGCTATTTACCGCGCTGATCAGGAGGTTGAGGCGGCGGAACGCTCCCTCTGGAGTCACGGAGGACGACCACGGCCCGCAGAAGAGTGGCGCTGGATGCTCTATGTCAACCTCGACGGGCATGATTTGCCGGTCAAACGGCATCTTGCACTGACACAACAGATCTCCGAAGGGACCGGCTCTACGCTGGAGGCGCTCGAACGGCGCGGGCTGATTGAGGTTCGCTACGATATCGACACCTACAACGGACGGAAGATCCTGACCAATGAACCCATTCCAGCGATCCAGATCACCAAAGCAGGACGCGCCCTGGTGCGCAATGCACTCAATGTTCCTTCGGGCAAACAGATTGTGGGAACCCTTCAGGAATGGCACTGGCATGCCCTTGCGAAGGCGTACACCGCCGGAGAACACGGCGTGCGCGAAGAGGGTCCTGGCTATGGCCGGATCGGATGGAATACCTGGCTGCGCCTCAGAGATTACCAGATTCACCAAGTTGAATACCCACTCATTAAAGATGGCGTGAGCATCACCGCCTGGGGAATCGGGTATTACGAGCGCACCTTTGCCCGCTACCACGAACTGTATCCCGATGTGGCCGCACCAGAGCCGAGAGAGCAGCATGATGCCCTGGAGCCGTTTGTCGGGGTTCTCCAGGATCACCGCACCTGCTGTGCCTGCGGCGGCGAGTATCTCGTCACGGTGACCCGAAGCTTTCGGCAGGACCGGAAATGGGCCTGGAGCGTCGAGGATCAGGTGAGCCGTATCCCCGGACGAGTCACGAGCAAGTATGGCGAGGTTGAGCAATGCCTTTGTCAGGAGGAGGAGATCCAGGAGATGTCTGCACCATTCCTGGCGCTCCTTGAGCGGCTCGTCGAGCAGGGCTGGCAGGTGAGCTTTCCGCACCATTATTGGATCGACTATCTTGATTACCTGGTTGGAGGGGTGTCATTGGAGAGAGAGCGGCGCTGGTATGATCCGGAGCTGGCAAAAGCAAAAGTGTTGCCGCTCCTGGATGACACCGAGATGGACGATATTCGCAACGTTGTGAAGGGCGACATGCGGTACTGCTGGAATGAGCACGAAGGGCGTGGCAGCATCTATCCGCAGGGGCTGAGCGGAGGCCTGAGTATGCGACCGGTCGCCATCACCTGCGCAAAGGAGGCCAACAGATGATCGGAGAGCAAGAGCTGAGCCGGCTCATACAACGTCTTCGCCACTATCATCGGGCCGTTACTGCAACCAGAGCGGGCTTGCATCAACTTCAGACACCAGAGGCACAGGATCAGTTGGAGCAGCGGCTGCAGGCAGCCTATGCCATCAAAACAGAACTTGAAGAAGAGGTCAGCGGCTTTTTGCTTGATGCCCGTCTCCTCTTAGAGGCCGAGCTGAGACGATTGGAAACAGTCCGGGCGCAAAGCAGAGAGCGGCAGAGCGCAGAATGAGACCAACAACGATAAGGGGCGCGGTCTCTCACGCAATCGAGATCT
>Ga0307374_10015917_pt1 | contig 10057 bp, 8 predicted proteins | sample OX3MG_FD_202532 | JGI IMG/M metagenome (GOLD analysis project Ga0307374, IMG submission 202532) | Soil microbial communities from Risofladan, Vaasa, Finland - OX-3 | ecosystem: Environmental > Terrestrial > Soil > Coastal area > Acid sulfate soil | place: Finland: Risofladan, Vaasa | collected...
AAAGCTGCCCTGCCCGTTGATGATCTCCGGCAGCCGCTGCAGGACCGTGCGGTTGATCTCGATGAAGGCCGCATCGCGCGAACCCCAGTCGTGAACCATCGCCTGCTTCACCGTCCGCGAGGTGGTGAGCGGCCCCGGCGTGAGCAGCAGCGGGTCACCCGTTTCGGAAGCGGCGTGGTTGATCCGGCTTGGCGTCATGGGGGCGAAACCTCCGTCGGGAACTGCCGATCACGCTGCCCAGGGCTTTGACATTGGTCAAATAGTTAGTTTAGATGGGATTGATAGATATAATCTATATCAGCCCCGGCGGCGGATGATGAACACGACCCTGCTTCGCGCCTTCCACCGTGTCGCCCAGGCGGGCAGCTTCACCGGCGCCTCCCGCGCGGCCGCGATCAGCCAGCCCACGCTGTCCGCCCAGGTGCGCGCGCTGGAAGCCAGCTACGGCGTCAGCCTGTTCAACCGGCACGGGCGGAAGATCACGGTCACGCCGATCGGGCAGAGCCTGATGGCGATCACCACGCGCCTGTTCGCGGCGGAGGACGAGGCGCGGGACCTTCTCGCCGGCGCGCTCACGCTCACGCGCGGGCAGCTCCGCGTATCGGCCGACAGCCCGACCCATGTGATGCCGCTGCTGGCGGTGCTGAAACGGAAGCATCCGGGCCTCACCTTCTCGCTGCGGATCGGCAATTCGTCGGACGTGATCCACCGGGTGCTGGATTTCGAGGCCGATGCTGGCGTGACGGCGAAACAGACGTCGGACCCGCGCATCCGCAGCCTGCCCATCCGCAGCGACAAGCTCGTGCTGTTCGTGCCGAAGCGCCACCCGTGGGCACGGCGCCGCAGCGTGGCGATGGGCGAACTCGCCGGCTGCGACCTCGTGATCCGCGAACGCGGCTCGATCACGCGAGAGGTGTTCGAAACCCGGCTGGCCGAAAGCGGCGTCCGCCCCGGCCGGCTGATCGAGGTTCAAACCCGCGAGGCGGTGCGCGAGGCGGTGCTGGCCGATTTCGGAATCGGCATCGTGTTCGAAAGCGAGCTCGGCCAGGATGCGCAAACCCACCCGCTGGACGTCCGGGGCGTCAATCTTCTCGTCACGGAATATCTCATCTGCCTGGAGGAACGCCACGCCCTGCCGCTGGTGCGGAGCATCTTCGATATCGCCCGCGACGCGCTGGAAGGCGAGCCGCCGCCAGGCCCGGCTCCCGGGGCGTAGCGCGAAGCGGGCGAACCGCTCACGGCAGGATCGAATCGACGAACGGCGCCCGCGAAAGCGCGACGGCGCCGCCCGCCGTAATGAGCACCTGCTGCTCGAGCTTGACGCCCTCCCCGCCGCCGACTGCGCCAATATAGCTTTCGACCGAAACCACCATGTGTTCCTCGAACACGCCGTCATAGCCCCACCCGGCAAAATCCTGGGCGTACGGAAGAGAGGGGTATTCATCGACCAGGCCGACCCCATGCACCAACGCCATGTAGCGGTTGGCGACGAACTCCTCGGGCACCGCCCAGCAGCGCTCGCCGAATTCCCGGAACGAGAGGCCGGGGCGCAGGAGGTCGGTGTTGAACAGCACCTGCTCCTCGGCCAGCGCATGCAGCCGGCGTTGCTCGCCCGTCGGTTTGCGCCCCGGGCAGACGTAACTCCGCGAGATGTCGGCGAGATAGCCGTTCGGTCCGACCATGTCGGTATCGAACCCGACCATGTCGCCCGCCTGTATGACGCGGTTGCCGCATTCCTGGAACCATGGGTTGGTGCGCTCGCCCGCGGCCAGCAGCCGGCACTCGATCCACTCGCCGTCATGGGCGATGTTGGTCTCGTGCAGGATGCTCCAGAGCTGGTTCTCGGTCATTCCCGGCTCCAGCGCCGCGCGCATCCGATCCACGGCGATGTCGCAGACGTCCATGGCCAGGCGCAGGCACCGGATTTCCTCGGGTGATTTGACCGCCCGCGCCTGCTCGATCGGCTCCTGGGCGTCGAACAGGCTGATGCCGCGTGCGAGCAGGCGCTCGGCTCCCCAGGGTTCGCAGCGGTCGATCGCCAGCCGATGGTTGGCCCCTCCGTGCGTGGCGACGAGGCTTGCCACTTCCTCGGCCCAGATCGCGGCTTTTTCCGGAACTCGCGGGCCGGCGAGGAAGTAGAACCAGGGCGTGCTGGCGCGGCGCTCGTCGATGGTTGCAAAACCTTCGCTCAGATGGCGGGTGGCGGAAAAATCGAACAGCACGACCGGCCCTTCGGTGGCGATGAAGGCGTAGCGTCCGGGTGCGTGCATGGTCCAGACCGCCATGTTGCGCGTGCCGGTGGCATAGCGGATGTTGATGGGATCGGAGAGCAGCGCCGCGGCATAGTCCCGCCGGCGGAGTTCGGCGCGCAGGCGCTCGAGGCGGAAGCCGCACAGCGCGCCCTGATCGATCTCCGCCATGCGTGCAGCAAGATCCAGACCGAGCGGTGCGGCCTTGCGCACGGTTTCGGCCATGCGGGGCGCCGGCCGGGCCATGCCGAGTATGCGGCTTTGCGATCCTGTGCGCGGCGGTGGTTCGGCAGGTTTGCTCATGTCTGCTCCGTGCGAACGATCATCGCGTGGTGCTCGGAATGGGTGCGACGGCGGCGAGCTGGTGCAGGGGTATATGGCAGGAGATGATGTGCCCACCCCCGGCATCGCGCTCCGGCGGAACCTCGGTGTCGCAGATCGGCCCCAGCTTGCGCGGGCAGCGGCTGGCGAAACGGCAGCCGCGCGGCGGATTGGTGAGGCTCGGGAGTTCGCCGGAGAGGCGGATGCGCCGGCCGCCCTGCTCCGGATCGGGCGTCGGCACAGCGGAAAGGAGCGCTTCGGTATAGGGATGGTAGGGAGGGGCGTACAGCGCCTCGGTCGGCCCGACCTCCATCACCCGGCCGAGATACATCACCACAACGTGGTCGGCGATGTAGCGCACGAGCGAGAGGTCATGGCTGATGAACACCATCGTGGTGCCGCTCTCGGCCTGGATCGAAAGCAGGAGATTGACCACGGTGGCCTGGACCGAGACATCGAGCGCGGAAGTGGGCTCGTCGGCGATCAGCACCTCCGGCCGGCCGGCGAAAGCGCGCGCGATGGCGATGCGCTGCTTCTGGCCGCCGGAAAGCTGGCGTGGCAGGGAATGTCGCGCCGATGCCGGCAACTGCACCATTTCGAGCAGCCGCCGCACACGCTCCTCGATCTCGCCGCGGCGGCGGCCGATCCCGAACTTGCGCAGCGCCCGGGCGATCGGCCAGCCCACCGGAAACGACGGGTTGAGCGTGCCGTCCGGGTTCTGGAATATCATCTGGATGGCCGCCACCTGCGCCGGCGTGCGCTGCTGCACCGTGCGGCGCGCCACGTCCGCGCCGGCGAACCGGAGCACCCCGCCGGACGCGGCTTCGAGGCCGGCAAGGATGCGGGCAAAGGTCGATTTGCCGGAACCTGATTCGCCGACGATACCGAGCACCTCACCGCGGCAGGCGGTGAGGTCGAGGCCGTCATTGGCCTTGATGACGCCGCGACGCACGCGATAGCTGCGCATCAGCGATCGGGCTTCGATGATCGTCTCGCCGCTGCCGCCGGCAGCAGCGGTGGAAAGCCCGGCCGGCGAAGGCGGGATGGTTTCCGCCCAGCGCAGGCAGCGCGCGCGGTGGCCGGCGTCGGTTTCGGCGAGCGGAACCGGCGACACGTCGCAGGTCCCGGGCAGGGCGAGCGCGCAGCGCGGCAGGAAGGCGCACCCGCGGCGCGTCGCACCAGGCGCCGGCAACGTGCCCGGGATCGGCAGCAGCGGGAAATCACGCTTGCTCATGCCCATGCGCGGGATCGCGCGCAGAAGGCCGCGCGTGTAGGGGTGGCGCGGCGATGCGAACAGCGCCGCGGTTCGGGCTTCCTCGACGAGTTCGCCCGCATACATCACGCCGATGCGCTCCGCGACGCGCGCGATGAGGCCGAGATTGTGCGAGATGTAAAGAAGCGCGGTGCGGTATTTGCGGCGCAGCTCGTCGATCAGGTCGATCACCGCCGCCTCGACGGTGACGTCGAGCCCTGTGGTCGGTTCATCGAGGAGCAGGAGCGAGGGGTTGGCGAGCAGCGCCATCGCAATGACCACCCGCTGCTTCTGGCCGCCGGAAAGCTGGTGCGGGTAGCGCCGGAGGATCGACTGCGGGTCCGCCATATGCACGTCGGCCAGCACCTCCTCGGCGCGGGCGAAGGCGTCCCGGCGCTCCATTCCCTGATGCAGCATCGGCACCTCGATAAGCTGGCGGCCGACGGTCATGGAGGGATTGAGGGCGCTGTCCGGCTCCTGATAGACGATCGCGATGCGCGTGCCGCGCACGCGCGTGAGCTCGGCCTCCGTCGCGGTGACGAGGTCGCGGCCTTCGAACAGAATCCGGCCGGCAGTGATCACGCCGCTGCGGCCGAGATAGCGCATGATCGCCATCACCAGCGTGCTCTTGCCGCAGCCTGATTCGCCGACCACGCCGAAGCTTTCGCCGGCGCCAATCGTGAGCGAGAAATCGGGCAGCGCCACGAGGTGACCGCGAGACGTGTGATAGGCGACGCGAAGATTGCGGATCTCGAGCAGCGGCGCCGGCGCGGGCGATGCGGCGGAGTGTGGCGGGGCGGCGAGTGCCGTCTCAGTCGGCATTCGCGAGCTCGTTCAGGCCGTCGGCCAGAAGATTGAAGCCGAGCACAAGAGACACCAGCGCCAGGGCCGGAAACAACGCCATCTCCGGATAGACCGTGAGCATCGGCGTTCCGAGCTGGACCATGCCGCCCCAGTCCGGCGCGGGCGGCGGAATGCCGAGGCCGAGGAAGCCGAGCGTGCCGATCGTCATCGTCGTGTAGCCGAGCCGCAGACAGAAATCCGTTATCAGCGGCCCGCGGCAGTTGGGCATGATCTCAACCACCATGATGAACAGGCTGCTCTCGCGCCGAAGGCGCGCCGCGGCGACGAAGTTCTGCCGTACGAGGTGGATCGTGAGCCCGCGCACGATCCGCGCGATCGCCGGGGCCGAGATCATCACCACGGCGACGACGATGTTCACGGCGGAGGCGCCGATGGCGGCGATCAGCACGACGTAGAGGACGACCACCGGAAAAGCGAGGATGACATCGGACAGCCGGCTGATCACGCCGTCGATGAAGCCGGGGTAGTAGCCGGCCACCAGCCCCATGGTCGCGCCGACCAGATAGGCGGCGATGACGGAGATCGGCGCCAGCGCCAGCACGATCCGCGCGCCCCAGATCAGGCGTGAAAGCGTGTCGCGGCCGAGCGCATCGACGCCGAGCAGATGCTGCGCCGTCGGCCCGGGATGGGCGATGGCAAGATAGTCCTGTGCGGTGGGCGAGGGCAGCGGCAGGAGCGGCGCCACCAGCGCGAGGATCACCCAGAACAGGATGATGCCGAGCCCGACCATCGCCACCGGCGAGGTGGGCAGGCGGCGGAGCAGGCCCGGCGGCTTCGTTTCGATCGCCTCGATGCGGGCGGCGAGAGCGGTGGCCGCATCGGCCGGGGCGCGAACGGGCGCGGGCCTCATCCGCGCACCTGCGGATCGAGCAGCCAGTAGCCGAGGTCGCTCAGGAACTGCGTCCCGATGGCGATGGCAAGCGCGATCAGTGTGGCCGCCTCGATCAGCGCGATGTCGCCGAACAGCGAAGCCTGCAGCAGCATGCGGCCGAAGCCCGGATAGGCGAACACCGTTTCCGTGACGACAACGCCGCCGATGAGGAAGTTGATCTGCAGGAGAATGACCGTGAACGGCGTGATCATGGCGTTGCGCAGGGCGTGGCGCATGATCACCCGCCGCCGAGGCAGCCCCTTGAGGATGGCGGTGCGGATGAACGGCCTGCCGAGAACCTCGATCATCGAGCTGCGCACCATCCGCGCGACGTAGCCGGAATCGTAGAGAACGAGCACCGCGACCGGAAGGGCGAACTGGCTGGCGAGCGGCCAGCCGGTGCCGGGCGAGAGCGGCGAGGTCCCGGGCAGCACCTTCAGCCACACCGCGAACAGCGCCGTGAGGATGACGCCGAGTGCATATTCCGGCATCGAGGTCATGGTGATCGACGTCACCGAGAGCACGCGGTCAAGCAGGCTGCCCGGCCGCATGCCGGCCAGAATGCCGAGCAGCATGGACAGCGGCACGATGATCGCGAACGCGATGCCGGCAAGGATGGCGGTATTGGCAAGCCGGTTCCAGATGATGTCGTTCACCGGCTCGCGGAACAGCGTGGAGTAGCCGAAGTTTCCGAAATAGCGCGAGCCGCGCGGATCGGCGATGTTGAGGCCGAGGGCTGGGTCATCGAGCGGATCCTTGCGCAGCCCGAGCAGCACCCCGCCCCAGCGCAGGTAGCGGACGACCAGCGGATCGCCCAGATGCAGCTTCCGGTACAGCATCCGAACCTGCGAGGGGAGCGCATAGGCCCCGAGCGTTTCGCGTGCGACGTTGGCCGGCGAGAACTGGGTAAGAGCGAAGACCAGGAACGACGCCGCAATCAGCGTCAGCACAAGTGCGATCAGACGGCGGATCAGGAAGTACGGCATGGCCTGCCGCGGCGAAATCGGGTCACGTTGCGGGAACGGCCGGAATTCGCGAACGGCAAACCGGTGCCGGAACACACCGTTCCCGCGCCCGCAGGCGGGGCGGGGGTCCGGCGGCTGTCCGGCACAGGCGCCGCGCGCTTCATGCCGTCATGGCGAGCTTGTTGCCGAAGATGTAATTGCTGGGGTGCATCACGAAGCCCTGAACCTTCTTGTCCATGAATGTGAAGGCTTCGGCGAACATCGGCTGGGCCATCGGCCCGTCCTGCTGCAGGATTTCCTGCAGCTTCTGCATCACCGCGGCGCGCTTCTTCGCTTCAAGGATGCCGCCCGCCTGATTCAACAACCGGTCGAATTCCGGATTCGAATAGCCGGTCTCGTTCCACGGCACGCCGGTGCGGTAAGCAAGGTTGAGCAGCATCACGCCGAGCGGGCGATGGTACCAGATGGTGCAGCCGAACGGCACCTTCGTCCACACGTTCCAGTATTCCGCGCCGGGCATGATGTTGAGCTTCACCCTGGCACCGATCTCCTTCCATTGCTCGATCGCCGCCTGGGATTCGGCGACGATCCAGGCATTGTCCGCAGGTGTCGCAAGCTCGGTGTCGAACCCGTTCGGATAGCCGGCTTCCGCCAGCAGCTTCTTGGCCTTCGCAATGTTGCGCACGATGTCCGGCACCTTGCCGTAGTCGGGCAGCACCGGCGCCACGTGGCAGTCCTGGCCAAGCGTGCCGAGGCCCCGCACCGCGGCAGCGATGAAACTGGCGTTGTCGAGGCCGAGCCGCATCGCCATGCGCACCCTGGGGTCGCTCCACGGCTTCTGGTCAACATGGAAGCGAAGCACGCCGGTCTGCGCGCTGCCGACCGTGTAGAGCTTGAGGAAAGGCATCGCCTTGAGCGCGGGGTATTGCGCCGGGTCCGTGACAACAAGCCCGTCGACCTGGTGTGACGCCATGGCGGAAATGGCGGTCGCCGGATTGTCGCCGAGGTCGATGAACCGCATCCCGTCGAGATGCGGGTCGCCGCCCCAATAGCCCTTCACCGCACGCACGGCGGCGATCTTGCCGATCTGGTACTCGGTCATGGTGAAGGCGCCGGTGCCCTGCGACCCGGTGCCGAACACGCCCTTGTCTCCCGGATAGAGCATCAGGGCCGGGTAGTGGAAAAGGTATTCGGGAATCGCCACCTGCGGCACCCTGCCGTTGAGGCGGATGGTGTGGGAATCGATCTTTTCGATGGCGCTGGCATCCCACCACACGAGCTTCGTTTTCGGCTTGCCGTTCTTGTCCGTCCCGTCCGGCACCGGCTTCAGCAGGAAATCCTTGATCAGGCCGATGAACGACGAACCCACTGCCGGATCCGCCAGGCGCTTCAGGTTCCACAGCACGTCATCGGCGGTGAAATCCTGGCCATTGTGCCACTTGACGTTCTTGCGGACGGAAAGGGTCCAGGTCTTGAGGTCCGAGGATGCCTCCCACTTTTCCAGCAGATAGGGATGGGTGACGTTGTTTTCATCGGTTAACGTCAGGTATTCGCAGACCTGGCGCGTGACGTTGGCGTCGTACCCGCCCCAGGAGTAGGTCGCCGGATCCTTGAGCGACTTCACCTGCGTGCCGAGGCGGAGCGTGCCGCCCCCGGGCATCGCGGCCGCCGCGGAGCCGATGATGCCGGTGCCGAGCGGTTCGCCCACAAAGGCATAGGCGGCGGGCGCCGCCATGCCGACGAGCACGGCATAGCGCAGGAACTCACGGCGGTTGATCCGGCCCGCCGCAAGATCACGCTTGAGCAGAGCGATGTTCCGATCCTGGTTCTTCGACGACATCGGCGCCTTTTCCTTTGTTTTCGTTTTGTTCCCGTGCGGGCAAGCGACTATGGCGCATTCGTTGAAGCGCCTCCCTCCTCGCATGTTATCCCCCGGCAACGGCGGAAGTCATGCGATTTCGGGCGCATGGCGGGAGGAGATGGTCCGCCGGCGTGGCGGCGGCGTATACCGCCGCCACAACGCGCCGCTCAGTCGCGGCTTACGCGTCTACACGTCGGGGCAGAAGCGCGGTGTCACCGAGCCAATCAAGCGCGAGTTGCGGCGACGCTCGGCCGTCGAACCCGTCGTCGGGCACCTCAAAACAGACCACCGCATGGGCCGCAACCACCTGGCCGGCTGCGCCGGCGATACTATCAACGCCCTGATGGCCGCCGTCGGCTGCAATTTCCGCCTGCCGGGCGCCTGGCTGGCGGTTTTGTTGTGCCCCATCCAGACAATCATCCCTGCCGCCGCCAGACGAAACTCGATCCCATTTACACCTGATCCGCATACTTCACAGACGACAACGTAGGGCTGCTACAGGCGTTCACCAGCGCACTCCCCAACGAGGTGAGGCAGAATGTGGCATCTTCCGTTATGATAGTCGGCATCTGCGGTATTATCGGCTGGTCTTCAAGAGCAATGTAATTTGGTTGATGCGGGCGACCCAACAGGCAGCCAACCCTGCTTAAGTTCAACGCGGACAACATAACACTTTCATCCAATACTCCGAATACGTTTGCTAACTCGACAGATGTAATAGGAGAAAAGCCAAGCGGCAATCTGCTTTCTTCGGGAGCAACCTGATAGCCAAAAATTTGATGACTCTTGGAGAGCACAACTACAGCATGATTTAGAATCTTTGCGTCGAGTGACTGCATTTCTGAAAGCAGATGAACGTAAACTTTATCAAGTTTTAGGAGGCGGTCAGAGTCCTGCAAATTGGCAAACAAATTCGCCCACATCGTGAGCATGTCATCGTTGTCTTCTATGGCGATCTTTTGCAGCGCGGGCATTAAAAGACTCGGTGGGATCGGTCTTCTTCCGTTGCTCTTTTGCGTTTCGTTTTCTTGATGCAACTTGTCATACCAGCGAATCAAGTTTGTCTGATGCCAATGTTTTAGGTATCCCGAAGGGACATCGAGAATTGACTCTGCGAAGCCCGAAATGCCGCCGAAGCGTTCGAGAAAATCGGTGACTGCCTTGGCGGCGCCAGCAGAGATTGGGATAGGAACTAGGGTCATCTGATGCTCCCAACCTTCCTACGCGTAGGCAGCCCGTTATGTTGTGCTTAGGATCACAATTCGGACGATCGCCAGCAACCGGATCAGTTATTTGAATGGGTCCGCACCAGCGCCTTCCCCCTTCGCACGAATGCCCGCACAAGTGAGAAAGGCAGTCGTCACCTTGTTGCTCCCGTTCAACGATATAACGACGGGTGCCCCTTTGCCTGGCGTAACAGTCATTGATGCTGCCTTATCCATGACGGCGATCATCGATTGAAGGGTTTTCTTGGAGATAATTGCCGCTACCATGTTGCTCGAATTTGAGCTGATATCCAACGGATAGTCATGCCCGTCGATATCAGCAACAAGGGTGCCGGCGATATTGGCCGGCAGCGACCACTTATCATTGACGAGGCGAATTTCGATATCAGTATCGTCTGCCCGGATTGCGAAACCCTGAGCGGGTTCAATGGCGAGGCAGAGATCGGGC
>Ga0307374_10015921_pt1 | contig 10054 bp, 15 predicted proteins | sample OX3MG_FD_202532 | JGI IMG/M metagenome (GOLD analysis project Ga0307374, IMG submission 202532) | Soil microbial communities from Risofladan, Vaasa, Finland - OX-3 | ecosystem: Environmental > Terrestrial > Soil > Coastal area > Acid sulfate soil | place: Finland: Risofladan, Vaasa | collected...
CAAGCGATCGGCCGGCTCAGCGCCGAGGATGTCGGCCGCCTCGACATCGCGCTGGCGTTTGTCATGGGCCTCGCGGACTGAAGCCCATGAAAAAGAAAATCCCGAGCTTCAAAAGCGATCGTGAGGCTGCGCGGTTCGTCGCGACCGCCGATCTCTCGCGATACGACCTGTCGGGCGCGCAACTTGTGCGCTTCGAGCTGAAGCGCAAGGACCGATCGATCAACTTGCGGCTCTCGGACGCGCTGCTGTCGGCCGTGCGCCGGAAAGCCCGCCGCCAGGGCGTTCCCTATCAGCGCTTCATCCGCGTCGCGCTGGAGCGCGCGGTCCAGGCGAAGTCTTGAGGCCGGTGAGCGCTTGGTATCGCTCGGCCACTTCGACGCGGTGGCGATGCGCCGCATCTTTTTCTTACCCTCGCCCCCTGAAAGGGGGAGAGGGAAGGGTGAGGGGTAACTCTCGCGTAGCGACGGGAGGGTGAAGGCGCAACCGACGGATTCTTTACTTCCGTCACCCCGGCGAAGCTTGTCCCCGCGTAGGCGGGGAGCCGGGGTCCAGGGTCAGCGACGTGCGGTCGCCCGTTACAAGCTCTTCGGTCATGGCCGGGCTTGACCCGGCCATCCACGCCTTCAACCGTCACGCCGCGCGTAGCGCCTTCTGCACCGTTCGCGGCGCCCGGTCGATCACCAGCAGATAGGCGCGCGTCGGACCCTCGGGCTGTCGCTTGCCGTGCTCCCAATGGCGCAGGGTGTTGACGCTGAAGCCGAACCGTCCGGCGAATTCTTGCTGCGTCATGCCGAGCCGCGTGCGGATCGCGCGCACGTCGATCCGCTGCGGCACGTGAACGCGATACTTCCGCGCGTCGGCCTCGCCCCGGGCATAGGCGACGGCTTCTTCCAATCCGCGGCGGATGCTCTTCGCCACTGCCTTGCTCATCGCTTTCCCTTTCCGATGCTCTCGACCAGCAACCGCGTCAGCCGCCGGAAGTCGTTGCGCTCCGCCTGGCTCAAATTCGCCCGCACGGCCTTCGCATAGGCGGTCAGTGCGAACACCGGCAATCCGGCGCCGTGATAGAAATAGATCACTCGCGCGCCGCCGCGCTTGCCGCGTCCTTCGAGCGCCCACCGTAGCTTGCGCACGCCGCCCGTGCCGGGGATCAGGTCGCCAGCAGTCGGGTTGTACGCCAGAAAATCCACCAACGCCGCCCGCTCCTCGTCGTCCATGAGCTTGCGTGTCGCCGAGAGGAACTCCGGCGTCTCGACCACGCTGACCGGCGCCGATCTCAGCATGACGTAATGTAGTCCAATGGACCACCATGGTCAAGTCGCGTCGTGCGACGTGGCCACTGTCGTGGCCGGCATCCGCTGGGGTTAAGAATGCATATTTTGCATCATTCGAAGTGCCGCCATGACCATAGCCCGAAAGTTCTGATCTCTGGATGCCGCTTCACGCACTTGTTCCGCGAGGACCGCTGATTTTGAGCCACGCAGGTTGGCACTTGCAATAAAGGTGGCTAATCGTCGTGCCGATTTAGTGGTCAAACGCGCCTTTCCTGAGAGCACTTTCGACAGATGGCCCTGGCTCATCCCGAGCCTTGACGCAAGTTTCTGCTGGCTCAAACCCAAGCGATCCGCAACTCGTAGAGCTTCTTCTATCGCCGTTTTTGCGGTTGCAATATGCATAAAAAGCATCAAAATGCATAATATCGGAATCAATCAAGCGAAATCAGTGCAGAAGGTCCGCGCCCGAATAAATGGGGAGTTTCAGGTCCTGGAACTCCCAAATGAGGAAGCCGAAGTTATGCCCGGCATCCGGTGGGGGCTGGCCGGCGAGGTCTTCAGCCCTGCCTTCTGGGCCGCTCTTGCGTGGATGACGCCCGATGTGACCAAGGGGTTTGTTGATTGTGGAGGCACGCTCGTCGAAGAGGTCGCGTTTTGCTTACTGGGCGGTTACGGCATCACCGCTGAAGTCGCGCGAGCTGCATTCACTCGACTGCGAGAGGTGGGCGTTTTGCGGAAGTCGTATTGCCCGACAGCCGCCGAAATTGAGGATCTACTAATTAAACCGCTGGATGTATACGGCCGGCCAATCCGTTACCGGTTTCCACGCCAGCGATCCGAACGTATTTCGAAGGCAATCTACGAATTAAGCGACGACCCGCCAGGCGAGGCTGACCACCGAGCGTTTCGTGACCGGTTGATGCAACTACCTGGCGTCGGTCCGAAAACAGCATCGTGGATCACAAGAAACTGGCTCGCCAGTGATGTCGTTGCGATTCTCGATGTTCATGTTGTGCGCGCCGGCCGACTCATCGGACTGTTCCGAATGCCGTTCCAACTTCCACGCGATTATAGCCGACTTGAGTGGCGCTTTCTCGATTTCGCGCGGTGTTTGGGAGTACGCGCGGGTACATTAGACGCGCTAATCTGGAAAGAGATGAGACAGATAAGCTGGCGTCAGATTAGGAGCGCGGCTTAGCGCGCGCTTTTCCGGAGGTCAGCGCGATTTCGCGGAGCACAAATTATTAGTCCAAATAATTGGACTAATCATTACGTGAAGGCGCAACTTACTTGACCAGCGGGTTCCCTACTGAATTAATCGTTGGCGAGCACTCGCGGAAGGGAAACCAATGGCAGGTCGAGGATCGCCGCCAGCAAAGCCCGTTGCGAAGGCAAGGACTGCTGGGAAGACCAAGGGAGCCGGGGGCGCCTCGAAGGGCGAAAGCCCCTCGGACCCATGCGATATCACGATAACAACCGTATTACAGGGACCGAAGCCATCCGCTCTCGCCAGTCTGAAAGTTGGCGCGTCCCTTAACGTCCAACTTCACGGAACTGGCTCTGCGACTAGTGTCGTGTGCTCAGTCCCGGGAAGCAATGCCATCGCAGGATCGCTCGCCTTTCACGGAATTGCAGTCCTCATTAGTTGCATTCGTAATGGCAATTCGTATAACGCAGAGATTATTACGCTGCATGGCGGTAACTGCGAAGTCCTCGTCTCTCGGACCAAGAGCCCGTGAAGATTGCCGGTGGGATTTATCACGAACGGTGTGTTTCGCCGGAATGGGATTACGTCTTCGGCTCCGGCGGTCGCGCTGCTGCCGCAATAAGCGCTTCTTTGGTCGACGCTGAACTGCACACCTACTGTTCGGATGAGTTATTTGGCGACGCTGCCGCAACCGTTGCGGCGTTCGGAGCACGCCTAATCACGGCTAAGGCCGACGCCACCGTTCGGTTTGATTATTTTCATCCACTCTCGAATCCGAGGATCGATCCTCCTCTTAGCTTGATTAGGAAAATGCCTCCGCTGCACGTTTCGGGCGACGTTGTGCTTCGGTTTGGGTTTGTCGAGGGAACTGCGGTCGTGGATGCTAACCGCGCCATTTACGATCCACAGTCAGGCCTTGCTCCGGAGCCTTTCTCACAAAACGGATCGACGGCGCGGCATCTAGCAATTGTTCTAAACGTGGCTGAGCTTTTACACCTGGTACCGACTGAATCGGATACCAATGCGGCCGCCCTTGCGCTGATGGCCACCGAGGGAGCGGAAGTTGTAGTCGTAAAGAAAGGCACTCAGGGTGCAACCGTTTACACGTCCACGAGAGAACCAGTTCATATTGCGGCCTATAGGTCGGAGACAGTTTTCAAGATTGGATCAGGAGACATTTTTAGTGCGGCGTTCGCACTTCAGTGGGGCGAACGAGAAAGGGACGCGATAGAAGCGGCGGAAATCGCATCACGCTGTGTCGCGTGGTATTGCAATTCGCGGACATTACCTTTGCCGGCTGCCGATGAGCTAAGCGGCCTAAGCGCACTTCCCATAGGGCGAAAATCTGGCCGCATCTATATCGCGGCACCATTTTTTGACATTGGTCAGCGCTGGCTTGTCGAGGAAGCACGGTCATCCTTGATTGCACTCGGTGTGGAAGTATTCTCGCCGCTGCACGAAGTCGGTAGCGGCGCGTGCAGCGATGTTGCTCCCGCGGACCTCGAAGGTCTTGAGGCCTGTTCTGCCGTGCTAGCCGTAGCTAATGGCGGTGATCCGGGAACTCTGTTCGAGATTGGTTATGCCCGTGCCCGCGGCATGCCCGTCGTAGTATTGGCAGAAAATGTAGGGCCTCAGGATCTCACGATGTCCGAGGGAAGCGGAGGCCTCATCCTGCGCGACTTTTGTTCGGCGATTTACCACGCGGTTTGGGCATCTCTCAAATGAGAGCCTTGCTGCTCTCCGGTGGCATCGATTCGAGCGCCTTAGCCTTTTGGCAACGGCCCGATGTTGCGGTTACGATCGATTACGGTCAGAAGCCCGCTCATGCCGAAATCGACGCGGCATCTGAAATATGCCGTACACTGGACCTGCGTCACGAAATAATTAGAGTTGATTGTTCGTCTCTCGGAACTGGAAATCTGGCTGGCCAGCCGGTTTCAAGCTTGTCGGAAGCGCCGGAATGGTGGCCTTTTCGAAATCAGCTTCTCGTCACACTCGCGGGAATGAAGCTCGTTACCAAAGGCCTAGCGGAGATCATAATCGGTACTGTCCGCGGTGATTCGGATGTTCATGCTGACGGCCGAGCGGAGTTCATTTCGTGTTTGGACGCGATCATGCGGGTGCAAGAGGGTGGAGTGCGAGTGACCGCCCCTGCGATTAAACTTTCGTCTGAAGAACTATTGTCCTGCAGTGGCGCGACCGCTGACTTACTCGGATGGACCTTTTCGTGTCACGTATCTGAATACGCGTGTGGCCAGTGTCGAGGCTGCACGAAGCATCTGAATGCGATTCAATGGTTTCTTCGGAAGGCACGTTAGCGCGGGCGCGCTACGATATTGCCGCTCATCACAACATAAGAACCTCGGGGGACGCTATGGAATGGTATCAGATATTATCAACAAAGCGTTTTGGGAGAGAAAATGATGACGGGAAGCTGACCGGGGGTCGGACTGCCTTTGAATCAGATATTGATCGCATTTTGTTTTCTGGTTCTTTTCGCCGCCTGGGCCGCAAGACGCAAGTGCATCCATTGGTAGCAAACGACCACATCCATACTCGTTTGACCCATAGTCTTGAGGTAAGCAGTGTCGGAAGGGCGTTGGGAAAGGCGCTTGGGGCGAAAATTGTTAAGGAGCTCCCAGCGGGGATTTCGGAGTCAGATCTCGCAACGATCGTCCAGGCTGCATGCCTGGCACACGACATTGGTAATCCGCCATTTGGCCATGCAGGTGAATCTGCAATGGCGGATTGGTTCGAACAAAATGGACCGAAGTTGTTCGAGAATTTATCTCCCGATTACAAACATGACATCATAGGCTTTGATGGAAACGCTCAAGGCTTCCGTGTGTTGACACAAACGGAAAATCATTTGTTCGAAGGCGGCTTACAATTAACGTACGCAACTCTCGGTAGCTTTCTGAAATATCCTTGGAGCAGCCACTCAAGAAAGAGAAAGTTCGGCTCATTTATATCGGAACTCCCGAACCTTCAGAGAATCGCAGATGAGCTTGGCTTGGCATCGACGAGCGAATTTCACTGGTGCCGGCACCCCTTAGCATACTTAGTCGAGGCTGCGGACGACATTTGCTACGCAGTGATTGATCTGGAGGATGCGGTCGAGTTGAGGATTTTGCAGTTTGAGGCAGTACGAGATTTCTTGCTCGAACTGTTTGATGGGGCCGAAAAAAACCGGGTTCGATCAATGCTCGCCTCTCCTATGAGCCATCGCGTAAATCTTGCGCGACTGCGCGGCCCCGTTTTTGACCGGGCCATTGAGGCGGCGATCGAAGCCTATATGGTGCATTACAGCGATATAATGTCGGGCTCGTATGGCAAGAACTTATTTGAGTCATTTGAGGAACACGACCCTAGACGACGTCTCATTTTCGGTGCGAAGGAGATTGCTAGGGAGCGAGTATTCAGGGATTCAAAAAAAGTGGAGGTCGAACTGGGATGCTACTCGACCTTCGACACGTTGCTGGACGCGTTTTGTATTGCCGCCCTGAATCAGGCTGAAGTGTTGAACAACCCGCAAGGGGAAGAAACACTTAGGTTGAAGTCCGAGTTGGTGTTGCAGCTTCTCGGAGATCACGCTCCTTCTAAGACTAATGAGCCACCGGGCTCTAGCTGGTCGGCCTACCAGTGCTTACGACGGGTTATCGATTTTGTGAGCGGGATGACTGACAGTTATGCGGTTTACGTTGCCAATCAGCTTCAGGGGATGGGCTTTTCAGGATTGCAGCGGCCTTAATATCGCAGCATCACGCAAAGGCCGTTACCGCGACCTGTGTGCCGACACCGTTGACCTCGCAAGGTCTGATTTGGTACTAAAATACTGTCCTTAGAAATCCGCCCGGCCCGCGCGCCGGGTTTTTTGTTGCCCGGATGCCGCGCGTTTCCGCGCTCCGGCACGCTGTCGCACTCTACTCCCCGTTAGTCATCGCTCGCCCCCGGATCAAGTCCGGGGCAGGCCCTGGACTCCGGCTTTCGCCGGGGTGACGAAAAAATAAACCGCCCGTTCGCGCGGCGGCTTTGTCGCGTCCGCGCGAATCCGAACCGCACCACCGACCTGTTTTTATTTTCGCTTCGCACGACGCCGACGTGCCGTCGGCTGTGCTACGCCCCCCAACCCGAAAGGCTCTGCCCATGAACCGCCGCATGCAGATTTTCGTCGCCGAATATCTCGTGACATTGAACGCCACCGAGGCGGCGCGCCGCGCCGGCTATTCGTCGCGCCACGCCGGCCTGCGCGGCTATGCCCTGCTGCGCCGGCCGGATGTGCAGCTCGCCATCCGCGCCGCGATGGATGCCCGCGCCGCGCGCACCGGCGTCTCCGCCGATCGCGTCGTCGAGGAGTTGGCATCCATCGCCTTCTCCGACATGCGCAAAATCCTCGATTTCGGTCCGAACCACGTCCGCCTGCGGCCGGCGTCGGAGATGAGCGCCTTCGATCGCGCCGCCATCAAGTCGATCTCGGTCCGCATCGGCCGCCGCGGCTGCGGCAACGTCCGTGTCCGGCTGCACGACAAATTCAGCGCGCTCTATCTGCTCGAGCGCCATCTCGGCATGGACGGCCGCACGCCGGCCGATGCCGCGGCGCGCACCAAGGTCGCCGATCGGGTGCGCGCCCGCATCCGCCGTGCCTTCGAGCGCACCGCGCGCATGCGCGAGGTCGGCGCCATCGGCCGCGCCCGCAAGGCGGCAAAGCGCGCGGGCGCCGAAGCGGAATTCGATACGGAGTAGGGGCCCTTTTCGTCATGGCCAGGCCCACGGGTCCGGCCGTAGGCCGGCCCGAGGGCCAGCTCCGACCCGGCCATCCACGCCTTCAAATTGCCAATCGCGATTTGACCCAAATCAATACCAACGGCACGATGGCCGTGTAGTCCTGTTTGCGCATTTGCGGAGGGAAAAAATGTATCGGAATATTTTGATTGCGACCGATGGGTCGAAACTCGCTACCGACGCGGCTCGGCAAGGCATCGCGCTCGCCAAGAGCCTCGGCAGCAAGGTCACCGTGGTCAAGGTGACCGAGCCGCTGTTTGGCTACGATGCCAACCTGCCGGCCGATGCACAATCCGGCCTTGTGCAAGCCGCGCGACAGGAGGCGAAGGGCATTCTGGCCGGGCTTGCCGAGGCGGCAAAGTCGGCCGGCGTTCCCTGCGAGACGATTAACGTGGAGCAAGGGCCACCTTACCAGGCCATCATCGAAACCGCGCAAGCGAAGCACTGCGATCTCATCGTCATGGGTTCGCGTGGCAGGAGCGGGGTTACGGCGGCGGTTCTCGGCAGCCACACCATGAAGGTCCTCACGAATAGCAAGATTCCGGTGCTGGTCTACCGCTGAGCCAGCCGCGCGGGCGGTGCAGCACCAGGCGGTCTTCCGGGCGATGTGACGTTGCGGTCGCGCGCCGCACTTTAACCGCGAGTCCGCCTTTCTTTTGTCCTCCCTCGCCCCCGTGAGGGGGAGAGGGTAGGGTGAGGGGCGATGTGCGCTTCACGCCGCGGGGTCATGGTAGGTCTGCTCCTCGCGCTCGCGGCGGCCGCGCCCGCTGCCGCGCAAACCGAGGCCGCGCTGTCCGTCGGCGGCCTGGTCAATGCGCCGCGCAGCTTCACCCTCGCCGAGCTGCAAGCCCTGCCGTGGACGACGCGCGATGCCGCGCTCGAAACCGCGTCCGGTCCGGCCCGCGCCACCTGGCTCGGCGTCGCGCTGTGGACGCTGCTCGATCATGTCGGCGGTGTCGCGGTGCCGCCGGCCGAATTCGCGCGCCATAAGGTGACGGTCACCGCCCGCGACGGCCGCGCGGTCACCCTGTCGCTTGCCGAAATCGCGCCCGGCGGCGGTGCGAACGCGCTCGTCGCTTGGTCGCGCGATGGCCAGCCGTTCGATCCCGCGCGCGGCCTTCGTCTCGTCGTGCCCGGCGATCCGCGCAACCGCGACCTCGCCGACGTGGTCGAGATCGAGGTGCATTGACGCCTTCGGCTTTTTCCGTCACCCCGGCGCAAGCCGGGGTCCGGTAATTTCTCTTTTTCGTCATGGCCGTCCCCGGGCTTGACCCGGGGATCAACCCGGCCATCCACGTCTTCAAGTCGTGGATGCCCGGCACGGTGGCCGGGCATGACGGGCTAATTGGCGCTGTTCCGCCTGCTCAGGGCTCGTGCGCCGCCGCCGTTACCGCCCGATCAGCCGTCGCCGGCTCGCCGGCCGCCGCCTCCGCCGCCGTCAGCCGGTCGGCCTCGGCCTGCGCGTCGCTGCTGGTCTTGTAAAGCCGGCGCGGCCGGTTGCGGTCGCGCGGCGTGGAGCTTTCAACAATCCAGCCCGACAAGCCGTCGCGGTGGAACTCTTCGATACGATAAGTCGCCATGCCGCCATTATCGCACACCGGCGCGGCGCGGCAAAAGGGGCGCGACATCAAATCCGCCGCGGCATCCTCGACGCGGCGCGCGGCGGGGTATAGCGTGCCTCCATCGGCGAGCTCGCATCGGGCCTTCGCCGACTGAGAGAGAAGCCATCCCCGGTTTCGGGGGATCGCACGCGCTCCCGCCCTCTGCGAGGAGCCGCGATGCACGACGATCTCAACATCGTCCGCCTCAACGTCCGGCATTACGAGAAGCTGCTGGCGGCGGAGTGCACCGCCGAGCAGCGGCAACAGCTTTTGCAATTGCTAGGGAACGCGCGAACGGAACTGCGCCGCGCCCGGGCGCAGGCCGCCGCCCGCCAGGCATCGTCGCCGCCGCCGGCGGAATAGTCCGCGCGCCACGCACCGTCGCCGCGAAATCCGTTGCCGGCTGCACGGCAGCCGCTACGATGCGGCGCAATCCCGCACGGCGAAACCGGAGGCCCCATGGCACAAAACCGCAAAGGCGCGGGCAAGCAGCTCAAGCACTTCCAGCCGAGCGACTATCAGCACACCGCGCATCAGGCCTTGGCGCCGCACGGCCACGCGGTGGATAGCGGCCGCCAGTCCCAGGCCGCCGGTCAGCGCGGCGGCGCGCAGCACGGCCGCTTCGTCGATCGCGCGCCCAAAGGCCCGCGCAAGGGGCAGTAATTCCATCGCCTTTTTTACCCTCGCCCCCGTCTTCGGGGGAGCTTGGCGCCGATGAACATGCCACCCGGCATGTTCAGCCAAGCGTCCAGAGGACACTTGGCAGGCGCCAAGGGGTGAGGGGGTCGACGCTCGACCGGGCGGGGATGAACTGCGCGCTTAGTTCGCCGCGTGCCCCGCGTCGGCGCGGGTGAACGCCACGGCCTTGACGTTCGCTTGTGGCGGGCTCGTGTCGGTTTGCGCGTCGGCCGTCGTCGTCGACGTTGCCGGACTCGCGTTCGCCATGCCGATCAGGCCCTTGAAGTCGCCCGCCGTCGCCTTCGAGCCGGTCGTCTCGCAGATCTTGCGATCCTTCTCCAGCGCCGCGTCCATCAGGCTGCAATCCTTGCCGGTCACCGCGCCAAGCGCGTCGTCGGTGAGCGACTTGCCGGTGAGCCCGGTCGCGACCAGCGACGTGCCGGTATAGAGCCAGCTCGCGGCCCCGATGATCGGCACGCAGCCGGATAAGGCGCCGGCAATCAGCACGGCGG
>Ga0307374_10015922_pt1 | contig 10054 bp, 9 predicted proteins | sample OX3MG_FD_202532 | JGI IMG/M metagenome (GOLD analysis project Ga0307374, IMG submission 202532) | Soil microbial communities from Risofladan, Vaasa, Finland - OX-3 | ecosystem: Environmental > Terrestrial > Soil > Coastal area > Acid sulfate soil | place: Finland: Risofladan, Vaasa | collected...
GCCGCCTATGACAAGCTGTCGGCGCCGATCCGCCATCTCGTCGAGGGGCTGACCGCGATCCATGATGGCGAGCCGGTTTATCGCGGCCGCTTTGGCCACACGGATGCGCGGGGCAAGGAATTTCCGCGCGCCGCCCACCCGATCGTGCGCACCCACCCGGTCACCGGCAGGAAGGCGCTGTTCGTCAACCGCAATTTCACGACCCGCATCGAGGGGCTGAACCGGCTGGAAAGCGACGCGCTGTTGGAGATGCTCTATCGCCACGTCGAGACGCCGGAATTCCACTGCCGCTTCCGCTGGCAGCCGGGCTCGGTGGCGTTCTGGGACAATCGCTGCGTCCAGCACCACGCGATGTGGGACTATTTCCCGCAGCGCCGCCACGGCTACCGCGTCACGATCAAGGGCGACCGGCCGTTTTATCGGGCGTGATTACCCGCCCCTCACGCCAGCCCTCTCCCCGCTTGCGGGGAGAGGGAGGGACCCGCGCAGCGGGAGGGTGAGGGGCCTATTTCAGGTGCTTGGCAAAGAACGCGGTGGCGTCGGTCCATAGTTCGTGGGCCGGGCCTTCGCGATAGCTCGGCCGGTAGTCGGCGAGAAAGGCGTGGCCGGCGCCCTGGTAGATCTTGGTCGTGACATCCTTGCCGGCGGCGGCGGCGCGCTTTTTCAGTTCTGCCTCGAGCGCCACTGCCGGGTTCTGGTCCTCCACGCCGAACACGCCGAACAGCGGGCAATGCAGCTGCGGCACCAGGTCGAGCACCGGCTTCGGCCGCGCCGGCGTGGTTTCGGCATCCGGCGTCGCGCGGTGGATGAAGCCGCCCCAGCAATCGACCGCGGCATCGACCTTGCCGCTGCTGCAGGCGAACAACAGCGTGTGCCGGCCGCCCGAGCAGAACCCGATAGCGCCGATTTTGGCGGTGGCGCCGGGCAGATTGCGCAGATAGGAGGCCGCCGCTTCGAGATCGCCGACCGCCTGGCTGTCCTTGAGGCCGAACATCACCGGAAACACGGTATTGATGTCGCCCGGGTCCTTGGGGGCGCCGTCGCGCCAGTAGAGGTCCGGGGCGATCGCGTTGTAGCCGATATTGGCAAAGCGGCGGGCAATGTCGCAGATGTGGTCGGCGAGGCCGAACGCTTCATGGATCACCACGATGCCAGGATAGCTGCCGGGCTGGTTGGGCTGCGCGAGGTAGGCCGGGATGCGCGTATCGCCGCTCGGCACATGGACGACGCCGCCCTTGATGCGGCCGGGATCGGCGACGAGACCGGGTACGTTTGCCATGGGGCTCCTCCTTGGCTCGGTTGGGGAGGGCGATCATAGCGGGCGCGCTCCGCCGGGGCGATAGCCTGCCGCTGCCGATCGGCCGGGCCTAATGCGCCGCCGATTTGAGCTTGAGGCCGAGCAGCGGGGCGATCGCCTCCGCCGGCAGGTGCGAATATCCGGCCGGCACCCGGAACAGCGCCGCCGGTTGCGGCCCGATCCGCACATGGCTCAGCTCCCAGCGCACTGTCGCGACATGGCCCCGGCGTCCGGTAAAGGTGCCGATCAGCCGCATCGGGATGTCGTCGCGGCTGAGCCACAAAGTGCCGGTCGCGTGCCCCTCCGGCACGGTTTCGTCGATCGCGTACTTGGTTGTCGCGATGCCGTTGACGATGTCGTGGCCGACCAAATGCTTCTTGAGCTTAGGACTGCCGAGCAGCCGCAATGCCGGCGGCATGACGAATTCGACGACGGTCTTGAGTTGCGGCAGCACAACCTCGCCGAGCGGGCTGTCGGCGCGCAGCAGAAACACCGGCCGGAAGGCCTGGATCGTCTGCTCATGACGCTCCTCGCCCGGCATGGTCCAGATCTTGCCACTGTAGCTGTGGCCGTCGATGACGAGGGTGCGGTCGGCGCGGAAGCCGATCCGGGCATCGCTCAGGGTCCCGGCCGCCGCCATTCCCGGCGCGAGCAACAGGCACAGGAGAATAGAGCAAAGCTTGCGCATGGGTTGCGGTGCTACGCAGCGAATGCGGCGGTTTCGCGGCATGGCGGCGGGCGGCAGGATTGTCGAGGATTGTCATTGCGGGGAGCGCGGCGAGGACGCACTCTCGCGCGGTCGAGTGACGGAGAGACAGCAGATGAGCGGGAGAATCGAGGCGCGGCTCAAGGAACTCGGCATCGAGTTGCCGATTCCGGCCGCGCCGGTGGCCAATTACGTGCCGTTCGCGACGTCCGGCAACCTCGTCTTCATCTCCGGCCAGATCTGCCAGTGGAACGGCGAACTGCGCTACCTCGGCAAGCTCGGCGCCGGCATCGGAATCGCCGAAGGCAGCGCCGCGGCACGGCTCTGCGCGCTCAACATCCTGGCCCATCTGCGCGTCGCCTGCGGCGGCGATCTCGAGCGCGTGCGCCGCTGCCTGCAATTGCGCGGCTTCGTCAACTGCACGCCGGACTTCACCGACATGCCGCGAGTCGTCAACGGCGCCTCCGACCTGATGGTCGAATTGTTCGGCGATTGCGGCCGGCACGCGCGCGCCGCGGTCGGGCTGAACGCCCTGCCCGGCGGCGTCGCGGTCGAGGTCGAAGCCATCTTCGAGATCGGCTGAGGGGCGCCATGAAGGGCAAGGCCGATACCGTCACCCTGCGCGTCCACGGCGCGATCGGCGAGATCGCCCCGGCTGACTGGGATGCCTGCGCCGGCGACAGCAACCCGACGGTCAGCCACGTCTTCCTGCAGGCGCTCGAAGAGAGCGGCTCGGCGACCGCCCGCTCCGGCTGGGCGCCGCAGCATCTCTCGTTCGCGGATCGCGACGGACGGCTGGTCGGCGCCGTGCCGATGTACCTCAAGGGCCATTCCTACGGCGAATACGTGTTCGACTGGGGCTGGGCCGACGCCTATGAGCGCTCAGGCGGGCGATATTATCCAAAGCTCCTGTGCGCCGTGCCGTTCACCCCGGTGCCGGGGCCGCGCCTCCTCGTCGCGGCCGATGCGCCGGGCGACACGAAAAGCCACCTGATCGCCGGCATGGTCGAGCTGGCGCGCGAGCGCAACCTGTCCTCGGTGCACGTCAACTTCCCCGACGCCGAGGAATTCGAGGCGTTCGGCGAGGCCGGCTTCCTGCCGCGGATCGGCCAGCAGTTTCATTGGACGAATGACGGCTACCGCGATTTCGACGACTACCTCGCCGCGCTCAATTCGCGCAAACGCAAGGCGGTCAAAAAGGAGCGGCGCGAGGCGCTCGCCGGCGGCATCGAAATCGAGATGCTGACCGGCAAGGATCTCACCGAGCGGGCCTGGGACGCGTTCTACCGCCTCTATCTCGGTACCACCGACCGCAAATGGGGCTCGGCCTATCTGACGCGCCGCTTTTTCTCGATGATCGGCGAGCGGATGCCGGACAAGGTCGTGCTGTTCCTGGCGCGGCGCGGCCAGGACTACATCGCCGGCGCCTTCAACCTGCTGGGCCGCGACACGATTTACGGCCGCAACTGGGGGGCGCACCGCGAATACCGCTTCCTGCATTTCGAATGCTGCTATTACCAGGCGATCGACTTTGCGATCTCGCGCGGCCTGAAGCGGGTCGAGGCCGGCGCGCAGGGGCCGCACAAATTGCAGCGCGGCTATCTGCCGGTGCCGACCTACAGCGCGCATTGGATCCCCGACCCGAACTTTCGCCGCGCCGTCGCCGCTTTCCTGGCCCGCGAACGCGAGATGGTCGAGCAGAAGATCGAGCACCTGGCCGAATACTCGCCGTTCCGCCACACCGAGGACGAATAGCAACGAGCTTCGTGGCGGAACCGACAACCCTCACCCCCGATCTCTGCGTCATCGGCGCCGGCTCGGGCGGGCTCGCGGTCGCGGCGGGCGCCGTGCAGATGGGCACCAGCGTCGTCCTCGTCGAGCGCGGCCGGATGGGCGGCGACTGCCTCAATTATGGCTGCGTGCCGTCGAAATCGCTGCTCGCGGCATCGCGGCTCGCGAGCGCCTGGCGCCGCAGCGCCGAACTCGGAATCGTCTATCCGCCGCCGCAGATCGACTTCGCGGCGGTCGCCGACAGCGTCGCGCGGGTCATCGAGCGGATCGCCCCGACCGATTCGGCGGAGCGCTTTGCGGGGCTCGGCGTGCGCGTCATCGCCGCCGAGGCGCGCTTTCTCGATCGGCGCACGGTTCGGGCCGGCGACTGCATCATCCGGCCGCGGCGCTTTGTCATCGCCACCGGATCGAGCCCGGTCGTGCCGCCGATCCCCGGCCTCGACGATGTTCCGTTTCTGACCAACGAGACCGTGTTTGCCAGCCGCGTGCTGCCGGGGCATCTGGTCGTGATCGGCGGCGGGCCGATTGGCATCGAGCTGGCGCAGGCGCATCGCCGTCTCGGCGCCGCGGTGACCGTGATCGACGCCGGTCCGATCCTGCCGCGTGACGACCCCGAACTGGTCGCGCTCCTCGCCGTGCGGCTGACCGAGGAGGGCATCGCGCTGCATCCGGCAGCCGCGGTCGCCGGCGTCGAAGGCGGCGCGGCGGGGATCGTCGTCAGCCTGGCCAGCGGCGAGCGCATCGAGGGCTCGCATCTGCTGGTCGCCGCCGGGCGTCGGCCGGATCTCGCCGCGCTCGACCTGGCCGCCGCCGGGATCGCGGCCAATCCGGGCGGGATCGTCGTCGATGCGCGGCTGCGCACGACCAACCGCCGCGCCTATGCGATCGGCGACGCGGCCGGCGGGCCGCAATTCACCCATATCGCGCTCTATCACGCCGGGATCGTCATCCGTAACGCGCTGTTCCGGTTGCCGGCGCGGGTCGATTACCGCGCGCTGCCGTGGGTCACCTACACCGATCCCGAACTGGCGCAGGTCGGGCTGAGCGAGGCGGCGGCGCGTGCCAGGGCACAAGAAGTGCGGGTGTTGCGCTGGTCGTTCGCCGACAACGACCGCGCCCACACCGAGCGCGACACGGCGGGCGAGGTGAAGATCATCGCCACGCGGCGCGGGCGTATCCTCGGCGCGACGATCCTCGGCGCGGCGGCTGGCGATTTGATCCTGCCCTGGGCGCTGGCGATGTCGCAGAAGCTGAAAATCGGCGCGATGGCCAACCTCGTCGTGCCCTACCCGACCCGCGGCGAGGCCGGCAAGCGCGCCGCCGGGAGCTTCTACACGCCGACGCTGTTCGGCCCGCGCACCCGCTGCCTCGTTCGCCTGCTGGCGCGCTTCGGATAGCGCGTCAATCGAGCGCCAGGGTCAGCGCCTTCAGATAGGCGCTCTCCGGCAAGGCCGGGTGCACCGGATGGTCCGGGCTGGCCCCCGAGCTGCGCAGGATGCGCCCCCCGCGCCCGGCATCGACAAGGCCGTGCCGCACCGCCTCGGCAAACTCCGCGACCGCGACATTGTGCGAACACGAGGCGAGAAACAGCAAGCCGCCGGGCGCCGTCAGCTGGGCCGCGATCCGCGCCAGCTTGCGATAGCCCCGCAATGCCGCCGGCACCTCGCGCTTCGATCGCGCAAAGGCCGGCGGGTCGGCGATGACGAGGTCAAAGCGCTCGCCCTGGGCGGCCAGCGCCGCCGCCTCGGCAAAGACATCGCCGCGGCGAAAGACAACGCGCTCGGCGACCCCGTTGCGCCGGGCGGATTCGGCCGCCAGCGCGATGGCCGGTTCGGAGCGGTCGATCCCCAGCACCGCGGCGGCGCCGCGCTGCGCCGCGGCGACGGCGAACCCGCCGGCGTAGCAATAAAGGTCGAGCACCCGCGCCTGCGACGCGAGGCGGGCGAGGAAGGCGCGATTGTCGCGCTGGTCGAAAAACCACCCCGTCTTCTGCCCGGTCAGGACATCGGCCAGGAACGACGCGCCGTCTTCCTCGACCGGCACGGGGCCGGCGATCGCGCCCAGCGCGACCCGGCTTTCCAAGGGCAATCCTTCGAGCGTGCGGGCCGGGCTGTCGTTGCGCAAGACGATCGCCGCCGGCGCCAGCAGCGCCTGCAACGCGTCGAGGATGACCGGCAGGAAGCGGTCCATGCCGGCGGTGTTGGCCTGGACGACCAGCACCGCGCCGAACCGCTCGACAATGAGGCCGGGCAGCCCGTCCGCCTCGGCGTGGACAAGGCGGTACCACGGCCGCTCGTACAGAAGCTCGCGCAATTTGAGGGCGCGCTCGAAGCGGCGCAGGAAAAACCGCCGCCCGATCGCCCGTCCGGCGTCGCGGTCGAAGAGACGAGCGGCGATCAGCGTGTGCGGGTTGAACATTGCGACGCCGAACGGGCGCCCGTCGTCGCGGCACACCGTGACCAGCGTGCCGGGCGCCAGCGCCTTCGCCGCGTCCATCGCCAGCTCGTTGGAATAGATCCACGGGTGGCCGCCCTCGGCGCGGCGATGGAAGCCGGGCAGCAGCGCAACACGCGGCCGGGTTGCCGGATCGTCGGTATCGGAGATCTCGGCGACGCTCACGGTGTCCGACATGATCCTGCTCCTCGCCGCGCTTGTACCACCGGTAGCCTATCGGCGAAATGGACGAGCATGCCGCAGCGATCCTATGATCGATCAGAAAGCTCAGACGGGGAGGCAGCCATGCGCCACAGCAGCGACCACATCCTGACCAGTCATGTCGGCAGCCTGCCGCGGCCGGACGCGCTGATCGCCGCCAACCAGGCGCGCGAAACCGGCGCCACGCTCGACGAGCGCGCCTTCCAGCAGACGCTGAGCACGGCCGTCAGCGACGTGGTGCGCCACCAGAAGGAGCTCGGCATCGCCGTGCCGGGCGACGGCGAATTCGGCAAGGCGATGGCGCAGCGCGTCAATTACGGCTCGTGGTGGCGCTATTCGTGGCAGCGCCTGTCCGGCATCGAACCCGGCCGGCATTCGCTTTACGACATGGCGCCGCACCGCTCCAGCCCCGGCCATATCGTGCTGACGAGCTTTGGCGACCGGCGCGACCGCGCGAATTTTTCCGCCGCCTACAACGATCCGGAATCGGGGATCACGACCGGCTCCGGCGCGCGCCCGCCGAGCCCGGTCTGCACCGGCCCGCTCGGCTATGCCGGCGCCGAGATGATCAAGACCGATATAGCCAATTTCAAGGCGGCGCTCGCCGCCTCCGGGGTCGCCGAGGGGTTCATGACCGCCGTTGCGCCGGCCAGCTGCGCCCGCATCGACAACACCTATTACAAGAGCGACGAGGAATTCCTCTACGCCTGCGCCGATGCGATGCGCGAGGAATATAAGGCAATCGTCGATGCCGGGATCATCCTGCAGCTCGATGATCCGTGCATCGCCGAGGGCTGGGACCAGGTCAACCCCGAACCGTCGGTCGCCGAATACCAGAAGCTCGCGACGATCTGGATCGAGGCGCTGAACCATGCGATCCGCGGCCTGCCGCCGGACCGCATCCGCTTTCACCTGTGCTGGGGCAGCTGGCACGGCCCGCACACCACCGACATCCCGATGAAGGACATCGTCGAGGTCATGCTCAAGGTCAATGCCGGCGCCTATTCGTTCGAGGCCGGCAACGTGCGCCACGAGCACGAATGGCGGGTCTGGCAGGACGTGAAGCTGCCGGACGACAAGATCCTGCTGCCGGGCGTCGTCAGCCATGCGACGAACGTCGTCGAGCACCCCGAACTGGTCGCCGACCGGATCGGCCGCTTTGCCGAGATCGTCGGCCGCGAGCGGGTTATCGCCTCGACCGATTGCGGCCTCGGCGGCCGCATCCACCCACAAATCGCCTGGGCCAAGCTCGAAGCCCTGGCGCAGGGCGCCGCGCTCGCAACCAAGCGGCTGTGGCGTTGAGCCGGGCGGGAGAGGCACATGAGAATCGGCCTGTTCTACCAGATCCAGGTGCCCAAACCGTGGACCGCGTCGAGCGAAGCCGAGCGGATCTATGAAGCGCGTAGGATGGGTTGAGCGCAGCGAAACCCATCGAGATGTCCGCGATGTCGGTGGGTTTCGCGGCGCTCAACCCACCCTACGCAAGGCATCAAGATGGCGGGCACGGCGATCGGAGCACAACAATGAGAATCGGCCTGTTCTACCAGATCCAGGTCCCCAAGCCGTGGACGGCGTCGAGCGAAGCCGAACGCATATACGAGGCCCTGGAGCAGATCCCCTATGCCGAGCAGCGGGGCTTTGAGAGCGTGTGGTTTTCCGAGCACCATTTCCGCCCGGTGTGGTCGCACAACAGCGCGCCCGATCTGACGTTGGCGGCGGTCAGCCAGCGCACCAGCACGATCCGCCTCGGGATCGGCGTCGTGCTGGCGCCGATCCACCACCCGCTGCATATCGCGCAGCGCATGGCGACGCTGGACATTTTGAGCCGCGGGCGGGTCGATGTCGGGCTTGGCCGCACCGGCTATCCCTACCAGTTGACACCCTACGGCAGCGACCTCAGGGATACCCGCGGCATGTGGCAGGAATTTGCCGATGTCCTGCCGCGCATCTGGACGCAGCCGGAAGTCTCCTACCAGGGCGAATATTTCCAGATCCCGCGCCGCGAGGTCCTGCCGAAACCGGTGCAAAAGCCGCACCCGCCGCTATGGTCGGCCTGCGGCAGCGACGAGACGGCGCGCCTGACCGGCAGCCTCGGGATGGGCGGCTTGTTCGGCGGCGAAGGCGGCCCGGCCCGCGTCGAACAGCTGATGGCGCTCTATCGGGCCGCGCTGCCGACCGGCAACGCCGCCGCGCCCGGCCGGCGCGCCGCGCTGATGACGGCCGGCTTTTGTCACGAGGACCCGCAGGTGGTGGCGAGCCGCGGCACCGAGCTGGTCGGCTGGTACATCGAGCAGCAGCGCGAGCGCGCTCGCCTGGTGTGGCGCGACTATGATCCCGCCACCGTGCCGCCAGACTATCAGGGCTATTACGCGCGCGATCAGCGCCTCGCCGCCGGGCCGCATCCCGGCGAGCCGACACCGCAGCAGGTGCGCGAAGCGGGCAATTCGTTCTGCGTCGGCACGCCGGCCGAATGCATCCGGTTCATCGAGATGTACGAGGCGCTCGGCATCGAGGAAATGATCCTCTTGTGCGCGATCGGGCCGGCACGGCACGAAGAGGTCATGCACACGATCCGCCTGTTCGGCGACGCGGTCATCCCGCACTTCCAGGCCAAGATGCAACGCGCCGCGGCGGCGAATTGACAGCCGGCGCCGCCGCTTGTAGCGTCGCGGCGCATCGCCATAGCAGCGTGCGCAGGGCCTCCCCATATCGGGGAGACGGCCGGTCCGCGAGTTTCGCGCGCCGGCCTCATGGCCATTGGGGCATTGGGGATAAGGCATGTTCGACAGCCTGAGCGACCGCCTCAACGACGTGTTCGACCGGCTGCGCCGCCACGGCGCGCTGTCCGAGGACGACGTCGCCGCCGCCTTGCGCGAGATCCGCGTCGCGCTGCTGGAAGCCGATGTTGCCTTGCCGGTGGTGCGCGACTTCATCAACGCGGTGCGCGAGAAGGCGGTCGGCCAGGACGTGGTGCGCTCGGTGACGCCGGGCCAGATGGTCGTCAAGATCGTCCACGACCACCTCGTCGAGATGCTCGGCGGCAGCGAGCCGCGACGCGGCGCCAGCGGAGATGGGGGGCTGGACCTCAACGCTGTCTCGCCGGTCATGGTCATGCTGGTCGGGTTGCAGGGCTCGGGCAAGACGACGACCGCGGCCAAGATCGCGCTGCGCCTCAAGAACCGCGAGCGCAAGAAGGTATTGCTGGCCGGGCTCGACGTGCAGCGCCCGGCGGCGCAGGAGCAATTGGCCCAGCTCGGCCGCCAGATCGGCGTCGCGACGCTGCCGATCGTCGCCGGCGAGCGCCCGGTCGCGATCACCCGGCGCGCCCTGCAGGTCGGCCGCTCCGAGGGCTACGACGTGGTGCTGCTCGACACTGCCGGCCGGCTGCACGTCAACGAAGAGCTGATGCTCGAAGTCGCGGCGGTGCGCGAGGCGGCCAACCCGCACCAGACCCTGCTCGTCGCCGACGCGATGACCGGGCAGGACGCGGTCAACGTCGCCAAGGCGTTCGGCGAGCGCGCCGGCGTCACCGGCATCATCCTGACCCGGGTCGATGGCGACGCGCGCGGCGGCGCCGCCTTGTCGATGCGCGCGATCACCGGCAA
>Ga0307374_10015923_pt1 | contig 10054 bp, 5 predicted proteins | sample OX3MG_FD_202532 | JGI IMG/M metagenome (GOLD analysis project Ga0307374, IMG submission 202532) | Soil microbial communities from Risofladan, Vaasa, Finland - OX-3 | ecosystem: Environmental > Terrestrial > Soil > Coastal area > Acid sulfate soil | place: Finland: Risofladan, Vaasa | collected...
TACCACCACCCAGACGCACAACGAGCGCGCCAAACGTTCGCACCACAAACGCCGCCTCGCCAGGCTGCGTGCGTGCCAACCACACGCGGTCGCCGCCTGATCCGTCGTTGTAGTACTAGGGGCCGGCGCCATCCTGGACGACGCCGCTCCAGAACTGGAGCAGGCCCTGTTCGAGAACTTCGGGCACGCGCGCTTTCGCCCAGGCCAGGCGGCGGTGCTGCGCAGCCTGCTGGTGGATGAGCAGGACACCCTGGCCGTGATGCCCACCGGCGCCGGTAAATCGCTCTGTTTCCAGTTGCCCGCGCTCTTGCTTGACGGGCTGGTGCTGGTGATCTCGCCCCTGATTGCCTTGATGGCCGACCAGCTTGCCGGGCTGGACTCCGTGCTGGCCCTGGCCGAACGAGCCACGGCTATCAACAGCACCATGGATGGGGCCGAGCTTGAACGGCGCTTGCGTGCGCTGGCCGCCGGTCAGTTCCGTTTGCTGTATGTGGCGCCCGAGCGTTTGCGCCAGGTATCGCTTCTTCGAGCCCTTCAGCAGGCGGGAGTCTCGCTGATGGTGGTGGATGAGGCCCATTGCCTCAGCCTCTGGGGCCATCAGTTCCGGCCCGATTATCTGGCGGTAGGCGAGGCGGTTGCCATGCTGGGATCTCCCCGCGTTCTGGCGGTCACCGCCACGGCCACGCCCGCCATGCAAGAGGAGGTTGCCCGCACTCTTGGCCAGCCGCTCAGGTTGGTGCGCACGGGAGTGTTACGCGAAAACCTGTTCCTTGAAGTGCGGCGGTTGGCCGGCGAGGGTGAAAAGCGGCAGACCCTGATCGCCTTCGTCCGCGCCGTTCGCGGCAGCGGCATTGTCTACGTGAATAGCCGCGAGAAGTGCGAACAATTGGCGGCCGAGTTACGGCGTAATGGCGTGCAGGCATCGCACTACCACGCGGGGATGGACCCAGAAGAGCGGATTGGCACGCAGCAGCGCTTCATGACCGGTAAGATCCGCGTGTTGGTGGCCACCATTGCCTTTGGCATGGGAGTAAACAAGCGCGATATTCGCTTTATTGTTCATTATCAGCCCAGCGATTCGCTGGAAGCATATGTCCAGGAAGCAGGACGAGCCGGACGGGATGGGGCGCCTGCCCACGCCCTGCTCCTGACCACCCCAGCTGACAAGGGCGCCCTCAGCCGCCATATGCGCGGGGATCAGGTGAGCCTCGCCTCCCTGCGGGCGCTCTATGCGCGGGCGCGCGCCGCCATTCGGGGCGCCGCCGGCGGACCAATTGATCTCGCCGCGCTCGACAATCCGGATGCCGAACGAGGGAAAGGCGATGTCGCCAGCCGGGTCGGCCTCTCCATCCTTGAGCGAGCCGGCTATCTCATCCGCGGCCTGGATTGCCCGCGATCCTTTATCCTCCAGGCAACGGAGTCCACCATCGGCGCCTCTGAACCTCGCCTGGCGAATCTGGACCGGCGGCATGGCCTGGACCCGACCCGACCCGTCAACCTGTCCTCACCCGTCCTGGCTGAGGCGCTTGGGGCGCCAATCGAGCAGGTGGAAGGTATCCTGCTCGATTGGCGCGACGCGGGTCTGCTCCAGTGCCGGGCGGGCAAGCGCGGGGCGCTCCTTCGTTTGGTCGAGCCGCCGCCGCCGGAAGGAAGCGCCCGGCTGGAGACCATTCTGGAGACCCAGGAGGCAGTGAGCCAGGAGCGTATCCGGGCCTTGATGCGCTATAGCGAGGCCACTGGCTGCCGCAACGCGGTCATCGCCCGCTACTTCGGCGAGGAGGGCGTGGCCGGCTCGCATGGCGTCGGCTGCGGCCGGTGCGATCACTGCGCGCCGGAGGGCCGACGCACCACGGCGCCGGCGGAGATCAAACCTGCGACGCGCCTAACCTGGGATGGGCCGGCCCTAGCCCCAGCGGAGGCCATCCTTACCCTCGTGGCGACCCTCCCCTACGCCGCGGGGCGGAGCGGCCTGGCGAACATCCTGCACGGCTTGGCCACTACGGCGATCGGGCCGGATCGGTGCGCCCTGCATGGCTACCTGAGCCAGGTCCCGACTCGGGCGATCATCGCCGAGATAGACTCACTGCTGGACGAGGGGCTGTTGGCGCAGGCGCGGGCCGAGAAATATCCAACAGTTACCCTGACTGAGCGCGGACGCGGGCGAATTTCCTCGGAAAGCTCAGTGTGAGTCGCTTCCGCGGTACCCTTCAGCTACACACACGCTCTGGCCGCGCCGGGGACCGGCGCTGGGATGAAAGGAACCACGAATGACGAGTGTAGCGGAGATTTTCGAGACCATGACCTATGGACCAGCGCCGGAAGCCGCCGCACCCGCCCAGACGTGGCTGGCTCGACACGAGGGGCGTTTTGACCTGTTTATCAATAACCGCTGGGTAGCGCCTCGGGAACCCGACTACTTCCCCAGCATCAATCCGGGAAACGGGACCGAACTGGCGCTCATCGCCCAGGCGGGCGTCGCCGATGTGGACGCCGCCGTCCAGGCCGCCGCCGCCGCCCAGCCCGCCTGGGCGGCGCTGCCTGGGCATGGGCGCGCCCGCTACCTCTATGCCCTGGCTCGTCAGGTACAGAAGCATAGCCGGTTGCTGGCGGTGCTGGAAACCCTGGACAATGGGAAACCGATCCGGGAGACTCGGGATCTCGACATCCCACTGGTCGCTCGCCATTTCGCCTATCACGCCGGCTGGGCGCAGTTGATGAGCCGCGAACTGCCCAGCTACGAGGCGGTGGGCGTGGTGGGGCAGATTATCCCCTGGAACTTCCCCTTGCTGATGTTGGCCTGGAAGATCGCGCCCGCCCTGGCCATGGGCAACACCGTGGTACTGAAACCGGCCGAGTTCACCTCCCTGACCGCGCTGGCCTTCGCCGAGTTGGTCCAACAGGCGGGGCTACCGCCAGGGGTGGTGAATATCATCACTGGAGACGGGCGAACCGGTGAGCAGCTCGTGTCGCACCCTGGAGTCCAGAAGATCGCCTTCACCGGCTCGACCGAAGTCGGGCGGCGGATCCGGCAGGCCACGGCGGGCACGGGGAAGCGGTTGTCCCTGGAACTCGGTGGGAAGTCGCCGTTCATTGTCTTTGACGACGCCGATCTGGACAGCGCGGTCGAAGGGGTAGTGGACGCGATCTGGTTCAACCAGGGCCAGGTGTGCTGCGCCGGCTCGCGCCTGCTGGTGCAAGAGAACGTGGCGGACGACTTCCTGGCCCGAATTAGAACCCGGATGGAGCACCTTCGCGTGGGTGATCCGTTGGACAAGGCAATCGATATTGGGGCGATCGTGGCCCCCGTACAATTGGAGCGGATCCGATCGCTGGTGGCGCAAGGGGTGAGCGAGGGCGCGACGCTGTGGCAGCCGTCGTGGGCGTGCCCCACCGAGGGCCTATTCTACCCGCCCACCTTGTTCACCAACGTGGCCCCGGCGGCGACCATTGCCCAGGTGGAGATTTTTGGTCCCGTGCTGGTCAGCATGACCTTCCGCTCACCAGCGGAGGCGGTGATGCTCGCCAATAACACACCCTATGGGTTGGCGGCCAGCGTGTGGAGCGAAAACATCAACCTTGCCCTGGACGTGGCGCCCAAGATCAAGGCGGGGACGATCTGGATCAACAGCACCAATCTTTTTGACGCGGCCAGTGGCTTCGGCGGATACCGCGAAAGTGGCTACGGGCGAGAAGGCGGCAAGGAAGGGCTCTACGAATACATCAAGAAATCAACTCCTCGAACTCGAAAGCCAACGATCCGAAAGGAGGCGCCAGACCACGATACCGTGGGCGAGCCGCCCGAGCACGGGCCAAACGGATTGCCGCGTCTCGATCGCACGGCCAAGCTCTTTATCGGCGGGAAGCAGGCGCGGCCAGACTCCGGGTATAGTCTCAGTATCCTTGACGCCGGCGGCCAGGTTCTTGGCGAGGTTGGCGAGGGAAATAGGAAGGACCTCCGAAACGCCGTGGAGGCGGCGCACGCGGCCGGGAGTTGGGCCGGGACCACCGGCTACAATCGGGCTCAGATTCTTTACTATCTGGCGGAGAATCTTTCGGCCCGGGCCGCGGAGTTCGCTCGACGGATCGCGGACCTCACGGGACGGGCCCTCAGGGGAGCCGGCTCGGCTGAGGAAGAGGTATCGCTGGCCATCGAGCGCTTGTTCACCTATGGCGCCTGGGCCGATAAGTATGATGGTCGAGTGGCCCGCACGCCGCTCCGTGGCTTGACCATCGCCATTCCCGAGCCGCTCGGGGTGATCGGCATCCTCTGTCCCGACGAGGCGCCGCTCCTTGGCTTTGTCTCCCTGCTGGCCCCCGCGATCGCCATGGGGAATACGGTGGTGATCGTCCCCTCCCAGTCTCATCCGCTCGCCGCCACCGATTTTTACCAGGTGCTCGAGACGTCGGATGTGCCTGCCGGGGTCGTGAACATCGTCACGGGAGGCCGCGACGGGCTGGCGGCCGTGCTCGCGGCGCACGATGACGTCGCCTCGGTCTGGTACTTCGGTCCCAACGCCGGAGCGATGGCGGTGGAGGCGGCCTCGGTTGGGAACCTCAAGCGCACCTGGTGCGTGGGCGACCGACGCTTGGACTGGTTTGATCGCGAGGACGGCGAGGGAGAGGAGTTCTTGCGTGAGGCGACTCAGGTGAAAAACATATGGGCCCCTTACGGCGAGTGAGTAGCGCGAAATATGCGATCATCATCGTGAAGCACTGATCCCTGGGAAAGGAGGCGGGACTATGGGCGCGCGGGTAATGCCCATCTGGCTACATGACGATACCGAGGAGGATTTGGTGGGGGCGGATTGGCATCAAGAGGCGATCTGCGGCACGGTTGACAGCCTGCGCGACATCGCCGAGACCGCCGACCTCGCCTGGCATGTCGGCAATCAGCTTACCCTTATCGCCTGGCGCCCGGACGGCAGGGAATGGCGGCCGCTGCCCGATGTCATGGTACACCCGGAGGCCGGCCCGGCCCGTCGCAAGGAGATGCGGGCCCTTGATGATGGCGTGCCGGCCCTGGTGGTTGAGGTGCTGAGCGAGACGACCTGGCGCTATGATCGGGATACTGTAGGCGGCAAGGCCTTTGGCTATATGCAATTGGGTGTCCCGGAAATCCTCCTTTTCGACCCCACGGAAGAGTATCTGGAGCATCAGTGCGTGGGCTGGCGGCGGGGCGATCAGGGCTACCAGGCATGGCGACCAGATGCCGCCGGTCGTTTCCAGAGCATGAGCTTGGGGGTGGCCTTCGCGGCGGAGGGGATCCTGCTACGCGTCTACGACACGGAGGGGCAGCCGATTCCCTTCCGGGGCGAGCGCGCCAGAATGCTGGCCGAGGAGCGGCGGGGGCAGGCCGAGCAGATGCGGACGCTTGCCGAGCGTGACGCGGAAATCGTCCGCCTGCGAGCCGAGGTTAGGCGGCTGGCGGGTAACAAAGAAGAATCCTAGTTCTCGCCGCTGTTTTACTCGGATGCCGCGGGGGTGTTGCATGCCGGCTTGGCCACCGAGATCCCCACGGTCGGCAATGCGGGCATCAGCAAGGACGGCCTCACCTATATCTTCCACCTTCGCCTCGGCCTGAAGTGGTCGGATGGTCGTCCGCTAGACGCGCGCGACGTCGATTACTCCTGGCGCCTCTGGACCAGCAAGGATCTGGTCGTCAACAGCACGGGCGGCTTTGACCATATCAAAACGGCCGATGTCTCTCCGGATAACCTGAGCATCACCTTCCATCTGACCTCGGCCTACGCCCCGTTCGTCTCGGTATGGGCCGATCAAGTAATGCCGCTGCCCCAGCATGTGCTCGGCTCGCTGACCGCCAAGCAAATCAACACGAACCGGTTCCTTTTCTCGCCCACGGTCAGCAGCGGTCCCTTCGAGATCAGCTCGCGCACGTCGGGCCAGAACATCATCGAGGTGCGGAACCCCAACTTTTACATGCTGGGGAAGCCCTATCTGGACCGGCTGATCTTCCGCGTCATCCCAGACGAGACGGCGCTTACGGACGCCCTGCGCGCCCACGAGATTGACACCGCCTGGTTCCTGGATATCTCGCGGATAGACAACCTGCACAACTACGCCCCTGCTCCCAACAGCTACGAGACCTGGAATACCTGGGAGTGGTGGAAGAGTTAGAGGAGCGCCCTTGCGTCGTACCGGCCTGGGCCGATCTGACGCTTTATCAGCACGATGGGTACTATGCAAAGGGCGCGGCAGGCGCCCTTTTGCATGTAGGGATAGCGATGTCGTGACTGACCGCGAGCTGCTCGGGGGGCGCTACCGGCTTCTGGATCCAGTAGGGGATGGCGGCATGGCGTCCGTCTTCCGGGCCGAGGATGAGCGGCTGGCGCGGATCGTCGCGGTCAAGATTCTGCACCAGCGGCATCTGGGAGAGCACGGCTTTGTTCGCCGGTTCGAACAGGAAGCGCGGCTGATTGCCGCCCTCTCGCATCCGAATATCGTCACTATTCATGACTTCGGTCACGATGACGATGCGTATTACATCGTGATGGAGTACGTGGACGGCGGGTCCCTGCGGGATCTGATGACCCGCGAGGGGCCGCTTCCCCTGGAGCGGGTGCGGGATATCGCCCGTCAACTTGGACTGGCATTGGACGCGACCCACGCGCAAGGGGTAGTTCACCGCGACATCAAGCCGGACAATATTCTCCTCGGCGCCAATGACCAGGTGAAGATCTCTGATTTTGGCATCGCTCGCGGCCTCGCCCAGCCCCGTCAGACCGCTACTGGATTTATTCTTGGCTCGGCAGGCTATCTCTCGCCCGAGCAAGCGCGGGGACAGGCGGCCACTATTGCATCGGACATCTATAGTACCGGGATCGTCCTGTATGAGATGCTCCTTGGCAGCCCACCGTTCATGGCCGATAGCCCGCTGGCTACCGCCCTATGTCATATCACCCAACAGCCGGCGCCATTGTCGGGACGAGTACCTTCCCTGCCTCCAGAGGCGGCTGCCGCGGTGCTTCGAGCGCTCAACAAAGATCCAGATCGGCGTTTTCCGTCCGCCTCGGCGCTAGCCGCCGCCCTCGACCCCCCTACCGGACGCCGCCAGCCGCCCGACGAGCCAACCGCCGCCGTAGGAGCGCCGCTGTTGGCGCCGCCGAGCGCGCCATCCGCGCCTAGGCGCCACACGGCACAACCGGGCGCGGCTCTACGCCCGCGGTGGCGGCGCTCCTTCCTGGCTTTGCCGCTGGTAGGAGTGGTGGGCGCCATGGCTGTCTATTATGCCGGCCTGTCCGCTCCCGTCAGCCACCCAGTCGCCGGGCACTCCCTGGCGCCCACGCGCGCCGGCAGGGCGCCTTCCCGAATCCTCGGCGCCCCCGCCTCGCCCACGCCGCTCCGCCTTTCCGGAGGAGGGGGTCCAGCTGCTCCACCAGCCGTGTTAGCGTCAGCCACCGCGGCGCCCACTGCTTCATCCACGGCAGAGCCGACGCGCGTGATCAACCTGGCTACCGCCGTGACGACCGTGAGCACTCCCAGTCCCACCGTGTCGCCCCGAACGGCTACCCCCGTTGTGCTATTACCCGCGCAGCCGGTCGTGGACCAATCCGGTGGGGCGAGCCAATTCGGTGGATCGAGCCAAGGCCAGAAGCACCGGTCCCATCGGGGGCATCACGGGCATAAGCACCGTTCCCAGGGTGATTGATCGCTTGTAGCCCGAGAAAGCAGCGACGCCACATGCCGCCAGGGCCACCTTGATAGGTGGCCCTGTTGGCTTCGGCGTCGAGTGGGGGCGTGAGATCACGAGGCCGACTGCTCCCGCAGGGCGGCGCTGTCGTCCATCTCGGGTTCGTCCGGGGAGCGGCGCCCAAGACTGGACGGGAACCAGTTCCAGCGGCCAAGCAGGACCACCATGGCCGGGACGAGCAGGGTACGGATCAGGAAGGTGTCCATAATCACCCCCGCCGCGATCCCGTAGCCGATTTGGCGAATCTGATCGGCGCCGCTACTGTTGCCGGCCGCCACCGCGAGCACGGCGAACGTGCCGGCGAGAATGACTCCGGCGGTGGTGACCGTGGTGCCGCTGACCCCAACCGCGTGCGGCACCGCCTCGCGGAGCGGCAGCTTCCTGGCTTCCTCGCGGATGCGGGTCATGACCAGGATGTTGTAGTCAGAGCCCAGCGCGGTGAGGAAGACGAACATCAGGAAAGGCAGGACGAAGTTGAGCCCGGTGTCCGGCCCCAGGTGGACGAATACGATGGCCGCCAGGCCCAGCGCCGCGAGATACGACAGCATGACGCTCGCGACCAGGTAGAAGGGCGCCACCACGCTGCGCAGTACGAGGCCCAGGAGGATACCGATCACCAGGGCCACAATCGGGATCACCAGGAATAGGTCGGTGGTGGATATGTTGTTCACGTCGTAGGCAAAGGCCAGCAAGCCGTAGACGCCGCTGGCCGTGGCGCCTGCCTTGATCCCGATCTGGGTGACCGCGTCGCGGAGATTGGGGATTTGGTTGACGTCGTGCGCCTTACTGCTGTCCCCATACCGGAGCACCGCCGACCACTGCACCGTTGTCCCATCGGGACTAATGAACTGGGCCGTGGAGCGGAAGGCGTTATACTCGGCGGGCGAAACCGCGGTACCGGCGGGCTCGATCCGGGGCAGGGAGCCTGGGCTGCCGAGTAGTCGATGAAGTTCGGCCAGGCGAGTAGGGGTCAGTTTATAGCCGTTGGGGGAAAGCGGTCCGATCGCCTCGAGAAAATAGAAGTTGTGGGTGATCTGGGTTTGCACGACCCTCAGGGGGGCGGGATTGCTCCAAATAGGCTGTGAGAAATGGAAGAGCGCCAGCGTGGGGCTGGTGCTGGCCCCAGGGAAGTGCGCCGCCACCACCGCGTCCCCAGCCGCCGAGTCGCTGCCTGCCGGGCCGGTAGTTTGGTCGGAGAATCCGGTGGTTCCACTTCCCAACTGGCCAATGGCCAGCCCAACGAAGAGGGCCAGCCCAATCAGCAAGGTGGTCTTGGGGCGCCTGGCGCTAGCCCGGCCAACCTTCCCCCAGAGCCCTGGGCGCTCGCCGCCGATATCCACGACCTTGGTGGGCCAGAATACGGCTCGACCGAAAATAGCCAGGATGGCGGGAAGGAAGGTGAGTCCGGCCAAGAGCATCAGCGCGATCCCAATGGCCAGGGCAGGCCCAAGCCCCTGATACAGTCCGAACTGGGCCAACAACAAGCAGAGCATGGAGGCGATCACGGTGAAGGCGGAGAAGCTGATCGTTTCTCCTACCACCGCTACGGCGTGGATGACCGCCTCGGAGGGGGTTCGGCCGCGCCGCAGTTCCTCGCGTACGCGAAAGACGAGAAACAGCCCGTAGTCGGTTCCCGCCCCCAGGACGAGCACGATCAAGATGACCTGCGTAATGTCGGACGCCTGAACCCCAATTCGGGTGGAGGCGGCGATCACCGGGCCGGACAGCGCCAGCACCAGGGCGGCGGGCAGCAGGGTGACGATAGGAGCGAGGAGGGCCCGGAAGGAGAGCAGAAGGAGGACCAGGATAAACACCAGGGAGAGACCCTGGGTTTGGCCTTGAGACTTCGTCTGACTGGCCGCCGTGTCCACGACCGTAGCCAACTCACCTGAGAGGTTGAGATGCAGTCCCGGCGGGGCGCCAATGACGGTAAACTCGTGGCGAATCGAGTCGACCAGGACTTTCCCCGTACCGGTTCCGCTGAACGACGCATCGGCCTGGATCTGGATCTGGCGTGCCTGACCGTCGCGGGAGATTCCATCATCGCGCACCAGCTTGACGTGGGGCATCGTTTTGACCACGGCGGCAAGATGATCCACGGTAGTCAGGTCAGTTGGGGTGAGCGGGCCGTGAGCACGAGACGCGATAATGTCGGACGAGATATAGTTGCTGTTCTGGAATGCCTGAGCGAGCACCGACGCCTTCATACTGGGCGTGCTGTTGGGGAGGAAGCCGCTGTTCTGGTTCTTGGTCACACTGGACAGGGGGGGAAATACGGCCACCGCGAAGATGGTAAAGGCGATCCAGGCTACGGCCACCGCGTATTTATAGCGGACGGAGAATCTA
>Ga0307374_10015925_pt1 | contig 10053 bp, 9 predicted proteins | sample OX3MG_FD_202532 | JGI IMG/M metagenome (GOLD analysis project Ga0307374, IMG submission 202532) | Soil microbial communities from Risofladan, Vaasa, Finland - OX-3 | ecosystem: Environmental > Terrestrial > Soil > Coastal area > Acid sulfate soil | place: Finland: Risofladan, Vaasa | collected...
GATGAAAGCGATGACGTTGATGGCCGCACTTGCGGCCGTATCGGTATTTTCTCAGTCCGCGCACGCGCGGGAGCATTATCATCGGCACAGTGCCGCACACGCGCCGCGATATTTTGATTCGGCGCCGACAGCGGCAGAGAGCTGGGGCGCATCTTGGACTGCCGCCTCGGACTCCAACTTCGACAACAATGTTGCGAGCGGACGCGGCGGCCGGCCCCGCGCATGGTGCGGCTGGGAAATGCGCCAGTTGGTCGGCAGCGATCCGGGCGCGGAGTTCAATCTCGCCCGCAACTGGGCGCGTTGGGGGCACGCCGGACCGCCCGGCGTTGGCGCCGTTGTCGTGTGGGCACACCACGTCGGCAAGATCGTCGGCCAGGAGGATGGCAAGTGGATCATTCAATCCGGCAATGACGGCAACCGCGTGCGCACGCGGGCGCTGCCGATCGGCAACGCCATCGCGATCAGGTGGGGCTGAGGCCCGACCGCGTGTCTACACCACGTACAACGGCCGCTCGGACAACCGGGCGGCAGTTTTCCTTTGACGGTCACGGCCGCCGGCGTAACTTTACGGCGGCGCGGCAATGGGCAATCATTCGGCGGCTCAGGGATCACCCTTGCAATGACCGACATTCTGAAAACGCCGCCGGAACGGTTTGCCGATCTGCCCGGCTTTGCCTGGCGCGCGCACAGTCGCGCCGACCTGCCGGGCTATTCCGGATTGTCGATGAGCTATCTCGACGAGGGGCCGGCAAATGCACCGGTCTTTCTTTGCCTGCACGGCCAGCCGACCTGGAGCTACCTCTTCCGCCGCATGATCCCGCATTTTCTGGCGGCTGGCGGCCGCGTCGTCGCGCCGGATTATTTCGGTTTCGGCCGCTCCGACAAACCCGTCGAAGACCGCGTCTACACGTTCAATTTTCATCGCAACAGTCTGCTCGCCCTCGTGCAGCTCCTCGACCTCAAGAGCATAACCCTCGTCGTGCAGGATTGGGGCGGCTTGCTTGGACTGACGTTGCCGATGGAAATGCCGGAGCGGTTCCGGCGGCTGACCGTCATGAACACAACGCTGCCGACCGGTGACGTTCCGCTCAGCAAAGGATTTCTCAACTGGCGGGCGTTCTCCAACAGCCACCCTGACATGGCGATCGGCAAGTTGATGGTGCGAACCTGCTCGCATCTGACGCCGGCGGAAGTCGCCGCTTACGAGGCGCCGCATCCCGACGCTCGCTACAAGGCAGGCGTCCGGCAGTTTCCCAAGCTCGTGCCGGAATTTCCCGACAGCGACGGCGCCGCCATCGGCCGTGCCGCACGCGCGTTCTGGCGCCGCGACTGGCGCGGCCAAAGCGTCATGGCGATTGGCATGACCGATCCAGTGCTCGGTCCGCCGGTGATGCGCGCGCTGCACCGTGACATCAAAGACTGCCCGCCACCGCTCGAATTCGCCGCGGCCGGCCACTTCGTGCAGGAATGGGGTGACAAGGTTGCGCCCGCCGCGCTCGCGGCGTTGCCGGCCTAAATTGCGATGCGCCTCACCCGCATTGTTCGGCGCTCATTGCGATTTGGCCGGGAGCACACGCCGGATTGCAGCGTCCGGTTCGTCGATGACGCCACCGCACACTGAAAAACGGGAGAAGGCGATGCCCAAGGTAATCTACGAGAAGGACGGCAGGATCGGACGTATTACGCTGAACCGGCCGGAGGTGATGAACGCCATCGACGACGATGTGCCGGGCGAGCTCGCCGACTGCGTCGCGCGCGCCAACGCCGACTTTGGCGTCCACGTCATCGTGCTCGCTGGCGCCGGCGCGGCGTTCTGCGCCGGTTACGACCTCACCTATTACGCGGAAGCGAGCGGCGGGACCGGTAACAATGTCACCCAGGACATGCCGTGGGACCCAATGCGGGACTACGCGTTCATGATGCGCAACACCGAGCTGTTCATGAGCGTGTGGCGCTCGCATCGCCCGGTGATTTGCAAGGTGCATGGCTATGCGGTCGCCGGCGGTTCGGACATCGCGCTCTGCGCCGACCTTATCGTCATGAGTACCGACGCGCGGATCGGCTATATGCCGACGCGGGTGTGGGGTTGTCCGACCACCGCTATGTGGGTTTACCGGCTCGGCCCCGAACGCGCCAAGCGCATGATGTTCACCGGCGACAAGATCACCGGCGTGGAAGCCGAGAAACTCGGACTCGTGCTTAAGGCGGTGCCGCCGAACGAACTCGACGCCGAGGTCGAAGCGCTGGCGCAACGCATGGCGACCGTGCCGGTCAATCAGCTGATGATGCAGAAGCTCGTTATCAATCAGGCGATCGAAGCCATGGGGCTGCATACGACGCAGCTTATCGCCACCGTGTTCGACGGCATCACCCGTCACTCGCCCGAAGGCATGAACTTCAAGAAGCGGGCGGAGACTGTGGGCTGGAAAGCGGCCGTGAGCGACCGCGACAACGGTACCTGGGACTGGACCGAAAACCGACCGATCAACCCGCGCTGAGCCGTAACGACGACGCGCCGTTTAATGCGCGGTCGTCAACAGCCGCTCACTGTTGGCATGCACCTGACGACGCAACGGCTCGTAGGCCTCTTCAGCCGCTTCGTAGATCCCGCGTCCCAGCGCCAGCGCGCGCTCGGCGGCGGCTTGCGCGTCGGCGAAGGCGACCATTTTCTCGGCAATCATGCGGCCAGCCTCGACCACCGCTCGCGGATCGTTTGACGCGAACAGCATCAGACGGGCCGAAATGACGGCCTGCGCCTCGTAGGTGAAGCGCACCGCCTCGTAGCAATTTCCCCAAAACTTGAACATGACGTTTCCCGAATTGGCGTAGCCGGATGGCGTGCGACCGGCGCAATATCGCTCAAATTTTCAAAAATTGATTTTCGCAATCCGTTAGACTTGTTTGGATTGCCTTAAATTGCCGAAGGCCAAAACAAGCGAGGCGCCCCAACCGGGAGCGCCTCGCGTCGCTTTTGCGGTGATGACCGCGGCGGCTCAGTAGAAAGCGCCGTAGATCACGTCGACCACCTGACCGGTCGTCACGTTGACCAGCAAAAGATCAGGTCCGTAACGCACCCACTGGAAGCCGGGATCCGGGGGCGGCAATCCCATCCCCGCCCAATCGCCGTAGTAGTAAGCGGGCGCCAAGAAGAGCGGCGGCAGGACCATGCCGATGCCCCAACGTCGATAACCCCACCCGTGCGGATAGGCGTACGGCGACAGATGCATCCGATTAAAATTACGGCCGCGATAGCTGAATTGCGCCCCGTGCGAGCCCGGCCCCGGCCCACGCGGACCGGCAAAACTCGGGTGCGGTCCCCCCGGTCCCGGCCCGTGTGGTACGACGCGCACCGCCGGTCCGTGCGGTGCTGCACGTAGCGCCGGTGCATGCGGCGGTGCCCCGTGCGGCGCCGGCTTACCGGGCGGGGGATGGTGTTCTTCCGCCATTGCCAAAGTCGGCAAAGCGAGCGCGAGTATCGCGGCAAAAGCGGCTAGCTTACGTACCATTGATGCTCCTCAGGTTGATTGGCCCACGTCTCCCCTGAATCGACGGCGAGCCTAGCAATTCACCGCCGCGTTGCAACTATATTGGCTCAAAAAATCGAATTATTCAGCCGTTTAAAAGCTCATCCGGCCCGGCGGGGGATGCCGACGTGCCTTCAAATTCGCTCGGCGAGGCGCCGGGCGAATTGTGCGCGCTCTTGCGTGTCACCGAAAGCCAGCGTCGCCCGAACAGGGCCAGCACAAGGCCGCCATAAACCAGAAAACCGACCGCCGCCAAAATCAGCAATTCCGATTCATTGCGGAATTTTGGCCAGGACGACGCCATTGCAGCGACAGCCGGTGCGGCGAACACGAGCACGATCGCCAAGACGGCGCCGGCCGCGAGGATTCGCAACAGCGAGGACTTGAGCGCGGCATCGGCGGCGAAATGGCCGGCGCGCGCCGCCAACCAAAGCACCAGGATGAAATTGATCCAGGCGCCGATCGACGTCGCCAGCGCCAGACCGACCTGCGCCAACGATCCCATCAGCAATATCTTGCACATGATGTTGACGGCGGTGCCGATCAGCGCCGCCTTCATCGGCGTCAGCGTGTCGCCGCGGGCAAGGAATGGCGCGGCGACGCTGCGGATCAGCACGAACGGAACCAGCCCGACGGTGTAGGCCATCAGTGTTAGCGCCGCCGCATGCGCATCGCCGGCAGTGAAGCGTCCGCGCAGAAAAAGTCCGCGCATGATCGTCTCCGGCACCACGAGAAACGCAACGATGCAGGGAATCGCCAGCAGCAACGCAAACTCGATGGCGCGGTTTTGCGCCGAGCGCGCGCCGCGATCGTCGCCGGCCGCAAGTTTGTGCGTCATTTCCGGCAGCAGCACGGTCCCGACCGCAATGCCGATGACGCCGATCGGCAACTGATCGATGCGGTCCGCATAGTAGAGCGCCGAGATCGCGCCGGTCGCCAGCAGGCTGGCGATGATGGTGTCGGCGAACAAGGCGAGTTGCGTTCCAGCCGAACCGATAGTGGCCGGGATGAGCGCCTTGAAGAAGCGGCGGACATCGGCATCGAAGCGGAGCGCGCGCAAGGCGGTGAAGGCCCCGGCACGCAGCGTATCGCCGCCGACGAGGGCTGCTTGCAGGACGCCGGAGATCAGCACGCCCCAGGCGGCGGCATAGCCGGCGCCGCCGAAGAAGGCGGCCGACGCCAGCGTGGCGATCATCGCCACATTGAGCAAAATCGGCGCCGCCGCCGCCGCCGCAAAACGATGCATCGCATTGAGGATGCCGCCCCACAGCGTGACCAGCGTGATGAGAAGAAGATACGGAAACGTGATCCGCGTCAGCGTCACCGCCAACGCGAACTGCTGCGGGTCGCGCGAGAAGCCGGGCGCCAGCACCTCGATCACCTGCGGCGTAAACACGAGCGCAAGCACCAGCAGCGCCGCCTGCGTTGTAATCAACAGCGTGAAGATGCGATCGCCGAACAGGTCCGCCGCCTGCGGCCCGCTTTGCGTGCGGACGCGGGCATAAGCCGGGATGAAAGCGGCGTTAAACGCGCCTTCGGCAAAAATCGCGCGAAAATGGTTGGGCAGACGGAACGCGATGAAGAACGCATCGGCGACCGGTCCGGCGCCAAGGATCGCCGCCAGCATAATGTCGCGCAGGAAGCCGGTCGCGCGCGAGGCCAGCGTATAGCCGCCGACCGTGAGAATCCGCTTGATCATGGCGTCTTTGTTAGCATTGGCCGTCAATCCCGGCGAAAGCAGGGATCAGCCGTCCACAGCCATACAGTCCGGATTCCCGCTTGCGCGAAAATAAGCGGAAAGGGCCGCTATCCGGCGAGCCCGCGGCATACCGCGGCAATGATGTGGTCCTGCACCCGCGGCTCAAGGTAGGGGTGTATCGGCAGGCTGATTACCTCCCCGGACAGGCGCTCGCTGACCGGCAGCCCGCCTTCGGCGACCGGGAAGCCCTGATAGGCGGCCTGCCGATTGAGCGGCTTGGCATAATAGACCGCGGTAGGAATGCCATCCCGCTTGAGTGCGGCGGCCAAGGCATCCCGCCGGCCGGGCGCCAGCCCGATGGTGTATTGCGCCCAGACCGAGGTCGATTCGTTACCGACCCGCGGCACCGTGGCGACGCCGGCAAGCCCCGCGGCGTAGCGCTGCGCGATGACGTTGCGCGCTGCGATTTCCTCGGGAAAGATTTTGAGCTTCTCAAGCAACACCGCGGCCTGGATGGTATCGAGCCGACCGGTGATGCCGATATGCTGGGCGTCGTATTTGTCGTTCGGGCTCTCGCCGTGCACGCGCAAACTCTTGATGCGCGAGGCCAGCGCGTCGTCGTCGGTGAAAATCGCACCACCGTCGCCGTAGCAGGAAAGCGGCTTGGCCGGAAAGAAGCTGGTCGCCGTCGCCGTAGCCAGCGTGCCCAGCTTGCGACCCCGATAGGTCGCGCCGAACGATTGTGCGGCGTCGTCAAGCACCTTGAGATCATGCGCGGCGGCGATCGCGGCGATGGCGCCGTGATCGGCTGGCAGGCCGAAAAGATCGACGGGAATGATCGCGCGCGGCTTCAGGCCCGCGCGCTTTGCGGTCACAACGGCCTGCTCGCAGCTGGCCGGGTCGAGATTGAACGAGTCGGGCAGCACGTCGGCAAGGACCGGTGTCGCACCGGCAAGCGCAACGACTTCCGCCGTGGCGCAGAAGGTGAAGGTCGGACAGATGACCGCATCGCCGGGGCCGATGCCCCAAGCCATCAACACCAAACGCAACGCATCGGTGCCACTCGAGCAGGTGATCGCGTGACGCGCGCCACAAAATGCCGCAAGCTCGGTCTCCAGCGCGCGCACTTCCGGCCCGTTGATGAACTGACAATGCGCCAGTACGCGGCCGACCGCCTCATCGACTGCGCGGCCAAGGCGGTGGCGCTGGGCGGCGACATCGATAAACGGAATTGGCCGCTCGTTGAGGCGGGCATGCGAATTCATGACTGGATCCAATAAGTGAAAGCGAAAATCAGCCGGCGACGCGGCGCGGCACCTTGCGCTGCAGCGTACTGATGCTGCCGGCACGCTCATCGAGGCAGCGAATGGCGACTTCAAGACTTGCCACGCCCTCCTCACCGGTCACGGCCGGCGGCCGGCCGGTGCGGATTGCGTTGACGAAAGCCAGCAGTTCGGCGCGCAACGGCTCGGCATAGCCGACCGACAAATGCCGCATCGAATAGCTGCCGTCAGGCTGGAAGCCGAAACATTCGGTGACCTGCAAAGTCAGCAAATCTCCGATCAGATATTTGTCGCGGGTGGCGACATGGATCGTGCGCGCCTTGAACGGCGTCAGCCAGTTGGTGTTGATGTGCGCCAGCACGCCCGAGGCGGTGCGGAATTGCAGCAGCGCGATGTCCTCACGCTCGGCAACCGCACTCGATAATTGCGGCTGGATCTCGACGATTTCCGAATCGGTGAACCAGCGGATCAGGTCGATATCATGCACGGCGAGATCGATCACGACGCCGACGTTCGACATGCGCGGCGGAAACGGGCCGACGCGGGTGATGGCGATCGAGAGAATGTCCTGGTTCTTGATCGCGCGCTTGATCGATTCAACTGCCGGATTGAACCGCTCGACATGACCGACCATCAATGTGGTGCCGGCGTGGTGGGCGGCAGCGACGATGGCGCGCCCCTCGTCAACCGTCGGCGCGATCGGCTTCTCGACCATGACGTGGATGCCGCGGGAAATACACTCGAGAGCGATGTCGTGGTGGAGATGGGTCGGCGCGGCAATGGTTACCGCTTCGACGCCGCTGCGAATCAGCGCCTCCGCATCGACGAATTCGCCGCAACCAAGCGTGCGGCCGACATGTTCTCTTTGCTTGCGGTCCGGATCGGCAACCCCGACCAGATCAACACCGGCCATTTCGGTGAGGACGCGGGCATGATTGCTGCCCATCACGCCAACGCCGATAACGCCAATTTTCAACGGACTTGCCTCACCCAACCTTGCCTCACCCAACCTAGCCTCACCCATAACCCCAAGGGCCCCTCAACTTCGTCGTCGCCCACTTCCCCCTAGCATGGCTGAAGTCTACTGGCGACCCATACCGAACGGAACCAAAACACGTTTTGCTTCCAATTGTTTATGCTCGAAACGGCCCTCGGGCCGCCGGCAGCCGCCGGCACGTTGCGAAGAAATTTGCGCTATCCCGGCGCCAGGGAGCCGAACCGGCGTTAATGCAATAATAATGTGAGGCGAAGTGCGTCCCCCGCCGAGATCGCGTTAGCGAAAGGACTGGCCCATGCGCTTATCGACGATTTTGCGGTTTCCAATCCTGCTTCTGGTCGGCGCTTTGACCACCGGTGCGCCGGGCGTAGCGACGGCGGAAGACACGGCGGCCTACGGGCCCGAACTGCAAGAGTTCGAATATCCATGGCCGGTGGCTTATTTCGCCTTCACCTCGCAGGGCGAGGCGATGCGCATGGCCTACATGGACGTGAAGCCGGCAGCGGCGGCGAACGGCAAGACCGCCGTTCTGTTCCACGGCAAAAATTTCTGCGCAGCAACCTGGGAAGACACCATCGCTGCTTTGCGCGAGGCGGGCTTTCGGGTGATCGCGGTCGATCAGATCGGTTTCTGCAAATCGACCAAGCCCGCGCATTATCAATTTACGTTCCAGCAACTCGCCGGCAACACCCACGCGCTGCTGGTTTCGCTCGGGATCGAGCATGCAACCATCATAGGCCACTCGATGGGCGGCATGCTCGGCATGCGCTACGCGCTGATGTACCCCAACACCGTGGACCAGCTTGTACTGGTCGACCCGATCGGGCTCGAGGACTGGAAAGAAAAGGGCGTACCGTGGCAGAGCGTCGATGCTTGGTATCAGAGCGAGCTTAAAACCACCGCCGACTCGATCCGGAATTATCAACGCGCAACGTATTACGCCGGCACCTGGGATTCGAAATACGATCGCTGGGTGCAGATGCTAGCCGGACTCTATCGCGGCCCGGGACGCGAACTCGTTGCCTGGAACGCGGCTTTGGTCGACGACATGGCCATGACGCAGCCGGTGTTTTACGAGTTTGAAAAAATCTCGGTTCCGGTGCTGCTGATGATCGGCGACAAAGACAATACGGCGGTCGGCAAAAACCTGGCGCCGCCCGAAATCCGTGCGACGCTTGGAAATTATCCGGTGCTGGGAAAACAGGCCGCGGCACGCATGCCGCATGCCCGGCTGGTCGAGTTTCCGAATCTAGGTCATGCGCCGCAAATCCAGGCACCTGACCGCTTTCATCGGGCGCTTTTCGAGCACCTCGGCAAATAAATCCGGGTCGCGGTAAGGCCAGCCGCAATCGATTAAAATTGTGCGCAAATTTTCGCCACTTGCTTTGCGGTTTTGCCAGATGTTCGTGGCAAAATGCCTACACACTTGAAGCGCTCGAAATACTTGAAAGCGCTCGAACAGCTGATCGGAAGGGTTTTCATTATGCGTGTTTCTGCATCGACCGCGGCTCGCACGTCGCGTCACGACACGTCGCTGGACGACCATCAAGCGGACGACGCCCTTTCGGTTGGATCCGCTGATTCAAATCACCTCGGCGGCCTTCCGGGCTTGCAGGCGACGTTCGGCGTCGGAGCACTAATTGCGACGACTTGTTTTGCCAGCTTCATGACGCTGGGCCTTGAGTTGCCGGCCGCGATGGTGAGCTGGGGGCAGTTTCGCCACTAGTGGAGCGGATTTAACATTCGCTACCCACCTAGCGGCAGACTCGTGAAGCGAATGTCAAATCCAAAGCTCCACTAAGACTCATATTTGCTAGTGGTCCTTTTGATTGCAACATTCGCATGAGAAGCTGCCGAATACGGATGCGAATGTTAGAATCGGACCACTAGGGACTTTTCCCTGCCGCGAGACGTCGACGCGGTCACCGCTCGCTTACCCGTGCACCTTCCGGAAGGCGTTCTTCTTGGCCACTTTGTCGCCGGCGAATTCCAGCAGATCGCAACCGGCGACGCGCACACGCTGGCCGCTTGCGTCGGTGGCGACGAAATCCCACTCGAAAGTGCCGATGTCGCCCGCCACCTGAACCTTCAAGTTCTCAAATTGGCCGTTGGGAAAACGGTCGAAGAAAACCTGCACGCCGCGGCGAACCTCCTCTCGCCCGCGGTAACTCTTGCCGAGCGGATCGGGTCCGACCGACGCGTGGTAGACACCATCGTCGGCAAAGAAGCTAGCAACAAGATCGGCATTGTGGCTGTTCCACGCGGCGCCAAACTCGGCGGCCCGCTCGCGCGTCATTTTCGCACTCATGCATCCCCTCCCCGGTTTCTACTCGGCACGGATTTTAGCGCCGCCGCCGCCGATTTCTGCTGAACGAAAGTTTCGCGATCACGAGCGGTGATAATCGTCTTCGATGCGCTCGATATCGTCTTCGCCGAGATAACTACCGGTCTGCACTTCGATCAGTTCAAGATCGATCTTGCCGGGGTTTTCCAGCCGGTGCCGGGCGCCGCTCGGCACATAGACCGATTCATTCTCGTGCAGCATCAGCA
>Ga0307374_10015927_pt1 | contig 10053 bp, 10 predicted proteins | sample OX3MG_FD_202532 | JGI IMG/M metagenome (GOLD analysis project Ga0307374, IMG submission 202532) | Soil microbial communities from Risofladan, Vaasa, Finland - OX-3 | ecosystem: Environmental > Terrestrial > Soil > Coastal area > Acid sulfate soil | place: Finland: Risofladan, Vaasa | collected...
CGCGCCGTTCCAGCGGCCATAGACCGCCGGATGGTGCGGCGTCTCCCACGTCTCGACCTCGATGGGGCCGGCCCTGCGCAGTCGCTGCGCCACCCAGTCGGCGGCGCGGCGCACGTCACCCGCGTGGGCGGGGTCGGTGCTGACCGACGGGATGGCGACGAACTCGGCGAGCTCCCGCAGGTACTGAGCTTCGTTGTCGGCGAGCGTCTTCAGCACGGCGTCCATGTGAGCAGTCTCCGCGTCGGCGTCGAGGCCGGCCGGCGGGCGTCAGGCGCCGACGGCCAGCAGGGGATCGGTCTCGTTGATGGCCAGCGACGTCACAATGAAGAGGACACGGCCGTCGGCCGGACTGACGGCGGTCTGCAGCACGCGCCCTTCGCAGTCTTTCACGCACCCGAGGTCCTGGCCGGCCGCGACCGCCGAGCCGACTGCCACCGCCGGATACCAGAACCCCTCGTGCTCGCTGCGCAGCCAGAGGAACCGCTCGAGCAGCGTGAACGGCAGGGGCTCGGGCATGCCGCCGGGCATCATGTCGAGGCGGCGCATCAGCCGGTCGAGGCCGTTCGTGTGCCGCGCCACATCCTCCGGCGTCCAGATCCCCTGGCCGCCGGACTCGGCGAGGATGGACGGGATGCCGGCGCGGGACGCGGCGCAGAAGGTCGAGCCGGGCGTTTCGCTGCACACGAGGTAGCGGATCCCGAAGACCTTGGCCATCTCCAGCGACATCCGGTCGACGTGGTCGTTGCCGGACCGGAAGAAGATCGTGAAGGGGACGAGCGCCTCGATCAGATCGCCGCCGTGCAGGTCGACGTAGTAGCCGGCCTGCGAAATCACGTGGTGGAAGACCCAGTCGGCAATCTGCGCGGACGCGGTGCCGTGCGCGTCGCCGGGGAACACCCGGTTGAGGTTCCGGCCGTCGAGCGGGCAGACATAGATGGAGCGCGCGGTGAACGCCGGCACGTTCATCACGGGGACGACGATGACGCGGCCGCGCAGGTCGCCGGGGTCGAGGGATCGGCCCAGGTCGAGCGCCGCCGCGATGCTCGCGTACTCGGCGGCGTGCACGCCGCCGGTCACGACGAGCGTCGGCCCCTCCGATCGCCCGTTGATCAGCCACATCGGGAGCCGGTAGGGCCGGCCCTGCACGGGAAACTCGCTCACGCCGTACCGCTTCTCGCCCGGCCCCGCCGACAGCGCACCGACCTGCAGCACCTGATTCGCCACGAGACCCTCCCCGCCTGTCTCAGTTCCGATCACGCACCCGCGTCGACGGACCGCATTCGCGCCCGGAGGGCCGTGACCGCCCGGCGTGCCGGCGTCGCCGTGAGGCCGACACGGCCGCCGCGCACCATCACCGCCCGCCGTCGATCGCCAGCGTCTGACCGGTGATCCAGCCGGCCTGCTCGCTCGCGAAGAACAGCACGCCGCCGGCGATGTCCTCCGGCGTGCCGAGCCGCTTCAGCGCGATGTTCTCGACGAGCCGGCGCTGGCCCTCCTCGCCGTACGACTGCCACTGCCGCTCGGTCGTCGGGTTGGAGCGCACGAAGCCCGGGGCGACGTTGTTGACGGTGATGCCCCACGGCCCGAGCTCGTGCGCGAGCTGCCGCGTCAGACCGATCTGGCCCGCCTTGGCCGACGCGTACGCCTGGATACCGGTCAGGCTGATACCCAGGCCGGCGCCGCTCGAGATATTGATGATACGACCGTAACGCGCGGCCTTCATGGCGGGGGCGACCGCCTGGGCGCAGTAGAAGGCGCCGTCGAGGTTCACGGCGAAGATGGCGCGCCAGTCGGCGTCGGAGATCTCCTCCAGCGGCCGGCCGACCTGCCCCAGGACGCCGCCGGCGTCGTTCACGAGGATGTCGATCCGTCCGGCCGTCCGCAGGAGGCCGGCCACCATGGCGTGCACCGCCTGGCGATCGCTCACGTCGAGCACGCGCGCGTCGAGCGGCGTCGCCTGCGCCCTCGCGAGCCGGGCGGTCTCGTCCAGCTCCCCCTTCTGCACGTCGCAGGCGACGACGTGCGCCCCGAGGCTGGCCAGGCTCAGGGCGATGGTGCGACCGAAGCCGTGTGCGGCGCCGGTGACGAGGGCGGTGCGATTGTCGAATCGGATGTGCATGGGTGCCCCGGTGTGCTGGATGCCCGCTTCCGCGGGCATGACGAAGGAGTCAGCCGGCCAGCAGGGCCAGGTTCTCCGGCGCCTGCGGGCGCGCGCCCGTTTCGACCTCGCGCATCAGCGCCACGAGGCGCTCCACGCGAGGAATCGGAATGCCGCGCCGGCGCGCGAGCGCCAGGATCGGCGCGAACTGCGCGTCGCATTCGGTCTTGCGATGATGTACCGCGAGGTCCCGCCACACGCCGCTGTGGGTCTTGGCCGACCGGCGGTTGAACGCCACCATGGCGTCGAACGAGGCGTCGATCGCTCCGGGGGGGCCGTCCGGGCCGAAGGCGGCCGGATCGTAGCCGTTGAACCCCATCGCCGTCACCCCTTCGGCCGCCGCCACCGCCATCACCTCGCGCGCCAGGGCGGTCAGCGCCGGGCGCGCCTCCCGCGAGCCGAGGACGTCGACGATGCTGGCGGGCGTGAGGGCGCTGGCGAAGAGCAACGCGCCGTAGCCCATCTTGCCCCACAGGTAGCCCCAGATGTTGTCGGTCGTGATCGCGCGGGGCTCGAAGTGGAGCAGCGCGCGGTGCACGCGGGCGAGCCGCGGGGTCGGCCGGCCGTCCAGCTCGCCGAGCACCACCGCGCCGCGCCCGCCGAAGTGGACGACGCCGGGCTCCAGGAGGTCGGCGCCGAAGTTGATAAAGGCGCCCATCGTGCGTTCCCGACCGACCACCTCCGCGATCGTCAGCTCGTTGAACCCGTTCTGCAGCGAGACCACCACGCCGTCCGCCGCGAGGTGCGGCAGGAGCTGCCGCGCGGCCGCCTCGGTGTGCAGCGCCTTGACGCACAGGAAGATGATGTCCCAGACGCCGGCCACCTCGTCCGGCGTGAAGGCCGGCATCGGCTGCGTGAAGGTGTCGATCGGGCCGGTGAGGGTCAGGCCGCGCTCGCGGATCGCCCGGACGTGCGCGCCGTCGGCATCCACGGCGGTCATGTCGAGACCGGCGCGGCGCAGGTACGCGGCGACCGTGCCGCCGATCGCCCCGGCCCCCCAGACCAGAATCCGGTCGGGTGCGCCGGCCGTCACGCCCACGGCCCTTCCAAGACTTCGCGCGTTTCCTCGACGCCGGCGCGCCACACCTGCATCATCTGCTCGTCCGGCTTCTGGTAGGCGCCGCCGAAGTTGCCGTCGCCCAGGAATTCACGGACCGCCGCGGCATCCATCAGGCGCATGCGCGCGAGGTCGATCATCGGCTTCCGGCCGGCCGGCAGGGTGACGCCGCGCAGCCGCGTCCACGGAAAGTTCTCCATCCACGACGCGTGCGAGGCCACTGGATCGATGGCGGCGACCGCGGCGGCCGTCTTCGGCGCGTTCCACCAGTTGTGCCACTTGACCGCCACGCCGGGGTGCTCGTTCATCCACTCCTGCAGGATGGACCCGCCCGGGATGTTGCCGCCGTGGCCGTTCACGAAGAGGATGCGCGTGAATCCGCCGCCGACGAGGCTCTCGAGCACGTCCGCCACGATCCGCTGATAGGTGTCGAGGCGCAGGCTGATGCTGCCGGGGTAGCGGCGGAAGTACGGCGTGATGCCGTAGCCGAGGACGGGAAACACCGGCACGCCGAGCGGATCGGCCGCCTCACAGGCGACGCGCTCGGCCAGGATGGAGTCCACGGACAGGCTGAGGTAGCCGTGCTGCTCGGTGCTGCCGACCGGCACGACCGCCCGGCTGTCGGTCTTCAGTCTCTCTTCGACCTGCATCCAGTTCATCTGCGCGACTTTCATGGGCGACACTCTTTCGAAGCCGGGCTGAAGCCCGGCGCTACGACGACAAGGCGACGGCGCCTGCCATCACGGAACAACGGCGCGACGGCGACGGGACGAGCTTACAGCCTCGTCGTGATCGTCTCCAGTCCGTGCGCGCGGGGACCCGTCTCCACGCGCCACAGCGCGAATCCGCACAGCACGGCGAGGACGGCGATCGCCGTGAACATCCACATGCCGGGGCGGTAGCCGGCCGCGTTGGTCGCGCTCGCCAGCCAGTGATCGTTGGCCCAGCCGATCAGCAGGTTGATGACGACGAGCCCGATCTGCTGCACGGTGTCCAGCATACCGTTCGCCAGGCCGAGGCGCGACGTGTCCACCACGTAGACGAGCGCCGGCCACATCACCGCCGGCACCAGCGCGAAGGCGACGCCCATCATCGCCATCGGAATCGCCGGTGGAATGTCGGTGTAGCCGAGCATGAGGAACACCGGCACGATGAGGAGCGAACCGCACATCATGACCAGCGACCGATGCGCGTAGCGATCGACCAGCAGGCCGAAGATCGGCATGCCGACCAGCGAGAAGAACGGCTCCATGCCGACCAGCAGGGAGGCGGCCTGCGGCGAGAGGTGGCGCGACTCGATCAGGAACTTCTGCCCGAACGTCTCGAACGGGAAGATGCAGCCGTAGAAGGTGACGCACAGCGCCGCGATCAGCCAGAACGACCGATCGAAGCGGAAAACCTCGGCCAGCGGGATCTTCCGGCCGCGGGCGGCGTGCCCCAGCGTGAAGCGCCGCTCGCCGCGCGCGTCGAGCATCCAGTACAGCGCGGCGCCGAGCAGACAGAACCCGCCGAAGCCGACGCCGATGAGCAGCGGCCAGCGCCAGTAGGTGTAGGCGCCGGCCGCCCAGGTGGGGGAGACCTGGGCGCTCAGCGAGCCGAGGCGGGCGGCCGACGCGCGCAGCCCGAACCCGAGGCTCAGGTCGTCGTGCCAGAACCAGCGGGCCACGCCGACGTTCGCCGCCAGCGCCAGCGCCTCGCCGCCGGAGCCGACCAGCAGCCGGCCGGCCGCCATGACGCCGAGGCGCGGACTGAGTGCGGTGATACCGAGCCCCGCGAAGATGAGCACGCCGAAGATCGCCAGCGACTTCCTCGTCCCCAGCCGGTCGATCATGACGCCGCAGACGAGCATCGCGACGATGTTGGGCAGGCTGTAGACCGCCTGGAGCAGCCCGATGTCGGAGTCGGAGAAGTGCAGCTGGCGGCTGAGGAGCGGGGCGAGCGGCCCGATGTAGTCGAACGCGTAGTAGCCGCCGTAGCAGGCGATCCCGATCGCCGCGAGCACGAGCCAGCGCGACGCGCGCGACGGCGCCGGCCTGGCGGCGACGTCCGGTTCCATCACCGTGTCGGACATCGGGACGGCCCTCTCGACGCACGGCGGGGGCGCCCGCGGCCCCGCCCGATCGCCGGGCTGCATCATCTCACGATTCGGCCGGCCGGTGGGGCGGCCGCCGCGGCTCCTCCACGGCGGCACGGACGGATGAAGGCCGGCGCGTGATCTCAGGTCCGTCCGATGCCGATGCAGGCTTCGGCGCTCAGGGTGGGCACGCCATCGCCGGCGGAGGCTGCCAGCAGTTCGACGACCGTGCGTCCGACCGCCGCGGTCCGGTCGGGGCCGAGCCGGCGGAACAGGTCGGCGAGCGGCGGCACCGAGCTCGCAAAGTCGGTCCAGAAGGCCTCGGGCGAGTCGACCCGCAGGGACCTCGTCACGGTTGTGATCTCGACCTGGCGGAATCCGGCCTGCTGCAGCTGGTCCTTCAACGACGCCGGTCCGCAGAGCCTGGCCCAGACGGGCACGGCGGCCGGCGGCTGGAAGTCGGGCACCGTCTGCTGGACGGCCCGCATCATGAGCGTCATCAGCTGGAAATTCGCCGGATCGCCCCAGCAGACGATCGCCGCGCGACCACCCGGACGAAGAACGCGGCGCAGCTCGGTCATGCCGCGGCAGATGTCGGGAAAGAAGATGAGGCCGAGGATGGACACGCTGGCGTCGAACGACCCGTCTGGGACGTCCAGCGCCTGCCCGTCCATCACCTCGGCGGAGATGCCGGAAAGCCGCTCGGCAACCACGCGCTGGCGGAGACGAGCCACCATCGCGGGCGCGAAGTCGGTGGCCAGCACGGCGGCGCCGGCCCTCGCCGCCGCGAGGCTGAACGCGCCGGTCCCGGCCGCCACGTCGATGACGCGCTCGCCGGGCCTCAGCTTCAGCAGCGCGAGAGCCGCTTCGGCAAACTGCGACGACAGCTTCTCGAACACCTTCTCGTAGCCGGGCGCGATGGCGCCCCAGGCGTCGGGCATCTGGTCGGGGATCGACGCGGACATGTCACGCTCCTCGGTCGTCAATCGGCCCGCGGCACGCCGTCGAAGAAATCGACGATCCCGGTCTCCAGCGAATACTCGGCGCCGACGACGAGGAGCCGATCCTGCTGAATCAGCTGCTCGAGGAGTTCGGATCCATGTCGCAGGTGGTTGACGGAGGCGCGGACGTTCGCCCGGACCGCGCGCCGCACCAGCGCCTCCTCGTCGCGGCCGGCGTCGGTCGCCAGCAGCTCTTCCACCGACGGCCTGACGCGGTCGACGATCGACCGGAGGTTCCGCGACTGTCCCTTCGTGGGCCGCCGCAGCTCCTCGACCGTGGCCAGAATCGCCCCGCACCGGGAGTGCCCCAGCACGATGACGAGCGGTGTCCCGTACTGCGCCGCGGCGAACTCGACGCTCCCGACCTGGGAGGGGGCGACGATGTTGCCGGCGACGCGGATGACGAACAGGTCGCCCAGGCCCTGGTCGAAGACGATTTCGGCCGGCACCCGTGAATCGGAACAGCCGAGGATGATGGCGAACGGTTCCTGGCCGGATGCCAGCTCGCGGCGGCGCGTCAGGCTCGCGGCCGTATCCAGGTTGGAGGCGCCTGACGCGAATCGCTCGTTCCCCTCGCGCAGGCGATCGAAGGCTTGCCGTGCTGAAATCATCGATGTGTGATCCCGTGTGTCCGCCAGCCCGTCGTCAGCCGGGCATGGTCACCAGAAAGGTCGCTCCCGGAGGCCCGGTCCGCACGAGCTCCAGCTCCCCGCCGTGCAGCCGGAGGATGCGCCGGCTGATGGCGAGGCCGAGGCCCGTGCCGCCCGGTCTGCCGCTGACGAACGGTTCGAAGATCTGGCTCGAGAGCCCGAGCGGAATGCCGGGACCGGTGTCGGCGACCGTGACGCGGCAGACCGTCCCGGCCCGCTCCATGCGCACCTCGATCGACCCGGCGTCCGGCATGGCCTGCGCGGCGTTCAGCAGCAGATTCCGGAAGACGCTCTTCAGCAGCTCCGGCTCCCCGTGCACGACCGGCGCCGGCTCTTCCATCGACAGGCTCACGGTGTGCCGCTTCAGGCTCTCGTCGTTGCTGAGCAGCAGCAGGGCGTCCCGGACGATGTCGGCGATCGACACCGGCGTCCGCGCCACCTGTATCGGCTTCGCGAAGATCAGCAGGTCGTGAATCAGGCGATCGAGCGACTGGATGGATCGCAGCATCTCATCGAACAGCAGGAGGTCGTGATCCTGCGCCGGCCGCCGGCTCTTGAGGACCTGCAGGGCGCCGGAGAGGCCGGCGAGCGGGTTCCTCACCTCATGCGCGACGACCGCCGCCATCCGGCCCAGGGTGGCGACGCTCTCCTGCTCGCGCAGCAGCGCCTCGGCCTCCCTTCGGCGCTGAATATCGACGGAATGGACGCAGAGGCCCTCCGGCACCGGCTCGACCCGGATTTCGAACCATCGCGCGGTGGAATCCGGAAAGGTGAACAGGTTCTCGAACGACGTCGCCTTCCGCTCCAGCATGCAGTGCTTCAACGTGGCGAAGAGCGGCGTCTCCTCGATGCCGGGATACACCTCCCACATTTTGCGACCGTGCAGCTCCCCGGGCAGATGCCGGCCGTGGTCGGCAGCAGCCGGGTTGACGTAGAGGTACGTCCAGTCGTGAGCGATGATCTGAAAGCCCTCGAGGAGGCTGTCGAGCGTGTCGCGGTGGCGATCCCAGGCGTCGGCAGTCATGGTGGGACACCGAAATGCACGTCAGATGGGGACGCCGCATCTTAGCACGTGCCGCGGCGCCGGGAGGACGGCCCGGGGGCTCGCGCCCGGTGCGATGGCCCGTCCGCGTTACGCTCCGGCAACCGCAGCGTACCACGTCTCGACCTGCGCACGGTGCGGCTGCCAGGCGCGCCAGGCGTCGGCCGCCCACTCGCGCGCCGCCTCCTCCAGCCGGTTCGTCTCCCCGAGCACGTACCCGATCGTGCGAACGCCTTCGAACGACGGTGGCACGAGCCACTGGTAGCGGTCCTTGCGCCGCGTCGCGCGCTGCAGAAACGCGGGCGCGAGTTCGATGGGCCGTTGCCGCTCCAGCACCGCGTAAAGGTTCATCAGATGGCAGGCCACCGACTGGATGGCCTGCGGGTTCGAGCTTCCCGGATGCTGGACCGCGTACGCGTCGACGCAGAACTGGCGGAAACGAGGTGCCGCCGGGTCATCCAGGATGCGCGCGGCCAACTCGCCGTGCATCGCCCAGCACCCAGGGGCGGCGGTCATGTAGCGGTGAACCGGCCCGGCGATGCGTGGAACGATGGCGCCGCAACCTTCGCAGCGCTCGCGGCCGTGGTCCGTGTCCGTCATGCGGGCTGCCCATGGCGGCCGGGCGTCGCCCTCAGCCGCGTCGGCCTCATGATGGCGCCGGCCGCACGCCGGCGGCAAGCGCGTCGTGTGCGGCGCGGGACTCGCGAAATGGCATCGGGCCGCCGCACCTGCCACAAGGTGAACGTGCAGGTCGCGACGAGTCTCTGCCGCACGAGGAACTCACCGGGTCGGATTGCCCCGTGGTCGGGCAAGCTTCGCCCCGCGCTCCAGCAGCAGCGCCTTCAGGACCGACCGATGGCAGCGTGCTTCGTCCGCACAGTAGCAGCCGACCGAGAGACTGGTCTGGTGGGAGAGGGCGGCCAGGAGCGCGAGGAGGCGCATGGCGTCAGGGCGCTTCATTTCGGCGCGGTATCGCCTGGTGAAGCTGCGCCACGCCCGCTCATCGGACGCCTGCAGGGCCTGCTTGACCAGACCCTCCGACGGCGCGAGGTCCGGAAGCCACACGTCGTAGAAATCGCGCGACGCATGCTGGGCCTTGGGCACGCCGCGGGGCGGCCGGCGTACCGTCCCCAGGCGCAGGCCCTCACCGGGTGCTCTCGGGCCTCCCAGTCGTACTACGCGAATCGCCATTCGACTCACCTCCTTCGCCTGCCGGTCCACATTATCCATCCCTCAGCCGTCGTCGGGTGCCGCCGATCCCCAGACGGCCCCGGGTCTGCGGTCGATGCCGAAGTCCCGAGCGACAGGCCGGGCTGATGCCCGGCGCCACGACGACGCGCCACCGAGAGCGCCGGGCGCCGAGCGCCCGAGCTTTGACACGCCCCCGATCGACACGGCAGAATGCGCCGGACGGCAGTCTTCATCGAATTCGGACGGGTCGACTCGTGAACCGGACGGCCGCGCGGCCGGTCACCTTCGTTCTGGGAGAACGTCCATGCGTCATCCGAGCCGTGTCCCATCGATTCTGCTTGCGGTGGTGCTGCTGGCCGCCCCGTCGGCGCTGGCGGCGCTGGCGGTCGGACGGCAGGCGCGACCGGCGCCCGCGCGTCCCAATCCGCTGCTCACACCGAGTCCGCTGCCGTTCCAGGCGCCGGAATTCGACAAGATTCGGGACGGCGACTTCCAGCCCGCTTTCGAGGAAGGCATCCGGCGCCAGCGTGCCGAGATCGAGAAGATCGCCGACAACCCGGCACCGCCCACCTTCGAGAACACGCTGGTGGCGCTCGAGAAGAGCGGCCAGCTGCTGTCCCGCGTCTCCATGATCTTCAACGGACTCGCCGGTGCGAACACCGACCCCGTGCTGGAGAAGGTGCAGGAGCGGGAGGCGCCGAAGCTGGCGGCCGTCCGGGACGCGATGCTGCTGAACGGCAGGCTGTTCGAGCGCGTCGAGGCGATCTACAGGGAGCGTGCGCGGCTGACGCTCGATCCGGAGTCGCTGCGCCTGGTGGAGTACTACCACCAGCAGTTCGTGATGGCCGGCGCCCGGCTGTCGGCCGCCGACAAGGCCACG
>Ga0307374_10015928_pt1 | contig 10053 bp, 10 predicted proteins | sample OX3MG_FD_202532 | JGI IMG/M metagenome (GOLD analysis project Ga0307374, IMG submission 202532) | Soil microbial communities from Risofladan, Vaasa, Finland - OX-3 | ecosystem: Environmental > Terrestrial > Soil > Coastal area > Acid sulfate soil | place: Finland: Risofladan, Vaasa | collected...
CCAGATCTGCATAGGACCACTCGGGGCGGGTGTTGGCGAGGATGCAGACACGCTCGCCCGGTTCGATACCCAAGTCGATCAGGCCCAGAGCGATCTCCTGCACGATCTCGCCGAGCTCGGCGTAGGTGACGTCGTGCCAGGCACCGTCGCGCTTGAAGCGCACGGCGGTCTTGGTCGCGTAATTGGCGGCCGCGTGCGGGATCAGGCCGGCGATCGTGGTTGACCCCGTGGTTGACGACCCCGTGGTTGGCACCGTGGCGGTGGCCTCCATGACGACTCTCCTCCTCGATCAGCTGACGGACCCTTGGATCTTAGTCCTAGCGGCGCTTTTTGTGTTACGAGCGCAATGAATGGGGCGAGCAGGGAGAACAGGATGAGAGCGGTGTGGGATACTGGGAGATGCGTCGGGGCGTGGCGCAGCCTGGTAGCGCGCGCCGTTCGGGTCGGCGAGGTCCCCGGTTCGAATCCGGGCGCCCCGATAAAGCTTTTGTCTGCTGCGTCTCTGTAGTCGGCGACAAGGTTCTGGATGTTCGAGGCTCTTGTCGAGCTGTGCCCAGACTCAGACTAAAAAGAGGAGCCCGCCAAGGCGGGCTCCTCAAGGAACTTCGTGTCGTCTGAGGCCAGCGGCCACAGGACGCCTGACTTTCCAAGTGGAAATATAGTCGGCGCGGGAGTCGATTTGCTTTAGCTGGGAGGCTGGGACTCGAACCCAGATGACCTAATGGAAAGTCAGGCGTCCTACCAATTGGACGACCTCCCAATGATTGGGTCGGAGGCTTGTGGTCAGCTACGACCTCCAGGGTCATGCCGGTCTGTCGCTCGTAGGTAGGTTTGCAGTATTGGTTCGGGCTGGCCGAAGTAGCGGACGCGCTCGGTGAGCCCAGGTGGTGGATGGCCGGTCGTGAGCTTTTGTGTTGGGATCGAGGAGGCGAGTTCGATCGTGGTGCCCCAGGGCACGGCAACTCGTGGCCCGAACAGAGCCAGGTTGATGCTGCCGGGTAGAGCTGCCGAAGGCGAGAGAACTCCGCGAGCTCCTTGGCTGATCAGCCATTGTGCCTCGGCTTGGCAGCGCTCGTGATCGTCGTGGACCAGAGCCTCAGCGTCAAAGCCAGCAGAATCGGCAAGCTCGAAGGTCTGGTAGTCGACGATCAGGTCGGAGTCGATCCGCAATTGCCATATGGTCGCTGAGTAGTGAGAGGCAGCCTCCTCAGTTTGGAGATCCTCATGTCTGAGGATCTCCGCGAACGGAGCCTCGGCGTCGAGCGCCATGTATTGCGTTGGCTCTCCACCAGCAATGTTCCAGCGTCCATTGCGACGGTTCGGGTTGACCCATAGAGGCACGTCGTAGGACGTTGCCCGGTAGGCCACCTCAGTGACGCGGATGAACTTTGGCTGCGCCCTACGAGGCATACTGATTTCTGCCCGATCTGGCTGCGTTGATCAGTTCGCTCTCAGCGTTCGGATCGTCGATAAGGGTTGCGGGGCGGTGGTCAGCGAGGTCGCGCCGTGGGCGGTCGAACCACGCGATGATTCCCTCCTCATCCCAGTTGTGGCGCAGGATCGCGACCAGACGTGCGAAGACACGGAGATTGCGTTGTGGTCGGCCCGTCTGTCCTCTCCACCGCGAAAGCGTCCGGCGGTCAACCCCGATGAAGTGCGCGATGGTTTGGTCGGAGATACGTGGCAACCAGCGGTCGAGATCTCCCATCACAATCCCGACATCGCCAGATATACCAGTGACGTGCTCGTCTAGGGCATCTCGCACGACGTGGCGGATGCGCTCGAGCATGATCATCAACTGGTCGCAGACATCCAGATTCCAGGAGGCGTCCTCGCGATCCAGTTGGTCGCGAATGTCGAGCAGCGTGGTTGCCAGTGTGGCTAGCTGCTCCTTGTCGTAATCCTCCGCCTCGATGCCGTAGCGCAGATCCTTCAGTCGGCTTGCGATCTCCTGCCAGCGCTGCTCATGTGAGTCATCGGCCTCGGGGGCTTGGCGCACGCGCTCCACAGCTTCGATGAAGCCTCGTTGGAGGTCTTCAAGGCTCTGGTCGAGTTTGCCAAGTCTGTCCTCGTATGTCAGCTGAGGGGGCACATGTCTCCTTAGTGTCTCGTATGCGGGACATTATAGCGACATCTTGGGAGATCAATCGGACGGCAACGCTTCGTGAGCCCACAAGCACTAAGGTGTTGCATCTATGCCACAGTCTGCTATATTGATGGTCATGCCACGGAAGACCGTCCATCAAGCCGCTGTCAACGCGCTCCTCTCCGAGACCGGGCGAGCGGAGCATGCCCGCCGGGTGCAGGCCCTGCAAGCTCGCAACGCGATGCTGACCGTGCTTGAGGCGACGCGCGAGGCACAGGGCATGACCAAGAGAGCTTTGGCTGATCGTGCCGGCCTTGAGGCGTCAAGCGTCAGGCGCCTGCTGACATCGACGACAGCTAACCCGACAACCAACAACGCGTTCAGGCTAATGGCCGCGATGGGCATCGCACTCGAGGCCAAGCTCCCCACAGGAGAGCGCGTCGAGCTGGTGAGTCCTGGAGCGCCAGCCACAACCGCCGAGTCCGCCGCCGCCGTCTAACTCAGGCCCAGGACCGCCGCATCACTCGTCTGGGGACTTGAGCAGATGTGGGAGAAGTCGGGCGAGACGATCAAGGCGTTCGTCTATGACGATCGTATCGAGATCCGCAACCCGGGGCCGATGCTGCCAGGTACCACCACGGACGACATTCGCGAGGGTCGCTCAAAGATCCGCAACCGTGGCATCGCTGGCGTGCTGCGGCGCATCCGCTACATGGAGCGCTTCGGTACCGCCTGGGAAAAGATCGGGCAAGAGGTGGACCGTGGCTATCCCGAGCCGCTGCTCGACGGGGATGGGCCGGTGTTCACAGCGACGATTTGGCCACACTCCTCGTTCGCCGGCTTGCGTCTTCCGCTATCCCGCCAAAGTGGCAGTGTAAATGGCGGGGTAAATGGCGGGGTAGCGGACCTCGGCCGCGGCAACGTCGCTCGGCGCCGGCAAGCCGTCTTGGAGGAGCTGACCAGCGCCGGCGGTCTGAGTGCCCGCGAGTTGAGCGAGAGGCTCGAGGTTGGGTCTCGGACGCTGGAAAGAGACCTGTCGGTCCTTCGCGAGGCCGGTCTGGTCCTGCGGGAAGGCCCTCCGAAGACAAGCATCTACAGGCCGGCCAATACGGAGTAGAAGGCAGGCCGCCATGCGAGAGAGGGGCTGCGCGCCGACGCTAGCATCCGCCCCGGCCATTGACCGCAACGTACGCGCGTTCGAGATGGCATACGCCCGGCATCCGGGGCGGAAAACGCGGGAAAGCCGTGGCATTGCCACCGCATTTCCACCGCAGAGGGGGCAAAAAGTCAATGTTTACGGGGTGTTGAACAGGTCGCCCCGATATTTTTGTCTGCGAACAGCAACGAGTAGGTAAGCGGGCGTGAGAAAGTAGGTTCTTTTTCCATGCCGACTCTGCTGAAAGCCCAAAACGGCCTGGAAAATGCGCCAGAAAACGAGCACGGCGCCGCTGGTGGCATCCAGTGATCGTTCCGCTAGGCACAACAGCGGCCTCGCCCGGTCAGTCGGGGTATTCGTCCTTGCGCAGGGAGTCAGGCTCCTCAGGCTGAGGCCTGGGCGTGCGCTCGAGCAGGAAGTTGAAGTAGGGCGCGACGAACGGATCGGGCGCGCTCACGGTGTAGGTGTGGTAGACGGTCCCGTTCTCGCGCGCGAAGGCGATCCAGGCAGGCGCCTCGCGCAGCCCGTCCTTCAGCTCGCCGCCGATCTGGTGCGACCACTCGACCAGCCAATCGGGCGGATCCTCGACCATCTCCATGATCTGGGGAATCTGCTGTGCCTGCTCCTTCCTCAGCGCGAGGCCGAAGTCGAATGGGAAGTCCGTACGGTTGGTCGACACATAGGGAAACTCCCAGCCCATTCGCTGCTTGTAGGCGACCAGCCGGTCGATCGGCGCCCGCGAGAAGCAGATCAGGGTTACGTCGCGGTGGTTGAGGTGGACGAGCGACCCGTCGAGGCCGTCGCCGAGGGATGTGCACCCGGGACACGCGCCCTTGCTGTAGCCGGGGCCGAACATGATGTTGTACGCCAGCAGCTGCGAGCGCCCGTCGAAGAGCTCGAGCAGTGTCTTGGAGCCGTCCTCGGTGTCGAAGACGTATTCCTTCTCCACAGGCACCCAGGGCAGCGCGCGGCGCTTCTCCTTGATCTTCGCGTTTCGCTCTGCCTGCTCGGCCTCGAGCTTTGAAAGCTCATCACGAGCAGTTTGCCATTGCTCGCGGGTTCCGATCTTGTGCTCGGGCATCGTGACCTCCTTTGGCGTTCGTGACGCGGGCGCCCTCCTACACTCCCACAGATTAAGGGAACCCGAGCAGACAGGAGCAGCGAGTGAGCCAAGACGAGCAGGTGCAGAAGCTTCCCAGCCTGACGCGCGAGGGCGAGGTCTTCGTGCTCGACCTCGGCGACGGTGAGAACCGCTTCAACGCCGGTTCGCTGCAGGCGATCGAGCAGTGCCTGGACGAGGTCCAGGCGGCGCCGGTGCCGCGCGCGCTGGTTACGACCGCGAGCGGCAAGATTTGGTCGAATGGCTTGGACCTCGAATGGATGGCGGCCAATCAGGAGCTGATCGGCGAGTTCGTGCCGCGCCTGCACGAGCTGCTGGCGCGCGTACTCGAGCTCGACGTGCCGTGCGTCGCGGCGCTTCAGGGACACACGTTTGCGGCGGGCGCGATGCTTGCGCTCGCGCACGACCAGCGCGTGATGCGCGCCGACCGTGGCTATTTTTGCCTGCCCGAGGTCGACATCCGCATCCCGTTTACGCACGGCATGAGCGCATTGATCGCAGCGCGCCTGAGCACGCGTGCGGCGCACGAGGCGATGACTACAGGCCGGCGCTACGGAGGGCTCGACGCGATGCAGGCAGGAATCGTGGATCACGCCGCAGCGGAGGACCGCGTTTTGGCGCAGTCGATCGAGCTCGCGGCGGCACTCGCCGCGAAGGACCCGGCAACGCTCGGTGCGATCAAGCGCCGGTTGTATGAGGCGCCGCTGGCAGCCTTGCGCGACCGCGCCGGCAACGCGCTGGTTGGCGCCGGCTAGTGCCCGGCGAGCTCGTTGGCTGCAAAGCGCTGCGGCTTCAGCGCGCCTGTCGCCGGCGCGCGTGGCGCTGCTCGCCGCCGGCGCTCTGGCCGTCCTGGGACTTGATCTCCAGATAGATCTCGCTGCGGTGCACTGGGACATCCGAGGGGGCGCTGATACCGAGGCGCACTTTGGCGCCATCGCTCGACAGGACCGTCACCTCGACGTCGTCGCCGATCATGATGCTCTGCCTGCGCTTCCGTGTGAGGACAAGCATTTGCCTCAGCTCCCCGGCCCGCGCTGGTGCTTGGAAACTTGCATTCGAACGAGCTTAGCGCTGAAGTGAGGACTGAGGATGCAGAAAGTCGTATGTTTTAGGTGAGGCCAAGCATGATCAAGCCGATCGAAAGCCCTGCGGCGCCGACCTTCACCAAAGGCTGCGCTGCTGTGTGGCTGATCATCGCGCTCGCGTTCGCGGCGCTCCTGCTCGTTCCCGGCGCGCAGGCGCGCGCAGCGCCGGCAGTGGCGAGCCTCGTGGTGGCCGAAGGCGGCTCCTCCACAGAAGGAGCGGTTGATGGCACCGAACAGGCCCCGCCCGTGGAGGAAGGAGCGGCTGCGCCGCCTGCGGAATCTTCGCCCGTGGATGAAGGAGCGGCTGCGCCGCCTGCGGAATCTTCGCCCGTGGAGGAAGGAGCGGCTGCTCCGCCTGCGGAATCTTCGCCTGCGCTTGAACAAGCTCCTGCGCCGCCTTCAGAATCTTCGCCGCCCGTGGAGGAAGGAGCGGCTGCGCCGCCTTCAGAATCTTCGCCCGCGCCCGAACAGGCCCCTGCTCCGCCTGCAGAATCTCCGCCGCCCCCGCCCGCGCCTGAACAGGCCCCTGCGCCGCCTCCGCCTGCGCCTGAACAAGCTCCTGCGCCGCCTGTGCAATCCCCGCCCGCGCCCGAAGAAGCGGCCACGACGGTCAAACCCGAACCGGTTGCCTCCCCGCCGGCCACAGAAGCGGGTTCCGAAGGGCACTCGCGAGAAGGGACAGGCACGGGCTCACAGCCAGCGTCGCCTGCGCCCGAACCAGGCCCGGCGGCCGAAACCGGCTCGGGAGTCTCACTTGCCCCGGCGAGCTCTGCCGCGGAGCCCGTCACGCCTGAAATCGCGGTGTTGCCGGTCGCTGGCCAGCCGCTTGACATGTCGTGGCCGGTCAGGATCTTCATGCGCAGCCCCGGGCAGGTGGTCTGTGGCCTGTCCGGATCCGTTGCGCCGGTCACGGCAGGCTGGTTGGGCACACCGGGCGCTTTACCATTCCCGCTGGCCGTCCTCGCTGCTGCTGGCTCCTCACCGGCCGTGCTCGCCGATCTCGACCACGGCGGCAGAGGGCGCGGTGATTCGGGCCTTCCGGACCACTCATCGCCGGCCGTGCCGGGCTTCCCGCTGGGCGGAGCGGGCGGCTCCTCGGCGGCGGGGAGCGGTTCGGGTGCGTCCTGCGCGACGCCCTCGACACTTCCCGGTCTTCATCTGCGTGCAGCGCCCTCCTGGATGCGACGGTTGCACCTCGCGCAGCCGTTGTGGCGCACGTCGTCCTTCGTTCTGATCCGAGAGCGCCCGGACTAGCTCCTTCCGGTCTCTCTAGCACGGCCTGGATCACCTGGTCCAGACCGGTCGGTTACCAGTTCGAAGATGTTGTGAAAGGGGCTGTGAAGATATGAAGCGTCATCTGAGTCTGGCGGCGAGCAACCGCCATGCACACGATCAGGGCGAGGAGACAGGGACGGTCGCTCACCAGAGGAGAGCTGGCGCTGCCAGCGGCGAGCCCTCCGGGCGTGTGAGCGCCCGGTCCCGCCTGCAACTTGCTCATGGGCGGACCTGGAGACATACGCTGATCCTGACCGGCAAGCTGGACTTGCAATCGGCTTCAGAGCTGGAGGAGGAGATCGAGTGCCTGTGCCAAGAAGGCGTTACGACGCTTACGCTCGACCTGCGTCAGCTCAATGCGATCGATTTCACTGGCGCACGCACGATCGCGTTCCGAAGTGCGCTCTGCAAGAGACGGGGACATGACTTTGCGGTCATCTCCGGTTCGGGCCCGGTCGGGCGCACGCTGGTGGAGGCAGGTGCCACGGACACACCGGCACGTGAGCCCGTGGAGCATAGGTCTCATCGTTTCTCCGCCAGCCTCGTCTCCGGCGGCTCATTCTCGGATGTGTCAACGACGATGATCAAGGAGCTGTGAACCGGGAGAGGCGGTTGGCTGAGCGGGAAGGATCTGCGCCGGTGACGGCGATGTTCATGTTGTGTCTCATCACCGTGCCGTTCTGGGCCGTGAATCAGGTAGGCATCTCAAGGCCCACCAAGATGGCGTCCCGTCCCATCCTTCCTCTTCAATGAAGCATTGCGATGAAGGTCCTGCATGCCGCCGATCTGCATATCGACAGCCCCATGGTTGGGCTGCACGCCTACGAGGAGGCACCGCTCGAGGAGTTGCGGCTGGCTACGCGCTTAGCTCTCACCAACCTCATCGACACAGCCCTCGAGGAGGATGTCAACGCCGTCTTGCTCGCCGGCGATATCTTCGACGGTGACTGGCCGCACTACGGAACGGGGGTCCATTTCGTCTCGAAAATGGCGCGCCTGCGCGAGGCACGTATCCCGGTGGTGATCGTCGCGGGCAACCACGATGCCTCCTCCAAGCTGACCAAGTCGCTGCGGATGCCTGACAACGTGCACGTGCTCGACACACGTAAGCCGCAGACCGTCATCTTCGAGGATCTCGGGCTTGCAGTGCACGGACAGGGCTACGCCACACCCGCTGTGCTGGAGGACCTGTCGGCCGGCTACCCAGCCCCGCTCGCCGGCATGATCAACATCGGGCTCCTTCACACCAGCGCCGATGGCAGGCCTTCTCACGAGCGCTACGCGCCCTGCAGCGTGAGCGGCCTTCAGCAGCACGGCTATGACTACTGGGCGCTGGGGCACGTCCACCATCGCGAGGTGCTGACTGCGGAGCCCCCGATCGTCTTCCCGGGCAACCTGCAGGGGCGAGGGTTGCACGAGACAGGGCCCAAGGGCGCCACGATGGTGCACATCGGCCACGATCACCCGGTCACACTCGAGCATCGCGTATTGGACGTTGTCCGCTGGGATCTGATCGAGGTAGACGCGACGGGCTGTGCGGTACGCGACGATGCCTGTCAGCGGGTCGGGGCGGCGGTGCGTCACGCCGCGCACGAGGCAGGCGAGCGCCTGCTCGCCGCGCGCATCCTCATCACGGGCCGTTGCGAGGCACACACGGCTCTGCGCAGCGACGCCGAGCGCCTGCGCTACGACGTGGTGGCTGCCGCCGCCGATGTCGCGGCCGGCCGGGTCTGGATCGAGGATGTCCGTCTCGAGACGAGCTCGCCGCGTGAGCTCGCGCACGCTGGCGATGACGCCATCGGCGAGCTGATCCAGGAGCTGGCTGAGCTCACCGCCGGCGACGGGGCCATGGACGAGCTGACAGCTGCGCTGGCGCCTCTGGCCAGGGCGCTGGCGCCGGGTGTACTGGCCGGCCTCGACCCGGCTGACCCCGGCACGGTCAAGGCACTGATGGCCGATGTCAGCCAGTCGCTCCCGGCCGCCCTGCTGCAGAAGGCCGCCTGATGTCTCTGCGGATCGAACGGATGGACCTCAGCCCATGGGGGTGCTTCGAGGATCACTCGCTTTCCTTCAGCTCGCAGGCGGGTGAGGTGGATCTGATCCACGGGCCCAACGCGTCCGGCAAGTCCACCGCCAGCCGCGCTGAGCGCAGCCTGCTCTACGGGATCGAAGCACGCACGCCCGACAGCCATACCTACGACTACGCCGACCTGCGTATCGGCGCGCGCCTGGCGCTCGACGGGGTCAGCGTGGAGCTCTCCCGTCACAAGCGCCGTGGCGGATCGCTCACCGGTGAGAAGGGAGAGCCCCTGCCCGAGGATGTGATCCTGATGGCGCTTGGCGGTCTCTCAAAAGAGGTCTACGGCGCCTTGTTCCAGGTCGATCACGACACGCTGGTGCAGGGGGGCGCCGAGCTCTTGCAAGGACGGGGGGAGATCGGCTCGAGTCTTTTCGCCGCGGCCGCCGGCGCCGTGACCCTTCACGACACCCTCGCCGGACTCGATGCTGAGGCTGAGCGGCTCTTCAACCCGCGCGCGCGTAGCACCGTGCTGCACAAGGCGCTTGCGAGCCTGCGAGAGGCCGAAAAGCGCTTGCGCGGCGCGACGCTGCGGCCTGCGCGCCACCACGAAATGCAGCGTACCCTGCTCGAGGCCGAAGAGGCTTGCGAAGAGCTCACCCGGCAGATGCGTGAGCTCGAGCTCAGAGCACGCGCGCTCGAGCGCAAGCGGGCGATCGCGCCCCTGCTCGATGCGCACTCAGAGCGCGTGGCAGAGCTCGAAGCGCTGGCAGGCGTCCCGCGGCTGCCCGGCTCGGCGGCCACGCAGCGGTCTGACGCACAAGGACGCCTGCAGGCCAGCACGCGTGCCCTGCAGCGCGCCACGAGCACAGCCGCGAGGCTGCAGGCAGAGCTCGGGGAGATCGTCCTCGATGAGAAGCTGATCGCTCGCGGCGAGGAGATCCGGATCATCAAGGAGAGCGTCTCGGCGATCAGCAAGGCAGGCGCTGAGGAGCGCAAGCGAGAGGACGAGCTGCTGCAGGCCCGTGCTGCTCTGAGGAACGCGGCGGAGATCATCGGCGCCCGAGATCCCAGCGAGATCGAGTCCCTGCGCCGGCCGGCCAGCGCGCGCCGCACGCTGGACCGCTGCCTGAGCCAGCGCGAGGAGCTGGCATCCCGGCGAAGTGCCGCGCGGATCCGCGTGAAGGAGGCCGAAAATGCCCGCGATCAGGCACAGGCTGACCTCGATGGGGCTGCACTCGCTGCGGACGTGCGGGAGTTGGACGCCACGATCACGGCTGCGCTGCGAGCCGGCACGCTGTCCGAGCAGATCGA
>Ga0307374_10015933_pt1 | contig 10052 bp, 9 predicted proteins | sample OX3MG_FD_202532 | JGI IMG/M metagenome (GOLD analysis project Ga0307374, IMG submission 202532) | Soil microbial communities from Risofladan, Vaasa, Finland - OX-3 | ecosystem: Environmental > Terrestrial > Soil > Coastal area > Acid sulfate soil | place: Finland: Risofladan, Vaasa | collected...
GGGTTAGTAGGAATAGATCTGACCACTGTCTACTTTGTCATTGCAGTGGGATTGGTTGCTCTCCTAGCATCGCTAGCTCTGAACAAGTGGAAGTTTGCGTTATATTCGAAGCCGACACCCGTTGACTTGGTACTATTTCTGATTATTCTAATTCAGGGAACAATACTATTACTCTACTTCCAAAAATATCCGATCTTTCCACAGTATCAAAGTCAGGACTTTGCAAATCACGTAAATTACGTCCTAGGCCTGATTTCCGGATCGACCACATCAATCCCACAGGGACTGCTTTACTTTGGAGTTCACTATCAGCTAGCTTCTTCTCTTCTGTTAGTGGGGGGAGAACCATTAGTCACCCTTCAAAGAACAATGGCACTCCTCATAACGATCTCTCCATTAGCATTTTACTACGCGGCAAAACGGATTTTTTCCGACGCGCGAGCAGGGCTAATTACTGCCCTGATCTATGTAGTATCAGGCACAATCTGGTATACTGGCCCACTTGATGCCGGATTGTATCCGAATTTTTTTGGGATACTCGCAGCTCTTTTTCTGCTAATTGCCTTGACATTCATCACCGATAACCCAAAATCACCAAGCAACTGGATTTTCTTCCTTCTGACGCTCATTAACGGCTACATGTCACACTACACTTTCGTAACTTTGTTGCCTGCAATACTTCTGCTGCCAATTTTACAATACGCCTCGATTGTATCGAAGAGCGGAAAGTTGTATCAATCTGGTATGATCAAGCCTTTGATGCTTGGTTACATTGCGCCAGCAGTAATCGCCATCATTCCCGTGGCGATTCCGTTCATCGCATATCCTAGCATTGGAAAGTACGTCATTTTCCTTGCGACAAACGGCGGAGGCATTGTAACGGGGAATACTTCTTTGTCCACCTTTCTTTCAATAGCATTCTTGAAGTATCTAGCAATAGAGGTGTACAATGATATTGAGTTTGTCGTGCTTTTTGTTTTAACAATTCTCTATTTGTACAAAGCAATTGCGTCCAGAAGCCCCCTACTTTTCATTCCGATAATTTGGTTTCTCGCCCTGGCCTTTGTTGCACCATCTAACCTGTCGGCTTGGAGATTTTCATACGAAGCTCTCGTTCCATTGGTCATGATGGCAAGTTACGGCGTATACTTGCTATTTCCGACTCCAAAGTCAACTGGCAAAGTCAGTCTGGGCAAGAGAATGAAGGAAACAGGCGGCAGAAGTCCAGTCTTGACAGCCGCCATCATTTTGATAGCATTTGGAGCGCTGTTTATCAATGCATATGGACAGCTTGTTGTCGCCGACTCTCTATCTAGCACAACAACCGTATCCCAAACGCAAAATGATGTTTACAAAACTATCTACTGGCTCAAAGACAACACTCCAGCCAATTCTTCCTATGTTTCAGCTTCTGACTGGAGGTTCACTTACACCAGCACTATGATCGGAAGAAGCACGTATTATTCGTACATTTATTCGCCGACAATAGCGCTTTCAGTTGCAAAGAATATCAGTGCGCAATACATAATTGTTACAAATATAGTTACAGCAGCAGTGCCTAACTCCCAAGGCCTATTTCCGTGGAACACATTTCCATCAGGTTCAAATTCAAATCTAACGTTGTTGTACACTAATCCAGATGTCAGAGTTTATCAGATCGTAAACACTAAGTAAAAACACTAAGAAACTTGTCCAAGGAGAAATGGGTTTCACAATTGCGGGTTGGCGACCGATGAATCCCGAGTTTTCATTCTTACAAATGCTCTCGGAATAAGATCTTGATAGAAGTCTGAGTACGTACCCAAACTATGTCTTCAGCTTAATCCTCTCAATAATTCTGCGGATAACGAATTGGGGCAGAATGCCTGTTGACAAAGCATATATATTCAAAAACGATCTTGCGGTCTAGGTAACCTATGACTACTAAGGAAATATCAGGTAAATCCTTCCTAGCTAGCTTCTCTTTGAGTAGCTCGGCACAGAAGGATATGCGTAAAGTAAAGTCAGGTATACTCCTAGCTTTGTTCTTACTACCGGGAATTCTATTCGCGTTCCCAATAGGTGTCTCTGCGCTCAGCGCATCGGCATCTACAGCCCCTGCGGCTGTTACGGGAGCGACGGCAGCAATAGATGTTCCGGTATTTGCGAACATTGCAGGTGGATCATCTGACACAAGAATTATCACAGTATCGAATCCAAATGGCAATGCAGGCATTGTATCAATTACGATATCAGTGCCCGCGGGCTCGCTCAAGGCCGCTACAGCACCATCTGGTAATATTCCACTTACCGGTGGTGTACCAGACTGCTCTGGAACTGCATGTCCAGCTTCCGTCTTCGGTTCGGGTCCTTGGTCCGTACAATACCTTGATACTTCGGCTGGTCACTCTGGTGCAACAATTCTGCCGGGTGGAGCAAGCATACAACTACAATTCATAGAAACTCCAGAAATTTTGACAGCAGTTTCAGGCGTTGCGGATACATTCCCACTCAGCGTTGCAGTCACTGACACTACAGGCGCAATTACTACGCTTAATGCCATAAACATAATTGACACACAAGCGAGTGTAATTACTCTTGGAGCAACCTCTGCGACTCAAGTAACAGCAGGTTCGACTTTCACATTCACAGCATCTACGACAGACACTGGAGTTCCTCTACAGACTTCAACCACTCCAACCAATTCTCCTGCAACAACAGCAGTATCACCTTCAACATTCACAACTGGTGCCTCGGCAACGACACTGACCGCGAATGATACAAAAGCTGAAGTCGTCACTGTAACTGTTAGCACAGGTACTGGCAAGACAGGAACAGCTGGAGGGCTTCTCACAGCGACCTCGGGTTCAGTGAATGTAGTTGCAGGTGCATCTAGCGCTCTGGCAATAACTCTCAACGGCAACAGCCATACTCACCAATTCAACATGACATCCTCGACGTTGCTTCCGAAGGCTCAGATCTCCGTTAGTACAACTGATAAATTCGGAAACAGTGTAACCCAAACATCCGGGTTGAAAATAACCCTCGCAGCCAACACCATTACAGGTGCAGCAGCAGGATTCACCGCGGCGACAGTTATGGGAACAACTCCATCATCCGCAACATATCCATACACACCATCTGACATTGCAGCATCGACTACATTCTACATATCTTCAGGCCAAAGCACGAACACTTCCAATTTGAACTACTACTTCTCTCCTGACTATGGATCAATGTCCTCGATCACTGCGTCAGCTGGTGGAGTAACAGCCCAGACTTCAGGAACAATTGTGACTTGGGGCTTTAACTCAGGTGCGGCAACTCTTACTGTTCAGGGTGGAACAACTGTCACAGCAGGTAGTGCTGGAACAATTGATGCTCTAGTTGGAGCACCACTGACAACTCAAGCGGGAATTCCAGTCTACTTCACAATAACTAGCAACAGCACAGGATATGCTGGAACCTTCTCCAATGGACTCAGATCATTAAAGACAACAACGACAGCCAACACCACAAGTGGAGGTATGTCTGTAGGTCTTGCAGCTCTGAATGTCTATACCAAGAACGGTGCAACAGCAACTGTCACGGTAACCTATGGAGTAAATCCAACCACTAACGCAACGGCGAACACAATAACATTGACAACCACAACAGGCAAATTCGCGGCTCTGTCGGTCAAAGCATACTTTGACAACGCAGACGCAAACAAAGCAACAGCAGTCGCTGCAGGTGGAACACTCTATCTTGATGTCAGCGCAGCAGACGCTTATGGAAACGCGCTATCCGTTGCAACAGGAACAACTCTGCAGGTGAACCTCGTTACATCAGCAGGGTCACTTAGCTCAGCAACAGCATTCATCACCAGCGGTCAATCCGACATCCATGGAAGCGGCTACCAAATCCAATTGATAGCACCAGCGAGTGGTTCGTTAACTGTGACTGCAACAGGATCATATTCTGGCGTAGCAGCATCTGGCAGTTTGACTCTATCGACAGTGAGCAAATCACCAACGCTCGCCTTCACTAGTGTTCCAACAGCAGTTACAACAGGAATCGCTCAGCAAATCACTGGATGGGCTAACGTCTCAATAGGCGTTGCACCAACAACAATCACATCGCTAAAGTACAGCCTCAACGGCGCATCTAATGTGTCATTGGGAGCAGGAAGCGCAACCAACCAGTTCACAATCACGACATTGCTTGCAACCATAAACACTCTAACTGTCTACGCAACCGACGGTAACGGCGTAACTACAACTGCAACAGTTCAGATACCAGTGATTCCGGCAGCGCTCACATTCACATCAGCAGGAACAGGCCTACCAGCCCAGTATCAGTTCCCGAACGGCGGACCACAATCAGTCGCAACGACATTCACCAACAACGCAGCAACATCTATCACAATCATCGTGGTAGCAAACATATTCACTTCACCAGGTGGACTACCAGAAACACCATCACCAACAGCAACAGCAACAGTTGCATCCGGAGCATCGGTCACCGTATACAACCTGCTCAACGGACTGCCACACGGAACATACTCAGTCACAGTCAACGTCTATTCGACACAATACGTCTCACTATCGCCGACCTACACAATCACTGTGACGGTCTAAGAATTCGGTGAAACTAGATGAAAACACTGAATTCTGTCCACAGCCGTGGAATGGCTGCAAATATCGGAGGAATTGCCGTGCTAGCAATAGCCGCAATCCTCCTTCTTTCTTTTGCACCATTCTTTTCCTTCGCGGTGGGAACAACAGTCACGGTTCAACCTAGTGCAGCGTCGTATCCTGCGACAAGCGGAGAAAACATTCCGATAAGCGGAGTAGTCACTCCAGCTCCTGGCGCAGCTGGCTATGCAGTTACGGTCGAAATTACAAACCCCTCGGGCTTGTTTACCGTTCAATCTGCGGCTGTTAACGCGACAACGGGGGCTTATAGCACCACGTTTGTGAGCGGAACACCAGCTCAGCTCTGGGGTGCCGGAACCTACACAATAACTGCAGTATACGCGACTAGTGCAAATGGTCCGACTTACACTGCGACTGCCACATTCACATACGGCTCATTCACAACAACCACAACTACAACCAGTAGCACTGGCTCTAGCTCTAACACTGGCGGAACAACAACTACAATTATCACCACAATCTACTCGACTACCGTCGTCAGCTCCATCACAACAGTGAATCAAGGTGTAACAACGATCATTCAAGGTGGACCAACGACAATGGTCACTTCAGCTGGAACGGTAATCACCACGATAATTACTTCAGCTGGAACGGTAATCAACTCTGGAACTGGTGGAAACGGTAACAGCAACACTGCTTTGGCAATCGGAGCAGTCGGTCTAGTGGTCGCAATAATTGCCGGCGCACTCGCAGCGATGGCGCTACGCAAGCACTAAGCACAAAGAACCAAATTAGTGAATGGCAAAAGTAGCCATTTCACTTCCCCTCTCCTTTTACTTTTTTCAAAGCAAAATTTCTCCTCTTTTTCGTGTAAAACCTTTCACTAGAAAAGATATATTAGATGTCAGACCACTTTGTAACAATCTACTTGGAAGTGTGGAATACAATTTGAAGAAAATATCAATCTCTATTACAGTCCTAGCAATTGCCTTGATTCTTGCGATATCAATGCCGCTATTTTCGTTCGCGGCTGCATCAACAGTGACGGTGCAAACCAATTTTGCTACGTATCCTGGAGTAGCAGGAACACCAATAGTAATCAGCGGCACGATTTCTCCCGCCCCTGGTACATCTGGTTATTCGGTTACGCTTGAAATCAATACCACGCAGGGTCTACTCGCAGTGTACTCTACCTCTGTGAACGGTGCGAACGGCGCTTATTCCTACACAATGACAACCGGTTACGCAGCAAACGGCTGGATCACCGGGACTTACATCATCACGGCAGTATACGCGACGAGCGCAAATGGTCCTACTTACACTGGGTCAGCGACGTTTCAGTATGGTTCTGCTACCACAAGCACGACAACAACTTCGACTACCACAAGCTCAGCAACTGCTACAACTGTGACGACGACCGTCACCTCAACCGTCGGCACTACCCAGACCACAACCCAGACAGCGACCAGTTCTATTACAGGCCCTACAGTAACCACAACGGTTCCGACCACAGTGTCGACGACAGTTACAGCCCCAACGGTGACAACCACGACTACAGTATCTAGTGCCACATGGCTCTATGTCGGAATCGCTGGCATCCTCGTGGCAGTGATCGTGGGCGCCCTTGCAGCAGTCATGATGATGCGAAGACACTAGAGCAGATGGCGCAAGCCATCCTCACTTTCTCTCTTTTTCTAATAAGATCTAAATCCACTTTATGGTGAGACCTTGTATCCGTTCGAAGTGGGGGTCATCCGTATAGCAGGGAACCTTCAAAATCTTGGCCGTTGAGGCAATCAACGTATCAGCGAATGGTATCTCGTCATGCTTGTTCTTGATGATTGCAGCCTCAATAGCTATCTCCTTGTCCACATCGACTATGTGAAAATCTTTCACACGTGATCTCGCTCTAAGATCTATGGCATATTTTCAATCTTCTTCAGCACGCATCTTGTCTAGGAGTTGTTTCATTTCCTTTACAGTCGCATGAGGAGAGCCAGAACCCAGCAGTTCAATTGTGCTGGGATTTTTTCTTAAGAGTATGTCTTTACCAGGGCGTTTGGCCATATTTGCACTCAGTACTACATGAGAATAGTAGCACAAAAACATTAGTGGCACTTAGCCGATTCCCAAGGGCGGCGTGATTACTCAGGCGCAGAAATCGCTCTAGCTGACGAGCGCAGACAATTGCGAAACAAGATACCCTATCTCGGATTTAGTTGATAGCAAGGGAAGAGAAATCAGATTGTTAACCTGATTCTTACCTACGAGCAAGTCGTTGACCTTTCAGGCTCGATCTAAAATTTTCATTAGCTCGATTGTGCTCCAGACCCTGATCAGCTTTTGTTCTTTCAAATCTCTGTCAATACTCCAAATTCCGTTGCACTCGATGCTCAAAAAATGTTTCGCAACTTCCTCTTTAGCAAACTCGGGAAGGTAGAACGCGTGATTTGGATTTAGCAGGATTGATCTTGTAGTCGAGTTCTTTATCAAAGCACCGAGTAGGATATTGGTATCAACTATGAGTTTCAACTGCCATGCCTTTTTCTCATGGCCTTATTGCACTTCAAGGCGAGGTCTCTCTTAACCGCCTCGCCCATTTCCAATGCTTCCTTCTCGGTAAACTCACTCTTGCTAGTAATGTCGTCCAAGACTTGCAATCGCTTGGCGTACTCTTTCATCGCGTGGCGCGCAATCTCGGTCCACTTTATCTCGGGATGGTTCTTCATAATTTTGTGTAACTCTTATGGAACTGCTAGAGTTACGTTCGGCATACTCACAGAATAAGTAGAATAACTAATATTACATATAAGCGTGCTTAACGGAGCGCAACATCAATTTACCAAGAGACTTCAACTCAGCAAAACTGACCAGAATATTGCTACCACTTCTTCAGTCATACTTACACTGGAGTATTATATGAGAGCAATGTCACGAAAACCTCCGGGTGTCAGGCGAACCTTCTGATATCGAATACCTTGATTCATGTCATCGCTTGTTTTGAGCGACGAATCTTTCTTGATCCTCTTCTATGCGGTTGATGCTTTTTCCCTTGAGTAGACCCTTGTACTTACCTCTAACTGATTCCGGATCTGGAAGGCCCTCCATGATTATTGAATTATCTTCCACTCGGAGCTCGAACCTATGAGAGTGCATCTTCTCACGAGTAGGAGTGGGTAGATTTAATGCATTAAAGATATCTGGAAAAGGGATTCCTCTTCACGATACTCAGTACAATCACACTTGCAACAAGAGCAACAACGATCAAAATCTCCGCGCTTTGAGCTGGCGTTATCACACCTGATTTTGTACTTGAACTGATAGAAGAGCTCGAACTATTCGATTGGGCTACATCTGAAGACCCGTCGGTAAACATGTCGCTCATTGCGGCAGACCTTGAATCATTTCTTCCCATAGAGGATAATCCGAAGATATTCTCGATAGTAGCAAGTAGAGAAAAGTGGGTATAGTATGGATTAGAAACATAGCCTGTTCTCACAAACGGCGATACGACAATGCAAACAACCTGGCTGGAAGGGCTGGTGGTCCCTTCATCGTATACTATGAACAGAGCGGTTGAAGCGAACTCTGGAGAATTGATTATCTTCGGAACCATGAGACTCAGCCATTTGTCCGCCTGCTTTACCTGAGTTAGTGCGCTATTGCACGAATCATGGCCGTCGTCGCACAAATTGGGAGTCACAAATGAAAAGTTGGGAAGGCTGCCTGACTGCAAATCTTGAACGAGACCAGTTGTATCATTCATCGGAACGACATGCTGGTCGCAGTAGGCGCTGTTGCCTGTGATGTCCGTGTAGTAAGCGAACGGATTGTGCCGGACTGCATAATTTCCGCTGTCGGCTAGGTAGCACGGGGCAGGCATTGATTCCGCGTACTCCTTCCAGGATAGATTGGAAGAGTTCAGTAGATCTGCAATGTTTGTCATGCGACCGGTAACCTGACATGAAGCTGAAGGAGAGCAGTCAGTGGTTATGCCCATGTCAGACCCTGCTGTCAGGTCAAGATAGTTCGGTAGTGAAGGACTTTCTAGCGAGAAGTAGTTACCTGCAAGTGCGTACTGTCTGATCAACTGGTTCTGGTAAGGGGCTACGGTAGAATTTACAATTGAATTGTACGCTTCATTTTCTTCCACGATGATTATTACATGTTTAATATTGCTGCCACCAATCTGATTTGGCCCACTTGGCGTGTAGGAACATACGTTTGGCGCGTTCATTAACAGAAATGTGATCAATACGATAATTAGGATACCACGATTCATTCGCATAACCTCATCTTTGATCCCAAAAGGAGCTAGGTTTGACGATATGTGGGACGGATGAAGCTTGTCATTAATTCTCAGTTAGGCGCAGACATCATCTATTCAATCGAATAAACTCCTCTTGTGAGGCCAGCTTGTTCAATTATCGAGAGCAAAGTTCCCTTCTTTATTGGATCTTGCGGGGGAACACTGACCTTGTGCTCCCCGCTTTCATCTATTAGGTAAATATGACTACCTCTTTGGTGAATAACACGAAACCCTCTCTTTCCTAAGAATTTGATTGTATCTCTCCAGTTTATGCTCGGTAATTTGGACAAGTTGAATGAAAATCCAATCAATTAATGCGCGTTAAGAAATCAAGACTCTGACGATCAGACCGAAATCTCAACGACTTCTTTCTTTAATTGCAGGCGCCGTTTTTCGTCAGGAAAAGCCTCCAGGTAGCCTTGGATTGCCTCCTTTATGTTAGCAAGGGCTTCTTTACGCGTCTCACCTTGGCTAATAGCGCCGGGAAGCTCGACACACTGCACAGAATATCCACCTTCGTCCTCTTCACGGAGAATTACACTAAACTTCCCTTCGCGGACCTTCGTGGCTTTCATATCAACAATTTCTCGCTTGATGCTTATTAGATTTGTTCATTTTCCGAGGCTTCCTACAGGTGCGCGTGCGAAAGAACCACCGACATACTTCGTGTGCTAGACAATTTTGCGCCGATCGGTATGAGAAAATCAAATTTCTGTAATGACATAAATGAAGAAGGTTCATTTCAGAAATGTGAACTATGCACGATTGAAAAACGAGACCGGCCTTTCACGCTTCTTTTCCAATAGATGGATTCACCTGACCTTGAACCATCTCTTCGATCCTGTATTGAATGATTATCTTTGCTTTTCCACTAAGCGTGGCACCAACCGAGCAGTACTTCTCCTCGCTCAGTCTGATTGCGCGCTCAACGCGCGACTTGTCGAGGTTTGTCCCTTTGACACTGTAGAAGAGATAGATCTCCTTGTAGTACTTTGGGTATTCCTCGTTTTGAACCCCGCGGGCCGACACCGAGAGTGCTACAAGATTCTGTCTTGCCTTTCTCATGATATCAACAACATCCATAGAAGTGCAGGCTGCAACAGCCATCAGCATGATCTTCGCTGGAG
>Ga0307374_10015934_pt1 | contig 10051 bp, 19 predicted proteins | sample OX3MG_FD_202532 | JGI IMG/M metagenome (GOLD analysis project Ga0307374, IMG submission 202532) | Soil microbial communities from Risofladan, Vaasa, Finland - OX-3 | ecosystem: Environmental > Terrestrial > Soil > Coastal area > Acid sulfate soil | place: Finland: Risofladan, Vaasa | collected...
ATTGGACAGTCTTTAGGATGTCTTTGCATTCTTCACTCCTCTGGGACTATATATGTATCAGCAGGTTTATATACACCAACTTTAGCAGTAGTATGAATATAAACGTGCTTTTTATAAATTATCGCATCTGGCCACTTTGCAAGTGGTGGGAGAGATAATGTCATATAGCCAGTGCCTCTTTCTGTCAGCAATGCAGCTATCATGTCGAAAACACCTTGTCATGGAGTTTACTCAATGCTCGTGCCTTCCTCAGCGCCGCGTTGGCATTGGCCACGTGCTCGGTATTTTGGTCAAGGCCAAAAACAAACTCCGCCCCTGCATCTTCAGCGGCGCGAAGAGCACTACCACTTCCGCAGGTCGGATCGAGTAGATGAGTATGTTGATCGACCAGGGCACCAAAGAAGTATTTCAACATTGGTTCGGGCTTGGTAGATGTATGGAGAGTTTTGTCTGTCGGGCCAGAGTAGACATTGGATACGACTTTAACCAATGGCCTACCCCCGCGAGTGAGTAGCAAAGCCGACTCATACACCTGTCGCTGGTATTTCTTCGGGTCAGGGCAGATGCCGCTGTTGTCTGACTTAACCCAAATTACTGGTGTAGGATTGACTTCAAACTCTGGCATGTTGGACTTGAAAAAACGAACGGTCTCGGTGTATTTCTGCATCGAGAACCAAAACATAACATGAGCAGAGTGACTGATGAAATTATCTCGATGAGTGGCAAAGGCTTCTAACAGTGCCCAATATACATCAGGATCATCATCGTAGAAATCACCAACACGAGCCATCTGCTGCCCGGCAAATGCCTTTATCCCATATGGGAAGTCACAATGAATGAAGTTGAACAACGGGCCACGATAATTAGCAACCCATTCGATAAAGTCCGCACATAGGATTGAGTCCTGTAGCGGCGGTGGAGATGCCAAGGGTAGAATAATTCCCGTCTGTTCACTTTCTCCTATGGGCTCAGCCTTCGAGATAGACTGTGTTCGTCCTGCCTCGATAATCTTTGATAGCATATTGTCTTTCTTACGTTCGTCCTGGCGAACTAGTATGTTATATGCCGCAGTAACAGTTACGCAAGAATCAATTCTTGGATCATTAAAATCTTCATCAACACGAAGTGCGCGAGTTATATGCGCAGTTGAATAACCCAACTCCTCGGCTGTTTTTTCTTGACTCCATTCTTTATCGTTAATTTGCTTAAATAAATTATGTATTCTGACAATGGCCTTCACTTCATCCTTCCAGAATAAATCTTCCCGCTTGATGTTTTCTTCAAGCTCAATTGCTAAAGCTTCTTCGGGAGACAATGAGTCAAAGTAGCGAACAGGAACGCTAACGCCGAGTTTGAGACAAGCTGTAAGACGACGTTCACCAGCTATTAGCTTCTTATTTCTATCAATAATAATAGGGTGCAAAACACCACGCTTCTTGACAGACTCAATCATACTACTAATATCGAGTTCACGCCGCTGTCTATCGTCCCGGTCGATAGTAATAGTGGCGGGATCGAGCAAGTCATAGTCTTGTGAGACAGGCATCACTTAACTCCATGTTGTTTCAAGCAGTCATCAGAAATACAATTGCCGAGATGATCTACTTGAATAGTACCACAGCCTTCACATAGGACAATACAGTATAATTTTTGCTCAGTCTGTTCTGGAGTGCTCAATCCTGCAAGATCGCCATTAGGAAACTTCAATTCATCTGCACATTGATTACAAAAGTTTGCCATTTTTCTACTCTCTTTGAGAAAGAGGGGCGGTGCAGCTGCCACACTACACCGCCCATTGTGAGAGTTAAGTCTGTGCTGTCACTTCTCCCACATCGTTGTAGACATCTTCCTTCCCTTCTGCACGTCGCTGCGTAATAGCCATCATTACGCGAGCGTTTGGGGTAAGAGGAAGCAGATCTTCGATGTTGTGCCCTTCGACTTCATGACCAAGAGCCGCGAGGAACTCCTTCAGCCGATACAACGCGTCCTCGGTGATGTAGAAGTCCTTCCTCAAGTCTCTTTTCGAGAGGTCAATACCTTCGAGAAGGCTTGCTTCGATATCTTCTCCGCCATACATAGCGAGGAAGTGAAAACGAACGAAGGGAGTTTTCTTGTTGGACGACTCCCCAAATTCGTAACTCTTCACAACACCATAGTATGTGCCATCGGGAAGGGCCGGCGGCCGCTTTACTTCATCCAGCGGCTTCTTGAGAAGTTCCTTAAAGTTTGGCGTCGCCATGTTTCACTCCTAAGAGTTTCAGATCACTACGGATAAGCGCCGCAGCACGCTCCAAACACGCAGCTGCACGAGGGAGATCATCTCGCTCGTTAGGCTGTGCGCGGGCTCGGGATAGGTGTTGGAGGGCTCGAGTAGCTTCCTCTTGGGCGAGTTCCAAGCGTATATTCCGCATAGCGAGCCTTGCAGATTGAACAGTGAGGTTGCACCTTTGACCTACGCTCACGGCCTGTTCGGAAGATAGTTGTGCTACAATTAGTGCATTGCTCCCGCACGTAGACTGTTCGGTAGCCAGTAATCTTCGACTCTCTATCGCCACCGATACCTGGCCAATCTCGTTGTAGGGTAATCATCCCCTTACCGCCCTGAAGAACTCCGCCATGCCAGTGGCAATGTCGTATTCCTTCTTGACACTGGCCGGCGCGGAAGATTTGAGATGGACTTCACCTTGTGAATAGGTGAAGAGTTTATGCTTCGTCGCGGGGCCTTGACCGACAGTTTCGGCCTGGATGACATTGTTAAAACTCCGAGGGATTTTCGGAAGCAAAGCTTTGCCAACAGCCTCCGGGAAACCCTTGATAACACCTTCCCCGACTTGATCCTTTTGTCCAGCACGATCGCTGGCAAAGGCAATATGACTAATAACTATGACATTGACTTCAAAGGCTTCATCGGCCAGTAATTCAAGAAAACCTTGCACTAAGCGTTGTGCTTGGCCCATGTCACGCTGAAACTCGAAGTCAACAGAGTCCTTGCCAAGACGACCATTCATCATCTGGACCCAATTGAAACCATGCTGACTAAGTTTGCTCAGCGAATCAATTACGAGGATTATCTTATCCCCCCAATTGGCAGGTTTGCCAAGATCAATCTCGCCATCTTTCCAATGATCGAGCATCTTCATGGCGCGGTCCCAGACCGTAGCCTTGGCCGGCATCATTCTTCCGTTGATGTTTTTCATATGCTCAGTGATGGTGCAAAACTGCACCGCAGCATCAATATCGATGTTCTTTGTGCGAAGCTCGGAATTATATGGTGACTCGGGTTTCATCAAGAAGTTCTTAATAATATCAATACCATTGTCGAAGTCGAGAATGCGAAGCTTATATCCAGCCGTGACGAGGGAAACAAGCGAACCGGTCTTGCCGCTTCCGCTATGACCGAGCAACAATAACTTCGTGAAGCGGGCGGATTGGTGTTGAGTTATGCCGGGCATGAGTTTGAGTGTTCCTCTTGTTATATTTCACGAGTGCGAAGTGGGTCCCATATTCTTTTCACATACTTCCCATCAAGCCAATCCTTACGAACGCTTGGGGACTTGCCACAAATCATGCGATATGGACAGCCACCATAATTTCCACATGACTTGTCATTCTGTGGCCACGCATGTTCGTTCAGACCACCTTCCTCTGCGCGCTTAGCGAAGTATTCTGCACTTGTTAGCCAATACTCCAAATCATCCCGCCATTCCGCTAATGTAGACTCGTGTCTTTGGACTGGCCCGCGTTGGAAGCGGGAAAAGGTTATGGCGATCTGAGCCACATCAGCGATGATACCGCGGATAGGTTGAGCATAGACGATACGACCAGCGTATGTGTATAAGGTAAACTGATTATCTGGACTGTAATGCTCGAACCACTCTGGGGTAATGGTTGACTTGGTAGTTTTATGATCCACAATCCAGACATTTTCCTTATCTGTTCGCGCAAGCCGATCAAGATGACCACAGAGAAGCATATCTTCGTTTGTCAGGCCAGACTTTCGGCCTAATTCTAGACGAAAACTCAACTCCACTGCCGGTTTGCCATTTGCCAGGATTACAGTCTCAAGAGGATCATCCTTAAACTGGTCCAAATACCACACAATTGTGCGCATGAGTGTGTATCTGTTCTTGTTCTTGTCATCACTGAACCAAGGACGTTGTAAGTGTACATCCCATGTGTCGATTAGTGCGCGTCTTACGGCCATCCTTATCGATAGGTCATGACCTTTGCCTTCTGCTCGCGAGCGATCGTATTGCTCAAGCGCAGCATGATAGACAAGACCAAATTTTAGATGAATACTCTCATTCCGAGGCACATAGCCCATGACGATATTGTAGTAATAATACCTCGGGCATGTCTTTAATGCGCCGAGACTCGTAGAATCCCATGCTAATTGCAAGCCTGGAAGCTTCTGACTGAAGCTAAGCTTTGGCTCGTTAGAGATCATGATGTTTTGCCTAGACCCAATTGGGCGAGGGTGAGTTTGGGTTTTGCTTCTTTTGTTGGTTTTTCTATTGAGCCTTTTGGAGGCTTTGCTGCTGCAAGGGCTTCCTGAGCAATATATCGTGAACGTTGAGCACGTAGCTCAGCAATAACTCGCTCGAATTGCTGATCTGTTAACTGCAACGGATCAAGGGAGAATAACTCATTGAGTGTATTCTCTCCTGCCGCAATTAGAGCCTTTTCTGCATCATCGCTTGGCATTTTCAGCCTCTGCTTCTAAGCGCTTGAGATAGTCTCGCAGGACAATCCGCATGGCTTTGCTCGGCCCAAGTGTATCCCCAAAAAGTGCTTTCCACTTCTCCCAATCTTCTTTAAAGACTAGGATATGCACACGGATTAAGTCCTCTGTGTTAGCTGTCCTCGGCATCTGCCCCTCGTTTTGTTATCCAGATTTCCGTTCCTGGGCTCGTTCGGCTTCGTTCAACTCGCAAGATCTTCATCTCTCCATCGTTTATATTCCGTATCGCAATTTGACAGGATCGAAGATCGGTCTCAGGATTAGATGAAGCTACAGCAATACCAACATCTGCACGAAGTGCACGACGAAGAATGAGTTCCCAATCTTCTGCACTTGGCATTATACTTGAACCAAACGAGCCAAGGCAAAAGTAGCCATTTGTTTTAATTCTCTCTGAGCATTTAGCAAAAATAGAGGATTGCTAATCACAGCAAGATATGTAAGTCTTCGCAACTCTATTGGTGAAATATCGATGCCATGAGCTGATGCCTTGGCTCGAATGGCATAAGATGCTTCACGCAAAGCAGCACGAAGTATTCTCGGGCTCGACCAGGGTTCTATTTTGCTCAATTCAAAATATTGAGCACACTCCGTTAAATACTCACACCAGCGCACACACTGATATTCCTCCAATGGGCCTAAATCATCAGCTATGGCTGTATAGAGTTGTGTTAGTTGTTCTAACCATAGCTCATTTAATGTTTGAGCTTCTTCCAAGGACATAACCTGTCCTTCGGAGTAAGATTGCGGTGTTGGTATGGGGATGGAATGAAGAGTAAGTGGCACGGTTTTACTCGCGTCATTTGGTTAACGGGATAGTGCCATAGGTGGGCTTTGTGGAATAGGGGGATTTTAATGTCCCATCATTACCTAGGTAACAATGGGACATTAAAATTCCCCCTTACCACTCAGAACGGAATTATATCTTCATCCGAGCCAGGAGCCGGTTCGCAAACATCAGGTAATGACTTATTTGCCAGTTTTGCCGCCGCACGACGCCAATATTGTTCTGCCTTCATACTTGCTCGTAATGCAGCTTCAAGTTTGTTAACATAATCCCATATTCCAGGGTCAGAAGGTGAAGTCTTAAATGATAGCGGGGCATGGGTAATAATCTCATCCCAACTATCTGGAATACTATATTCCATCTGTTTAAGCTTTTCAGGATTAACTCGCTCGAGCAACCTTCGAAGTGTCTTATTAGTTCCAGTTTTTCTCCCAACTACAGCAAAGGCAACTTCCAGAAACTCCTGGCTTGGCTGTAAATCCCAGCGATTGTAGTCAAATACAGTCTCTGCTAGACCAGCTTCTGCTGTTAAAATATTGTGAATAACAGAGCGATCTTGTAATGTAACCAGAGCTGAGACAAGATTCTGTATCACAATGTAAATGCTAGATAGAGTTCGGTCTTCAGTAAGATTCTGCGAAGAGATAAAATTGTATGTATAACGGCTCTCCCTGCCATTTATTGTATTGTCCATCCTAATGCTACGATAGGCTAATGCTATATTTTCATTCTTTGGGTGGATTTCGAGTTGAGAATTACTCGAAATAGTATCAAAGCTATCAAGGAAATAATTACTGTGAAGAGCATAAGCTTCTGTAATTGCTTCACAATCTACATAAATACTAGTAGTATCAGCACAACCTGATAATGGCCCATCCCACGGAACACCACTTCCGCCTTCATCTACTGCATTTGACCAAAATTCTCTATACAACATCCAGGGTTTCCAATTCTTGCCGAGTTGGGTGGTAAAACCAAGCACATCACTACCATTTTCCCAATCCATACGGATAAGATCGAAAGTCTTTCCACGAATGGTTTGAGGAGTAGTAAGAAATTTATATTCCTTTAGACCGGAATAGACAGTAACCTCCCCACCAAGACGGAGAACACCTGCAATGGCATATTTTAACCCTGTACCGAAATAGCCGATAGGACTATCGTTTTCCTTAACAGTAACCCCCATTGTGGTAAGGAGCCGAATGTCGATCTCGCCAGGATTGGTGAAGTTAATAACCATTTGTGTGTTTCCTGTTGTTTGAGTCAGACAAAGGTATCAAGATTGGCCAGGATAAGTGTATGCTTCGTTCGTGTCTCACATACATATTTAGCATTGCACTCCTGTTCCATAGGCTTTCCATTTCCTTCTTTTTCTTGTTTCCTTGCGTATTTACTTGGCACACGCCAAGGATCGAGATGTAGAACAATATCCCACTCAAGTCCTTTTGCTTTGTGAATTGTAGTCAAGACAACTTGACCACTTTCTTGAGCAAAAATATTATCAATGGCATAGCGAAGGCCGCCAGCATCAGCACAACCGGAGGTCTCAAGCACAGCAATGAGGCATTCGGCGCGGTCTTGCAGACCTGCAATCTTACCATCTTGGCCATTGACTCGCGCGAGATTGGTTTGTTGCTCAAGCCATTCCGTGATTATCACTATGCACTCTTTTGAAAGGATCTTATCATCCTTGCAGAGTTTCTTGCTTAAGGCAATAAGACCCTTACCAATCTCACGACCAAGCATTTGACAGCCGATGCCCTTACGAATGAGTTTAAATGCGAGTTTTAACAGCGGTGCGTTGTTGCGACAAATAACTGCGATACTGCTGACTTTGTTGTCAATAATTCTTGGCACATCCTCCCAACACCAGGTTATATCTTTTCCACCTTGTTCTTCGCACGACCCAAATGTATTGTTCCAGACACTATCCAATATTTCTCCTTGTGGGGCATTTGACGCAGCACGGAAATTATCTATTGGCTGCCGAGCGACGATAACCTTCGGGCAACGGAACGTCATGCCCAAAGTTAAGTCTTTCCATTCTTGGCGAAGCCGGCGTAGATTATCCATACTTGAATGATCGGCGCCGCGAAAGGCATAGATGGCTTGGTGCGGATCACCAACTGCAATGATACGGTTTGCAGCACAACGTTTGACTTGCAAATGATTGAGCGGGCTTAGGTCTTGAGCTTCATCAACAAATACAGTATCGAAACGCGGAAATATCCCACCAAATAGGCTGCTCATGTAAATCTGATCGTCGTATGAAATGTTGCCGTTATAACTGGCATAGATCGACTCAGTTAAAACAATACGACAAAAGTCAATAAGATCGTCTGTTATATCAAGCCAATTATCATCGGCAATCTCTGCCCATGCCTCGTTTGTATCGAGTTGTAATCCTGACCGCTTGAACTTGGCTGGAATAATTCCCTTCGACATGACAAGTGAAATAAGTCTCCTGGCATTGTCCCAGCCTTCTTCGCCAAGATTAACTTGCATCTTACGTGCAACTTCGGAAATGAGTTTTCCCAACTTCCGTTCGTCTAGTTGCAATCGTGGTTCAATGGCTTTCTGCCATGCTCTGTGCCCGAGGCCATTGAGGGTCATTATCTCGAAGTTCTTTGGAAACCTTCGCTCGAGTTCCTTCTTTGTCTTGACGTTGAAGGCCAGGGCTAGAGCACTGCTCCAAGGTTTTGACTTCGCTATCATTTCCAATGTCGAGGTTTTGCCACAGCCGGCTAGAGCCTGTATCATAAGGTTATTGCTGGAGCTTTCAGCGGCAGCAACGATTAGTTGTTGTTCCGGTGTTGGAGTCACTTTTTACCTCCTAGAAGGATAAGAAAAATAGCAAAGAGCGTAAACCAAATTGCACACAATGAGACAAGGATTAAATCAATCTCTGTAGGCAGGTTAATACCTTTTGGATTAGAATATTGCTGCTCAACTATGACCAGCAAGTAGACAGAAAATGCTCCAGATAGACATGCTAATATTTTCACTTCTCCGTCTCCTCTTCCGCGTCTTTCTTATCAAGTTGCACTTCGGCCAAGACAATCAATAATGCCCCGCAAGCCATTACCAAAATAGCAAGCAATGGATGCGTAAGCAACTCGATCAGGCCGGTAACAAAAAATACCGCCCCGACGAAACAAGTCCATTCAAGGAAGTTTAGGGGTTTGTGCTTGTGCATTATGTTTAACTCCTGTGTTATTGACTTTCTGCCGCAGCACGGATAGATGCATAGATGTGCTCTTCATAGTCAAAGAGTTCTTTTACTTCTGTCTCAGTGAGGCCTCCAGTATGAGCAACGCCATGTTCACCGTAAGACCATTTAGCGCGAAGCAAAACAAGATCAGTCCAACGTTTGCCACAACTACAGCGATCACCAGCTTTGAAAAAACTATGCCCGGCGATGCTTTTTATAGTTGAAGTAATATTTGTCTCGGTCATAGTGCTGCTCTACAGAGTTAACGACCCGCAAAACCTACAAGGTTTGCCTTAGCATTTTGCCACTTATTATATGCTGCGAATGCTAAAGCAATATTTCCAGTTCGTTGTGCGCCATTCATTTCGCGCAGAAAGTGAGCCATTGCGCGCAAGCAAGTGCTATACTCACGACGAGCCCAGACTTTATCTTGTGCTTGTTTCATTGCTTGAGATAGTGTATCGGCCATGATGTTTTCTCCTCATTTATTCCCAAGCCAAGCCCAGGTAACTACAGGCTAAAGGCGCGAACAATTAGCCTGTAATTATCTGCACTTGCGCTATCGTAGTTCTTGTGGTGGAGTGATATCTCCGTTCTTTATCTCCTGTGATAGAAGCAACCTGCACGACTTGACGTTATTAAAGAACGTCATTTCGCCCGCCTGGCCGCTCGCAAATGAAATATCAAGAACGACCGTTTTGTTTGTAGATGAACCTGTTACTGTAGGAGTAACAATTGCACCGTTATTAGTGAGCCAATACACTACATCTGCCGGAGTATTAACTCCAACAGCAAATGCAGAGGATAGAGATACACATTGGGCCTTGACTACGTTCAATGCATACCAGTGCAATTCAGGCACTGGTCCGGTATCGCTGAGTGCCGGCAAGGCAATTACTCCTGCCAGCACAGTCCCGAGTAGTAGCTTTTTCAACATTGGAAGTCTCCTATTCCTCGTGTTGGATTAAGTCCATTATCGCGAAGGTAATAGTTTGGGCAAGTAGCTCAGACAAATAGACTTCGATCTCTTCCTTGCCGTTTGTGATGATCAGTTGAATATCGATATCTCCTTCTTTCCCTGCTACTGCTTTTACTCTGATCTCACCAACATCTGTTGCTAGAACATGCTCTCTGCAATGCATTTTCATATCTCCTATTATATTACAGTCTTAACACAAGGCGCACCCTTGGCATCAAATACCAAACGCCCCAGGATCTGTTCCCCGTCGAGTTGTGGTGCCAAATCAATCGCCTCCGTTCTCGGCACATAACCCAGATGCCATTCCTTTGCGCCGAGTAGCTCGCTCAATTC
>Ga0307374_10015935_pt1 | contig 10051 bp, 10 predicted proteins | sample OX3MG_FD_202532 | JGI IMG/M metagenome (GOLD analysis project Ga0307374, IMG submission 202532) | Soil microbial communities from Risofladan, Vaasa, Finland - OX-3 | ecosystem: Environmental > Terrestrial > Soil > Coastal area > Acid sulfate soil | place: Finland: Risofladan, Vaasa | collected...
TTATGAGATGGTTTCTAGATGGAGCGCACAGGAAGCTTCACCACGTCGTCTACCTGCATGATTTCTTTCACCAGAAACGGTTCGGCGTACTCCACCCCCGCCAGATGACCGTAGTACCGTGCGATTAGGTTGACTTCTTGATGCAAACGATCGAGCGGAATATCCACCTTCGATTTTTTGTCCCTGGTCTTGGGGCGGAACTGCGAACCGTAGGCCAGAATGGCGCGATACCTTCGGTCAAAATGCCTGGTGATATCCACGACAAAGGTGGGACGCACATGCTTGTAGTAGACCGTTGAATAAAGGATCTTGAAGGGTCGAAACGCCTCGCCCCCGATCGATAATTGCTTTAATCCTGCCAGAAAGCAGCCCTCATATCCCAGGCGCGCCGCCGTGTAGTGGTCCGGGTGGCGGCCTTCCCAGTAGGGCAGGATCACGGTATGGGGTTTCAGAGCGCGAATACGCTTGGCGACGGCCAACTTGTATTCCATGCTGACTTCCAGGTGCGCGTCCGGCAGGCGCAGGTTTTCCCGGTGCGCGACGCGCAGGATACGTCCGGCCGCCGCAGCCTCCTTCAAGCGCGTATCGGGCGTTCCCCGCGTGCCCATTTCTCCGGCTGTCAAATCCAGGATGCCGGTCTTGTACCCCTGTTCAGCGGCTTTGAGCAGTGTGCCGCCACAAGTCAGCTCGACGTCATCCGGGTGTGGCGCAATCGCCAGTAAGTCCAGTTTCATTGCTCCTCCTGAAGTCGCACGCAAGTTCAAAAGAGTAGCATACTGTTTGACCCCGCCACTTGTGCGGGGAAGAACTTTTCGCGGCGCGGGCTGAAGCCTGCGCCACATGTATCCCCCAGCGCGCCCCAAGTACGATACGATGATTGAATTCCGGAAGGAGAATAAAGCCGTGCCGCAATCGTCGTTCGACCTGGATAAAAAAGTGGCCTTGGTGACCGGAGCGGGCAAACGTGTTGGCAGGAGCGTGGCCTTGCGTCTGGCGTCGGAGGGCGCGGACGTGGTGGTGCATTACCGCAACTCCGAGGCCGAGGCGCGGGACGTTGTCGCGCAAATCCTGGCCATGGGCAGGCGAGCGGTGGCCATTCGGGCCGATGTCGCGAAACGCGCGGACGTGGCTGCGCTGTTCGCGGGCATCGAAAAGGAATTCGGACAGCTCGATATTCTGGTCAACAATGCCGCAATATTTTTCTCCGCAAAATTCGAGGATTTGACCGAAGAGCAGTGGGACAGCATTCTCGAAGCGAATCTGAAATCGCAGTTTTTATGTTCGCAGGCGGCCACGCCCATGCTCCGCCGCAGCGGACATGGCCGGATCATCAATTTCGCTTCGCTGGGTGGACTGCTGGCCTGGCCGGCCTATACGCATTATTGCGTCTCGAAGGCCGGGGTGATTATGCTGACGCGCTGCCTGGCGCGCGCCCTCGCCCCGGAGATCACCGTGAATGCCATCGCCCCCGGCACGATTTCGTTCGAAGGCGATGGCCCGGAGCTGGCCGAGGATTTTATTCGCCGTGCGCCGCTGCACAGGACCGGCGGCCCCGCGGACATCGAAGATGCCGTGATGTTTCTGGCCCGGTCGGCCTTCGTTACCGGGCAGGTAATCGTCGTCGATGGGGGCAGAAGCCTGACGTAGTCTGGCGAGCGGGGCATTCGTGGCGCGGGCGGATGCGGCGCCCGCCGGCGCTATCAGTCCAGCTGAATCGAACCGGCGGCGAGCAAGCCGATGAATTCTCGATCGGCCTGAAGAAAATCGTATTGGGGCAACGCGGAAAGATCGGCCCACTCAAAGCGTTCAAAGACCAGGTTCTGCAGCAGTGCGGAAACGTGGACGTTCGCCTGAAAAAAAATCAGTTCCAGGTCCGACTGAAATCCCCGGTAACGATGGCTGGTGCGGAAAAGTTCCCGGCCAATGATGGCGGCAACTCCCAGTTCCTCGCGCAGTTCGCGTTCGAGCGCCTGGGCGGGCGATTCGCCGGGTTCGACCTTGCCGCCGGGGAATTCCCATTGCAATGCGTGCGTATCGGAGCGATGCCTCTGGCATACCAGAAGCTTTGTGTCTCGCGTGATCAGAGCCGCGGCAACCGTAAGCATGCGTTTCAGGTTCTTTTTCCCAGTTCGTCTTCGGGGCGCGCCGTTCCGGCTTAAGAGAAAAGGGGATTCGGTTTGTCGATATTGATTTCGAGGTCCTTGATGGCCTTTTGCACGACGGCGGCCTCGATTTTTCCGTCCCGCATCAATTCATACAGGGTCGCGAGGGTGATGAACCTCGCATCGACCTCAAAAAAGTCGCGCAGCGCGGCGCGGCTTTCACTGCGTCCAAAACCGTCGGTGCCCAGCGAGGCCAGGCGCCGCGGCGTCCACCGGCTGATGAGATTAGGAAGGGCTTTCAGATAATCGGTCGCGGCGACCAGCACGCCCTGCGAGCCGGCCAGGCACTGGGTAACGTATGGCACGCGGGGCTTTTCCGAGGGATGCAGCAGATTCCATCGCTCTGTGTCGATGCCGTCGGTGTACAGGGCCTTGTAGCTGGTGACGCTCCATACGTCGGCGGCCACGCCGTAGTTCCTGGCCAGAATTTCCTGAGCCTGCAATGCCTCCCGCAGAATCGCGCCGCTGCCAAACAGTTGCGCGTGATATTTCGGCTTGGGATGTTCCGAGGCGCGGAACTTGTACATGCCCTTCAGAATTCCTTCTTCCGCGCCTTTTGGCATGGGAGGCATGGCGTACGCTTCGTTCATGACGGTGATGTAATAGAAAATATTTTCTCCGTCTTTGTACATCCGCCGGATGCCGTCCTGAATGATGACGGCGATCTCGAAGGCGAATGCCGGATCGTAGGCGCGCAGGGTGGGAATGGGCAGCGCCAGGACGTGGCTGTTGCCGTCCTGATGCTGCAAACCTTCGCCCGCCAGGGTTGTGCGTCCGGCGGTGCCGCCCAGCATGAATCCGCGGCAGCGCATATCGGCGGCGGCCCAGATAAAGTCGCTGATGCGCTGCAGCCCGAACATCGAATAATAGATAAAGAAGGGAATGGTGTTGATGCCGTGCGTGGCGTAAGCGGAACCCGCGGCGATGAACGAACCCATGGAGCCCGCTTCGGTGATGCCTTCTTCGAGAATCTGCCCGTCCTTGGCTTCCTTGTAGTAGAGCAGGGTATGGACATCGACCGGTTCGTAAAGCTGCCCGCGGCTGCTGTAAATGCCAACCTGCCGGAACAACGATTCCATGCCAAACGTGCGGGCTTCGTCGGGGACAATCGGCACCACAACCTTGCCGATTTCCGGATCGCGCAGCATTTGCCGCAGCATCCCGACAAAGGCCATGGTCGTGGAGACTTCGCGGCCTTCGCTGCCGTTATGGAATTCGCGGAACAGTGCATCGTGGTCGGCGACCAGCGGCTTGGAGCGCACCTTGCGCGTGGGCACATACCCGCCCAGCTCCTTGCGCCTGGCGCGCAGATATTGGATTTCGCGGCTGTCCTCGGGGGGGCGATAAAACGGCGTCTCGGCAAGTTGCTCGTCGTTGATGGGAATGCCGAACCGCGACCGGAATTCGCGGAGTTCTTCCTCGTTGAGCTTTTTCTGCTGGTGCGTGATGTTTCTGCCTTCTCCGCTTTCCCCCAGGCCATAGCCCTTGATGGTTCGCGCGAGGATGACGGTCGGAGATCCCTTGTGGTCGAATGCCGACTTGTACGCGGCATACACCTTGCGTGGGTCGTGCCCCCCTTGCCGCAGGGTGCGCAACGCCTCATCGGGAAGACCTTCGACCATTTTCAGCAGGCGCGGGTCGGCCCCGAAAACGTGCTCGCGAACGTATGCGCCGGACTCGACGGTGAGTTTTTGCATTTCGCCGTCCACCATTTCGCCCAGGCGCTTGACCAGCAGGCCATCCACGTCGTGTTCGAACAGGGGATCCCAGTCGCTGCCCCAAAGTACCTTGATGCAATTCCAGCCTGCGCCCCGGAAGGCGGCTTCCAGTTCCTGCACGATCTTTCCGTTTCCCCGGACCGGGCCATCCAGGCGCTGCAGATTGCAATTGATGACAAAGATCAGATTGTCGAGATTTTCACGGGAGGCCAGTGTAATGGCGCCCAGCGTTTCGGGTTCGTCCGTCTCGCCGTCTCCCAGAAATGCCCAAACCTTGGCGTCGGTGACGGGTTTCAGGCCCCGGTCTTCCAGGTAACGGTTGAAGCGGGCCTGGTAAATCGCCATGAGTGGGCTGAGCCCCATCGACACCGTGGGATATTCCCAGAATTCAGGCATCAGCCAGGGATGTGGATAGGAAGATAGCCCGCCGCCCTCGCGAAGTTCGCGGCGGAAGTTTTCCAGCTGCTTCATGGAAAGGCGGCCTTCCAGAAATGCGCGGGAGTAAACCCCGGGAGAGGCATGCCCCTGCAGATACACCGTGTCGCCTTCAAATTCCTCGGTGCGCCCGCGGAAGAAATGGTTGAAGCCGACTTCAAACAGTGTCGCGGCGGATGCGAACGTGGAAATGTGGCCGCCGATGCTGTGGTCTACGCGGTTGGCGCGGACGACCATCGCCAGGGCGTTCCAGCGAATCAGGCTCTTGATGCGGCGCTCCACTTCCTGGTCGCCGGGGAAAAACGCCTGCTGTTCCAGTGGAATGGTGTTGATGTAGGGCGTGTTGGCAGTGAAGGCCGGCTGGATTCCCAGGGAACTGGCGCGTGTGCGAAGGCGGTCCAGGAGAAGGCTGGCGGAGTCCCGGCCCTCATCCTTCAAGACGGCATCGAAGGATTCGATCCATTCCTGCATTTCCTGGGGATCAATGCCAAGCATTTTGCCGAGTACTTTCGTGTCCGTATCATTCGCCATGTTCACTTGCCTCTCCGCCGGATCGGCGGTTATGTATAAAATCTAGACGTACGGGCCGCACGCATTTCCATCGTCGCGAAGGCCTCTTGCATTCGGCTGACAAGGCAACGTGGCTCGTGAGCGGGTGGTGCAATCCATCTGCATCCTGCATCGAATCGGCTGCCCGGTCGGATCGCCTTCGGGCGTTAGCCACAGGCACGGGCTACGGCATGCCTGGCCGCTGCGGTCGGGGCGCTTGCGCTACTGAACACATTCATCTTATCAGTTCCGAAAAATCCTGCAATTGCAATTCATGCCCTGGACAACTCCCGGCCGGCGGACGACTGGAGATCCCCCGGCGGAGCGAGGCCCGCGCAGGAGTTCCCAAGCGGCGCGTTGCAGTTTTTGGCGGCTCGCGCCATACTCAGCTCATGTACAGCGAAGCGATCCTCGACCATTTTCAGAATCCGCGCAATGCGGGCACGCTGGAATCCGCCACGGCCACGGTTTCCGTGGAAAATCCCGTGTGCGGCGACACCCTGGAGCTTTCCGCGCGCATGCAGGACGGGCACATTGCCGAGGCGCGCTTTCGCACTCGCGGATGCGTCACGGCGATGGCTTGTTCGTCCCTTTTGACCGAATTGCTGCACGGGAAGACTCCTGCCGAGGCGCGCGCGATCACCCCGGATCAAATCTCGGAGGCGTTGGGCGGCCTGCCTCCTGCCACGTTTCATGCCGCGCAACTTGCCCGCGACGCCGTTCAGGCGCTCCTCGCCAAAGTCAGTTAAAAAGCCTGTTCAACCGGATCAGAAAAACGAACCAGGCCAAAAAACAAAAATATCCGTGGCCACTGGGGCTACTTGCCGGCCACTTCGAGCGCGCGCCGCAGCGTGTCTGGATCATTGATATTGAGCACGACGCCCTCCTCATCGGTGGGCACTTCCAGCAGATCGGTTTCATGTGCCCAGACCACGGCGCGTGCGCCTTTGTCGGCGGGGGCGTCGAGCAATTCGCCATAGAGCGCGTTTGAGAAAATTACGGGATGCCCGCGGCGGCCCTTGTAGGTCGGCAGCACGATAGATTTCGTGTTCGCGTAAAACTGTTCCACAAGATTGCCGACCAAAGTGGCGCTGACCAGGGGGTGATCGACGGGGCAGAGGACGAATCCATCGGTTTCGATTTCCGCCAGGCTACGCACGCCCGCGCAAATTGAGGAAAGCTGGCCTTTCTCCCAATCAGGGTTTAGAACCACAAGGGAGGGATCGAGTCTGGCGATTGTCTGAATCTGTTCGGCGCCCGAGCCCAAGACCACGCGCGTCACGCCAATGCGAGGGTGGCGCGTTACCTGAATCAGATGTTCGAGAAAAGTGCTTTCGCGGTAGGGGAGAAGTGCTTTCGGTCTTCCCATCCGGCTGGAGGCTCCGGCGGAAAGAATGACGGCAGCGAGCAAAAGAGTCTCTTTTCAGCCGGGTTTCACGGCTCTGTTTCCACCGGCATTGCCGGGCGGCAGGCGAGCCGGGCCGGCTCCGGTTATGCGACCGGCGTTGGCGTGGCCTCGGCGGTCTTCACGGCTTTGTGTGATAGATTTTTTGCTCCGCGGCGGATGGCGATCAGTTCGGCCGTAATGCTGATTGCGATTTCCTCCGGCGTGAGCGCGCCGATGTCGAGTCCCACGGGGGCATGCACGTTGTCGAATTTTTCATGCGCGATGCCTTCTTTTTCAAGCGCGCGGTAAACTGAAATCACCTTGCGTTTGCTGCCGATCATGCCGATATAACGCGGCTTGGTGCCCACGGCCCACCCCAGCACGTGCATGTCGTCCTTGTGGCCGCGCGTGACGATCACCATGTAGGTGGAGGCGTTGGGTTTGATCTTCTCAAAGGCGTCTTCGAAACTGGTATAAATCTCCGTGGCCATCGGAAATCGCTCGCGATTGGCAAACGTTTCGCGGTCGTCGATCACGCCGATGGCAAATCCCGCCGTGTGCGCCGCATTCGCCAGCGCCATTGAGACATGGCCTCCGCCAAAAATGTAAAGGATCGGTTGCGGCAGGATGGGCTCGACAAAAATCTCCAGCGTGCCGCCGCAAATCAGGCCGTTGTCATATTTGGCTTCGTTATTCAGGTTAAAAGTCATCTTGCGCGGCGCTTCCGCCTGCATCACTTCTTTTGCCGCGGCCCAAACCTCCGCCTCGACGCATCCCCCGCCAATCGTTCCGGCAATCGAGCCGTCCTCGCGCACCAGCATCCGCGAGCTTTCAAAGCTCGGGATCGAACCATTGGTATGGACGATGGTGGCCAGCGCTCCGCGTTTTCCTTCGTGCCGGAGCTTGATGACTTCTTCAAATAGGTCCATGGGAAACCGCCTATAATCCTATAATTAGGTTACGGCGACTGCGCCAGCCTGTCAACTGAACTGGAGCCTTTCCGTGCCTGGCAGACGCTGGGGCGTTCGCGAAACGATTCTTCATCTCACGATTGGCGCGGAGCGCGCAATTATGAGAAAATAAACGAGAAGGATACGACCTTATGAGCACAACAGTTGGCAAGAACGTGACGCTGGAAAAGCCGGATGATTTTGGCAAACTCTTGCAGGACGAAGGAATCATCTTCACGCAGCTGGATAAGGCCGTGAACTGGGCGCGCAAGAGTTCGATCTGGCCGCTCGGATTCGGGCTGGCCTGCTGCGCGATTGAGATGATGTCGATGGCCGCGGCGCGGTTTGACGTGGCGCGCTTCGGTTCCGAAGTATTTCGTCCTTCGCCCCGCCAGGCCGACTTGATGATCATTGCGGGCCGCGTCTCGCAAAAAATGGCGCCCGTCATCAAGCAACTTCACGCGCAGATGCCCGAACCCAAGTGGGTGATTTCCATGGGGGCTTGCGCGACTTCCGGCGGCGTTTTTAATAATTACGCCATCGTGCAGGGCGTCAACCAGGTCATTCCCGTGGATATTTACGTGCCCGGGTGCCCGCCGCGTCCCGAAGCCCTGCTTTACTCCATTTTGCAGCTGCAGGAAAAAATCACCAACGAGCGCGGCAGCTTCAAGCGCGCGCTGAATATCGCCTAGAATCCCTCATTTCGTCGCCTATTCGGTCGCCGGAGCGCGGAAAAACGAAGAAATCTTCTTCTCTTTTTTCCCTGGTTTTGCGCGCGCGCTTGGCCAACTCGGCTCAACGGCGCCCATGCGTAAACCATCCCAGGCCGATGCGGAATTGCACGGTATTGATCCCGGGATTGATCGCGGCCAGCCCTGCGTTGGAGATGTGCATGAAGCGCACATCCGCGCTCCAGTTCGCTTTCCCCGTGAGGAAGTGCAGGCCAAGCGCCCCGCTGGACGTGAAATTAATGCGGGAAGTTCCCGCAGGAACCTGCGTGTTGGTGAACAGCGCGCCCCCGCCAAGCTCCACGTAAGGAACGATTCGGCCGCGCGTATCGAAATTCCATATGAACGCAAAAGGATTTACCGCGGCGCCGTACGCGGTGTTCGCCGGTTGAAAAATCACAAAGACGGGCACTGCGCCCACCGCGTATTCGAATCGCCCTCGCAGCAAACCCGGCCCATGAGGTTCGGTCAGGATCCATCCGTAGCGCACGCCGGCGGTCCACAGCCCGGTGTGGGACGCGACGCCTTTTACGCCGTATCCTCCCGTGGTCCAAATCTGGAGTTCATGCCCGCCTGTTTCCGGGCGTGCCTGGGCGCGAGCCGTGGGAACGCTGCCAACCAGGAATAATGCGCAGCAGAGCATTAAAATGTGAGCTGTCCTCATAAAATGGCACTCTCCTCGATACGAACTTGCGCCTGAAAAATTCTAAAAGTGGGAGAAAGATACAAGAACCACGGCAAATTGACAAACGCCGGAGTAGGATGCCATCTCACGCAGCAGGTTTGCCCGTCGAAAAGGGAGGAGCGATCACTTCCGCGGGCGTGCCGGAAGCATCGAGGCGCGTTCCAACGGCGGAGTGTTCTCGGCGCACGGTCGCAAGGCCGATCGGACGGTCCAGTATGGGAGAAAAGCCACCGCTCGTAACTACTCCGGCGTCGGCGCCGTCATGCAGGAGCTTGGTTCCCGGTGAGGGCGCTGACGCGGAAAAAAATTGAAGCGGGGTAATCCGGCGGTTGGCGTGGCCGCGCGAGCGCACGCGCTCGACGATTTCCTGGCCGGTGTAGCATCCCTTTTCATAACTGATGTGCGAATGTTCGAGCGTCGCTTCGTGGGGGATATTTTTATCGCTGTAGTCGAGGCCAAACCACGGTGTTCCCGATTCCAGACGTATGGAATTGATCGCTTCCATGCCGATTGCCGCGCCTCCCCACGCCCGAACGCGTGCCTCCAGTTCCCGCCACAGCGTCGCCATGTGTTCGGAAGGAACCAGGAGCATGGCTGCCGGATGGCCCGCAAATTCGTGACGAACGATACGGCAGGGCGTCGACCAGAGTTTTGCCTCCGCGTGTCCCAGCTCGGGAGTCGAGGCAATATCCAATCCACACAGTTCGAAAAGCAGCGGTGCCGTTTGATGTCCCACCAGATCCAGCGTTCTCGTGGCCGCGGTCACATCCTCCAGGGTAACGTCGTCCATGATGATGAATTTCTCCAGCGTGGAAAACGTTCGTTCGCGCACCATGGCGTGGGAAATTGCCAGAATGCCGCCGGCGTCGAGGAGGGTTTCGACTTCGGCCAGGATATGCCCTTGTGGCGTCAGCAGCAGCCCTACGGCGCCCTGCCCGGGTTTCAGGTCGCGCACGTTTGCCGTGAGAATTGCGTTCACATAGCGTTGCGCATCGGGCCCGGAAAAGGAAAAGATCACGCGGAAATTCGTGTCCACCAGGGCCACGGCATCGCGCGCGGCCGCGTATTCCGTGCTGAAATCGCCGAAGCGCGACGGCAAGACCGTGCCAAAGTATTCGCCGATTTTGGCTCCGGCGGAGCGGTGCAGATCGAGCAGTGGAGTTTCGAGGGGCATCGTCAGTGGGCAGGCTCCGAGCGAGCGATTTCATCTTAACAGAATGTGGTTGCAAGCGAGGATGGAGAATCCCGCGGTCCGCGCCCGGGTTCCCAGTGTATAATTATAAAACTTGGTATCCTGCGCTTGGAGGATTGCTTGAAGCTGACCATCGCCTTGCGAATGGCATTTCGCGCGCTGGGCCGCAATAAGATGCGGACCGCGCTGACCATGCTCGGCGTCATTATCGGGGTTGCGGCGGTGATTTGCACGGTGGCGATCGG
>Ga0307374_10015937_pt1 | contig 10050 bp, 5 predicted proteins | sample OX3MG_FD_202532 | JGI IMG/M metagenome (GOLD analysis project Ga0307374, IMG submission 202532) | Soil microbial communities from Risofladan, Vaasa, Finland - OX-3 | ecosystem: Environmental > Terrestrial > Soil > Coastal area > Acid sulfate soil | place: Finland: Risofladan, Vaasa | collected...
TCCGCTTCGCGGACATGCCGCCACATACCGAGGCATGGTCGCTTGGGCTCGCCGGGATCGACGAGGCGGCCCGGGCGCTCCATGGTGCCGACTTCGCGTCGCTGGACGGGCCGCGGCAGGACGACGTGCTGAACCGGGTGCGCGCGGGCGATCCTCCGGGAGCCACGTGGGAGCGCCTGCCGGCACGGCGATGGTGGGTCGCGATGGCGCTGCGCGAGATCGTGGGCATCTACTACGCCCACCCCGCGGCCTGGGACGAGATCGGGTATGGCGGACCGGCGTATCCCCGCGGATACGCGGCGCTGAACCACGGGGCTCGCGAGCCGTGGGAGGCGCCCGAGGATCGCGAGGCGCGGGCGGCCGACGAACGGGAACGGCACGAGCGGGAGCTGCGGCCCGCCCTGGAGCTCTCCCCGGGTGCCGAGCCGCGCGACACGGGGCCCCTTGTGATCACGCAGGCCCGGGAGGCGACCCGTCAGGAGGCAGCCAGGCCCCTGGCTGCCGGACAGGCGACGAGCGGCCCGGTCTCACGGGTGCCCGCGGCGGGCGTGCCGGATCGGCGGGAGGACGAGGCGTCGGCGGGCATGCCGGCGGCGGGCGTGCCGGATCGGCGGGAGGGCCAGGCACCGTGAAGCTCGACGTCCGCCTGTCGCCGGACTGGGTGCTCGACGAGGAGATGCGCGAGTACCCGACGTCGGAGACCGTCGACGCGCTCGTGGTGGGCACGGGCGCCGGTGGGGGCGTCATGGCGCAGCGGCTGGCCTCGTACGGCTTCTCGGTCGTGGCGCTCGAGGCCGGGCCGTGGCACGACTCCGAGCGGGACATGGTCTCCGACGAGGCCGGATCGAGCCGCCTGTTCTGGAACGACCTGAGGATCACGAGCGGCGAGCATCCGCTCGAGTTCGGCGCGAACAACTCGGGGCGGGGAGTCGGCGGAAGCACCATCCACTACGCGGGCTTCGCGCCGCGCCTCCATCCTTCCGACTTCCGGGTCCGCTCGTGCGACGGTGCCGCCGTCGACTGGCCGATCTCCTACGAGGAGCTGGAGCCGTACTACGAGCTGATGGAGCGCGAATACCCGGTCTCCGGTCCGGCGCTCTACCCCTGGGGCAGGCCACACGGGTATCCGTACGCGCCGCTCCAGGCGGGCACGGCCGGCCAGATGCTCGTCAAGGGCTGCACGGCCCTGGGGATCCCCGTCGTCGCCGGAGGGCCCGTCGCCATTCCGGCCGGACGGGTGGGCAAGCGACCCCACTGCATCATGCGGGGCTTCTGCCTCCTCGGCTGCAAGGTCGGCGCCAAGAGCAGCACGCTGGTCAGCCACATCCCCAGCGCGATCGAGCACGGCGCGGAGGTCCGCACGGGGTCGATGGCCTTCCGCGTCGAGACGGACGGGAACGGCCGCGCGACCGGCGTCTCGTACCACCGGATCCGCGACGGGAGGATGGTCGAGGAGTTCCAGCCGGCCCGGATGGTGATCGTGGCCGGGTACGCCATCGAGACGCCGCGGCTTCTGCTGAACTCCCGCTCCGCGGCGTTCCCCGACGGGCTGGCGAACTCGAGCGGGCTGGTGGGCCGGAACCTGATGGCCCAGGCGGGTCCCGTCGTCTGGGGCCGCTTTCCCGGGCCTATCCGCCAGTACAAGGCCCCACCCGCCTGCGCCATCAGCGAGGCGTTCTACGAGACCGACGCGCGCAACGACTTCGTCCGTGGGTACTCCCTGCAGACGGTCGCGCCGCTGCCGATCGCCATGGCGCACCTGGTCGCCGACGAGGACGGGGTGTTCGGCGAGGACCTGATCAGGACCATGCAGGACTACATCCACTACGCGGCGATCGGCGTCCTGGGCGAGGTCCTCCCCGACCCGCGGAACCGGGTGACGCTGGATCCGGAGGCAACGGACCAGTTCGGGCAACCGGTGCCGCACAGCCGGTTCACGCTCTTCGAGAACGACCTCCGGCTGATGGGGGCCGGCATCGCCCGCGCGAAGCAGGTGCTGCAGGCCGCCGGGGCGACGGAGACGCACGCCGTCGAGCGGTTCGCGCACCTCGTGGGAACCTGCCGGATGGGGTTCACGCCGGAGGATTCGGTCGTCGATCGCTGGGGACGCAGCTGGGAGGTGCCCAACCTCTTCATCGCAGATGGAAGCCTGCTGCCCACGCAGGGCTCGGCGAACCCGGCACTGACGATCTCCGCGCTGTCCGCGCGGACGGCGGACTGGATCCGGGGGGCGGTGAGGTCCGGCGGCCTGGACCGGCTGCCGCGCCCGGAGCCCCGTCGCTGGCCCGCGACGAGGGCCACGGGATGAGCAACGGTCGGGGACGGACGGATCCCGGACGCGACCGGGCGGCAGGCCCGGAGGACCGTCGGATGCCGGCCCCGGGAGGCGACGGGGGCCGGCGCCTGGAACACCGCCCGGAGCCGGGCGCGGAGCAGAACCTGGTGATGGATCCGGGCCACCGCCGGATGCCGCATCCCGCGCATGACCGGACGCCCGCCAATGGCCAGCGCCCTCCCGGGAGCACGGCTGGGGGCGTCATGCACGGCCCGGACGGCCTGCCATCCGCCATCCGGACCGCCGAGGCCGCCCGACTGGCACCCGCGCGTCCGGCCCCCTCCCCCATCTCGAAGGTGCTGGCCGTCCTTCGGTGGGTTGCAGGCTCGTGGCGACGATGTGCGGGGGACGCGGCACGCTGGGAACAGCCCGGATCCTGGAACTACGCCACGGAACCCGGATCGGGAGCATCCTCGCGGGGTTCGACGGGCCGCGGCGCCTCGGGCGCCAGGCCGCCGAGGCATGGAACGGGAGCCGGGATGCCCGCTCCCAGCTCGCACTAGGAGGGAGCATGGCCGCGATCACCGCCCGGCGTGATGCCCTCGCGGCCGATCTTGCCGCGTCGGTCCACGGCGAAGTCCTCTTCGGAGCCGGAGACCGGGCACTCTACGCGACCGATTCCTCCAATTACCGTCAGCTGCCGATCGGCGTGGTGCGCCCGCTCGACACCGAGGACCTGGTTGCGGCCGTCGCCGCGTGCTACCGGCACGGAGCCCCGATCACGATGCGTGGCGCGGGCACGGCCCTCGCAGGCCAGACGTGCAACACCACCGTCGTGATCGATGTCTCGCGTCACCTGGACCGCGTGATCGCCATCGATCCGGTGGCCCGGACGGCCACGGTTCAGCCGGGCGTCGTGCTCGACGATCTCAGGGCCCGGGCCGGGAAGCACGGCCTGACCTTCGGGCCGGATCCGGCGACCCACAATCGCTGCACGCTCGGCGGAATGCTCGGAAACGACTCGTGCGGCGTGCACTCGGTGATGGCCGGACGGACCTCCGACAACGTCGTGGGCCTGGAGGTCCTCACGTACGACGGCGTACGCCTTCGCGTGGGTGCCACGGACGACGACGAGCTCGCCCGGCACATCGCGGCCGGCGGCCGCGAGGGGGCGATCTACGCCGAGATGCGCGACATCAGGGACCGGTACGGCGAGCAGGTCCGGGCGCGGTTCCCGCACATCCCGAGGCTGGTCTCCGGGTTCGCGCTGGACCGGCTGCTGCCGGAGCAGGGCTTCGACGTGGCGCGCGCCCTCGTCGGGACCGAAGGGACGTGCGTGGTCGTGCTCGAGGCGACGCTGCGGCTCGTGCCCGATCCCGCGGGACGGGCCCTGCTGGTGCTCGGGTATCCCGAGATCTTCACCGCCACCGATGCCGTCCCCAACGTGCTGGCGACCGGACCCATCGGGCTCGAGGGCTTCGACGGACGGTTCGTCGAGGACCTGCGCCGCACCTCCCTGCACGTGGCGGACCTCGACCTGCTGCCCTCCGGAGGCGCCTGGCTCTTCGTGGAGTACGGCGACGACACCGCAGCCGCCGCCCGCGACCGCGCACGGGAGATGCTCGACCAGATGGAACGGCAGGGATCGCTGGCGCAGTCGCGCATCCTGTCGGATCCGCAGGAGCAGGCGCGCGCCTGGGACGTGCGCGAATCCGCGCTCGGGGCGACGGCCGTCGTGCCCGGCTCGGCCCGGACATGGCCCGGCTGGGAGGATTCCGCCGTCGCCCCGGATCGCCTGTCGGCGTATCTGCGCGACCTCGACGCGCTCCTCGACCGCTACGGGTACGACCGGGCCTTCTACGGGCACTTCGGCCAGGGCTGCACCCACATGCGGATCGACTTCGACCTGAAGACCGAGCCGGGCATCGCCAGGTTCAGATCGTTCGTCGAGGAGGCCGCACGCCTCGTGATCCGCCACGGCGGATCGCTGTCGGGCGAGCACGGAGATGGACAATCGCGCGCCGAGCTGCTGCCGCTGATGTTCGGCGACGACCTCGTCGAGGCTTTCCGGAGGTTCCGGGCCGCGTGGGACCCCGACGGGAAGATGAATCCCGGCAAGGTGGTCGACCCACTCCCGATCGACCGCGACCTGCGCCTTCACATGCGACCGGACGCCCCACGGCCCGCGACGTGGTTCCACTACACGCACGACGACGGGGACGTGTCCCTGGCCGCCGAACGCTGCGTGGGGGTGGGCCTCTGCCGCCGTGAGCAGGGCGGGGTGATGTGCCCGAGCTACATGGCGACGCACGAGGAGCGGCACTCCACGCGGGGGCGCGCGAGGCTCCTGTGGGAGCTCATGCACGGCGACGAGCTGCCCGACGCCTGGCGCAACGACGACGTGCGGGACGCGCTCGACCTCTGCCTGGCGTGCAAGGGATGCAAGGGCGAGTGTCCCGTCAACGTCGACATGGCCACGCTCAAGGCCGAGTACCTGGCCCACTACTACGAAGGCCGGGTGCGGCCCGTTCAGGCCTACTCGATGGGCCTCATCCACTGGTGGTCGCGCCTGGCGGCGGCGGCGCCGGGGCTGGTGAACACCGCTGCCGGCGCCCCCCTGCTGAGCAGGATCGGCAAGCGGATGCTCGGCATCGACGCGCGGCGGCGGGCCCCGCGGTTCGCGAAGCGGACGTTCCGCCGCGAGTGGGCAGCGGGATGGCGCCCGGCCGCGATGCACCGCGGCGGCGCGGGGAACGGCGGCCCGCGCGAGGTCCTCCTGTTTCCGGACACGTTCAACGACCATTTCCACCCGGAGGTCTCGCAGGCCGCGGCCGAGGTCCTGGCGGCCGCCGGATACGACGTGTCGATACCCGACCGTGAGCTGTGCTGCGGACGCCCCCTCTACGACTGGGGCATGCTCGAGCGCGCCCGGCGCCTCCTCCGACGCGATCTCGCCGCCCTGCGGCCGCAGATCCTCGCCGGCACGCCCATCGTCGTGCTCGAGCCGAGCTGCGCCTCGGTCTTCCGCGACGAGCTGCCGGACCTGTTCCCGGACCGCGACGATGCCCGCCGCCTCGCGTCCCAGGTCGTGCTGCTCGACGAGCTGCTCGTGCGCGACGGCACGCTCCCGGCCGCCGCCCTGGAACGTCGCGCGGTGGTCCAGGGGCACTGCCACCACCAGTCCATCCTCGGGATGGGCCCGCTCACCGACGCGATGCGCCACGTCGGCCTGGACGCCGAGATCCTGGACGCCGGCTGCTGCGGGATGGCAGGCGCCTTCGGCTTCGAGCGCGGCGAGCACTGCGACGTCTCGCTGCGGATCGGCGAGCGAGCGCTGCTGCCCGCGGTGCGCGCGGCGGCGGACGATACGCTGGTCGTCACCGACGGCTTCAGCTGCCGCGAACAGATCGAGCAGACCACGGGGCGCCGCGTCCACCACCCGGCGGAGGTACTGGCGATGGCCCTGCAGCGGGGCGGCCGGGCGGCCGACGGCTGACGCGCGCGCCGGACGCCGCGTTCGACCCGCCCTGCCGATCCGCCGAGCCCGCTCCCGGTGGCCGGCTAGGACGGCCCGCGAGGCGACGCGCGTGGACGGCTGGCGACGCGACGCGATGGAGTCGTTCGGCGGTTGCGAGAGCGGCCCGAGCGCCGCGATCGCGTCCGTATCGCCCTCACCGTGAGGATCCGGCACGAGTAGCCGGCGCGGACGGTGCGGGACGCGGAGACACAGCGGAGGGGTACATGCTCGAACGCTTCTCGACGCTCGCGGGCGGGCTGGACCATCCCGAAGGCGTGGCATGGGACCCGGTGCGTTCCCTTGTCTACGCCGGCGGGGAGGCGGGGCAGCTGTACGGGATCACGCTCGACGGGTCGGTCGACGTGGTCGCCACGACCGGCGGGTTCGTGCTCGGCGTTGCCTGCGACGGCGCGGGACGCGTCTACGCGTGCGACGTGGGGCGCGGCGAGGTGGTGCGGTTCGATCCACCGAGCGGCTTCCTCGAGACGTACGCCTCGGGCAGCCCCGACCGTCACATGCGTGCGCCCAACTGGCTGGCGTTCGGGCCGGACGCCTCCCTCTACGTGACCGATTCCGGCGACTGGAACCGGCACGAGGGGTTGATCTGGCGGGTACCGCCCGGCGAGTCTCCGCAGGTATGGACGGAGGCCGTCAACGCCCTGCCGAACGGGTGCTGCCTGGCGGCCGACGGTTCGGCATTGCTCGTGGTCGAGACCAACGCTCAGCGCATCGTCCGCGTGCCGATCGAACCGGATGGGTCTGCGGGCCGACCGGAGCTTCTCCTGGAGCTGCCGGGCACGACACCGGATGGCATTGCGCTGGCATCCGACGGAATCGTCCTGCTCCCGTGCTACCGGCCCGACGCGGTCCTGCAGGCGGACGGTGACGGGCGACTCGGGACGCTCGTCGAAGACCCTCACGGGCAGACGCTGGGCGCGCCCGCGAACGCCGCCTTCGTCGGCGAGCGGCTCGACCGGCTCGTGACGTCGAACCTGGGGCGGTGGCACATCGCGATCGGAGACGTCGGCCTCACCGGGCTGCCGCTGTGCCGCCCGCGGGTCCCCTGAGCATGGGCGACCTCGCGGCCGGCCCGATCTCCCGCGTTCCCGGCGTGCGGCGCATCGCGGTCCTCCGCGCCAACGCGCTCGGCGACCTCGTGTTCGCGCTGCCCGCGCTCGAGTCACTCCGGGCGGCCCACCCGGAGGCCGAGATCGTGCTGCTCGGCAGAGCCTGGCACCGCGCGTTCCTGGCGCGGCGTCCCGCACCGGTGGACCGCGTGATCCCGGTGCCACCCGGGGCCATCGGCGACGAGCCGCAGCGCATGGACGACGCGCGACGCAAGACATTCATGGACTCCCTGCGGGCGGAGCGGTTCGACATCGCCCTGCAGATGCACGGCGGTGGCAGGCACTCGAATCCGTTCGTCCGCGCAATGGGCGCCCGGCTCACGGCAGGCCCGGCAACGCCGGACGCTCCTCCACTCGACCGGGTCATCCCGTACGTCTACTACCAGTCCGAGTACGCGCGGTGCCTCGAGATCGTGGGCCTCGCCGGCGCGAGGCCGGCCGGCCTGCGGCCCCGGCTCGCGGTGACCGATGCCGACCGGGCGGACACCCACCGGGAGTCGTTCGTCGCGAATGTGCCGGTGGAAGAGGTGCTCGACGGCGCCCTGGATCTGCTGGGGACTCCGCGCGTGGCGTGACGCCGCGCTCCGCCTGCGAGGCCGCGCTCCGCCTACGAGGCCGCGAAGCGGGGCAGGATCTGTTCCCGGTAGAAGTCCATGAACCCCTCCTGGTCGGGCCCCACCTGGTGCACGAACAGGTGGTCGTACCCGGCGTCCACGTACGACTGGATCCGGGCGAGATGCACGTCAGGGTCCGGGCCGCATGCGATCATGCCGGCCACATCCTCCTCGCGGACCATGCTGGCCAGCTGTTCGAAGTGCTTCGGGCGCGGAAGCTCCTGGGAGGCGTCGCCCCTGATGGCGGCGGTCGGCCACCACTCGAGCGCGGTGCGGCGCGCGGCGCGTTCGTCCGGTGCCCAGCACACCGTGACCTGCCCGTACCTGGGACGGCCCGCCTTGCCCACCTGCTCGAAGGTCTCGACCGTCTGCCGGACCGGCGCCACCCCGATGAGCCCGTCCCCGATCCGGGCCGCCAGCTCGGCCGAGTCCGCGCCGGAGGCCGCGACGTAGATCGGCGGAAGCTCGTCGGGCAGGCTGTACACCCGTGCGTCGGCCAACTCGTAGAAGTCGCCGTCGAAGCTGTGCTCGCCCCCCGTCCAGAGAAGCCGGATCAAGCCCACCGCCTCCTCGAGCATGGCCTGGCGCACCTCGACGCGCGGCCACGTGTCGCCAAGGATGTGCTCGTTGAGGTTCTCGCCGGACCCGACGCCGAGGAAGAACCGGCCGGGCATGAGGCATGCGGCCGTCGCCGCGGCCTGCGCGATGATCGCCGGGTGAATGCGGATCGTCGGGCACGTGACCGCCGTGCCGAGGCGGAGGCTCGACGTTGCCTGCGCGATTCCGCCGATCACCGCCCACACGAACGGCGATTGCCCCTGGCGATCGATCCAGGGGTGGTAGTGATCGGAGATCACGGCGAAGGGGAAGCCGGCCTGCTCGGCCGCCCGTGCCAGGCCGACACAGCGGGTCGGGGCGGTCTCCTCGCTGGATATCGAGTACCCGATCTCGACACTCATTGGCCGGGAGCCTCGTCCCGCGACCCGCGGCGGCCGGTTGGCCCCTCCGATCGGGAGGGTTCGGATTCGGCCTCCGATCCGCCATTGCGGCCCGATGCCTCCCGGCCGGAAGCACTCCGGCCCGACGCGTCCGCGCTCCGGTCCCTGGCCCCACGCGCCGTTGCGAGCTCCGACGGCCCCGAATCGGCGTAGGGCGGCGGCCCCGAGGGTCCCTGGCCCCAGTGTTCCGGGGCTCGCAGCGGCACATCCTCGCCTGGATGAGGCCCGGACGGCCGGCGAGCGTCGTTCCCACCGGCCTCCTCGATCTCGATCCCCGTGTCGCCCGGATCACCGGCGTGGTCCGAGACCGGCTGCCGCTCGTGGTCGTCTCGCACCGTCATCGCCTCCTCGTTCGGTTGGGCACGCGACCTGCGGCCCGTGCATCTCCTGGTTCCGGCGGGCCTGCGTGGCCGCCGGCTCGTCGGTCGATCCTCCGACACGCGCGAACACAGCGACGACGAACGCCCGGGATGTGCGTTGCAGCGTGGTGACGAGGAGGCAGCGCGCGCCGATCGGGTGTCGCCCTCGATGCTCACCCTCGACCGGATTGCGATGGGTCTGCGAGACTGTCGGGGCCCGCGACGTGCCATCCGCAAGGTGCGCCACCGCACGCTCGTCCGTCGTTCCGTTCCGCGGAACAACCCGCCGTCCCGACAGCGCACGAGAGGGGTCGATGGAACCAGCCGATGCCGGCGCACCAGGCGACGCGAGGCGACCTGACGCGGCCTTCATCCGCGCCGGCGCCGCGGGAACGCCCGGCGCAGACGGCCCCCGCGCCAACGCACTCGGGGCAGGTGCGCTCGCCCGACCCGAGGCCGCATCGACGTCACGGTCCGACGAGGCTGCCGCCCTCTCGTCGGTGCAGAATGCCGCCCGGTTGCTCGCCGCGTTCACCTCGCTGGACCGCGAGCTCGGGGTGACCGAGCTGGCCGGACGGCTCGGCCTGCCCAAGAGCAGCGTCCACCGATTGCTCACGGCGCTGCTCCGCGAGGGACTCGTGGAGCGCGGCGTGGGGCACGGACGGTACCGGCTCGGCCTCCGCCTCTACGAGCTCGGCTCGATGGCTCCCACGCGGACCGATCTCCACCTCGTGACGGTCGGCCCCATCGACGACCTCCGTGCCCGGACGGGCGAGACCGTTCATGTTGCGGTCCTGGACGGCCGGGACGTGGTGGCGATCGAGCGCCGCGAGACGCCGGGCATGCTGCGCCTCGCGACGCGTCTCGGCATTCGCCACCCGGCCCACGCGACGAGCGCGGGGAAGGTCCTTCTCGCGTACCTGCCCCTGGCCGAGCGCACCACGCTCCTCGCCGGGAAGGAGCTGGCGGCGCTCACGCCGCACACCATCACCGACCGCGCACGCCTCGAGGAGGAACTGGCGAAGGTCCGTTCCCGCGGATGGGCCGAGAGCAGCCACGAGCACGAGATGGGCCTCGCCTCGGTGGCCGCCCCGGTGCGGGACGGTCGAGGACGCGTCGTCGCGGCCGTCGGCATCGCGGGACCCGCGAGCCGGCTCGCG
>Ga0307374_10015938_pt1 | contig 10048 bp, 5 predicted proteins | sample OX3MG_FD_202532 | JGI IMG/M metagenome (GOLD analysis project Ga0307374, IMG submission 202532) | Soil microbial communities from Risofladan, Vaasa, Finland - OX-3 | ecosystem: Environmental > Terrestrial > Soil > Coastal area > Acid sulfate soil | place: Finland: Risofladan, Vaasa | collected...
TGCCCGAGCCGGGACGCTACGACCTGAACGTGAGCTCGTCCACCGCCCTTGCGACTGTGCGCGCCCTCAATCTCACGGACGACCCGGCGCTCACGAAAAACGGCACGGTGGGCTCCATGGCTCCCTATGTCGTGTTTCCAGGCATATCCCCCCTCACCCAGTGGGTGAACGCCTCTCTCGTGGGAGAGAGCGGGCTGGCTTGGATAATCGGACTGGGTTACGAGACCCCGTGCTGCTCGCACGGAGGCACTTTCGCCGTAGACGCCCAGACAGGCCAGTTCCTGGGAGACTCCCTGATAGACGGCATCTCTACTCCTCCAATGATCGGATACGTGAACACCTCTCTCGTCTTCTCGACGGCGAGGAACATGTCGGTGTCGCAGGAGACGTACCCGCTCAACGCGAGCGCGATCGGGAGGTCGGGGTCGTCGGTGCTCGCGGCCTTCCCGAACGTCCTGACGGTCAGGCCAGGGTCGACGGCGAGCATCCAGCTGAACGTCTCCGCTGGAAACATGCAGAACCCTCCGAGTGTCTCGTTCTCCTTCTCGAGCGCCTTTCGGGACTCGGTTCAGAACGTATCCTCAAGCGGGGAACCTCCGGGCGTCTCGTTTCAATTCTCGAATCCAAGCTTAGTCCTGAGCAAGGGTCCCGCGAACACAACGCTGCTCATATCCGTCAACGAGGATGCACCATCCGGGACATACTTCATCCTCATGCAGCCGTTACAATCACCGGCATCACAAATTGTCGGAGGAAACGTGATCTTCTTCTTTCTCTCGGTGTGGGACGGGGTCGGGCAGTGGCCTCCGCCGCCCATCACAAGCTAGGTGGGCTGTCTGCCGGGGGCACAGTCCTCGCTGCCTTTTTTCCGGTCATCTAGCGCCTTCCGCTCGATTATGCCCCTGAGAAGAGTCAATGCGCTAAAGCTCAACGATACCGCAGGGGCAGCAGCGTCAAAAGGAGTCCGGGTGAAGACAATTTAGTGCGCTACTTACCTCACCCTACTTACTCCGCCCGATGATTCTTAGAAGAAAGTTACCAACTTCGTCAAAGTATTTCATAGGAGAGGCTCTTCTAAACTCTAGCACTATAGCGGGCGGTCTTCCTAGCTAATCGCGGTGGCAAAGAGAAATGTCTGAATACGCAGGAAGAATCGCGGTAGGAGCTATCGTCGCTGTAGCATTGGTCGTTGGGCTCGCCTTTGAGCTGAACTACTTGGTACCAAACAATGCGTCGACCACCAGCTCTGGCACTTTCACTAGCGGTTGGTTTGGCAACGAAGCCCCCCCACCAGGCTGTGGCAACATGACGCTAATGGAACATTTGACCGGGTATAGGACTGGTTACATCATGGACATGTACACCTCGCCTACCTCAGGTGGCGGCCAGAATTATCTCCTCGGGAGCACTATCTGCTTCTACACCTACTTTCAGAACGTGCGCAACCAATCTTCATCGCTGCCAAGCAGCGAGACCCTGGAGGTCTCTTCCTCGAACCAAACAGCAGCAGCATCGGTCCCGAGCCACACAGTTCCAGAGACGATCAACTTTGAGAGCAGTTGTCCGGTGCCAGCATATTCTGGCTCGTTCGGGGCGAACAGTATCGGCTGGAACTGCGAAGTGGTTTGGGACACTAGCCAGCCATACAATGGGACGCTGCCCATCGCAGGATCACTGCGGACCAACGGGCTAATCTATGACGCTCAGGCGACTGTTATAATGTCAAACTCGACCGCAACCTATCACACTGCGGTCGCTTTTGGCCTCACCGCAACCTCTCCCGAAAGCACGACGACGTCCAGCACTTCAGTCCCTGCACTCTCGTGTCCGGGACAGACTTTCAAGCTGCTTGCGCCACTCCAGACCGGATCATTGTCTCTCAAGGTCGTTACCGACCAAGGAGCGATAGTCAACAACAACGGGACTGTCTTCATCACCCACAGAGCAACAAACGGAACCAGCAGCAACTACTGCTTGCGTCTCCAAGGGAACGCAACCGGGTACGTGCAGTTGTCAGCGAACGACGGTCTACCTCAGACGGGCACGTACAATGTGACGCTGTTCGCGGGCTACCAGGGGCCAGGGTACGAAGGGGCGATACCGTCGATAAGCATCTCGACCAACACGGTCGTAACTCTGACGATATCTGTCCCATCCGGAGAGGTATATGTCGTCACATCCACTCAAGGGGTCAGTTTGGTCACGACAACTACGACAACGGCGACGAGCATCGAAGGCAATGGCTAGCGCTTCTTAAGGAGCGGAGGGACGGCGAAGGGAATGAGAGGCATGCGATAGATTGTGAGCTCTGGTCGGTCTTGACCTCCAGAGAGAGGGACGAAAGACATGTAGACCAATCGAAGGGTCGATTGCAAAGACGTTCTAGAGGGGATTCCCTGAATGGGACCACTCGCCGCGTCTATCAATACATCTACAGGCGCGGGCCTGTCAGGCTCCATGAAATCGAGCGAGAACTCGGATTCTCCTCTTCTTCGGTCGCAGACTACCATGTCCAGAAGCTGCTGAAGATGGGGTTGATTCGCGACGATCCTGGTGCGAACGGTTCTACCGGATACGTCGCCGATCGCGCGATCTTCGAAGCGATGATAAGGATCAGGCGGACGGTCATTCCGCTCTGGACGACAGCGACCTCGTTTTTCGCCGCGGGCTTGGTCGTGCTGCTGACGATCCTGAGGCCGGCTTCGATCAGCTCCACCTACCTGTTTTCGCTAATCATTGATGTGGTCGCCCTCGCCATTTGTACCTATGAGACAATCCGGAGCCTAGGTAAAGAGGCCTTGTAGCCGGTGCACGCGGGTCTAGCACGATTTGAATCGCCGGTGGAGGCAGCAGCATCAAAAGGAGTCCAAGTGAAGACAATTTACTGCGCTACATTATCCTAACCCTCCCGTGGGGCCGCCTCGCTTATAGACGAGTTAGCATACGATATGCAGCCCCGTTGCCCAAGTCCGCGCTTCGCTGGTGGGACCTTGACTCGTCTGACAAGGTGATTGCATGGCTGGCTGAGAAGAAGACGCTCCCAGTATGGCGTCTCGACGGACAGATCGATTTCAGCCCGCACCTGCACGCCTCGGCAGCGAACCGGTTCGTGAAGATGCTCGGCCTAACCTCGAGAGAGAGCGTGAAGGTCGCAAGAGGCGCGATAAGGTCGAGTCCCCGTTGGGGCGTATCGGGAACCGAAGAAGGGGAAACCAGAGAGGAACGGAAGCGACGGGGGGCATAAATAGTCAAGACGGATAGAAGCGCAATGACCAGTGTGCACGTCTTCCGGACGGAAGGTCCCGAAAGTATCAACGGGTCAGGCTGCAACCAGTGGCGGCTCTTGGACGCCCGAGTTCACGTTCGATGCGTGCCCGCCAGCTTCTTAGTTGAGTCTAAGCTAAGTGAAGGTGTCAGTGCTCTTGGCCGTGGCCGCCGCCGCCACACCCACAACCAGCCGCAGAAACGTTCGGGTTCTCGATTTGGTAGGTGTCGGTGGAACGCCCAGACCGTTGCACCTTTGGCGTAGGTCAGGGGAACCGCGAGGACGTGAGGAATCACCCAGCGGGTCGAACGGTGGTAGTGACCGCGGGTTGGCAGTAGGTGTTTGGGCTGCCCCCTCCAAGCCCGCAAATGTGCGTTGTAAGAACGCCCGAAGGTACGGCGATTGTGGCGAAAGTCCATGCCATGGGGTCCGAATTGATGGTGAAGTTGTAGGTATAGCCGGAATAGGAGAAGACGAAATCCCACGGATACCCTGCCTGAAATAGCATCCAGCCGCTTGAATTGGTAACAGCGACGGAGCTGCTGAGAATTGCACTGTTACGGTCGCAAGACGCGTTCGCCTCGTACTGGCTGGTTACGTGTAGCCCTGAAACTGGCATGCCGTCATCGGTTACGACCCTCAGATAGATTCCTTGTGGCGGAGGAACGGCTACTATGCATGTGGTGGTCGTTGTGGAGGCTGCGCCGCCTGGGCTGTAGACTGCCATAAGCTGGATTGCGTAGGATTGATTGTTGGAGGCCGGGACGCTTACCGTTTCCAGCCCGGTCGAGCCGTCGTTCTTCCAGAAGCTGAATTTCTCAATCTGAGAACCATTAGACCCAATACCATTAGGCCCAAGACCAATCGACCCAGCTCCGACCTGATACGACTGCCCATTGGTCGCGAAGAAAAAGCAGTAAGAGTAACAGGTGTCAACGTGCGCAATCCGTGCTCCGTTCTCCCACAGGGTGATGTTGTAGCCGATTATCGGGCTACCTCCCGAGCTGAATGTCGAGATGTCAATTTCGGAGGGGCACCCCGGGCCTATCGGCCTGCAAAAGAGGTCCGCGCCTGTCATGTTGAAGAGCCCGTTCTGAATCGGCACATGGACGGTAACTACGGCGACGGAAGGCAACCCGGGCAACCCGTTCGGCGCAGGCTCGGCTGGCGCTTGTTTGCAAGTGGTTGGTCCTGACAGCGAATGGTAGAACTCGAGCTCGAGACCGGGAGGATGGTGTATCGTTATGCCCGCGGCCGTGCGATTCCCCCCTATCACTTGCGTGTCATTGGAGTAGTCTTCGTAGTTCCCAAACATGAACGGGCCCTTTTCGGTGGCGTTCAGGAACCTCGTGTCGCGAGTCAAGTTCTGCACGAGGGACGTTACGTTCGAGGGCGTTCCCTGCCAGAAGTGGCACGTCAAGCCATTCACGGTGTAGGTTTCTGGACTCACGGCAATGTTCTGCTGGGTCGAGGAAGTTGAACTGCTCTGGTTTGTGCTTGTGACGAGAGTGGTCAGAGAAGGGCCTCGTTGAAGAGACGCGAAAACGGCAACCATAAGCAACGCCGCCAAGGCGATGATCGCGGCGTAAGCGAACCTTCGCTTGCCCCTTGGCTGCGATTCCATGTTGCACCGAACAATCGGTAATCGTTCGGGTTCGGATATACGTTTGTCCGAGCCGTTCGGACAAATGCTTTAGTGAGTCCTTGTCCTCCGTCGCACAGAGACGAATTGGTTCGAAAGAGACGGGCGGCTGCTGTCACCGTCATCGCGTCCGCGGTCATTGTTGCGATAGTGGCCTTTTCCGCAGTCGCTTACATGGTCCTCTCATATCAGTCCGCAAGCTCGGATACCACGAGCGTCTCGAGCGCAACCTCCTCTTCGGCGGTTACACTCACCTCGTCTTCGCAAGGCGCCGAGACAACCTACGCTGGACCTGGATCCACAGTAGAAACTTCCAATTTATCGTTGGGCCTGAAACTCACGCTGTCGGTCAACGCGACGACGATACCCAGCCAGGACGCCATAGGCATCACCGCCTCAATCCTGAACACCTTGCCGACGGCTAACAATCTGACCGCGGCGAGCGCCTGGGCGATCGACGGCCTGTCCGCGGGACCGTGCAATTCGGGCAACGCCACCAACAAACTGTACTACCCCGTCGGCATCGGCGTGTTCAAGGGGACCTACGGGCTGAACAACATCTCCTCGGCGGGCAGCCCGCTGTTTGTGTGGGCGGAGATATCGTGTATTGTGCAGGGCGTATCCGTCGGCGCACAGTACTACGCCCTTAGGAGCATCACCAGCTACTCGTTGCTCCCCGGGAGTGAAAACGGGACCTACGCCGGGTACTACGCCGTCCCCGGCACCCCTCCGCCCCCGGTGTGCAACGGTGGGGTATGCACTTACACCGGGCAGACCCCCGTGACCCTCACGAAAGGCGTCTTCCCCACCCGGTTTTCCTTCCAAGACTCCATCAACGCGGCGAACGGCTCAGGCTTCTACAATTCCCTCCATTCGTCCCTGCCCGCGAACTACACTCTGGTCGCCGGTGACGAGTGGGGGCAGCTGACCCTCCTCCACTTCCAGGTCGTGGCGTCCAACAAAATCCCGACGGTGGGTAGCTTCCTCGCTTGGGGAGGGTGCGCGGCCTCGTACCGGTCGAACGGGACGGCGTACGAGGAGCCGTGCACCGCCTCGGAGCTAGGTGGCGCCCACGTCTTCGACTGCGCCAGCGCGGCCGCTTCGCAGGCCGGATGCTCGGTCACGCTCGTTGGTTCGGGCAACTTCCAGACACCGATGCTCAACGGGTCAGGCCAGTTCAACTCACCGATCCTGAACAACACGTTGACGGTCTGGTTCCCCTACACCGGTGGGGCTGCCCAGCCCGCGGGGACGAACTGCTACTTCCGAGTGGCGCACCACTACACGGGCTCTCCCTACGGGCACTGCTACGCGCTCAACTCGACGGCCTTTGTCATCGGGATGTGAGGCACTAGACTCACACGGCCGAAGGTGTATTAGCCACCGTCGACCATTAAACGACGATTTGACTCCCGTGGCGGAAAGGACCACACGGTCGTGGCTCGGCATTGTCGCTTTTCTGATTGCAGCGTCAATCGCCGCTGGGGCTCTCGCCTCCATAGTCTACCTCCAGCTGGGGGCAAAACAGACCGGCGGCGGCCAGAACACGACGGAGACGCAGAACACCGTGACCGGCGACCCACTGCTCGACGTCCCCGGTTCACCCACGCTCTATCACGAAACGTGCGCGGGCTCCGCCGCTCCGTTTATCCCGCCTACGGTCTGCAAGACGACCACCTCTACGGTCGGCGTCCCGCAGGTGTTCAACATGTCGAGCGTGACGGACATCAACGGTTCCGTCTCGGCGACGACCTACGACCAGTACTTCGCCTTCCACGTCTCCGAGAACTCGACGTTCCAGTTCTCGTTCAGGACGACTGAGCCGGGCTGGGTGCCGGCGTCGGGCTACGTCTATTACGACGGGAACGGCGCGTTCAATTTCTCGGACCTCCAGGGGGAGGTCCTCTCGGGGCAAGCGCAGGAGATATCCAACAGCGGGACTCCAAATGCCCCTGCCGGGCAGTTCCCCATCGACAGCTTCAGCGGACAGATAGCCGCTCGCCCCGGAGCCTACATCTTCGACTTCAATTATGGAGGAGGAGGCACCGCCTACTTCCTGGTGAGGGACGCGACCGCCCTTCAAAACGGGATCACGGTGAGCGTTGGCCAGCCCCACACCACCTACGCCTCCTTCAACGGGGCCGCATGCGGAGGAGGCCCCGGGTCGACCGGCCCCGGCGAGGAGGAGTTCCCCGTCACCGTCACCTCCAACACCACCACAGACGTCGTCCTGTCCTCGCCGAGCCCGCCCTTCGGAGTGTGGGTGGAGTTCGTCCCGTCTGAGCTTCACGACGTCGGTCCGCAGGGGGCGCATACCACGATGCTCCTCGCGGGGGACACCGAGGTGTCCGAAGCAGGCCCGAACAGCGCCTCGCTGTTTGTGGACGCCTTCAGCCCGACAGGCGGTCTCTCGGGCGAGTCTGTAATCCCCCTGCACGCGGCCTTCGGCTTCACGAACGTCCTTCGGACCGTAGGCCCCATAGGGTACCCCGCGAACCCGGGGTACTCGGGCGTCACCTTCTTCAGCCTCAACTCCGCGGCGAACAGGACGAGCTTTCCCCCCGTCGCCGACGGGAACCAGACGAACTACGCCGTCCTGACGAACGTCTACGACCCCGGGACGGTCGGCGGCACGCATAGCTCCTCGTCGCTCTCCGTGAAGATTACCGGCGTAGGACTGATGCAGAACGGCACCGAGGTCGCCCTCCCGGCGTGGATCGTGGTCAAGCCAGTCAACGCGTCGTTTGTGATGGCAGCGGACGAGCCCTACGACCTGCAGGTGTGCGTGACCATATCCGACTCCCCGCCGTTAGGGGATTTCACAGTCGCCTTGAACGAGTCTGTCAACGGACGGGCGTTCACCGGCGAGATGAGCGTGGAGATAATGCCCTAAGGAGTGTGTGTTAGGGTTAATTGCGCCTCCGCCGGGGCACCGCCGCCCGTCATCGAGCGAGACGAGGCAATATCAGCGGCAAGCACGACCAGGGCCGTCACGAGTAGCACTACACCGACCTTCTGAGGCCTGTCCAACAACCGTCAACATCTGACTGGGTTTCAATTAAATCCATTCTGAATGGCCGGGCCTCGTAGTCTTCACCCATGCGTTGCCAACTCAAACGCAATAGGGCATGTACAGCAGATGCAAGGGAGCGAGGTTAGCGACCGTGCACAGCAGACGCGCTAGAACCGAGAGGAACGGAAGCGACGGGGGGCATAAATAGTCAAGACGGATAGAAGTGCAATGACCAGTGTGCACGTCTTCCGGATGGAAGGTCCCGAAAGTATCTTGGGATTAGGCTGCAACCAGCGGCGGCTCTTGGACGCCCGAGTTCACGTTCGATGCGTGCCGGCCAGCTTCTTAGCTGAGGTGAGTGAAGTTGTTAGTGCTCTTGGCCGTGGCCGCCGCCGCCACACCCACAACCAGCCGCAGAAATGTTCGGGTTCTCGATCTTGGATTTACCTGCACCCACCGGTGCCCCAACTTTAGCACCCAAAGGCCACCCCCCCAACGGAGCGCCCTGACCTATCCTCCGCGCTTAGGAGCGGAGCCCGTCGGAGCGGTCCAGTCTTCGTTTTGTCTAGCGCGAGATGCGCCCGGCGCCAAACGACAACTCGAGAATGATTCTTCTGACCGTGACAGCTACCTCGCCAAAACTTGCCTTGCCCGCCATCGGCCCCCATCTCATGGAAGGCAAATGCCCCGCTGCAGGAATCCCGGCTCGACCTGGCTAGTGCGATTCAATCCCTCACCGGAAAGCACCACAAAGTATCCAGTATTGGGGTGTGAAGCGGACTCCAGGGTAACGTACACTTCTTGGGTCGCTGGATTCAGCCCTATGTTGTATTCGCCACCGCTCTGAGGGGTGTTGAACGTGCCGACGAGCGTACCGGTGCCCCCGTCGACGAGCAAGAGAAAGTTCTCGCTGTCGGACACGACATACAACCGATCCGCAGTTGTGTCTACCACCATGCCACCGCCTCCGGCACCTGCACACGACGAGCCAAGAGAAGCCGAATAGAGCAGGTTGCCCGTGAGTCCGTCGATGGCGTCCAAAGTCAGGTTCGCACCCGTCTCGCCCATCACGTATACCGAGTGGTTGATAGAGTCGAAGACCAGTGGGAAGTTTATCCCATCGTAACCAAGCGGCGCAGTCCACTGAACCAGATAGCTCGTCTCGTTGACGGCGAGGACCTCCGCATTTCCACAATCCATCTGACCGCAGGCGCTCAGATAGACCATGTTCGACTGCGAGTTCACCGCCATATCGAGAAGCATTGCACTCAATGGCTTGTACGAAAGAAGAGCGCCGGAATTCTCGTCGTAGCTGATCAGATAGTCCACGCCCAGCGAGCTGACATATGCGTTAGACGTGCCGTAGAGGACTTGCCTCGTCGTGTCGATGGCGAGCCGTTGGACGCCGATCGGGAATTCTCCCACTATCGTATCGTTGCGTCCGTCTATCCTGATTATGCTCCCCGTCGACTGCTCGCCGCCTGGTGAATTGCAACTGTTGCTCGCGTTTGGGAGATTCGTGCAGCCTGATACCGGCACATACACCATGTTCATCTCTGTATCAATCGCGATCCCAGAGGCCAGCGTCCCAGGGAGGGTGATGTCGCGAATGATTTCATGGTTGGAGGCGTTGAGAACTGTCAAGGTGTTGGCGAAAAGGTCCGAGACGTAGACTTTGCCTGTGACCGGATTCACAGCGATTTGACCTGGCCAGGGAGTGAGAGTGACGTTCGCAACCTCGGCAGCCAATATCGAAGGGCTGGAGCCGGTCGATAGCGCCGTACTCGAAGAAGAGGCTGACTGGGAGGTCGTCGACGAGCTTGTGGGCAAGGTCGTCGTTGAGGTGCTGCTGGTTGTTGATGACTGCAGAGTTGCAGAAGTGGAGGACCCGGTAGCGCAGCTTGCCCCGTAGGTCGTATCGACCGCTCCCGAAGGGACGCGCAGCGTCACGCAGGTGGATCCTGCCCTCTCGCTCGCCGTCACGTTGTATGCTTGACCGCCGTATATCACAGAGAAAGAATTGGCGGCGTCCCCAAAGGCGTACCACTCTGTGCTCGTGGCCGTCGTGAAGCTCTTGAATGCCTCGCCGGAGAAGCTCGACAGATACGCCGACGTAGGCTCTGAGAAC
>Ga0307374_10015941_pt1 | contig 10047 bp, 9 predicted proteins | sample OX3MG_FD_202532 | JGI IMG/M metagenome (GOLD analysis project Ga0307374, IMG submission 202532) | Soil microbial communities from Risofladan, Vaasa, Finland - OX-3 | ecosystem: Environmental > Terrestrial > Soil > Coastal area > Acid sulfate soil | place: Finland: Risofladan, Vaasa | collected...
TCAATAGCTCTTCCATACTCATCTCCGCCGTTATGCGCTCATCTTCAGCACCGCCCGAAAGTGAACCTTCGACGTCATCATCCTCTCGAAGGCCAACGCGGCCTGCTCCAGCGGGAACACCTCCACCATCGGACTCACTCCCGCCATGAGGCTGAAGTTGATGGCCTCCTCTATGCTTCCTTCGACCGATCCCTTGATCGAGCGTCCGCCCGCGAGGAGCAGCGAGGGAGGCACCATGATCGGGTCGCCGGCGGCGGCGACGACGATCGCCTGGCCGTTTCGGCCAAGGCCACCGAGCACCTTGGAGATCGCCTTGCCGCTGGGCGCCGTGCACAGGATCACCCGGGCGCCTCCCAATTCCGAGAGGCGGTGCGCGGGGTCGCCTTCGTCCGCATCGACATAGGTGTGGGCCCCCAGGCGGACCGCCAGCTCCTCCTTCTCCTTCCCGCGCGACACCGCCACGGTCCTGAATCCCAGCTTCGCTGCGTACTGGATGGCAAGGTGACCGAGGCCGCCGAGGCCGAGTACGGCAACCAGCTCGCCCGCGCGCGCTCCGCTACCCTGGAGTGCCCCGAAGGTTGTCCTCCCCGCGCACAGAAGCGGCGCGACCTCCACGGAGGGCAGCGTACCGGGGAGGTGGACAAGGGCCTCCGCGCGCGCGGTCATGTACTCCGCGTAGCCTCCGTCCGTCGAGATGCCGGTCGTAACCGAGTTTTCGCACGCGAGAAACTGACCCCGCCTGCAGGCGGTGCAGGTGAAGCAGTGGCCTCCGTGCCATCCCACGCCGACCCGCTGTCCCACTTTCCATCCGTCGAGCCGTCCACCCAGCTTCTCGACGGTCCCGACTACCTCGTGTCCCGGAATGCGGGGGTAGCCGATGCCGGGGTAATGTCCCGCGGTCACGACCGCATCCCCATGGCAGATGCCGCATGCTTCGACCTTGATCAGGACCTCGTTTTCCTTTGGTTCCGGTTTCTCCCGCTCGACAAGCTGGAGCTCGCCCCCCGGGGCGCTCACCTGAACTGCCTTCATCGATGCCATTGGACTACCTCTCTTGTTCAGCGCCATACGCGCGGCGCTATGCGCTTCGCAGCCTCGCTATCCCGGCGAGAAGGGTCTCGATCGCCTTCGCCATCCGCGCCCTCTCGTTCGGCGTGAGCCGGCCGAGCCCGTCGCAGAGGAGACCGGTGCGCCGAGCTATCTCCGCGTTCAGAAGGGCCAGGCCCGAGTCGGTGAGACCGTAGAGAACGCTCCGCCGATCGCCCGGATCGTTGGCGCGCTGCGCGAACCCCTCGGATACGAGACGATTCAGCATGATGCACTGCGCCGAGGCTGAGAGGCCGTCGTTGGCGGCGAGGGTCTTGAGCGGGCTCTTCCCCAGGAGGCGGAGGCTCAACAGGGAGCGGAACTTCTCTTCGGTCATTCCCCGTTCGGGGAAGGGCGGAAGCTCCTCCCGCACGTATCGCTTCATCGCTCCGAGCAGCTCGAGGAAGTGACGCGCCGTGTCGAAATCCGCGTGTCGCCCGCGATCGGCCTCCTTCTCACCATCCGCATTCGCAGAAGCGGCCCTCTTTGTCTTCGTTCTGGACACGGGCACAATGACCTCCAGGGCGTCGCATCCCAGTCTAACAGAATTCAATTTGACAATATAATTATTTTATCATAAAATGATATTGGCGGCAATATCAAGTTGGCGGATATCTGGAGGGAGAGACTCGATGAAAACGTCAGGCAACAAGATTCTCATAACGGGAGGCGGGACGGGGATCGGGTTTAGCCTGGCTCAGGCCTTCTTGAAAGAGGGAAACGAGGTCCTCGTCTGCGGGCGAAGGGAGGCGCGGCTCTTCGAGGCGCAGCAGCGCCTGCCCGATCTCAAGATCAAGGTGTGCGACATTGCGAAGGAAGAGGATCGCGAGAATCTGGCCATCTGGGCGCTCTCTTTCGGAGTGAACGTCCTCGTCAACAACGCGGGGATGCAGCGGATGGTGGACTTCACCCACGGCCTCCCCGCCTTAAGCGCGGGCGACAACGAGATCCGCTGCAATCTGGAGGGGCCGGTCTTCCTCACCGCCCGGCTCGTCCCCCACCTCATGAGGAAGAAGCCCGCGGCGATCTTCAATGTGTCGTCGGCGCTTGGATTCGTCCCCCTCGCCATGATGCCGATCTATTGCGCGACCAAGGCCGCGCTCCACTCCCTTACCGTATCCCTGCGCCACCAATTGTCGGAGACGGGCGTCAAGGTCTTCGAGGTGATTCCGCCGACGGTCGACACCGAGCTGGACCGTGGCGCCCGCGCGAAGCGCGGTCAGGCGGATCGGGGGATACCTCCGACGGAAGTGGCTCAGGCCGTCCTTAAGGGGATGTCCGAGGATCGATTCGAGATCGCGGTGGGCATGGCGACAAACCTCATCGCCGGCTCGCGGGCAAATTTCGACCAGATTTTCCAATCGATGAACGGGAGGCGCTGAATTGCCTGTGTCCCGGGCGCCGGCCTCCAAGAGGCTTCGGCCGGCCCAGGCGCGCTCTGCTGTCAGTAGCGGTACTGCGGGGCCACGTAGGCCTCCCGCTCGCCGTAGGGTACGCGAACCGCGGCCGAAAGCTTGCTGCGCAGGCTTCGCACGTAGCTGCGGATGTTGTGCTCCCGCAGGAGCGTCTGGAGGCCGGACAGGGTGAGGTTGTCGACAAGGGCGGCGGGGAGCGGAGCCGGCCCGCGGTCGCCGTCACGAATCGCATAGTACGGTCCCTCGAGGAGGTCGACCTCTTCGCCGAACTGAACGTAGGGGTCGTCGCGGTAGACGAAGTTTGCCGGCGGGAGAAGGGCTATCGGATCGTTCTGGTCGACGACGCGTAGCAAGGGCAGGTAGGCGTAGCGGGCGGCTCCTTCCGCATCGGTCACCATAGGCTGTCCGAAGGTGACGACCCTCTCGACCCGATAGCCGTCCCTCGAAAGCAGCATGGCGAGGATGAGCGCCTCGGCGGCGCCGAGCGACTGCCCGGAGATCCGAAGCGAGTAGCTGCGGTGGAGCAGGGGCGTGATGCTTCGATAGAGGGCAAGGGCCATGAGCTCGAAGCCGTGGTGAACCGAGATGCCGAGCTGCGGATTGTAATTCTTGAGAAAGCGCAGGTCGTAAAGCAGGTTGCGCAGGTTGGTTGTCCCGCGAACCGCGATCTCCTGCACCTTCTGGGAGTCGATAGTTCCGACTATGTAGCGGTTGTTCGTCTTGGGTATCCAGACCACCGAGAGCTTGTCGTAGGTTCGACTCCACTGGGTCTCAATCGCCTCGCGGGTTTCGTAGCGAACGGAGGCGTTCAGGAGCGCGAAGTGGAGCAGCTCGCGAAAGTCCACCGCCCCCAGCGGCGCGACTGGAGGCTGGCTGGCGGGAAGCGAAAAGAGCGGACCCGGTAGCAGCAGGGCTGCGGTGAGAAGGGCGCAGACGAGAGGCCGCGAGGCGCAAGACTTCATTGTTTCCGGTAGGACTATAGCACCTTTTCCCGATGCCTGGACAAGGGAGGACGGCCCCTCTATCCTGGACTGGTGAAACAGGTAAAGAAGAGCTTTCCCGACATAAGCCCTCGAGCCTGGGAGCATCCGGCGGATACCGCGGCGCTCGCGGCGCTGAAGCGCATTCCCGGGCTCGATGAGCTCCTGAAGCGCATCCTCACGGTGACCACCGACAAGTCCCTGCGCCTCATTGCCCTGGGCTCCGCCGTGCGGGTAACCGAGCGGCAGTTTCCCCGCCTCCACCGCCTCCGGGAGGAGGCCTGCATGCTTCTCGACCTGCGCGAGCCGCCGGAGCTCTTTGTTTCGCAGAGCCCCTTCCTGAACGCCGGTGCGATCGGTGTGAATCGTCCCTTCATCGGTCTGAACAGCGCGCTCATCGGCCAGCTCGAGGACGAGGAGCTGCTCGCCGTGATCGCGCACGAGCTCGGACACATCCTGAGCGGCCACGTCCTCTACAAGACGCTTCTCTATATCCTGCTCAGGGTTTCCACCGAGATCGTGCCCGTGGGCAAGCTCGTCCTCGCGGGAGTGATCGCGGCGCTCAAGGAGTGGGACCGGCGCAGCGAAATGAGCGCCGACCGGGCGGGCCTTCTCGCCACGCAGGACCCGCAGGTCTCATTCACGGTGCTTATGAAGGTGGCCGGCGGATCCTACCCCCAGGAGATGAGCCTCGACGAGTTTCTCAACCAGGCCGCCGAGTACGAGAAGGGCGGCGACGTTATCGACAGCGTGCACAAGCTGCTCAATCTCATGGAGGAGTCGCACCCCTTTGCGGTTCTTCGTCTCGCCGAGCTGAAGAGCTGGCACGATTCAGGCGCCTACGCAAAGATACTCTCGGGCGACTATCCTCGCAGGAGCGACGCCGAGGATCTTCGCTCGACCTTCGAGCGGGCGGCGGGAAGCTACCGAGAGGAGATGGAGCGCTCCCAGGATCCGCTTGCATCGGCCCTGCGGGACTTCGGCAAGCGCATGGAAAGCGCCGGGCGCGAGGTCGGAAAGCAGGCGGAGGATCTCTTCAAGGGGCTGTTCGGGGGGAGCTTCCCGCCGGGAACCGGCGCCGGACCCTTCGGCCCCGGCGGCCAGGCCGGGCCCGGAAGCGGGCCGCAGCCTGGGACCGCCGAACCCGAGGACCCGGACGGCTCCGATCGGCGAGACGAGGCTAAGCGTTCTGAAAGTGATTCAGATAGGGGATCCGGCTCACAGTCTTCTTGATCGCCTCGGCCCCCTCGAGCAGCGTGCCGGTCGAGTCCCAGCTGCCGTCAAGGAGCGCGTTGCGATAGGCGTGCGGTGCCGCGCAGGGGAAGCTCTTCGCCCCGGCGGTGATGCGCTCGGCCTTCAGGTCGATTGCGATCTCGGTCGCGGGAGCTGCCTCGACGAGGTCAGCCAGCGCCAGGGCATCGGCCTCGCTCACCGTGACGACCGGAACGCCCATCGCGGTGCAGTTGCCGGCGAAGATCTCGGCGAAGGATTCGGCGACCACCGCGGTGATGCCCCAGTCGCGGAGGGCTTGGGGGGCGTGCTCCCGGGACGAGCCGCAGCCGAAGTTCTTGTTCCCGATAAGTATGCTCGCTCCGGCGAAGCGGGGGTCGTCGAAGGGGTGTCCCTTCTTGTTTCCCTTCTCGTCGAGGCGCTCGTCGATGAATGCGTACTTGCCGAGCCCGGCGAAGGTGATCGCCTTCATGTAGCGGGCCGGAATGATCCGATCGGTGTCGATGTCATTTCCGCGCACGGGGATTCCCCGGCCGCTTGCCTTCGAAATGCTGCTTGCGTTCATGGTTTCTCCTCTTGATGCACCGGCCCTACAGCCGCGCCCGGACGTCGACTACCTCGCCGGCGATCGCCGCGGAGGCGACCATCGCGGGGCTCATGAGAAGGGTGCGCCCGGTGGGCGAGCCCTGCCGTCCGATGAAGTTGCGGTTTGACGAGCTGGCGCAGATCTCGCGCCCGTTCAGCTTGTCGGGATTCATCGCAAGGCACATGGAGCAGCCCGCTCCGCGCCAGTCGAATCCGGCCTCGCGGAAGATCTCGTCGAGCCCCTCCGCCTTCGCCTGATTGGCGATGCGCATCGAGCCCGGTACGACGAGGGCGCGCACGCTCCCTGCGACCTTCTTGCCCTTGACGATCTTGGCCGCCTCACGGAGGTCGGAAATCCGCGAGTTGGTGCACGAGCCGATGAAGGCGACGTCGATCTTTTGCCCCTTTATCCTCTGGCCCTCGGAGAAGCCCATGTGCTGGTAGGCGCGCTGGGCAACCTCGCGGTACTCGAGCGGAAGGTCGGAGAGCCTCGGGAAGTGGTCGGAGACTCCGATCGCCTGGCCGGGATTGATGCCCCAGGTGACCATCGGTTCGAGGCCGCTCACGTCGAGGTCGTAGACGTCGTCGAAGTCTGCGTCGGGATCGGAGGCTGTCGATCGCCAGAAGGCCACCGCCCGGTCGAACTCCTCGCCCTTCGGCGCGAAGTCGCGCCCCTTGAGGTACTCGAAGGTCGTCTCGTCCGGATTGACGTAGCCGACGCGCGCCCCTCCCTCTATGCTCATGTTGCAGATGGTCATCCGCTCCTCCATCGAGAGGGCCGATATCGCCTCGCCCGCGTATTCGTAGGCGTAGCCGATCCCGCCGTTCACTCCGAGCGAGGCGATGATCTTGAGGATGATGTCCTTCGCATAGATGCCCGGTTTGCGCTTGCCGAAGACGTTGATCTTGCGGACCTTCGGCCGGCTTATCGCCATGCACTGGCTCGCGAGGACGTCGCGGATCTGCGAGGTGCCGATCCCGAAGGCGATGGCGCCGAAGGCCCCGTGGGTCGAGGTGTGGGAGTCGCCGCAGGCAATGGTCATTCCCGGCTGGGTAATCCCGAGCTCGGGGCCGATGACGTGGACGATCCCCTGGCTGTTCGACGCAAGGTCGAAGAACTTGATGCCGTGCTTCTTCGTGTTCTCCTCGAGGGCGCGCATCATCTCCTCGGCCATCGTGTCGACGAAGGGGCGATGCTGGCTTGAGGTGGGCACGATGTGGTCGACGGTCGCGAAGGTGCGCTCCGAGTGGAGCACCGGAAGCTTGCGATCGGCAAGCATCTGGAACGCCTGGGGCGAGGTTACCTCGTGAACGAGGTGCAGGCCGATGAAAAGCTGGTCCTGCCCCGAGGCGAGTGTGCGTACCTTGTGAAGATCCCAAACCTTGTTCAGTAAGTTCTTTCCCATCTTGAGCTCCTATTTCTCTTAGGCTCTTTTCAAATGACCGTGTCACCGCGTCCGATCAGGAGCTTGCCTGAGCGGACCACCTCGATGACCCCGTACTTGTCGAATACGCTGTTTATCGAATCCATCTTGGCCGACTTTCCGGTCGTCATGATGGTGATAGTGTTCTTGCCGATATCCACGACGTCGCTCTTGAAGGCGTTGGCCACCTGAAGCACCTCGGCGCGCGTCTCCGAGGTGGCCCGGATTTTGACGAGAGCGAGCTCGCGCTGCACGACCTCCTCCTTTGTCGCGTCGCGCGCGTCGATCACGTCGACGAGCTTGGCGAGCTGCTTCAAGATCTGGTCGAAGGTCTTCTCTTCGCCGGTCGCCACGATCACCATCCGCGAGAAGGCGGGATCGTGGGCCGCAGAGACCACCAGGCTGTCGATGTTGAACCCTCGACGCGCGAAAACGAGCGAGATGCGGATGAGGACGCCGGGTTTGTTGCTCACGTACAGCGATATCGTGTGGCGCTTCAATCCGGTGGCCTGACCGTTTGTCGATTCGTTGTTTGCCATCGCTCTCCTCCTTTTCTCCCTCAGGTGCTTCCGACCGGCTTCGCCAGCTTTTTCTTGGGCGCCTCCAGAATCATCTGGTGGTAGGGCGCTCCGGCGGGAATCATCGGGTAGACGTTGTCCTCCTTCTCGACCTCCACATCGATGACGCAGGGGCCGTCCGAGTAGTCCAGGGCCGCCTGGAGGATGCGCCGGACGTCGGCGCTCCTGCGGATTCGGAAGGCCTTGCAGCCATAGGCCTCGGCGAGCTTCACGAAGTTGGGGTTACCCTCGAGATCGACGCCCGAGAGGCGGTTCTCGTAGAAGAGGGACTGCCACTGCCGCACCATGCCGAGGTAGTTGTTGTTGATGATCATCACCTTCACCGGGATCTTGTTGACGACCGCAGTGGCGAGCTCCGACTGGGTCATCTGGAAGCCCCCGTCCCCGACGATGGCGATGACCGTCTTGTCGGGCCGGGCGAGCTGGGCGCCGAGGGCAGCCGGAAAGCCGAAACCCATAGTACCGGCTCCGCCCGAGGTTATCCAGTGGAAGCGGCTGTCGGTCTTGTAGAACTGCGCCGCCCACATCTGGTGCTGCCCGACGTCCGCCGTTACGATGGCCTTTCCCTCGGTGAGGCGATAGATCTCGTCGATCGCGTGCTGGGCCTTGACCTTGCCCTCCTTCTTGTACTTGAGGGGGAATTGGCGCTTCCATCGGTCGATCTGGGCGATCCAGTCCGAGGTGTCGCCGCGCTTTGCGATTGCGGCGATCGCCTCGATGACGAGCCGGGCGTCGCCCACGATCGGCACATCGACCACGATGGTTTTGTTGATCTCGGAGGGATCGATGTCGACGTGGATCTTCAGCGCCGCGGGACAGAACTCCTCGATCTTCCCGGTGATCCGGTCGTCCCAACGCGAACCGATCGACATAATGAGATCGCAGTCGAGAACCGCCTTGTTCGCGTAGGCGGTTCCGTGCATCCCGAGCATGCCGAGGCTCAATGAGTGGCTCTCGGGGAAGCAGCCCTTGCCGAGCAGGGTATTGGTCACCGGGATCTGCAGCTTCTCCGCGAGGAAGGTAACCGCCTTTTCGGCCCCGGAAATGACTGCCCCGTGCCCGACGAGGAAGAGCGGACGACGGGCCCGGGAGAGCATCTCGGCCGCCCGCTCGATGAGATCGGAATCGCCCTCTTGGGGAATCTTGTAGCCGGGCAGGTGAAACTCGTCGCCTGTGCTCGGCTCGATCATGGCACTGGAAACGTCCTTCGGCATGTCGATGAGCACGGGCCCGGGCCTGCCGGACTGCGCCAGGTAGAAGGCCTCGCGGGCTATCCGGGGGATGTCGCGCGCGTCCTTGACCAGGTAGGAGTGCTTTACCACCGGATAGGAGATCCCGGACACGTCGGCCTCCTGGAAGGTATCCAGGCCGAGGTTCCCGGTCGTCTGCTGGCCCGTGATGACCACCATGGGCGAGGAGTCCATGTGCGCGGTGAGAATCCCCGTGATGGTGTTCGTCGCGCCGGGTCCGGAGGTGACGAGAACCACCCCCGCCTTCCCGCTCGCGCGCGCGAAGCCGTCGGCCATGTGGGTCGCTCCCTGCTCGTGGCGGGTAAGGATGAGCTTGATGGGAGAGTCGACCAGGGCATCGAAGATGGGGATCGCCGCGCCGCCGGGGTAACCGAAGATGTACTCCACGCCCTGCTGATGGATGGTGTCGACAAGGACCTCGGCGCCGGTCCGTAGCGTTTTGCTCATGTTTCCTCCTCGAGTCGAAACAAAGCACTCAAAGTTCTCTTCAACGTAGTGAGTTCTTTCGGATTGGTCAAGCTACCGCGTCCGGATTTGAGGGAAAAGTCATAGAAAAGCGGCCAAGTCGGAAGATGATATTCTGAGCGAGCGCGAAATCGTGTCAGAAATTAGGCAAATCCGATCATGTTGCAGAAGAATACTCGGAAATACCGCAAAAAATATATAGACTTCGCTTGATAACAAACTTAGAGGCCGAATTTCGCTCTACTTTCAGGGCAAGTTGCGGTGTTTGCCATTCGTGGTAGTCAATTCTGGCCAGTTCTTGGCCGAGCGGTCGCCGCCGGACCTATTTCCTTTTTTTCGTCATTGACTTCGACCCTCTCGGGACTATAGTGGATTGATGGGATAGCCACTGGGACGTGCGGTGAAGAATGATCGCATGATTCAAGTGCATCCCAAAAAGTTGACTGAAGAGGGCCTCTGCGTCGATTTCAATGCAGAGGCCCTCGTTGTGTGGCTTCTAAGCCCGAGAGGCGGTCTGTCCCGAGAGACGCTACCGCGCCCCTGCGGGATCGAGCTCCTTGGGGGGTGTGCCGCCGGCCGGCACGAAGACGAGCGCCGCCGAGTCGATGCAGTACCGCTTTCCGGTCGGCGGCGGGCCGTCGTCGAAGAGATGGCCGAGATGAGAGCCGCTCAAGGAATCCACCACCTCGGTGCGCTCCATGCCGAGGCTGTCGTCCACCCGGAGCTTGACCGCGTCGGTGCTGATTGGTCGGGTGAAGCTCGGCCATCCGGTACCCGAGTCGAACTTGTCCTTCGAGCTGAAAAGGGGCTGACCGGTCGCGGCGGAGTAGTAGGTCCCGTCGGCATGATTGTTCCAATACTTGCCCGTGAAGGGGGCCTCCGTACCCTGCTCGCGGAGGATGTAGTATTGCTCGTGCGAGAGCCGCGTGCGCCACTGTGCATCGGTGAGGGCGATCGGAAACTTGAAGTGAGGCCCGACCCTCTGCGGCGAGTCTGGCGCGCCGAGGGCGCCTGGCCGGTCGGGCGCTGCGGCC
>Ga0307374_10015942_pt1 | contig 10046 bp, 10 predicted proteins | sample OX3MG_FD_202532 | JGI IMG/M metagenome (GOLD analysis project Ga0307374, IMG submission 202532) | Soil microbial communities from Risofladan, Vaasa, Finland - OX-3 | ecosystem: Environmental > Terrestrial > Soil > Coastal area > Acid sulfate soil | place: Finland: Risofladan, Vaasa | collected...
GCCCAGGCGTTCGTGGGTGGCCGCCGCCCTGGCGTTCGCCATCCCCGCGCCATACATTCTTTATTCGTACTTCGCCTTCATCGGCAACCCGGAGGTCCAGCGTTGGACCTTCCACTCGAAGAACGCGCTGCCGCCCGAGACGATCAGCCTGTTCTTCGCGATCGCGCCGCAGCTGCTGTTGGCGCTGACCGGCGTTCCCGGCGCGCTGCGGAGACGCAGCCGTGAAGACCTGTTCCTCCTGGCGTGGCTCTTGCTCATCGCCGCCATTCTCTACTTGCCCAACCCCGCCGGCGACCTTCGTCGCAGGTTCCTCGACGGCATCTACCTTCCGCTGGACGTGCTCGCCGCCAGGGGGATGTACGAGCTGATACTTCCCCGGTTGCGCAGCGCCCGCGCCCGCGCGCTCATCCCTTTCTCGTACGTGGCGTTCGCCGCCATCGGCAGCGCCTTTTTGGTGCTGGCGCCCCTCGCGGTGGCGGCGCAGGGCCAGTACACGGTCACCACCGCCGAGTACGACGGGCTGACCTGGCTGGGGACCGAGCCGAAGGGCAGAGTCCTGTCGATGCCGGGAGTCGGACTCTACGTGCCGGCATACAGCCCGGACACCGTGTACGTCGGCCACTACGACGAGACGTTCGATTATCTCAACAAGACGCAGATCGCGCTGAACGTGCTGACCGGGAAATCCGACCTGCAGCAGTTCATCGAGGACAACCGCATCAGGTACGTGGTCTGGACGGCCGACCTGCCGACCCCGCCGCCCGCCAGCCTCGGAGCCGCAGCCTATGACACGCCGAACTTCAAAATCTGGAAGCTGTACTAGGTGGCCCGGACGTAGATCACCGCCACCGAATCCTCGTAGACGAGCTTCCAACCGGGTTGCGTGGCAAGCACGTTGGCCAGCGCCTCGCCCCGGTTGTAGACGATGTAGTCGACCTTCCACTGGTCGAGCAGCTGCTGCCAGTCGGGCCGCAGGGTCTGGACGTCCTCGTACTGGTTGAGGAGCGGGTCGCCCATGAGCGCCGCCTCGCCGAAGATGAACACCTTGCGGTTCGGCTGCGGGTAGAAGCGGTACGCGAGATAGCCGCCCCAGCCGTACTGGTTGTACATGCGCGTGCCGATCTCGGGGTGCGCGGCGAGCCAGTCGGCGGCGCCGATCGGGTAGCTGGCCGCGTCCAGTTTCTGCTGCGTCGAGGCGCTGATGGAGTCGGAGATGTGCAGCGCCGTCGCGCCCACGATGACCAGCAGCATCGCGGCCGTGACCGCCGCGAAGATCGGTCGCGGGGGCAGCGAGAAGTTCCATTTGCGCGTGCGGGCGAGATCCTTCCAGGCCTCTGAGTAGGTGTTGATCAGCACTGGCGTCGACGCTGCGACGAACAGCACCACGTTGCGGACCGACTGCAGCGCCAGCCCGAGGGCGAGCGCGGTGAGAAAGAACTCGTAGAGCGTCGGGCGCCGCAGAGCGAAGCCCGCGATGAGCAGGAAGAACATCGCTTCGAAAGGCCGCAGGTAGACCTGATGGAAGTCCGGTGAGAACCACTCGACGATCAGCTTCTGCTGGGCGACGCTGCCTTCGGTCTGGAACGGATATGGATAGAGGCTCAAGAAGTGGGGCGTGGCGGCGACGGCGACCGCCGAGACGAGCGAGATGATCAGCAGGAAGCGCAGGTGCATGCGGTGCGCCGGGTTGGGGCGGTCCAGGGCCCATCCGACGAGCTCCGCACCGATGGCGGCGCCGAACCATGCGAATGCGATCACCCAGCCGCCGTGCATGTTGGCCCACAGGACCATCACGAGAGGGAAGTAGGTCAGCGCCCGGCTGCGCCCGCTCAGGTATCCCTGCAGCCAGTACAGCTGGAGGCAGCTCAACGCAAAGGTGATCATCTGCGAGCGCGGACCCCAGATCGGGGCGCCCGCGATGGCCCCGACGGCCAGGCCGATCCCCACGATCACGAACGGCTGCCGGCGTACCTGGCGGTAGATGAGCCAGAAGCCGGCCCACGTGATGACGCCGAAAGCCAAGCAGAGCACGCCGAGCCCGGCCGTGCTGTAGGTCAGCCACATCAGGATCTCGGTCAGGTACTCGTGGTCGGTCCAGACGTGCGTGGGGACCGTGTACGTGAAGATGTCGGTCGATGGGAGGCGGCCGTTGTCGACCATCCACCGCCCGATCCGAAGGTGCCACCAGAAATCGGGGTCCTGCTCGCCGGAGGTGAAGAGCGAGAGGATCACGACCAGGACGCCGCCGAGCAGCAGCGTCCGCGCGCCGAGGCGCTCGCTCAGGCGCATGCGACCTTACCTCCTGCCCCTGAGCGGGCTGGGGAAGTAACGCGGCACGCGGCGCAGGTAGCCGGGGTAGTCGTCCGGGAAGGCCCGCTCGAGCACCCCTTCCTCCCAACGCATCCTCAGGATCTCGCAGCTGATGAAGTAGACCACCGCGAGTGCGCCCAACCAGCCGGCGGTGGCGAGGTTGACCCCGATCGCGGTCGCGATCTCGCCCAGGTAAACGGGGTGGCGGCTCAGGGAGTAAGGGCCGCCGGTCACGAGCCGTCGGGCCTCGGGGATGATCGAAAACGACCGGCGCAGGTACGCGAGGCCCCACACCGAGTACGCCAGCCCGAGAGTGGCGAGGATGTCGCCGGCCAGGACCAGGCCGTCGCGGCGGACACCTCCCGGCAAAAAGCTCGCGCCGATGGCCGAAAAGGTCCCGGTGAAGGCTATGAACACCACTGCGAGCCGGTGGTCGGTGCCGCGCTTGGGCAGCCGCGTGGTGTAGAGGACCACGAGCATCGTGAAGTAGGCCAGCGCGAGGAGCTGCTGGATCAGGTAAAGGTCGTCCTTGGCGTTCCGGGCGGAGCCGAGGTCGCCCCAGACGAAGATGAGCTGGCGGGCGAGGAAGATGCTGAAGAAGAGGGCGGGGAGGAGGCGGCTGAAGAGCAGGTCCCGCCAGTAGGCCCCTGAACGCCGTTGCGCCTCCTGGACGACGCCGGATGAGGTCATACCCGGCGCAACGGTATCAAGTGGAACGACCCGTAGAGCCGCCGCAGGCGTTTTGGCTAATGAATTGACCTCCCCGGGCCGTCCGCGTAGCATCCGCGCCGCGATTGGCGCAAAAACCCGCAAGAACCGGGGCCGGTCGCCGTCAAGCAGGCTAGAAACCTGTAGTCCAGAAAAAAGGAGGTGAATCGCAGATGTTGAACCTTTACATGAAGCTTCGGAGCCTTACGACCCGTCAGGAAGGCCAGGGCATGGTTGAGTACGCTCTGATCCTCGTCCTCGTGTCAATCGTGGTCATCGTCATCCTTCTTACGATGGGCAACCAGATCAAGAACGTGTTCTCGAACGTCGTAGCCGCTCTCGGCTAACGAGAACCAAACTTAGTCGCACCTTCAAGAGAGAGCCCCGCGAGGGGCTCTCTTGTTTCAGTTAGCAGGGGGGACGATCGCGGTTCCCGTGGGTACAATGTCGGCACTCTCGAAGATCGCTCATGCGGAGGTGACTTAGTTTTGGCCGTCGCACCAGCTCCAGCAAGACCCCGACCAGGCGGTGGTCGGCTCTTCATCATCGTCGGCTTGCTCCTCGCCGTCGTGGCCTTCGGCGGAGTGTTCCTGCTCGGCAACACGTTAGGCGGTGGCGGAGGAGGGGGCGGCCCCACCACGACCGTTGTGGTGGCCAAGCAGGCGATCCCGTTGCGCCACACCCTGACCACGGCCGACCTCGATGTCGCCAAGGTGTCGGGCTCCTTTACGAGCGCCAACAACACCTACACGAACATCAGCGACGTCAAGGGCCTGATCGCCGAGATCCAGATCTCGAAGGGATCCGTCATCACGTCGGACATGCTCGCGCGGGACATCAACCTCGTACCTGCAGGGTCGTCACCGGCGTACCTTCCCCTCGCCAGCGGCTACGTCGCCATGACCATCCCGACCGGTGAGCAGCAGGGCGTTGCCGGCCACATCAGCGTCGGCGACTACATAACCGTGATCGCCTCGTCGAGCCTGCAGATCTTTGCCTCTGGCGGGACGCCCTCGGCGGGACTCCAGAAGACGGTGAGTAAGACGATATTCACCAACGTCCATGTGATCGGCCTCGGCCCGGCATCCGCCAACGTGCAGCCGGCCGGTGGCGCAGCCACCGTCGGAGGAACGCAGGCCACCAGCGGTGTTACCTCCAGCCTCACCATCGAGGTGACTCAGTGCGACGCCGAGTACTTCACCTGGTTCCTCGGCAACATGACCGTGCGCTACACGCTCGAGTCGTTCAAGGACTACCTGGCCCAACCGCCCAGCGCACCGGACCCGACATGCGCTACCGTCGAAGCGGCGCAGGGCGTCAGCGGGAAGGAAGTCGACGCCAGGTTCCACTTCACGAGTCTCTGACCTAGGCCGGATGGGTCTACTCGATAGGGTCAAGCAGAACCAGACCGTTCCCCCGGCGGGGCCGGCCTCGAACGGCCCCGCCACAGCCACCATGCCGGGGGGCGCGGCCAGCTATTCGCCCACGGCCATCCCGGCCTCGACTACCCCGGCCGCCCCGCCCGCCCCCGCGCCGGTGATCTCGCTTTCCCAGCGCGCGGTCGCAAGCGGCGCGGATCTCACGCCGGCGTTCACCGCGGCCAAGGTCCAGATTCACGCCAAGCTGATCGAGAAGTTCGCCGACCAGATCGACTCGAGCAACAAGCCAGGGGTCCGGGAGAAGATCGTCGAGCTCGCCGAGGAGTACTTCCGGACCACGGCGATGACCATGACCAAGAACGACAAGGAGCGCCTTGTCGATTCGGTACTGGACGACGTGCTCGGCCTGGGACCTCTCGAGGCCCTTCTGGCCGACCCGAACATCACCGAGATCATGGCCAATCATCCCAAGCAGATCTACGTTGAAAAGGCGGGCGAGCCGACCTTGTCGGCGGTCACGTTCGAATCCGAGCGGCAGATGCGCCAGGTCATAGACCGCATCGTCAGCCTCGTCGGCCGTCGTGTTGACGAGTCGACACCGATCTGTGACGCGCGTCTCAAAGACGGCTCGCGTGTCAACGTGGTCATCCCGCCCATCGCGCTCAAAGGCCCATGCCTGACGATCCGAAAGTTCGCCAAGGAGAAGTGGGGTCCGGCAGACGTGGTCAACCGGTTCCACTCCTCGAGCCCCGAGATCATGACCTTCCTGCGCTCGTGCGTGCGGGCGCGCATGAACATCCTGGTCTCCGGCGGCACCGGCTCCGGAAAGACCACGCTGCTCAACATCCTGTCGTCGTTCATCCCCGAGACGGAGCGGCTGATCACGTGCGAGGACGCCGCCGAGCTCCAGCTGCAGCAGCCGCACTGGATCCAGCTCGAGTCGCGCCCGCCCAACGTCGAGGGCAAGGGCGCAGTGCCGATCCGCGAGCTCGTCAAGAGCTGTCTGCGTATGCGGCCCGACCGCATCATCGTCGGTGAGTGTCGTGGCGGCGAGGCGCTCGACATGCTCCAGGCCATGAACACGGGCCACGATGGATCCATGTCGACGCTTCACGCCAACAACCCTCACGAGGCCTTGGTCCGCCTCGAGACCCTGGTCCTCCAGGCAGGGCAGGACCTGCCTTCACGGGCCATCCGCGAGACGATCGGCGCAGCGATCCACCTCATCGTGCAGCAGTCCCGCCTTCGAGGCGGCGTGCGCCGGATCGTCAGCGTCGCCGAGATCACCGGGATCAAGGACGGCGATGTGCAGTTCCAGGAGCTGTTCACCTTCAAGCAGGTCGGCGTGAGCGCCGAGGGCAAGGCGGTCGGCTATCACACCGCGACCGGGGTGCTGCCGTTCCGGATGGAGCACCTCAGGGCCGAAGGCGAGGAGATCCCCGAGGGCATCTTCGCGCCCAACAAGCAACCGTCGCCGGATAAGCTGTACTGACCGTTTAGGAGGTCTACATGTCCTTCCCCGTGGTATTCGGGCTGATCGCCTTCGCAGGCATCTTCCTCTTGTTCCTCGGCATCAGCCAGATGCGGCGCGCCGCCGGCGGCTCCGAGGACTTCCAGGCACGCCTGGCCGCATACGGCGTGACGACGGCGGGGGCGCAGACACTGCCTCCTTCCACAGGGATGCGCGACACCCTCAACCGGCTGTTCCAGCCCGCTGCCGACCGTGTCGGCCGCGGCAATGCCAAGAAGGGCAAGCCGTCGGTTCAGGAGCAGCTGCAGCGTGCTGACCTCAAGCTTCGCACCTCCGAGTTCTTCATGATCCAGATCGGCAGCACGGTCGTCCTGGTCCTGATCTCACTGATCCGCTTCGGCCTGCCTCTTGGCGGCTTGATCCAGATGATCGTCTTCGGGTTCGTGGGCTACCTGATCCCGGGCTTCTACGTCCGGTATCGCATCGGCCACCGCCTGAAGGCATTCGACACGCAGCTCGGCGACACCCTGACGCTGCTTTCCAACGCGCTCAAAGCCGGCTATTCGTTCGCCCAGGCCATCGACACCGTGGCCAAGAACGCGGTGCCGCCCATCGCCGACGAGTTCGGCCGCGCCGTGCGCGAGATGAACCTCGGTGGCTCGCCTGACGAGGCCCTGCAGAACATCACCAAGCGAATCGCCAGCGCCGACTTCGACCTGGTCGCGACCGCGTACTCGATCCACCGCACCGTAGGTGGGAACCTGGCCGAGATCCTGGACAACATCGCGTACACGATCCGCGAGCGCGTGCGCATCAAGGGCGAGATCGCGACGCTGACCGCGCAGGCCCGGGCCTCGGGCACCCTGATCACCTTCTTGCCGCTGGTCCTGGCCCTGTTCATGTACTTCGTCACCCCGACTTATTTCAGGCCGATGTTCGAGAACTTCATCGGCTGGGTCCTGATCGCGATCGGCGTTTTCATGATCTTCATCGGCAACCTGATCATCCGCCGCGTCGTGGCGATCGAGGTATAGCCCGATGACAACCACCCTGCTCTTTGCTCTCATCTGCGGCGGCGGCGTGATGCTGATCTTCATCGGCCTGGCCCGCACGCCGTCCACCAACACCGCGGAAATGGTCCAGCAGCGCCTGTCGGTCTACGGGGGCGAGAAGCCCCTCACGCTCGAGGAGGTCGAGCTGCAGAGGCCGTTCAGCGAGCGCTTCCTGCGGCCTTCGATCGAGCGGCTGGGATCCCTGCTTTCGCGGTCCACGCCGCAGAAGGCGCGCCAGGACCTCATGAACCGCCTCGACCTGGCGGGGCGTCCCGGCAACCTGACCCCCGAAGATTTCGCCGCCGTCCGCATCGTCGGAGCCGCGGTGATGGCGGCGGTCGGCCTCGGCCTTGGCCTGCTGCTGGCGAACCCGGTGTACCTGGTCGTCTCGCTGGCGGTCGGGGCGGTCCTCGGTTACTACCTCCCGGTGCTGTGGCTCAAGCAGTTGGTCGACGCCCGCCGGTCAGAGATCCAGAAGGGCCTGCCGGACGCGATGGACCTCCTGGTGATCGCCGTCGACGCGGGGCTCGGCTTCGACGCCGCGCTCGCGCGGGTCACCGACAAGTACAAGAACGCCCTGTCCGAGGAGTTCGCCAAGGTCCTGCGTGAGGTCAGCCTGGGCCGGCCCCGCATGGAAGCCATGGACGAGATGGGCAGGAGCAGCGGTGTCGACGACCTGCACAACTTCATCCAGGCGGTCATCCAGTCCGAACAGTTCGGCACCGGCATCGGCAAGATCCTGCGCATCCAGGCCGACGAGATGCGCCGCAAGCGGCGCCAGCGGGCGCAGGAGAAAGCCGCGCAGGCGACGTTGAAGATGATGCTGCCAATGGTCGGCTGCATCTTCCCGACGTTGTGGATCGTCCTGCTCGGGCCCGCCGCTCTGATCCTCATGAAGCCAAGGTCCTAGAGGCTGCTTCATTCGCTGCTGCCCAGCATCCCCGCGTGGGAGCTGGTCGTTCGCGCCGTGCTCATCTATGTCGCGCTGCTGGCCGCGCTGCGCCTGTTCGGTAAGCGCGAGGTCGGCCAGTTCACCCTTTACGACCTGGTGTTCATCCTGCTGGTCGCCAACGCCCTTCAACCCGCCATCACTGGGCCCGACAACTCGCTGGTCGGCGGCCTGGTCCTCGTCGTCGCCCTGGTGGGCACGAACTACGTCGTCGGACGGCTCGACAGCCTGCCTCGGCTCCATCACCTGTTCACTCCGGCGCCGACGGTCATCGTGCGCAACGGACAGTACCTGCCGGAAGTCATGCGGCACCAGGGGGTGGACACCGACGAGGTCGAAATGGCGATTCGGGAGCACGGGATCAAGGACTTGAAGGAGGTGCAGCTCGGAGTGCTCGAGTCAGACGGCACGATCTCGATCGTCCCTACCGGCTCGGCAATGCATCGGAGCAAGCACCGCGTGCGTTTCAACCGGCGCAACTAGCCGGCCTGGCTTTACTCCGCGGTGAGGAAGTCGACCGCCGCGCTTTTGAACTCATGGGCCGGCACTGCGCTCATGTGGTCACGTCCGGGAATCATCACCAGGCGCGACGAGGGGATCAGCTCGACCAGCTCGGGCGCGTCCCGCGCGAGCTCGTCTCGATCTCCGACCACGACCAGGATCGGCGTGCTGATGGCCGACAGCCTGCGGACGTCGGGGACCGGGCGCAACCCGGTGATGCACGCCGCCAGCGCTTTCAGGTCGTTGGTTGGCAGGGCGGAGGCGAAGCGATAGAACGTCTGCGCGACCGGATCGTCGGTCGGTGCGCCGCGCAGGAATGACTCCGCGATCGCCCCAGCGCTGGCGATCGCACCCGCCGAGCCGAGGCCCCCCAGCACGGCGCGCGACACGCGGTGGGGGAAGTCCAGCGCGACCTGCAGGCCGATCCGCGCGCCCATCGAGTATCCGAGATAGCGAGCGGACGCGACGTCCGCATGGTCGAGCAGGCGCGTGACGTCTGCAGCCATCACCTCGACCGAGTAAGCCTTGCGGTCGTGGGGCTTGTCGCTGTGCCCGTGACCGCGGCAGTCGAGCCCGAACACCCGAAAGCCGGCATGCGTCAGGGTCTCCTGCCACCTGGTGCCGACCCAGTTGAGCCGGTAATCGGACGCGAAGCCGTGCACGGCGACCAGCGGCGCCCCGTTCTGTGGTCCGTGCACCTCGTAGTGGAGTCGGACGCCGTCGCTGTCGAAATCCATGCGCCGCCATTACGCTAGTCGATCGCTATGGCGGGACGGCGCGCGGTGCACGAACGTACAGGGAGGACGCTGGCGGAAGACCTCGAGCCGGCCACGTCCCTCGTCGCGCTCACCGCGGGCCTCATGTTTCGCCGCACGCTAGAGCCAGGCCACGGCCTCTGGCTCAACCCATGCAACGGCATACACATGATGTTCATGAGGTTTCCGATCGACGCCGTCTTCCTCGACAGCAAGGAACGCGTGAGAAAGGTCTACCGAAGGCTGCCGCCATGGTGGGGGGTGGTGTGGCTGGTGTGGGGCGCGCGCAGCGTGCTGGAGCTTCCGTCGGGGTCAACGACCGACATCGACCTGCAGCGCGGCGACCAGATCGTCATCAACTGAGTCCGCCGGCCGCGCTGTTAAGGAGGTCTTGACCTCCTTCTTAACCTCGGCATGTGCGCACCGACCTGCTCGACCTGCTCCTACCGCCACGCTGCGGCGGATGCCGGACCGTCGGCTCGTGGCTGTGCGGGCGCTGCCGCGCCCGGATCCGCCGGCTCGAGGAGCCGCTGTGCCGGCGATGCGGGGTGGAAGTCGAATCGGCCCGCGCCGAATGCGGCTGCCGTTCCCGGCTGCGGAGCATCGCAAGGTTGCGGTCGGCCGCCGCGTACGAAGGCCCGCTCGAGCCGGCGATCCACCGCTTCAAGTACCAGGGCTGGCGTCGCCTGGCGGGCCCGCTGGCGCTCCTGATGGCCGAGCGGCTGGCCGTCGAAGGTCTGGCGGCCCGGTTCGCGCTGGGAGTGCCGCTTCACCCGGCGCGCCTTCGCGAGCGTGGGTTCAACCAGGCCGACCTCCTGGCTCGTGAGCTGCGGCGGAGCCTGGCCTTGGAGGCGCCGCCCGGTGAGCTCGTCCGGACCCGCCAGACGCCGCCCCAGGTCGGCCACGACCGAATCTGGCGCC
>Ga0307374_10015943_pt1 | contig 10046 bp, 13 predicted proteins | sample OX3MG_FD_202532 | JGI IMG/M metagenome (GOLD analysis project Ga0307374, IMG submission 202532) | Soil microbial communities from Risofladan, Vaasa, Finland - OX-3 | ecosystem: Environmental > Terrestrial > Soil > Coastal area > Acid sulfate soil | place: Finland: Risofladan, Vaasa | collected...
AGTCGAGGCCGAGCTCCTTGTCGATGTGGGCCAGGAGGAACTCGGCGTCATATCCCGAACCCCGGGTGCCGAAGGAGCCGAGGAACGACAGGTCCTTGCGCACCTTGGAGGCGTTCACACGAGCCATGTCGGCCAACTGCTCCGACGACACGGTGGCCGTGCCGGCCCGCACCATCTCCAGGAGGATGCGCTGGTAGACCGGCAGCCGCGCCACGGTCGCCTCCGGGATACGACGCGACCGAACAGTGCCCACGGTGGCGGATCGTACCGACGCAGTGGGGCGACACACCAAGTCGGGCCCGCCCGACCCGGGCGCAGCGGTGCCGTCGTAGGCTGATCCACCGTGCTCGACACCGCTTTTGCCGTGGGTGCGGCTTTGGTGGCGACTGCCGCCTCGCTATGCACCTGGGAGCGCTTCATGGCCCGCCGGGGCCGGCACGAGCTGGCCTGGAGCGTGGCCCTGGCCCTGTTCGCCGTGGCCGCCGGAGCCCTGGCCACCGGCGCCTCGGGTGGGTGGGACGGCACCGCTTACCGGCTGTTCTATCTGGTGGGCGCCATCCTCGACGTGCCGGTGCTGGCCCTCGGGACCGTGTACCTGCTTTGGGGCCGCCGGGCCGGAGACGCGGCGGCTTGGGCCACCGCCGCCGGAGGCGGCTTCGCGGCGGGCGTCATGGTGAGCACCCGCTTCACCCAAGCCCTTCCCGCGCACCGGCTGGCCCAGGGATCGCACGTGTTGGGGGTGCTGCCCAGGGCCATGGCCGGAGTGGCCTCGGGCGGCGCCACGCTCGTCATCGTGGGCGGTGCGCTGTGGAGCGTGGCCCGCGGGCGGTGGGTGGCCAGGGCCAGGCCGGCCCTGGGCGGACGCCGGGCCCTCGGCACGGTGGTGGTGGCGGCCGGCACCCTGGTCACCGGAGCGAGCGGGCTGCTCAATTCGGTGGCCGACCAGATGACGGCGTTCGCCGTCACCTTGGCCATCGGCGTGGCCGTGCTGTTCGTGGGCTTCCTGCTGGCCTCGAGCCCGGGCCCGGCGCCGCCATCATCGCTGCCGGGACCGGCGCTCGCGCCAGCCGAATTGGTCAGCCCGACTGGTCGCGCAGCACCCGGCGAAGCGCTTTCCCCGTCAGCCCGCGCGGCAACTCGTCCACGAACCTGATCGTGGTCGGGCACTTGTAGCGGGCCAACGACGCCGCGCACGCCCGGCGTAGGGCCTCTTCGGTTACACCGGCACCGGGCGAGGCCAGCACCACCAGCTCGATGCACTCGCCGGTAGTGGCGTCGGGACGCCCCACCACCACGGCGTCGAGGACACCGGGCACCGCCCGCGCCACGTTCTCGACCTCGGCCGGGAAGACGTTGAAGCCCGACACGATGACGAGGTCCTTCTGTCGGTCGACGATGAACATGTCGCCGTCCTCGCCTATGACGCCGATGTCGCCGGTGTGCAGCCAACCTTCGGCGTCGAGCACCTCAGCGGTGGCGGCCGGGTCGTCCCAGTAGCCGGCAAAGACGTTGGGGCCGCGCACCCAGACCTCGCCCGGGTCCCCGTCGAGCACGTCGACGCCGGCGTCGTCGACCACGCGCACGGCCACACCGGGCAACGGGCGGCCCACCGAGCCGGGGCGGTGCCGGCCGGTGCCGAGGGCGGTACACACCGCCGGCGATGCCTCGGTGAGCCCGTAGCCCTGCCACACGGTGACCCCGAAACGCTTCTCGAAGCGGCTGGCCACCTCGGCCGGCAGGTCGGCCGCCCCGGAGATGGCCCGACGGACCCCGGCCAGCGCACCCTCGTCGGCACCGGGCAGGTCGGCCCAGGCGGCGAACATGGCCGGTGCCCCGAGGAGGTTGGTGACCCCGAGCCGGCGAGCCGACTCCAAGGAGGCCGCGGCGTCGAAGCGCTCCTCGAGCACCAAGGCGGCGCCGGTGGCCAGGGCCAGGCCCAGGGCGACGTTCAAGCCGAAGATGTGGAAGAGCGGCACGGCGGCCAGACCCACGTCGTCGGGACGCGAGATCTCGCCGGGCAGGTCGAGCATCTGGCGCAGGTTGGCCACCAGGTTGCCGTGGCTCAGCATGGCGGCACGGGGGGCACCGGCGGTGCCGGACGTGAACAGGAGCACGGCCAGGTCCTCGGGCCGGCGCTCCACCACGACCAGGTGGTCCTCCGAAGCCGGGGGCGCCATCTCGTCGAGCACGGGGGCGCCGGCCACCGGGCCGCCGGCCAGGGCGGCGCGGGCGTTGCCGCCGGCCAGGACCACCGTGGGCGACAACGAGGCCAGCTCGCCGGCCAACTCCGACGCCGGGCTGTTGGGGTTGAGAGGGACGGCCACGGCCCCGGTGGCCAGGACGGCGAGGTAGGCGGCCACGAACTCGACCGACGTGGGCCAGGCCAACCCGACCCGGTCGCCGGGCCGCACCCCGGCATGCTGCAGGGCGTCGGCCACCCCGGCGGCGCGGCGGCGCACCTCGCCCCACGACTGAAAACGAGAGCCGTCGTGCATGGCCGGGGCCTCGCCGTCGTGGGACTCGACCAGTAAAGCCAGGTTCATGTGGACCGCACCACGACGGTGTCGCCGACTCGCACGGCGAGCACGGTAGCGGCCCGACGGCGGTCGCACACCAACGACAGCCGGCCGTTGGCGTCCACCAACAGCCCCACCGGCTCAGACCCGCCCTCGCCCGGGAGGTCGCCGAGCTCGGCGAAGCTCCCCACCCGGTGCAGGCCCCGGGTGGCGTCACCCGGGAGCGCCAGCTGCAGCGAGGCCGGGCCCGACAGCCCGGCTTGGCACAGGTGGTCGGTGGTGGCGGCCAGCTGCACATTGCCGAATCGGTCCACCCATGTCACCTCGGCCTCGAGCCGGCCGCCGCCGGCGCGCACCAACAGAGGATCGAGCGTCACCAGGTCCGACGGCGCCAGGCCGTCGCCGAGCGAGGCGAGCGGCTCGCCGCGCCACAGGGCGCATGCAGCGGGGACGAACACGTCGCGCCCGTCGAAGGTGGTCGAGGACACAGACCGGTCGCGGCGTAGCTCCACCGCCTGGCGCACGCCTCCGAGGGCGCCGGCCGCCTCCATGAGCAACCCGTTGTCGGGGCCCACCAAGGCGCTCGGGCCGGTGACGCCATCGCCATCGCCATCGCCAGCGCCAGCGCCGAGGCCGAGGGCCACGGGGCGGCGCGCTCCGCCGACGCCGGGGTCGACCACGGCCACCACCACACCGGGGCCGAGGTGGGCGGCGGCTCGCCACAGGGCCTGGGCCCCGGCCCGGACGTCGAAGGCCGCCACGTCGTGGGTGAGGTCGACGACGGGCGCCCCGGGAGCCAGACGGGCGGCCACGGCACGCAGCACCCCGACGAACTCGTCGACCTGGCCGTAGTCGCTCAGCAGGAAGATGCAGCCGCCACCACGGCCGGTCACCGGCCTACCCCCCCGGTGCGACCCGGGCCGTTCAGCCGGCCTGGGTGTAGCGATCCGCCAGGTAGCGGTTGACGTCGTCCTCGCGCAACCGGAAGGACTTGCCCACCCGCACCGCCGGGAGCTGCCCGGCGTTGATCAGCCGGTAGACCGTCATGTTGGACACCCGTAGCGTTCCAGCCACCTCGCGTACCGTTAGGTAGCGGGCGTTGGCACCGTCTTCAGCACTCAGTGGAATCACCCCTCTCCGCCTGAGGCGACTGTACGCCATTGTGGCAAATGTGGAAAAGGGGCCATCGAGAAATCCCAGGTCAGGAGCCGTGCATTCCCATCTCCCGGGACCGTGCGGCGGCAGCCTGGACAGCCGACGCAAAGGCCCGGCGCAACCCGGCCTCCTCCAACACGGCCAGCGCCGCCGCTGTGGTGCCCCCGGGCGATGTGACCTGGGCCCGCAGCGAAGCGGGGTCGGCGCCCGGCTCAGCCAGGAGCCGCCCGGCCCCCACCACGGTCTGGCGGGCCAGTTGGCGGCTCATCTCGGGGGCCAGCCCGGCCGCCACCCCGGCCTCGGCCAGGGCTTCGGTGACCAGGAAGATGTAGGCCGGGCCCGACCCCGATACCCCGGTGACGGCGTCGATCTCGGCCTCGGGGACCCGGACCACCTCCCCCACGGCGCCTAGCAGCTCCTCGGCCCAAGTCAGGTCGGCTGGGGACGCCCCCGAGCCACCGGAGACAGCCGACATGCCCGCCCCGACCAGCGCCGGCGTGTTGGGCATGGCCCGCACCACGGCGACGCCGGGGCCGGCCCAGGCCTCGAGACGCTCGAGGGGGATGCCGGCCATGATCGACAACCACCGGGGGACCCCGGCCGCCTTCAGCGCGCCACAGGCTTCCTCGGCCACGCCCGGCTTCACGGCCAGCACGGCACCTTCGGCTGCCGCCGGCTCCGTCACCACGGCCACGCCGGGCAGCTCGCCGGCGAGCTCGGCGCGCCGGCGGGCATCGACCTCCGACACCATCACGTCACCCGGGTACCAGCCGGCGGACAACAGCCCGCGCACGAGGGCGGTGCCCATCCGGCCCCCGCCCACCACCACCAATCTCGGCGTCATGGCCGGAGGCTACCGCCGGGGCCCTTGGGGGCCACGGCGCCGGGCGCGGTAGCGGCCGGCGAAGCCGATCTCCATGACGGTGGGGAACACGTCGTCCACGTAGGCAAGCGACGAGCCGATGATGCGGTCCAGCTCGTCGTCACAGACGTCGGCCACCGGCATCTCTCCCACCAGGTACACGGCGTCCTCGGCGCCGAGGGCGAAGCGCATCTGATGCAGGTCGGCGTTGCGACGCAGCAGGTACTCGTAGACGCGCTCCACTTCCGTGTCGGGCGCCGGCATGACCTGTGCCTCGTGGTGCAGTGTGCGCTGGCGGACGGTGAGCCAGACGGTGACGAAGTCCTTGTCGTCGCCGGCCAGGCGCAGGTACCAGCGCGCCGCATCGGGCTGGCGGTCCACCGCCACCAGGGCACCGCCCTCGGCCAGACGCGCCGCCGACCAGTGCTCGATCACCTGACCGCAGGCGGCCGCCTCTTCGGGGGTGGAGATACGGGCCAAGGGCACCGGGCGAAGTCCGGTGCGGTCAGCGGCACTCGACGAGGTTGCCGGCGGCCAGCTCCTCGTAGGTGGTGCGCAGCACGGCGGCCGAGTGGGCCCACGTATAGCGCCGGGCCTCGAGAACGGCGGCGGTCCCCAGGCGCTGGGCCAGCACCGGGTCCCCGAGGACGCGCTCGATGGCGGCGGCGAAGGAGGACGCGCTCGGGTCGTCCACCAGGTAGCCGGTGCGGCCGTGGTCCACCAAGGTGGTGAGCCCGCCCACGGCCGAGGCCACCACCGGCGTGCCGCAGGCGGCGGCCTCCAGGGCCACCAGCCCGAAGGACTCCGACCGGCTGGGCACGATGCACACGTCGGCGGCGCGGTAGTAGGTCGACAGCAGCTCGTGCGGCTGGGGGTCCACGAACCACACCCGGTCGCTCACCCCGGCCGTCGCCACCAACTTCTCGACCTCGGCCCGGTAGGCATCGCCGCGCGGCCCGCTCGGGCCGCCGACGATTACCAGGTGGGCACCGCGGACAGCGGCGGTGGCAGCCACGGCCACGTCGGCGCGCTTCAAGGGCTGCAGCCGGCCCACGAACAGAAGCAGCGGAACATCCTCGGGCAGCCCCAGGGCCCGGCGGGCCTGGGGCCTGTGGCCGGGGCCGAAGAAGGCGTGGTCGACGCCGGGCGCCACCACCCGGATGCGCCCCCGGTCGCCGTCGTAGAGGGCGGCTAGCTGCTCGGCCTCGACGGTGCACGAGGCCAGCACGATGTCCGAGCAGGCCATGACCGAGGCCTCGGCCTCGGCCCGGCGGTGGGGCTCGTCGCTCGACATCTCCTCAGGACTGGCTTCGGCCTTCACCCGGGCCAGGGTGTGGAAGGTGGAGACCAGAGGCAGCTCGAGCTCGTGCTTCAAGCGGTGGCCGGCCAGTCCCGACAGCCAGTAGTTGGCGTGCAGGGCGTCGAACCCCACCTCGGCCAGGCCCGGGGCACCGGCTCCGACCCGCATCAGGGCGGCCACGTTGTCGGCGAACTCGTCCACCACCGATGCCAGCGCCTCCTTGGCCATGGGGCCGAGGGGGCCGGCGGGCACGTGGTGCAGACGCAGGCCGGGCTCGACGGCCACCGTGGCCGGCAGGTCTTCGGACCAGGCCCGGGTGTACACGTCGCACTCGACGCCGGCGCGGGCCAGCGCGGTGGACAGCTCGCGCACGTAGACGTTCATGCCGCCGCCGTCCCCGGTGCCGGGTTGGGCCAGCGGCGACGTGTGCAGCGAGAGCACAGCCAGCCGTCGCACGGCGGCGAGCCTACCGGCTGGCCTCCGGGGCCGTCCCGGTGGCGGCCGGGGCCTCGGCATCGGCCTCGTGGCGGAACGACAGGTAGATGCGGATGAGGGCCTGCTTCTGGTCCTCGCTCAGGTGGGGGTCGGCCAGGATCTCCCGGGCCAGGTCGGCCTGGCCGGTCCCCGGCTCCAGGATGCCGGCCTGGACATAGAGGGTCTCGGCCGAGATTCGCAGGGCCTTGGCAATCTGCTGGAGGATCTCGGCCGACGGCCGGCGCAGGCCCCGCTCTATCTGACTCAGATACGGGTTCGAGATGCCGGCCAGCTCCGAAAGGCGCCGCAGCGACAACCTCGAAGTGCTGCGCTGCTCGCGGATGAAGGCGCCGAGGTCGTGCCAGCGATCGGGGAGCTGCTTGGGCACGGATCGGGCGCCGGGCTCAGGTGAGCAGGCCGTCGGGAGACGCCTGGCCTGACTTGTAGCGGTGGACGATCTCGCCCTGGAGCGCGTCGATGCGTTGGTGCAGCTGTCGACGCTGCTCGGAGATGCGGCCCTCGATGGCGATGAGCTCGGCGGCCATGGTCCGCAGCTCGGCTTCCCCCATGCCGGGCAGCTCGCCGATGCGGGTGGCGTCGAGCACGGCGTCGATCTCCTCGGTGAGGTCGTGGGCCTCCATGTCCGGCGACATCTGCGCCGGGAGGCGCCCGGGGCCGGGGGGCCTCTGGGGGCCGCCGCCGATGATGCTCGTCAGGTCCTCGACCAGCCCGGCCAGGCCGGTGTCAGCCCCAACGGTGCCCAGTCGCGCCAGCACTCCCTGGACGATGTCGAGGCGACCCTGGGCCACACGACGGAGATAGGACGCCGCCGTTTCGGCTTGGTCGCATTCGGACCGCATGGCGCGCAGTTCCTCGAGCGGGTGTTCGGACAGGTCGGCGAGATAGTCGGGAGCGAAGAGCCGTTCGAGCTCGTTGTCCAGCCAGGCCATGGATCGATCGTACTCCGACGACAGTGGCTGACCGGGCCTGGGGCCGAGTGGTCCGGGCCCGGGCCGGGTGGTTCAGCGCACAGGGCCGGGTGGTTCAGCGCACAGGGCCGGCCCGGCTCGAGGGGGCGTAGCGACGTAGCACCATCCCCCGCACCGAGCGCCGGGGCAACGGACCGAAGTGGCGGCTGTCACTGCTCTCCCGCTCGTTGTCGCCGGCCACCGTGAGCCACCGGCCGTCGAGGGCCTCCACGCGTTTCACCAGCAGCCGGGAGCGCAGTCGAGGGTCGGGCACGGCCACCAGGTCTCCGACCTTGATGCGCCGAGTGCGCCGCACGAGGAGGCGGTCGCCCGGTGCCAGGGTGGGCAGCATGCTGTCACCCTCGACGACCACCCTCCGCACTCCCATGACGACCCCGCCCATCTTCACCACGGCTCCCACGGCCCAGGCCGCCGCCCCGGCCACAGACCGGACGTAGCCGAATAAGGTGGGACGCCCACCTCGATTCAAGGAGCTCTGCACGTGCGCATCCTGGACCACTTGCTCGTCTCCCTCGACCGGCTCTCCGCCCCCGCCGTCGCTCACGCCCACTGCGACCTCCCCTGCGGTGTCTACGACCCGGCCCAAGCCCGCATCGAGGCCGAATCGGTGAAGGGCTGCATGGAGAAGTTCAACACCTCCGACGACCCGGTGTTCAAAGAGCGCGCCATCTCGATCAAAGAGCAGCGCGCCGATCTGGTCAAGCACCACCTGTGGGTGCTGTGGACCGACTACTTCAAGCCCGAGCACCTCGAGAAGCACCCGCAACTGCACGACTTGTTCTGGAAGGCCACCAAGGCGGCGGGTGAGGCCAAGAAGACCACCGACACGGCGGTGGCCGAGAAGTTGCTCGACGCCATCAAGGAGATCGACACCATCTTCTGGGAGACCAAGAAGTCGTAGTCGTAGTTGTAGTCGTAGTCAGCTTGTTCGCAGCGGCAGATGGGCCCGGCAGTAGCGGGCCGACGGCTGCTGTTCGAGTTCAGCCGGGTCGAGCCCCGCTCCGCACGCCTCGCACGTCCCGTAGGAGCCGTCGTCCAGGCGGGCCAGGGCCCGCTCCACGTCGTGGAGGACCGACTCGAGCTCGTCGAGCACGCCGGTGTCCAGCGGCGTGGGGTCCCGGTCCAGGGGCGTGGGGTCCCGGTCGGCGCCATGTCCGGCGTCGTGTCCCTCGGCGAGCACGCTGCCGATGGTACCGGCCGCGTCGGGAGCGACCGGGGCACCCGTAGGATGCAGGGGTGACGAGCGACCCAGGAGCGTTGGCCTCCCTGGTGGGCGACGACGTCACCGTGCCGTGTCTCGACGGCAGCGAGCGGCGCTACGTGAACCTCGACTCGGCCGCCTCCACCGGTGCCATGACGGCGGTGGCCCGGGCGGTGGAGCGGTTCGTGCCCGGCTACTCGAGCGTGCATCGGGGGGCCGGCTACAAGTCACGGCGCTCCACCGAGGCCTACGAGGCGGCGCGCCGGCGGGCCCTCGAGTTCGCCGGGGGGTCGCCCGGACGGGACGTGGCCATCCTGTGTCGCAATACCACCGAGGCCATCAACCATCTCGCCTACCGGTTGCGCCTCGACCCCGGCGACGTGGTGCTCACCACCGTGGTGGAGCATCACGCCAACCTGCTGCCCTGGGCCCGGGTGGCCGAGCGGCGTTACGTGGAATGCGGACCCGAGGGCACCTTCGAGGTGGCCGACGTGGTGGCCGGCCTCGAAGCCTCGCCGCGGCCGCGCCTACTGGCGGTGACCGGGGCGTCGAACGTAACCGGATGGCTGCCCCCCCTCGACGAGATCATCGAAGCGGCGCACCACCGCGGTGTGCCGGTGCTGCTCGATGCCGCCCAGCTGGCGCCGCACCGACCCATCCCGGCGGCGGCCGACTACGTGGCGCTGAGCGGCCACAAGCTCTACGCCCCCTACGGATCGGGGGCCCTGGTGGGCCCGAGTGCCACCTTCGCCGACGGCGATCCCTTCCTGGCCGGAGGAGGGGCGGTCGACCTGGTGGACCTGGACGAGGTGGTGTGGACCGACCCACCCGAGCGCGAAGAGGCCGGGTCGCCCAACGTGATCGGCGCCGTGGCCCTGCACGCGGCCATGGACGAGTTGGCCGCCATCGGATGGGAGGCCATCACCGAGCACGAGCGGGCTCTGGCCCGTCGCCTGCGCCGGGGGCTGGCCGCCATCGACGGAGTGCAGCTGCTCGGCCCCGACCTCGACCTCGACACGCTGGCCATCGCCTCCTTCGCGGTGGAGGGGGCTCACCACGCGCTGGTGGCGGCCCGCCTGAGTGCCGAGTGGGGCATCGGCGTGCGCCACGGCTGCTTCTGCGCCCATCCCTACATCGTGCGGCTCCTGGGCTTGTCGCCCGAGGACGTGGACCGGTACCGGCGCTCGGTGCTGGCCGGCGACCACCGGGCCATGCCGGGGGCGGTGCGGGCCAGCTGCGGCATCTCCTCCACGGCGCAAGATGTCGACGCGCTGCTTCGAGCGGTCACCTCCATCGCCGCCTCGGCGACCGGCGGAGAGCCCGCACCGGTGGCCTACGAGCAGGATCCTGGCACCGGCGATTACTGGCCCGTCACCGACCACCCGGGTTGGCGTCGGGACGAGAGTGGCGCCGGTGCGTCGTGCGCCGTGGGCTGAGCACGCCCTGCTGGCCAGAGCAGCCACGGCCGAGCCCCTTCGAGCCTGAGGCTTCGCCGTGGCGGAAACAGAAGGGGGCCGGTGGGTGGGTCGTCCCCGCCCGCCGGCCCCCT